>Ga0315283_10003602_pt1 | contig 13277 bp, 16 predicted proteins | sample YL17G09_0_MG_FD_204541 | JGI IMG/M metagenome (GOLD analysis project Ga0315283, IMG submission 204541) | Sediment microbial communities from Yellowstone Lake, YNP, Wyoming, USA - YL17G09_0 | ecosystem: Environmental > Aquatic > Freshwater > Lake > Sediment | place: USA: Wyoming | collected...
AATCAAAGAAGGGAGCCTGGTGATGTTAGGGGCCTTTGGAGCTGGGTTGACCTGGGCATCGGCACTCATTAGGTGGTAGTAGGGGAAGCGATCGGCAATCAGCGTTTAACTCAAAGGATTGGCTGAGCGCTGAGCGCTGAGGGCTGACAGCTTCAAACTAACTTTTCCCGTTGACATTCAAAGGAAATTCGACGATATCTACTCTCACGCGGAGGTGTGGTGCGCCCTCTCCAGCTTCGAATATTACGATGATGAGAGTAACCAGTAGCCTCGTGCAAGCACTCCGGTAGTATGGCGACACTCCAATCAACAAGGTCATCCAGTATCGGGTTGGTCTTCCCGGGCCAGGGGTCTCAGTCAGTCGGGATGGGAAGAGCGTTGGTGGAGGCCTATCCGGATATCAAGAACCTCTACGAAGAGGCATCGTCGGTGCTGGGATATGACATTGCCGCGCTGTGTTTTGAGGGACCAGCGGAACGATTGAACCTCACGGAATATACTCAGCCGGCATTGTTGGTGAGCAGTATCGCCGCGCTCCATGCGTTCGGGCCATTGGGCTTCACGCCGGTCGCGGTGGCCGGTCATAGCCTGGGTGAATACTCGGCTCTTGTCGCCGCTGGGGGAGTGACCTATCGTGAGGCGGTGGCGATCGTGCAGAAGCGAGGTCGCTATATGGCCGAAGCGGTGCCGCCGGGGACCGGGCTTGTCGCCGCGTTGCTCGGCCTCGCGGCAGACGTGGTGAAAGAGGTGTGCCGGGAGGCCTCATCTGTGGGAGTCGTGGCTGCGGCGAACTTCAATTCGCCTGGGCAGGTTGTCATCGCCGGGGAAAAGGCTGCCGTGGAACGGGCCATTGAACTGGCGAAGGCCAAGGGATGCAAGAAGGCGATCCCCCTCCCTGTGAGTGTGCCGGTGCATACGCCCCTGATGCAGAAGGCGGCCGATCGACTCGCCGGAGATTTGGCGGCGATCACCTGGTCCGATCTCAAGATGCCATTGGTGAACAATGCCGAAGCCAGGGCGATCACCAAGGCCAGCGACATCCAGGCGTCGCTGGTACGACAACTTCCTTCGTCGGTGCTCTGGGAAGACTCGGTGAAGGCCATGGCCGCGCTGGGTGTGACGACGTTCGTCGAGATTGGGCCGGGAACGGTGTTGAGCGGTTTGATCAAACGGATTCTGCCGGACGCGGTGACGTTGAACGTAAACGATCCCAAGTCGTTGGATGCCACGCTAAAGACGTTAAGCGTGAATCGTGAATCGTAAAACGGGAATATCAGAGCATTTAACGAATAACGTTGAGCGATTAACGGAGTTGTGATGTCACTACATGGGAAGGTGGCGATTGTCACAGGGGCCGCGCAAGGGATCGGTCGGGCGATCGCCGAGTCGTTGGCGCAAGCCGGGGCTGATATTGTGGTCGCCGATCTTGATCCGAGCCGGTCGAAGGACACGGTTGCGGCGGTGGAGCAGTTGGGGCGCAAGGCTTTGAATGTCAAAGTCAATGTGGCGGATGCCACTGACACCAAAGCCATGGTCGACCAGGTGCTCAAGGAATGGGGGAAGGTCGATATTCTGGTGAACAATGCCGGGATTACGCGTGACGGGCTGCTGTTGCGGATGAAGGAGGAAGACTGGAACCTCGTGCTGCAAGTCAATTTGAACGGGACGTTCAACTGCACGAAGGCGGTCTTGCTCCCGATGACCAAGCAGCGGTATGGTCGTATCGTCAACATTGCTTCGATCGTCGGGGTCATGGGTAATGCGGGCCAGGCCAATTACGCGGCATCGAAGGCGGCGGTGATCGGGTTGACGAAGACGGTCGCACGGGAATATGCAAGCCGCTCAGTCACGGTGAATGCGGTCGCGCCGGGATTCATCGATACCGCCATGACGCAGGGGTTGTCGACGGAGGTGAAAGACCAGCTCCAAAAGCAAATCCCGTTGGGACGGTTGGGTACGCCGGCCGATATTGCGGCGGCGGTGCGTTTTCTCGTGTCGGACGAGGCAGCTTATATCACCGGGCATGTGTTGCACGTGAACGGGGGAATGTTGATGCCCTGACGACTGTGGGGACAGAATATTGTAAGATGCTGCGGCGCAGGTTCGCAGTGAGAAGGAGGATCTACGATGGGGAAGGAGGCAGGGAAATTTATGGGTACTGTGGATGAACGGGTGAAAAAAATTATCGGAGAGCAGCTCGGAGTCGAAGAGGATGAGGTCACGCCCGAAGCCAGCTTTGTGGAAGACCTTGGTGCCGACTCGCTCGATACAGTCGAGCTGGTGATGGCCCTCGAAGAAGAGTTCGGCATCGAGATTCCAGACGAAGACGCGGAGAAGATTCTGACGGTCGGGAAAGCGTTGGACTACATTAAGGAAAAGGCCTAGCGGTCATAGGACGTTATGAGTGCTCGTTCGACCAGACGGATCGTCGTGACCGGTCTGGGGGTGGTCACACCTCTGGGCACGGGTGTCGACAAGACGTGGAAGGCTATCTGCGCCGGTGAATCCGGCATTGGCCGGATCACGAAATTCGATCCCGCGGCCTACGATGCCCAAATCGCCGGTGAAGTGAAAGACTTCGACCCGGCCCAGTTCATCGAAAAGAAAGAAATCAAAAAGATGGATACGTTCATCCATTATGCCGTGGGCGCTGCCCAGCTGGCGGTGGATGATGCGGGGTTCACCGTGGCGCCGGAAGAGGCCACGAAAGTCGGTGTGTATATCGGATCGGGCATCGGGGGACTTGGGTCGATCGAGCACTACCACAAGATTCTGCAGGAAAAAGGCCCCGGGCGTGTCTCTCCGTTTTTCATTCCGATGACCATCATCAACCTGGCCTCCGGGCAGGTGGCGATCAGACTGGGCGCCAAGGGGCCAAACTCCTGTGCGGTGACGGCTTGTGCGACGGGCAATCACTGTATCGGCGACGCCTATCGATTGATTCAGGCGGGCGATGCCGATGTCATGATCGCGGGCGGGGCGGAAGCGGCCATTACGCCGTTGGGGGTTGCAGGGTTTGCGGCGTCGAAAGCCTTGTCGTTTCGCAACGATGACCCGACGAAAGCGAGCCGGCCGTTCGACAAGGATCGCGACGGGTTCGTGCTCGGCGAAGGCGCCGGAGTCGTGGTCTTGGAGGAACTGGAGCATGCGCGCCGGCGTGGGGTTCGGATCTATGCCGAACTCATCGGCTATGGCATGAACAGCGACGCCTACCATATTACCGCCCCGTCCGAAGAGGGTGAAGGCGCGGTCCGGTGCATGGAGCTGGCGCTCAAGGATGCCGGCATCGGCAAGGACCAGGTCGGGTACATCAACGCGCATGGAACCTCGACGATGGCGGATGCCATTGAGACCAAGGCCATCAAGCAGGTGTTCGGTGAACAGGCCTACCGCATTCCGGTGAGTTCGACCAAGTCGATGACCGGTCACTTACTCGGGGCGGCCGGTGGGATTGAAGCGGTGTTTAGCGTGCTAGCGCTTCACCACGGGATACTTCCTCCGACGATCAACCTGGATCATCCGGATCCTGCATGCGATCTGGACTACATTCCGCACAGGGCCAGGCCGGCTGCGGTGACGGTGGCGCTGTCGAATTCTTTTGGATTCGGCGGGGTCAATGCCTGCCTGCTCTTTAGGAAACCAGACGTCTAGAGGCTCCGGAAAACCCAGTTTATAGACAATACACCGTTAGAATCTTGCGTAATGGTTTTGATGTCAAAATATCTTCAGGATGCTCAAAAAGGCTGTTCAGCAAGGCCGCAGCGAGCGAAGAGGCGAGGCGTACGCTTCGGTACGTTGAGCCTCTGAGCGATGCGAGAACGCCGCCTGGTGAAAGGTGCGTCTTGGCGCACCAGGGTTGGGCGGGTGAGTAAAGCGACTTTTTCAGCATCCTGTTAACAGGCCTGTGCGAGGGATGTACTCTCCACTATGACTTCGGCTCCTTCCGCCGACTCGCTCCAATCCTCGCTGGGCTATCGATTCAAGGCGCTCGCCTTGATCGAGGAAGCCTTGACTCATTCTTCTCTTGCCAACGAACAGAAAACGGCTTCGCCTCAACATAACGAGCGGCTCGAATTTCTCGGCGATGCCGTGCTGTCGCTTGTGATGAGTGAGTATCTGGCCTCTGCGTTGCCGCAGTCTTCAGAGGGCACACTCTCGAAGCTGAAGGCCAAGTTGGTAAGTGAGGCATCGTTGGCGCAGGTGGCTCGCCGGCTTGGACTGGGGGAGCATCTCAAGCTCGGGCGCGGGGAGGACCGTTCGAAGGGGCGTGAGAAAGACTCGCTGTTGGCCGATGCGCTGGAGGCGGTGCTCGCGGCGGTTCATCTTGACGGAGGATTCGACGCAAGCCGCACGGTGACGCGCCACATTTTCGCAGAGGAACTCACGAATATTGCCGCGCAACAGGAGCAGCCGGGAGCGGGCGACTACAAGACCCAGTTCCAGGAGTGGTGTCAAAAGCGGCATGACACATTGCCACGCTATGCGACCGTTCGAGAAACAGGGCCTGACCACCAGAAGTTGTTCGAGGTGGAACTGTCCATTCAGGGCGAGGTCGTGGGCGTGGGGGCCGGGCGAAGCAAGAAAGAAGCAGAGCAACAGGCGGCGAAACAGGCCCTCGAACAGGTCGGGACCTGATCCGGTCGCCATGCTAGGATAACCTCACGATGAGATCAGTTATTATTCCAGGGAGGCTGATGATGCAGAGACGAATCATGGTGAAAATGGTGGCGGTGACGCTCGTGCTCGGCGGGAGTCTGTTGCTGGGGATGGGGGTCCTCTTCGCAGCTGACAAGGCTCCAGCGGGGAAAGCGGAAGGGGCGAAAGGTCCCAAGGCCATTATCAAAACAAAGTTTGGCAACATGGATATCGTCTTCTTTCCTGAGAAGGCCCCCAAGCATGTTGAAAATTTCATCGCGTTGGCGAAATCCGGCTTCTACAACGGCACGATCTTTCATCGGGTGATTCCCGGGTTCATGATCCAGGGCGGCGATCCCAACACCAAAGATCTGAATAAGCCGGAGACCTACGGTCTGGGTGGGCCGAGTCAGAAGCTCAAGGCTGAGTTCAACGACATTCCTCACCGACGAGGGATTCTCTCCATGGCGCGCTCGAGCGATCCCAACAGTGCCGGGTCGCAGTTCTTCATTGTCGTCAAGGATTCGAACTTTCTCGATGGGCAGTATACGGCCTTTGGCGAGGTGGTGAAGGGGATGGAGGTGGTGGACAAGATTGTCAGCTTGCCGAAGAACAGCCGTGACCTTCCGACGGAACGGGCGGAGATGACGATCGTGGTGGTCGAGTAAACGATGCAAGGTGGGTGGGCTATGATGCGTGACTCAGCTGCCATGAGAAGCCTCATGCTGTGCGGAGTGCTGTTGGCGATCGGTCTCTTCACTGGCTGTGGAGGGAAGGCGGACGTAAAACCGGTTGCTCCGCTTGCTCCTCCGTCACGCCCTGGCCCAAAAGCCATTATCAAGACCAAATTCGGGGATATGCATATCAAGTTGTATCCGGATGTGGCCCCGAATCATGTTGAGAACTTTATCAAGCTGGCCAAGTCCGGCTTTTACGATGGGACGATTTTCCACCGGGTGATTCCAGGGTTTATGATCCAGGGCGGCGATCCCAACACCAAGAACTCGCTGCGCAAGGACACCTATGGGCAGGGTGGGCCCAAGGACCAGAAGGGCAATCCCATCTTGCTCAAGGCGGAGTTCAGCGACATTCCTCACAAGCGCGGCATTGTGTCGATGGCGCGAGCGAACGAGCCTGACACCGCGGGGTCGCAGTTTTTCATTGTCGTCGAGCAGTCCCCTTTCCTCGACAGAAAGTACACGGCGTTTGGCGAGGTGACCAAAGGCCTTGGCGTGGCCGATAAGATTGTGAGTTTACCGAGAAACGACCACGACCTGCCGAACGATCGGATTGAGATGACGGTGACGATTGTCGAATAGAAGCATACGAGCCAGCCGGGGCTGTTTCACGTGCCTGCGTTGCGAGTCGCGGTTACTTCTTTATGTTCTCGATGAATGTGCGGAGGCGGGCTCGCTCGGACGAGAAGAACAGAATGAAGCTCAGGCCAAAGGCATGGCCTGAGACCCAGCGTACTGAGGCTCGTTCGACTTTCACTGGTGGTGACTGGTCGGGAAGTTGAAGTATGACCTGAACATCGAGATGTGTGTGATCGTGGCGTCGCCTTCGACCTCTCCGGAAGAAAATCCCAGGGTGCAGCGTCACTCCACCCGGCGTGCTTTTCTGATCTTTCGTTCTTTATCTGCGCTCATGGTGTGTGGCCTACCGTCATCGGGAGTGGCTACCAGTCAGTGGTGGTGTTGACACCCCGGTCCATGGGTATGGGGCTCAGGGGCCGAGGGCGGCATGAACTGCTGCCCGGGCAAGATGATGTGGCCCGGTTCACGTTGCTTGGTCAGGTGTTCCGCAATTTCCGGATGGTAGGCTCGCACATAGCCGATGAGCCCACCGAGGAACCGTTGTGATTGGAAGTCCGTACCGGAAAATCGTGAGACGAAGGCGATCGCACGGTCCAGTATCTCCGGTGCGGAGGACATATCGGCGATCTGCTGAGGGTTCTGCTTCTTGAAGGTGTCGTACTCCTTCTTCAGATGTTCCGCGAAGACCGGCATCGGTGCGGCAGGCACATGGAGGGGGCTGAGCGTTCGTCGCAAAGCCTGCAGCGCTGCCACGACTTCCGCATCTTGCCCGTCGCGGCGTCCCTGGAAGTAAGCAAAGATCACCACTTCGACGAGATTGAACAGGGCCACGGCCTTCTCGCCGCCCAGGTCCGCCAGCTCGCGATAGAAGTCGCGGCGCACCGGCATGAATTGTACCGCAAGCCGCTTCTGCTGATAGTCGCTCCCGGATTCGAGATAGGCGCAGTCAGCGGGGCATGAGACCCGCACGATTCGGTGTTCGCCGCAGCACTGGCTGCAGATCAGCCCCGCCAAGGCGGGGCAAGGCCGCTTGCCTTTCCGTTGTGTGCAATAGGCGCAGTGGCTCATTTTCCCCCCGGTCCTTCCGGCGCCGGTTTCGGTGGTGGAGGGATGAAGCCATAGTCCGCCAAGGTCCGTTTTTCTTTCTTGGGCTTCCCATCACTGGGGGTTTCCAGCCCGTTCATCTCGGCCGCATGGGCCAATTCATACGGAACAAGGATGAGGTTGTTTGCACGGTCGATACTCAGATCTCCCGGCGAGGGTAAGAATTCGGCGATGACTTGGAACCGCTTGTCCCAGCTCATGCGCCACACTTTTCCCGTTGTGAAATCCGACACGTACATGTTGCCCCACCGGTCGAAATCCACCCCGCGGAGATTCTGAAAGCGGCTGGAAAAGAATCCGTTGGAGAAGAGCTCCGTCACCACGCCTTCCGGCGAGACCTCGGAAATCTTACCCTTGTCCCAACTCACCGCGATGATCTGGCCGGACTTGGGATGGACGACCAGGCCTGAGGGGCCGGCCAGGGCGCGGTCTGTGACCAGCACGGCAAACGTCTGGGTGGCCAAATCGACGCGGTAGATCGTGTTGGCCTTCTGATCGGAGCAATACAAGTGGCCCTTGCCATCGAAGGTCACGTCGCTCAACGAGGCCTGTGGCAGCCCCGACTGTGAGGTAGAGGGCGATCGGATGGTGAGCGCCAGGACGGGCTTACCGGTGGTCGTGTCAAAGCCCCGTAAGGTATCGAGATCGGCCACGTAGAGCACATGCTCCACCACGGCCATGCCTTTGGGGGCATGGAGGGTGACGTCCCCCTTCCCGCCTTGGATGAATTTTAGATTGAGGAGTTTGCCGTTGGGATCGAGCTTGGTAATGAACCCGTTGTCATCGGCGGTCTCCGCCTCGCCGTTGACGTTTGAGATGAAATAGCCCTTCTCGAGGGGATCGTTCACAAAGCTATAGGGAGATTGCAGTCCCGTCACGGTGATCTGGGCGCCGAGCGGGCTGACGATCACAAGGGGTATGATCAAGATAAGCCAGGCTGCTGGATGGCTGATGACGCATGTCAGAAGGGACATCACGGAGGAGGTGCTGCTCACAAGGTAGATGGCTGCTGATCGTGGTTGACGCATCCATCGTAGCTGTCAGGCGAAGAGCCTGTCAAGAAAGGGACGTTTCACGCCGGGGCGGGCGTTGACTTGCGTAAAAATGCCCTGTTATGGTGCGGTGATTTTTGAATCAGGTTCAGGTTAAGGCCTAGGCTGAGCGGGAAGTATGGGTGATGGTTTCACTTAGACTTAGCCTCAACCTCCAGTCTCGTGTGAGGAGGGAATTGTGGCGGCACGATTGATCGACGGCAAAGCTTTGGCATTGCAAGTACGTGAGCGGTTGGCAACGGAATCGGCGGCGGTCTTGGCGAAGACCGGGATGAAGCCCGGTCTGGCGACGATTCTGGTGGGCGACGATCCGGCCTCGCATCTCTATGTGAAGAGCAAACAGAAAGCCTGTGATGCGGCAGGTATCTATATCGACGACCACAAGTTGCCGGCGAGCACGACGCAAGCAGAGTTGTTGTCTTTGATCGAGAAGAAGAACGCCGACCCCAAGATCCACGGAATTTTGGTTCAGTTGCCGCTCCCGAAGCATATCGACAGCAAGATCATTCTTGAAGCGGTGTCGCCCGATAAGGATGCAGATGGGTTTCATCCGTACAATTTCGGTCGACTCGTTGAGGGGCATCCCGTGTTTGAAGCCTGTACGCCGAAGGGCGTCATCAAGATGATCGAATCTACCGGTGTGAGCATTGAAGGGAAACGCGCCGTCGTATTGGGACGGAGCAACATCGTCGGCAAGCCGTTGGCGCTCATGTTGCTCCAGCGCAATGCCACGGTGACGATTTGCCACTCCAAGACGAAGGATTTGCCGGCGGTCTGTCGCGAAGCCGAGCTGTTGCTGGTCGCGATTGGGAAAGCCAAGTTTGTGACGGCCGACATGGTGCGCGAAGGGGCGGTCGTCATTGATGTGGGAACAAACAAAACTCCTGAGGGCAAATTGTGTGGCGATGTTGATTTTGTCCCAGTCAGTCAGAAGGCAGGTTGGATCAGTCCTGTGCCGGGTGGCGTGGGACCGATGACGATTGCGATGCTGCTGGACAACACGGTGGAGTCTGCGAAGCGCAAAGCGGGAATGCTGTGAGGTGGCTGGAACGCTCCTGTGCTCGCGCAACGCGAGGGTTCTGAAGCCCCTCGCTTGGGACAAGGGCGCGACTCTTCGCGCACGGGGCGGGCGGGTGAGATCGTGCGCGCACGATGGAGCATCCCAGCCACCTCCTGGTGAGAGTGAAGGGGTGTAGGGGAAAAAAATGAGTCGAGAACCGCGGCGATTACGAGAAACGCTCGAGCAGGGACAGTTTACTGTCACGATTGAGTACAATCCCCCCAAAGGCACCAACATTTCAGGCGTGTTAGAGAATGCCAAGCAGTTGGTGGGGCGCGTGCACGGGGTCAACGTGACGGACAACACGGCCGCCATTGTGCGGGCCGGGTCTCTCCCTGTCTGCCGACTTCTCTACGAACTCGGTCATGATCCCGTGATGCAGATGACCTGTCGTGACCGGAATCGTATTGCGATCCAGTCGGACCTCATGGGCGCCGCCATGCTGGGCATCCGCAATATTCTGTGTCTCACGGGGGACTATCCGACCGTTGGAGACCACAAAGAAGCGAAGCCGGTCTACGATCTCGATTCGGTTCAGGTCATGCAACTCGTGCAGGGGCTGAACAATGGGCGGGATATGGCAGGCAATAAACTGGATGGCTCGACAGCATTCACGATCGGTGCCGCCGTGACCCCGGAAGCCGATCCGCTGGGTCCCATGCTCGCTAAGTTTGAACTAAAAGTAAAGGCGGGCGCCCAGTTTTTCCAGACGCAGGCGATTTACCATCCGGAGCAGTTTGCCTCCTTCATGAAGGCGGTTCGCCCCTTCAAGGTCAAAGTGCTGGCGGGCATTCTCGTCCTCCGGAACGCCAAGATGGCGGAGTTCATGAATGCGAATATTCCTGGCGTGTCAGTCCCCCAGGAGATGATCGACGAACTCAGGGCTGCCGGCCCCGAGCGCGCGGAGGATGTAGGGGTGGACATCGCGGTGCGGACGATCAAGGCGGTGCGGTCTCATTGCGACGGGGTTCATATTATGGCCATCAAGGCCACGCACCGGCTGGCTGAGATCATTACCAAATCGGAAGTGGGTTGATGACGATCCCCGAGTTTCAGCGGCACAAGCTCGACAAGAAGAAGCTCATCGTCGTCACGGCCTACGACGCGCTGTTTACACGTATTGTTGAACAGGCCGGTATTGAGACGATTCTGGTCGGGGATTCATTGGGTGTGGTCGTACAGGGGAAGGCCAATACGCTCTCTGTGACGATGGACGACATGCTCTACCACACGAAGCTTGTGGCAGGGGCTGCCCAACGAGCGCTCGTCATCGGCGATATGCCTTTCATGTCCTATCAGGCCGGCCACGATGACGCGCTTCGCAATGCGGGACGGTTTCTGCAGGCTGGGGCTCAGGCCATCAAGCTGGAAGGCGGCGCAGTGGTGGTCGATCGTGTGGCTGCGATGACCGGTATCGGCATTCCGGTGATGGGGCATCTCGGCATGACTCCCCAATCTGTTCATCGATATGGCGGCTACAAAGTGCAGGGGAAAGAATCGGAGCATGCGCTGGCTTTGCTGAACGATGCCAAGGCCCTTGAAGCAGCCGGCGCCTTCGCCATCGTGCTCGAAGCGATTCCCGCCGAGTTGGCGAAGACCATGACGGAACAATTGACCATTCCGACAATTGGAATCGGGGCCGGTCCCCACTGTGACGGCCAAATCCTGGTCCTCTACGACCTCCTCGGACTCTTCGACGACTTCCTGCCGAAGTTTGTCAAACCCTATGCCCATCTCAAGGCGGATGCGCTCCAAGCGCTTCGCCGTTACAAAGAAGAAGTCGAGGAAGGCAAGTTTCCAAGCGATTCCGAGTCCTACCACTAACAGGCTGCTGAAAAAGGCCCCATTCCACCCGCCCAGCCCCGGCGGCTATTTCACCCTCCCGCCCTGAGTCTGCCAAGACAGCCTCCTCGCCCAGGGACGCGCCCTTTCCCGATCATCGTTCTCGGGTCGAAAGAATCCTCAACGGGGCCCCGGCCGCCTCACCAACTCGGCGGCGCGCACAGACTTGGTGCTCCTTATTCGTCGCACCGTGCGCCCCAGAGGGTACGCCTCCGGTTCTTTCTCGCCTGCGGCCTCGCAATGGGCAAGACGCGCGTCTCGGCGCGCGTGGGATGGGTGGGTGAGATAGCTGACCTTTTTGAGCAGCCTGTCCGCAGGCGAAGTTCTACGTCAGATCCCGCCCCTGCAGGCGAATGAGCGGCGCACGAAAGTCCGAACCGGCCACGTGTTGCCGAAAGTCTTCTGTGAGCCTGGTCACGTCGATCCCCATATAGAATTTCGGCGTCTTCTGCAATCGAACGATGCCGCTGGTTACCAGATTCTCCGCCGCTCGGTGGTTGCCGGAGAAGAGTTTCAGATTCGCCGCGGCGAGTTGGATGAGGGCTTGGAAGAAGTTTCCCTGCTCGGTGTTGTGCCCCACCGTGTGCCAGAGTCCCTCGAAGATTTCGTGGCATTCCCACCAGTAGGCGTAGTTGTAGAGGTCGATCCCATACAGATATTCCTCTGACTTATGCCATTCCGCAGGCCGAAACCCCGAGGGCTTAGGCTCGGGTTTGCCGTAGGAGTGTCCGCGTGGATCACGGCGTGGGTGCGGATTGTTGCCCGGAAGGAATCGATAGGACGGAAACGGGTGCGTGGAATAGCGAGGCCAAGTTGGATCAGGGGGCTGCGGTTCAATCACCCGCAGCCCCATCGCCTTCGCAGGACACTTGGAACACCGCACGATCTTCGAGTCGAATCGCGGTCAACTGTCTGCCCCAGACACATCCGCTATCAATCGCCAAGAGATTGGGCTCGAGGTGTAACCCCAGTGCGGCCCAGTGACCGCAAATGATGGTGACATCCTTGTGGCGTCGATGTGGGATGTGGAACCAGGGGAGATAGCCGGTGGGCGTCTGTTTGGGAGGGCCGGAGAATCCCGACATCTCACCGGTTGGGGTGCAGCTTCGTAGTCTGGTCAACACACGCGTGATACTCACGAGCCTCTCCGGCCCTGTCAGCGAGGGATCCCACTGTGGAGCTGGTCCATGAAACAGGCTGCGGAGGAACGCCCGATAGTCCGGGCCTGCAAGCACCGCCTCGACCTCACGCGCAAGGCCGACTGACTCGTCAATGGTCCACTGCGGGAGTAGTCCTGCGTGGATCATCAGGAACGATCCCTCGCGATGGTGGAGTGGTTGGCGACGAAGCCAGGCGATCAGTTCACTGCGGTCTTGCGCGTCCAAGACGTCGTGAATCGTATCCTTGTGTCGTACCGTGGCGATGCCTTCCGCTGCCGCGAGCAAGAAGAGATCATGATTGCCCAGCACCATGCGAACGGCGTCGCCGAGACTGCGCACGAATCGGAGGAGGGCGAGAGAGTCAGGGCCACGATTGACGAGGTCGCCGACCAGCCACAACTGATCCGTCCGTGGATCGAATGAAATCTGATCGAGGAGTCGTTTGAATGGAGCGAGGCAGCCTTGAATGTCGCCGATTGCGTAGGTAGCCATCAGCGGAGTCGATCAGGCGCAGGGGCATGAATGGCGGATGAGGCTCACGGGTACTTCGCCTCAATGATGCTGCGCAGCCCGCCGCGGGCAGCAAACTCGCCGGTGACCTTGGCCCACACAGGCCGGCAGGCCTTCACGACATCGTGCAGGATACGGTTGACCGCGTTCTCATAAAAGATGCCGAGATTTCTGTACGCGTGGAGATACATTTTCAACGACTTCAGCTCCAGGCACTCTTTGTCCGGCATGTAGTGCAGTGTGATGGTGCCGAAGTCCGGAAGGCCGGTCTTCGGGCAGATCGCGGTATATTCAGGGATCTCGATCGTGATTTCGTAGCCCTTGTATTGGTTCGGGAATGTTTCGATATCCGGCAGCGGAGCGGTAATCCCGCTCTTGGCATGCCGCTCGTTGTAGCCCTGCCGAGTCGCCGTCTGAATCTTTGTCCCCTTACCCCTCACGCCTCACCCCTCACGCCTCACGTCTTCAACTCGCCTCACGTCTTCTCAGACTTGTTTCATCCACTCCACTTGGCCGATTTTTTCTAATTGAATGTAGAGGGTCACCCAGGGACAAGCCATCTCGGGGTACACCTCACACAAGCCCCCTTTTCGCACGC
>Ga0315283_10003603_pt1 | contig 13273 bp, 14 predicted proteins | sample YL17G09_0_MG_FD_204541 | JGI IMG/M metagenome (GOLD analysis project Ga0315283, IMG submission 204541) | Sediment microbial communities from Yellowstone Lake, YNP, Wyoming, USA - YL17G09_0 | ecosystem: Environmental > Aquatic > Freshwater > Lake > Sediment | place: USA: Wyoming | collected...
TGGAATTGTATTGCCGAGACTACTTCTTGCCCTGGGCGTAAAAAAAGTAACGGAACTTAATTGCATTGCCGATGGTCATTTTGCGCACGATCCCGAACCGCTACCCGAAAATCTGAACGATATAGCACAATTGGTAGTACAGGCAAAAGCCGACCTTGGCTTTGTGGTAGATCCGGATGTTGACAGGCTGGCCATTATTTGTCAGGATGGAGAAATGTTTGGTGAAGAATATACACTTGTGGCTGTGGCCGATTATGTGTTGCAGCACCAGCCGGGCAATACGGTGTCGAACCTGTCATCTACCAGAGCATTGCGCGATATCACCGAAAAAACGGGTGCAAAGTACTTTGCTTCCGCCGTAGGCGAAGTAAATGTGGTTGAAATGATGAAAGCTGAGCATGCAGTGATTGGTGGCGAAGGTAATGGCGGTATTATATACCCTGAACTTCATTATGGCCGCGATTCGCTGGTGGGGATCGCGCTTTTCCTGAGCCACCTGGCCACTTCGGGTAAGAATTGCACGGCACTACGTTACGGTTATCCGTCCTATTTCATCTCCAAAAATAAAATTGCACTTTCATCGGAAATGGATGTTGACGAAATTCTTTCACGTATTGTGGAAAAATACCCCAACCAGCCGATTAGCACCGTGGATGGAGTAAAAATTGAATTTGACAAAGAATGGGTTCATCTGCGCAAATCCAATACAGAGCCTATAATCCGCATTTATTCCGAAAGCGATACCCTGTCGAAAGCCGATGTATTGGCGCGAAAAATTATCGGGGATATCGGTAATATTCTGAAAGACTAGGATCAAGTATTTTATTTTGCCAATTTTTCAAGCAATACATCAACTATCAGGAATTCTTTTTACATTTACCGGACATACTCTCCTAAAAATGAATGCGTATGGCAGCGCGCAAGCAAAAGTATAAGGTTACTTACAGCAAAGTTGAACTCAAAATTCCAACCGCACAAAAGAAGCGGTTAAAGGCCTATTGCAAAGCATGTAATACAACGCCCAACAAGGTTTACAGGAAAGTGATCCGGGATTTTATCGAACATCATGTGGATCCTTCTGTATATAAACCTCAAGAGATCATCGGAAACCAGATGACTATTTTCGATGTTTGAGAAGAATCTTTGACGACCTGTGCTATTGACAAAGGCAGGAATCGAAGCCCAAGGTCTTATCTCCCTAATGTTCCTTCGTAGGGGAGTCGGTTTATGATAGAGCGGCCAAGTGTTATTTCGTCGGTAAATTCCAGGTCGTCGCCAATGGCAATTCCGCGTGCAATGGTAGATATCAGCAGGTTATATTCTTTTAACCTGCGAAAGAGGTAAAAGTTGGTCGTATCTCCTTCGACTGTTGTAGATAGTGCCATAATCACTTCTTTTATTTCGCCGGGCTTAAATCTTTCCAGCAGTGTTGCAATATTCAGATCGTTGGGTCCTACGCCTTCCATCGGCGAAATAATACCACCCAGCACATGATACACACCATTGTATTGCCCTGTATTTTCGATGGCCATCATGTTGCGAACATCCTCCACCACACATACAACAGAGCGGTCGCGCTTTGGATTGGCGCATACCTCGCAAAGATCACCATCCGAGATGGCATGACATTGCCTGCAGTACCTGATATCCTGTCGCATACGGATGATGGCATTGCCCAATGCATCAACCACTGCCATATCCTGCCGCAGAAGATGGAGGGTAAGCCGCAGTGCAGTTTTCCTGCCGATACCCGGCAGGCGGGCCAGTTCATTTACTGTAGTTTCAACCAATCGTGAAGAGTAAGTATTCATGGATAATAGCGTTCGTTTGTTCATTACCTTTGCATACAAAAGTACATCAAAATTGAGCTTTGTTTCCATACAAAACAAGGCACATTATGCCTGATAGCATATGAAAAATCCTGATTCCTTCTGCTTACCGGCAGTTTTAGTATTGCTGCTGATCACAATGTTGATTGCTCCCTGTTTGCTTAATGCCCAACCTACGACCAACGTAGCTCATAACAAGACTGATACCCGGAACCTTAAACAAGGCTTCTGGCGAAAGACCGACAAGGAAGGCAAAGTGTTGTACGAAGGACAATTCAAGGATAATGTGCCTTACGGCGAATTTAGGTATTTCTATCCCGATGGCAAGAACAGGACCATTTCTCTACTCTCCGGTGATGGGGATACGGCAAGAACAATCAGCTATCATCCAAATGGCTTCAAAATGGCTGAAGGCACTTACATCCGAACGCTGAAGGAAGGCGCATGGAATTATTATGACGAAAATGGAGTGTTCCTTTCCTCTGAATTTTTTACCGTAGGGAAAAAGGAAGGCCTGGCTGCCAAGTATTACGAAAATGGGAATATGCTCGAAGAAAAGTACTATAAAAACGATGTGCAGGTTGGTCCCTGGAAACAATATTATACCGAAGGAACATTAAAAACCAATGCTGTATATATTGAAGGAAAGATAGAAGGAATGGCTGCCTTTTATAATCCGGATGGCAAAGTGATGGCCCTGGGCGAGTATGTGCACAATTTTAAACATGGTACCTGGACTTTTTTCAAAGAGGATGGCAAAAAGGAAAGGGAAGATATTTACAATAATGGGGTTCTCACCAAATCGATTTTCTACGATCAGAAACTCAAAGAGGAGCAGGAAAAGAAATAAATCCACTGTGCAGGAAGACAAACAAATCTTATTACATTTTGTTCCTTTACCATAGCTATCGATGATGAAAAAATTTATGCTTTTAATTCTCCTTGTCACTTTCAATGCTTTAGGGCTTTTTTCGCAGAATCCATTGTTCGATGATTCGCGTGTTTCCTCAGTCTATATTGAAATACCTCCTGATTCGCTTGCTGTAATCATGACTGATGTCCTTTCCGACCATTATTTCATGGCTAAGTTTATATATGACTATGGCACGGGCCACGATACATTGCAGAATGTAGGTTTCAGGTTGCGTGGCAATACTTCGCGCTTTTCGCAAAAAAAATCCTTCAAAATAAGTTTCAACGAATACGTACCGGGGCGAAAATACCAGGGCGTGAAAAAGATCAACCTGAACGGGCAGCATAACGACCCGACGATGATTCGTGAGAAATTTTTCTACGACACCTGGAAAAAATGTGGAATGGCCGAAAGACGCACCAGCTTTGTGCAGGTATATATCAACCTGATTTATTACGGCCTTTATACAAACCTCGAAGAAATGGATAAGGACTGGCTGGACAGGGTTTTTGGTGAAAATAGCGGAAACCTTTATAAATGTACCTGGCCCGCCGACCTGGTTTATATTGGTGCCAGCCAGCAATTGTATAAGGACATTGTGAACGGTACAACTACCGGCGGCCGTGCTTATGATCTGCAAACAAACAACACAGCGGATGATTATACCGACCTTGTGCAGCTCATCAGCGAACTTGACCAACCCGCCGATGAAGCTTTTGAGGCTCAAATATCGCAATTGATTGATGTGGACGAATTCCTGAAGGCATTTGCATTGGATGTAGCTTCGGGAAACTGGGATGATTACATGTACAACAAAAACAACTATTATCTATATCACCGACAGGATACAGGGAAATTTGAATTTATTTCCTATGATACCGACAATACCTTTGGTGTAGATTGGTTAAATAAGGATTGGGCTACCCGGAATTGCCTCGACTGGTTTATACATAGCGAAGCAAGGCCTCTGGCAGTGAAATTATTGGCAATACCGGGTTTCCAGGAAAAATACCGACGCTATCTCGATACTATTGCCCGCACCATTATTTTTCCCGACTCGGTCTTTTCGCAAATCGACGCTATGAAAGCATTAATTACAGATGCTGCAACCAGCGATGTATACCGTACGCTTGATTATGGTTACACAATGGCCGACTTTAATAATGGCTTTACGCAAACTGTGGATGGACATACGCCATACGGAATAAAACCATTTCTGACTACGCGGTACCAAACTATTCTGCAACAGCTTACCGCGGTTGCTGTTCCTGATTATGCATCCGGTGATATCAGTTTATTGATATTCCCTAATCCGGCCAGCGAGCGTATAACATTGAGTGGCAAGCCTTCCATGCGGGATAGACAAGGCTGGATAGCAGATGTAATGGGAAGGCACTTGAAAGCTATAGAATGGCCTAAAAAACAGGGATCGTTAACCATTCCTGTTCATGATTTACCTTCTGGCATCTATACTATTATCCTTGATGATGACAGGAAAACACACATGCGTACTTCGAGGTTCATCAGGAAATGATAAATCATGAACTTAACGAAATCAGCAAGCATTATTAAAACTTTACTTCCTTTTAATGTAACTTCAAATAAGTCTGTTAATCTAACACTTGATTTTTATTCATAATTGTCTGGCAGACTTTATCCTTAGAAGAAGATATTATTTATATTACAGCAACATCAGTTCCAAATGGAGATAACATTGAAAAATCGCTAATTATAAAAAAATCGTATTCTATTTTAATTGCAATATTCATGGCTGTGTCTGCTTTCGGGCAAATGCAAGGCGGTGAGATTTCCACAGAACAAGGAATTTTAAGGGTGCAGGATATCGAAGGTAATTATTATAATACTGTTAAAATCGGCCAACAAATCTGGATGGACAAGAACCTGGAAACCACGAGGTATAGTGATGGCAGTCCAATACCAAATAACAGCGATGATGCAGCATGGACTGGCTTAATCACAGGAGCTTATTGCTATTTTCAGAATGATTCTGCGACATATAAAAATATTTATGGAGTCCTGTATAACTGGTGCACCGTAGTTGATGAACGAAATCTTTGCCCCTCAGGTTGGCACATTCCTGCAAATACAGAATGGAATATACTTGAAAACTATTTAGGCGGTAGTATGGGTAATGGAGGCAAATTGAAAGAAGCTGGTTATGCACATTGGATAAGTCCAAACATAGCTGCAACCAACGAAAGTGGATTCTCGGCACTTCCTGGCGGAATCCGGTACTTTAGCGGACCGTTTACCTATATTGGGGGGTTCGGTTACTGGTGGTCTTCCACAGAAAGCCCAAATAATCTTGCCTGGGCACTAACGCTATCCTGCAATAATGCAAACTTAATAAGGAACACTTGCGACAAAGGAATCGGTTTCTCTGTTCGCTGTCTCAAGGATTAAGTTTATTTAATTTTTTAAATGGGCTCAATTTTTACTTGCCAAGTCCTTCGTTACCCGTGTCAAAAACAGCCTTCCATTTTCTGTTGGCATCTTTTTGCCAGATTGTAACGTATGTGCCTGTTCCAGTGAGCTTGCCGGTGGTTTTTTCGGTTATTTCGTATATGCCGTAAGTAAATCCCATGGTATTTTCGCTGGAAAGTCTGGCCTTTAGAGGTTTCCACGTGAGGTTAAAAGTTGTATCACTGAATCCTGCGAAATAGTGCCTTATTGAAGGCAAGCCTTCAATGGGCATGCGGTTCTGGCGGATCAATACTGCACTGCTGTCCAAATATTCCAGGAAAGCTTTTTTCATGCCCTGCTCAATGGATAATCTGGAAAACAGGCTATCAGTTGAAAAGAGTTCTTTTTCAGCCTTTTGTTGTATTTGCTTTCTTCCGCAGGCTGCAGCAAGAAAAGTGATCAGCAGGACCGTTGCGGCTAAACTGAAACAATGAATGATGATTTGTTGTTTCATATTTGAAGGGATTAGTTTGTAAAAAACGATTTCAGTTCCATGAGACTGTTCAGCACCGGAACGCCTGCCTGATACAGCCTTTTCCTGTCCTGGTGACCATTTGCAACCAACAGACAGCGGCAACCCAGTTCCCGGGCAATGTCGGCATCGTGCAAAGTATCTCCAATAAACCATGTGCTGTCTGCTGCAAAGGAATGTTCATCTATCATTGCATGGCCGTTGCCCAATTTTCCGGCAGCATAATGATTGCCGATACCAACGATGCGCTGAAAATACCTGCCAATACCTTTTCCCATCACCGAAACTGTAAGGGACTGTTGCTCCATGGCCGATAGTATTAGCTGCCGGTATCCAAGTTGATCAAAGAATTCCAATACTGGTTCCGCATCCGCGAAAAGATTGCTCTGTATAAGTTTGTCGAAATAACGGTTCATAAAGTCCATGGCAACCGTTTCCCAATTTTCCTTTTCGAAATCAAAACCAACCTGGCGATAATAATCGATAACCGGGAAAGTAAAAACCTCACGGTACATTTCGCGGGTAAGCACTCTCAACCGGCGTTCCGCCAGCATAGCATTGATCGCCTCGATACATATGGTAACGTCGTCGAGCAGCGTGCCGTTCCAATCCCAGATGATAGTTGTTCGTACTGGTTTCATAAATGTCGTGCTGTAAAGATAGGAAATTTGAAATGGGCAGGGCGAAAGAAATACCTTCGCACTGCCGGATAACCTTAAAATTTATTGCCATTTAAACATTATATGATTGCTTCAAGCCAAAAGAATATAGTTTAAGATTAACTTTAACAACAAAACTAAAACCATTATTATGAATCTGACATTTGGAAAGTACTTTACAATTTGTTCACTGATATTTATATCTCCACTGTTTGTTTGGGGACAAAAAAGCGATTATGCAAAATGGAACTTAAAAGGAAAAGTGAAATCAATCAAAGAATCATCCTTTACTGTTACAGAAAAGAATGAGAAATTTGAGATTGATACACTACAATTTTATTACCTGAATGAGTTCAATATTTATGGCAACAAAATGGTTGATACCAAATTCCTTCCCGACGGGAAAATTGATAAAAATTACACTTATAAGTATGATAAAGATAATAGAAGAATTGAGGAGAATCAATATTCGCAGGATGGGAAACTTTTGAGAACAATATCTTATAAATATCATCCCAATGGTTATTTAATTGAAGACAACAGCGTCGATGGTGCTGGAAATCCAGGTAAAAAGATAACATATCAATATGATGAAAAGGGAAATGTTATTGAAGACAACAGTTACAACCCTGAAGGAAACCTGCTAAAAAAATTTACATATAAATACGACATCAATGGAAATAAGACGGTGAATTATAGATACTCTTCAAATGGATCTCTTGAGAAAAGATACACATATAGCTACGATTACTTAAATAATTTGATTGAAGAGTCATCCTACAAGCCTGACAATTCTTTGTTGGGCAAATACATCTACACTTATGAGTATGATGCTCAGAACAACTGGATAAAGAAAACAACAACTTGTGATGGCATTACTTGTAATATTATTTTAAGAGAGATAGTATATTTCAAATAAAACTTGCCCGGGCTCTGGCTCTGCCTGATCATTTCCATTCCCAATTTAAGATATGCACGAATGTATTAAACAGACTTTTATGCAAATCAAAATTATCTGCTTTTATTTCGTTCAATAAGACAATATTCAGCTTAACTTTGCTTAACAAAAAGGACTATCTATGACAGAAGTTCCATTTCTAAATGCTATAAAAGGCATAACCGTAGTATGCTTTTTTTTCTTTACGAATGCCTTTACACATTCTGTGAAAGCACAATTTGTAAGTGGAGCCGACATTGGCTGGCTGGCACAAATGGAAGCCTCAGGGTACAAATTCTATGACAGTGCCGGGGAGCAGAAAAACTGCTTACAGATACTTAAAGACAAAGGGATCAATATTGGAAAAGTGAAGGCCGTTCCCGGAGGCAAAGGATTGGGGGTGATTTACTGGGAGCCTGAGGGAGCGAAATGCTGGAGCGGATACCAGTTAAGTTGTTGGGGTGCAGATGAAAAAATGATTGGTTCTTCCGGAAATTTGATCCGCCTGGATCTTTTACCCGGAATTTATCTTGTAAATGTTGATGTTGGACAATATTCCGTTGTTGAGAAACTTATAGTCAGGTAGTAATGAAGATATCCACGGACAATCATCTTCGTTTATGAAGAAATTGCTTCTTATCTTTGCAACCTTATAAATAATTAGTATATGATTCAGCGCATCCAAACCGTATATCTTTTCCTGGCAGCCGCGTGTTCGGTAGCTTTATTCTTTTTCCCGGTAGCAAGTTTCCTATCAGACCTCACTTACCAGAAACTTTTCATTACCGGACTTGCAAATATGGCCCCTGGCAGCCCTGCAGCTATGGCCCCATCGCTGGTATTGCCATTGGCCGCTGTGGGTGCACTCATGGCGATAATGGCTTTAGCAGGGATTCTTAGCTATAAGAAAAGAGAATTACAACTGCGGTTGGTCATGTTTGGCATTCTGTTCACGGTGATAATGATAGCAGGAATATTCTTCCTGTATGTTCCGCTTATCGAAAAGAAGTTATCGGTAGTACCCGATTATAGCGGAGGTATCGGGATATATTTTCCACTTATCGCGTTGGTGCTTTTTATCCTGGCCAACCGTGCCATTCGTCGCGACGATATGCTTGTAAAGTCGCTCGATCGTCTTCGTTAGGTGGTAAAGTTTTTGCCAGGTATGCGCCGAAAGATTACCGTTTTATTTCGAGTACATCAAGGTCAGATATTCTTCCTGCTTCCACGTTGAATTTTACAGCAGTTATCGCATTGTGAAATCCTGAATTTCCGGCAGCACCCGGATTGATATGAAGCAGCCCAATACGAGGATCGTTTATTACCTTCAGTATGTGTGAATGTCCGCTGATGAATAGCTGTGGGCGTTCACGCAGCAGGGTTTCGCGCACTTTTTCCGCATACCTTCCGGGGTAGCCGCCAATGTGTTTCATATACACGCTAACGCCTCCCACCATAAATTGTAATTCCTCCGGAAATTGTTGCCGCAGTTCCTGTCCGTCGATGTTACCATGTACAGCCCGAAAGGGTTTAAGGCTTTGAAGCGTTTCGGCGGTTGCCATGTTGCCGATATCGCCTGCATGCCATATCTCATCGCAATTGCCGAAAAATTTGATAATGGAAGGATGCACATTCCCATGCGTGTCGGAAAGTAAACCTATCAGGGGCATATCAGAACCATTTTTTACGACGCATATACAGGTACATACCCAACCCGATCATCAATATCATAGTCATAACAGCAGGATAACCATATTTCCAGTCCACTTCGGGGAAGTACCTGAAATTCATGCCGTAGATACCAACAATAAAAGTGAGTGGAATAAAAATGGAACTGATTAGCGTAAGTGTAGTCATGATACTGTTCATTCGGTTGGCATTGTTGGCCATCAGCAGATCCATCATATCGGAGATCATTTCGCGGAAGTTATCGATGGTCTGAATGATCTGGTTGAGGTGGTCGTATACGTCATTCAGATATTTCAAGGTATCCTTTGTCACAAATCTGGATTCTTCGCGTGTGATCTTGCGGACTTCGTCGCGGAAAGGATTCACAGATTTGCGCAACATGATCAGCAACTTTTTTTGCGTCATAATCTCACCGGCAAGACGTTGCGAAGGTTCCCTGAGAAGTTGGCTTTCAATGGCATCCATATTATCTTCCAACTGGTCGAGCACGAGGTAATAGTTATCCACAATCTTATCAATGAGCAGGTAAGAGAGATAGTCAGCCTTTTTCACGCGTGCTTTGCCTTTATCATTTTCGAGCCTCTCAATAACCGGCTGAAAAACCTGGTTCTCAGTTTCGGAGAATGAAAGGAGATAATGTTTCCCGATGACGAAACTGGCATGATGTATATCCAATTCGCTTTTTATATTCTTGATATCCAGTATCTTAAGGGTGATAAATAAGCAATTGTCCAGATCCTCAACTGTTGGCATGTGATCGCTGTTGAGGATATCTTCGAGCAGGAGTGGATGCAGACCGAATTTTTCGCCAATCAACGCAATAGTCTCTGTATCCGTAAATCCGCTGATGTTTATCCAGTTAACTTTAGCCGGGTCGATCTGTGATAGTGCTGTTATACCACTAAATGTTTCGAACGTTTGCTGATCGAACCGGTAAAGCGTGAGTTTGGTTGGTTCGTGATGACTACCGGTATAAACAAGGCTTCCGGGAGGAAGTCCCGTTTTTTTGCTATGTCGTTTTGGTTGGTGATTCATGGTCTTAAACTAAAAGAGGAAACCGGAACATACTAATTTGTTCCGGTTTCAAAGGTAATGCTCTTATTGAAGATATACCAGAGCAGTAAAATCTGAGCACCAGGGTATTATTTCTTTGCCTTAAGTAAATCCCTGATCTCAGCGAGAAGAATTTCCTCGGCAGGAGGAGGAGGAGCAGGAGGAGCAGGTTCTTCAACAATATCTTTCTTTGCCATATTTATACCCTTTATCATCATGAAAATAGCGAAAGCAATAATCAGGAAATCGATAACGGTTTGAACAAACATACCGTAGTTGATCGTAACTGCAGCTTTTTCGTCAACAGCATCTATCATCACATACTTGAGGTCTTTGAAATCGATGCCTCCGAGTAATACGCCAAGAGGCGGCATAAGAATATCATTAACAAATGATCCGACAATTTTGCCGAAAGCAGCACCGATTATTACGGCTACTGCCAGGTCTACTACATTGCCTTTCATGGCAAATGCTTTGAATTCTTTGATCAGGCTCATGGTTTTTTGTTTTAAATGAATGATTGATTGATTTGGACATTATGGGGAGTGCAGATATTTCTGATCTGCAAATATGTACTATTTTCCAAATTTATAGCCAAGACCAACACCTATTAATTCCTTGAATTGTGTGCGGGGTCCTGTTTTGCCCGATTTATCCAATATGTCGATATTATCGTCGTAAATAAGTTGGGTTGCAATAGTGGTGCTAAGGAACGAATTTACTTTCAAGGTAAGGAGTACTTCCCAGTTCACTACAATATTCTGTGGATTTTTCAGGTAATTTGATAACAACTCCAGTTTTGAACCAAGGGACACATTTTTGGCGATTTCTCTTAAGAATCCAGCCTTTAATGAAGCACCAAATTCCCATCGTGTTTTTTTACCATGGCTTATCAGCACATTTTCGTTGTTGTAAGTTGCAGGGTCAACACCGAAAGCTCCCATGTCGGCAAGCTTCTCATCGTTTACAATGGTGAGGCGTGTTCCAACAGGCGAAAGGAAAAGAGAAAAATAATCGGTAGGTTTATAGTCCATACCAAGTGCCAGCTGGAAATACCCCGGGGCCATAAAACGCGATATTATTGTGGAGTCGTCGGGATAGTTGAACCCGTCGGCAAATTGGGATTTAAAACCAGCCAGGAGGCTGTAATTCCAATATTTGGAAGCAGAATATCCCAGTTTCGACGAAAGATCTATTTTATCATCGGTTTTTTTGTTTTTTATACTTTGTTGGTTCAGGAATCCATATGCAAGTCCCAGGTAATTGTTCCAACTCAGTTTATCTTTCTGATAGTTAGCAATAAGATTGACCATTGCATTTGTGGCAAAGGTATTTTCGCCACCGGCAGCCCAATTGGTAAGCGAAACCTGAGAAAGTGATAATGCGCCATTACCTTTATAGTTCCAGTGTTTCACGGTATCTGCCGTTTGTGCTTTTGCGGTCCCTGCATAGAGCGCCATGAAAAGAAAAAGGGTAAATCTTTGTTTCATAGTGTCGTAAATTTAACTCGTGAATGCAACTTATAATTTAACGGATAATCCACATTGTTAAGAACCAAAGAGGAAGCGAATAAACCCTCCGCGTTCTGAAGGAATAAATGTTAGGACTTTGCATCCTGAATCGCTAAAATATTTTGCAGATGAAACATTTAACCTCATAACAAAGATAAATGATTTCGTCAATATTATCTCTTTTTTTACCCATCTCTGACACGCTCCATGTCTGTTTAATATTTATAAAACCCTATCCCCTTCTATAAATAAAATTCCATTAGCAAAAATTATTACCTACAATCTCACTATCTTTACAGTCAAATGGGCGCAGGCCTATGACAATAATGTATCCAAATCGTTTACAAAAAACAAATTAATAACAGATGAATAAACTATTTTGTTTTTCAAGTTTTTGTTTGCTCATGGTTACCAATGCGCAAAGCACAAATAACCCGGCAGCTGCCAACAGCCCCGTTATTCCGGATTCACCGCAGGGCAAGAAAGTAATTGTTTACACCACTGCCGACAATACAAAGTACAGGCTAACAGCAAGTGACACTATACAGTTTGCAGATTTCGGCCAGCCATTGGAAACCCAACCCTGCGTGTTTGTTGATCCTTCTAAAACATTCCAGACCATGGTGGGTATAGGTGGTGCATTAACGGATGCTTCTGCCGAAACCTTTGCCAGACTGCCCGGTGACAAACAGCAGGAATTCTTACAGCAATATTTTGATCCGCAAGAAGGAATAGGATACACGATGGCAAGAACAAATATCCATAGTTGCGATTTTTCGAGTGGCAGTTATACTTATGTAAGCGATAACGATGCCAGTTTAAAAACATTCAGCATCGCACATGATCAGGAATACCGTATCCCATTTATCAAACAGGCGATTGCTGCTGCCGGCGGAAAGCTTACGCTTTTTGCAAGCCCATGGAGCCCCCCTGCATGGATGAAGACGAACAACGATATGCTGCATGGCGGTAAACTTAAACCAGAGGTATATCAAAACTGGGCAAATTATTTTACAAAATTTATAAATGCATACGAGGCAGAAGGCATACCTATTTGGGGTATCAGCGTTCAGAATGAGCCAATGGCAACTCAAACCTGGGAATCCTGTATTTATACGGCCGAAGATGAAAGGGATTTCATAAAGAAATACCTGGGACCCACGCTGCAGAGCGCAGGGATGGGAGATAAAAAACTTATTGCCTGGGATCATAACCGCGACTTGTTGTACCAGCGTGCCAGCACAATCCTGGATGACCCTGAGGCAGCAAAATATGTCTGGGGCATTGGCTTTCACTGGTACGAGGACTGGACGGGTGGTGGAAAAATATTTGATAATGTAAGACGCGTAGCAGAAGCGTATCCCAATACGAACCTTATATTTTCTGAAGGCTGTGCCGAAAGTTTCAATTTCAGCAAAATGGAAGAATGGAGATGGGGGGAAATATACGGGCGCTCCATGATCAACGATTTTAACAACGGTACCTCAGCCTGGACCGACTGGAATATCCTGCTGGATGAAACTGGTGGCCCCAACCATGTTGGGAACTTTTGCTTTGCCCCTGTTCATGCCAATACACGTACCGGGCAAATTTATTATCTCAGTTCATTTTATTATATCGGGCATTTTTCGAAGTTCATACGCCCCGGGGCAAAAAGGATTATCAGCGCTTCAAGCCGCGGACAGTTGCTAACTACTGCCTTCCTGAACACCGACGGAACAATTGC
>Ga0315283_10003604_pt1 | contig 13272 bp, 15 predicted proteins | sample YL17G09_0_MG_FD_204541 | JGI IMG/M metagenome (GOLD analysis project Ga0315283, IMG submission 204541) | Sediment microbial communities from Yellowstone Lake, YNP, Wyoming, USA - YL17G09_0 | ecosystem: Environmental > Aquatic > Freshwater > Lake > Sediment | place: USA: Wyoming | collected...
AGTCGCGGTGGTGGCAGGCACGCGGGTGGCGCCCGAGGGGGTGGAGAACCGGGCCTTCGACGTGACCCCGGCCGGGCTGGTGACGGGCCTCGTCATGGGACGGCGTCCACGACCGCCCGTTACAGCGTGCCGTCCCTCAGGGGCACCCACGGCGTACCCTGGCAACGACGTGACCGAGATGGAGGATGGGCCCGTAGGCCGAGCGGGCTGGGTCTGGATCGCGGCCCTGTGCGGCTACTCCCTCCTCCGGGCCGTGCTGGCTTGGCCGCTCCTGGTCCACTACGACATCAACCCGGCGACGTTCCTCGTCCTCGACGTGGGAACCGCCTACCCCTTGGGGCTGGCCCAGGTCCGGATCGTGCAGGGCTTCGTGACCCGGGACTTCGCCGCCCTGCAGGTCTGGGGCGCGGTGGCCGGGATCTCCTTCATCACCCCCTACGCCTACCTGCTGATCACCGGCCACCAGGCTCTTCCCGTCTACGTGATGGCGGGGTTGGTGGCCGTCATGGCCCTCATCGCCACGGCGTCGGTCCTCCGCCTGCGCCAGGCCTGCCTCGAGGCCGACGGCCTCGAAGTGGTCGAGTTCCTCGAGCCGGCTTCCGTCGAGCTCTAGTAGGCCTCCAGGGTCGTGGGACCCACGGGCTCCAGGCTCAGGAGCGGGAGGAAGAAAGCCACCAGCGGGCCGATGGCCAGGGCGAAGAGCAACGTCCCGACGCCGACCGAGCCGCCCAGCAGCCGGCCCAGGATCAGTACGGTGATCTCGATCCCGGTGCGGACCACGCCGACGCGCAGGCCCCGCCGGGCCAGTGAGGTCATGACGCCGTCGCGGGGCCCGGGACCCAGTCCCGCGCCGATGTAGAAGCCGGAGCCGACGGCGAAGGCCACCGTCCCGCCGACCAGGAAGAGCCAGCGCACCGCGGTCGCCTGCGGTTCGTCGACCAGCCAGAGGACCCCGTCGATGGTGAGGCCGATCAGCAGCACGTTGAGCAGGGTGCCCACGCCGATCTGCTCGCCCAGGGGCAGCGACAGGCTGAACATGGTGAAGCCGACCAGGATGGTCACCAGCCCGATGGAGATGCCGGTCTGCTCGGTGATGCCCTGGTGCAGGACGTTCCAGGAGTCGAGGCCGAGGTCGGCCCGGATGATGAAGGCCAGACCGACACCGCAGACCTCCAGGCCGAGGAGCAGCCGGGGGAGGCGCCGTCGGATCTCGGCCGCGGGAGGGGTCTGGATGATGCGCACGAGCCTTGGACGGTACCGCTGGGCTGTCACCCCCCGTCCGTAGGTTTCGGCCGTGCTCGTGGGTGCGACGTGTGTGGCCTGTGACGGTGGCGGCGGACCGGTGTGCCCCGCTTGCACCGCCGGCCTGCGCCCGATCGGTGCGATCACGGTGGCGGGCCTCGACGGGGCCTGGGCGCTCATGGCCTATGAGGGTGTGGCGCGCGAGCTGATCCGGGGACTCAAGTACACCAACCGCCGGGCCGCCCTCGGCGTGCTGGCGGCCGCGGCCACCACCCTGGTCGACGAGGTGGTCGACGTCGTCACCTGGGTCCCGGCCGCCCGGGCCCACCGTCGGGACCGGGGCTATGACCAGGGCGAGCTCCTGGCCCGTCGGATCGGGCCCGGCGTCGGTCGCCCGGTACGCCGCCTACTCGTCCGCGCGGCCGGTCGTCCCCAGACCGGCCTCGACCGGACGGATCGCCTGGTGGGCCCGGTGTTGCGGCCACGGCGCTCGGTCGCCGGGACGGTCCTGGTCGTCGACGATGTCGTGACCACCGGTGGCTCGCTGTCCGCGGCGGCCCGGGCGCTGCGAACCGTCGGCGCCCACCGGGTCCTCGCCCTGGCCCTCGCCGCCACCCCGGCCCGCTGAGCGGGTGGGTTGAGGACGGGGGCCCATCTGCCGATGGACGACAGATGGAGCCCCTCTTCTCGGATCCCGATCTCTTCTTCGGGCTGGACGACCTGGCCGAGGACCCGGTGCGGGTCGTCCTCGGTGACGACAACGGCCTCTACCGCCGCGGCCTGCTGACCGCCCTGGAGGACGAGAACGACCTCGAGGTGGTGGCCGAAGCCGGTCCCGGCGCCGACCTGATCGCCGCCGTCCGGGCCCTGGCCCCCGACGTCGTCGTGTGCTCGCTCAGCATGGGCCACGCCGGCGGGGTCGAGACCACGTACGCCATCACCGAGGTGATGCCCCTCGTGCGCGTGGCCGTGCTGACCACGGACCAGGACCCCTCGGCCAAGACGCTGGCTGCGGTGCGGTCCGGAGCCGTCGGGGAGATCGACAAGGTCGACGCCCTCGAGGAGGCGGCCCGGGTCATCCGTGGCGTCCACGGCGGCTGGCCGGTGCTCGGCCCTGGCACCTGGGCGGGGATCGCCGCCCAGGTGGCGGGTTGGTTGGCCCCGGGCGACGCCGTCAACCACCGCGAGGAGGCCGCGCTGGCCGCGCTGGCCGCCGGAGGGTCCTGGTCCGATGCGGCCGAAGCGGCGGGGGTCCGGGCTGAGGCCGCCCGCAACCAGGTCCGCAACCTCCTGGCCCGGTGCCGGGCCGCCGGCTACCCGGATGCGGACCAGGCGGCGCGCGGTGCCGGGCTGGTCGCCGCGCCCTGAGCGTCCCGCGGCGGCGCCGGTAGCCTCCTTCAACCGTGGGTGCTCTCGATCGTCTCCTCCGCGCCGGTGAAGGCAAGAAGGTCCGTGCCATCGCCGCGCTCGTCCCGGACATCAACGCTTTCGAGCCCGAGTTGGAGGCGCTCAGCGACGACGCGCTGAAGGCCAAGACCGGCGAGTTCAAGGGTCGGATCGAGCAGGGCGAGGAGATCGACGACCTGCTCATCGAGGCGTTCGCCGTCACCCGCGAGGCCGCCCGCCGGGTCATCGGCCAGCGCCACTACGACGTCCAGCTCATGGGCGGCGCCGCCCTGCACTTCGGCTGGGTGGCCGAGATGAAGACCGGTGAGGGCAAGACCCTGGTCTCGACCCTGCCCGTCTACCTGAACGCGCTGGCCGGCAATGGCGTCCACCTGGTCACGGTCAACGACTACCTGGCCACCCGTGACTCGGAATGGATGGGCCAGGTCCACCAGTTCCTCGGCCTGAGCGTCGGCCTCGTCGTCCCCGGCCAGAACGATCCGGACCACAAGCGTCGTCAATACGCCGCCGACATCACCTATGGCACCAACAACGAGTACGGCTTCGACTACCTCCGGGACAACATGGCGCTGTCCCGGGAGCGCCAGGTCCAGCGCGGCCACCACTACGCCATCGTGGACGAGGTCGACTCGATCCTGGTGGACGAGGCCAGGACCCCGCTGATCATCAGCGGACGCATGGCTGACGCGGCCAAGCTCTACTACCAGTTCGCCGGCATCGTGAAGACCCTGCAGCGTGACGTCGACTACGAGGTCGACGAGGAGAAGCGCACGGTCGCCCCCGAGGAGTCCGGCATCGAGAAGGTCGAGGCCCAGCTCGGCATCGAGAACCTCTACGACGAGGTGTCGGCCAACCTCGTCCACCAGCTCACCGCGGCCCTGCGGGCCAAGGAGCTGTTCAAGCGGGACAAGGACTACATCATCCAGCGGGGCGAGGTGAAGATCGTCGACGAGTTCACCGGTCGCATCCTCGAGGGCCGGCGCTGGTCCGAGGGCCTGCACCAGGCCGTCGAAGCCAAGGAGGGGGTGAAGATCAAGGAGGAGAACCAGACCCTCGCCACGATCACCCTCCAGAACTACTTCCGCCTCTACGACAAGCTCGCCGGCATGACCGGTACGGCCACCACCGAGGCCGCCGAACTGGCCTCGACCTACGCCTTGGACGTGGTCCCCATTCCGACCAACGTGCCGCTCCAGCGCATCGACCAGGCCGACCTGATCTACAAGTCCGAGGACGCCAAGTTCGACGCCGTGGTCGACGACCTGGCCGACCGCTACGAGAACGGCCAGCCCTGCCTGGTCGGCACCGTGTCGGTCGAGAAGTCCGAGCGGCTCTCGCGGGCGCTGGAGAAGCGGGGCGTGCGCCACGAGGTCCTGAACGCCAAGCAGCACACCCGGGAGGCCGAGATCGTGGCCCAGGCCGGGCGGCTGCACTCGGTCACGGTGGCCACCAACATGGCCGGTCGAGGCGTGGACATCATCCTCGGCGGCAACTACGAGTCCTTGGCCATGCGTGATGTGCGGGCCGAGGACCTCGATCCGGACGAGGAGGAGGGCGCCACCCGCCTTGCCGAGCTCTTGGCCAAGTACAAGGCCGAGACCACGGCCGAGGGCGAGCGGGTGAAGGAGCTCGGTGGCCTGTACGTGCTGGGCACCGAGCGTCACGAGAGCCGCCGCATCGACAACCAGCTCCGAGGCCGGTCCGCCCGCCAGGGCGACCCGGGTGAGAGCCGCTTCTATCTGTCCCTCGAGGACGAGTTGATGCGCCTGTTCGCCACCGGGGCCATGGACTGGGTGATGAACAAGTCGTTGCCCGACGACGTGCCCATCGAGTCCAAGATGGTCTCCAAGGCCATCGAGCGGGCCCAGACCACCGTCGAGCAGCGCAACGCCGAGATCCGCAAGAACGTCCTCAAGTACGACGAGGTCATGAGCGAGCAGCGGCGGGTCATCTACGCCCGCCGCTCCCAGATCCTCGACGGCGCCGACCTGCGCACAGAGGCCATGGAGTACCTGGCCGAAGCCGTCGACGCCGCCATCTCGACCTTCTGCGTGTCCGACTTCGCCGAGGAGTGGGACCTGGCGGGGCTGGCCGGCGAGGTCCGCACCTTCTGGCCCAGCAGCCTGGAGGCGGCCGATCTCGAGGGGGCCGAGGGCACCGACGCCCTGTACGACCAGCTCATGGCCGAGGCCGTGGCCCACTACGAGGCCCGCGAGGCCGAGGTCGGCCCCGAGACCATGCGGCAGCTCGAGCGCGAGGTGATGCTGCGCATCATCGACCAGAAGTGGCGCGAGCACCTGGCCGACATGGACTACCTGCGGGACGGCATCAACCTGCGGGCAATGGGCCAGAAGGACCCGTTGAACGAGTGGCAGCGGGAGGGCTATGAGTTCTTCGGTTCGATGATGTCCTCGATCGCCCAGGACTTCGTCCGCTACCTGATGCACATCCAGGTCACGGTGCAGGCACCCGAGCAGCGCGAAGAGCCCGCGCTGAGCGACGTGCAGTATTCGGCTCCCGAGGACCCCGTCCAGGGCGCCTCGGGCATGGCCCGGGCGGCGGCGACCCCGGTCGCCGGCAACGGCGGCGGCGCCCCCCAGCCCGTCGAGGAGCCGGTCAACGAGCCGACGGTCAAGAGCGACTGGGACAAGACGGGCCGCAACGAGCCCTGCCCGTGTGGCTCGGGCAAGAAGTACAAGCTCTGCCACGGCCGTTAGGCCCGGTTGCGACCCGATGAAGGACTTCTCCGAGGACGTCGCTGCGCTCCGTGGCCGGCTCGCCGCGGCCGAGCAGTACCTCCGGGCCGATGAGCTACGGGCCCGTCGCCCCGAGTTGGAGACCGAGGCCTCCCGCCCTGACCTCTGGGACGACCCGAACACCGCCCGCAAGGTCACCGGTGAGCTGGCCGCGGTGGTCGACGACCTCGACCTCGTCGACCGCCTGGCCACCGACGTGGACGATGTCGCCACCCTGGCCGAGATGGCGAGGGAGGAGAAGGACGAATCCCTCGAGCCCGAGATCGAGGAGGCGATGGCGACCCTGGTCGCCACCTTCTCCGAGCTCGAGCTGCGGGCCCTGTTCCAGGGTGAGTACGACGAGCGCGACGCCGTGGTCGAGGTCCACTCCGGCGCGGGCGGCACCGACTCCCAGGACTGGGCCGAGATGCTGGCCCGGATGTACCAGCGCTGGGCCGAGCGCCGGGGCTTCAAGGTGGAGATCGAGGAGGCCCAGGCCGGCCAGGAGGCGGGCATCAGCTCGGTCACCTTCATGGTCCAGGGCCGTCACGCCTACGGCTGGCTGCAGGGCGAGGGCGGCGTCCATCGCCTCATCCGGATCTCGCCCTTCGACAGCCAGGCCCGGCGCCACACGGCCTTCGCCTCGGTGATGGTCGTCCCCGCCCTGGACCCGGCCGACGACGACGTCGAGATCGACGAGAAGGACCTTCGCATCGACACCTACCGGTCCTCCGGGGCCGGCGGTCAGCACGTCAACGTCACCGATTCGGCCGTGCGCATCACCCACCTGCCCACCGGCATCGTGACGTCCTGTCAGAACCAGCGCAGCCAGCACCAGAACCGGGACAAGGCGATGGAGATCCTGAAGGCCCGCCTGGCCGACCTCCGGCGCAAGGAGCATCAGGACCACCTGAACGAACTGGCCGGCGACCAACGCAGCGCCGAGTGGGCCAACCAGATCCGGTCCTACTTCATGCACCCCGAGCAGCGGGTGAAGGACCACCGGAGCAGCTATGAGATGGGCAACATCCAGGCCGTCCTGGACGGCCAGGTGGACCCGTTCATGGAGGCCTACCTGCGCTGGTCCCGGGCCGAAGGCGAGGGCGCGTGAGCGGGGACCATCCCGCGGTTCCACGGGGGGCCACTGGTAGATTCCCGGTCGAGTACGGGGCTTCGGACAGGACGGCGCTCTGCTCCGACACCCGACCCCCCGGCACCTCTCCCCCCACATGATCAGCCCCGAGATCATCACCCCGCTCGACCACCTCTCTTCCCCCACATGATCAAGCTCGAGAACGTCACCAAGCACTACATGGGCGGGCAGGTCGTCGCCCTGCGCGACGCCAACGCCGAGATCCAGAAGGGCGAGTTCGTCTTCCTGGTGGGCCCGTCCGGCTCCGGCAAGTCGACCTTCATCCGCCTGCTCAACCACGAGGAGGTCCCCGACGAGGGCCGCATCTTCGTGGCCGGCAAGGACATCGTGAAGCTCACGCCCTGGAAGGTGCCCTACCTCCGCCGCAACATCGGGTGCGTCTTCCAGGACTTCAAGCTCCTGCCCAACAAGACGGTGTACGAGAACGTGGCCTTCGCCCTCGAGGTGATCGGCCGCCCGAACAACGTCATCCGCAGCCAGGTGCCGGCCATCCTGGAGCTGGTGGGCCTGTCCGACAAGGACAAGAACATGCCCAACGAGCTGTCGGGTGGTGAACAGCAGCGGGTCTCGATCGCCCGGGCCTTCGTCAACCGGCCGCTGATCCTGCTGGCCGACGAGCCCACGGGGAACCTGGATCCCAACACCTCGGTGGGGATCATGCGCCTGCTGGACCGGATCAACCGCACGGGCACCACCGTGGTCATGTGCACGCACGACCGCTCGATCGTCGACAGCATGCGCCGCCGCGTGCTCCAGCTGGACCGGGGGCTGATCGTCCGCGACCAGGCCCGCGGCGTCTACGAGTAGCCGGCCATGGCGATCAAGGTCAGCTACCTCTCACGCGAGGTCGGGATCAACCTCAAGCGCAACATCACCCTCACGCTGGCCACGGTGGCCACGGTGGCGGTGTCGCTCACCCTGGTCGGCACGGCCTACTTGATCAGCCGTGGCGTCCAGGACGCCCAGCAGCAGTTCCAGGGCGGCGTGGAGTTCATCGTCTTCATGAACCCCAACGCCACCGATGCCCAGATCGAGGCCGTGCGCACGGAGCTGGACGACAACCCCCAGATCCGCGAGGCCGAGTTCTGTGACCAGGACTGCGCCTACGCCGAGTTCCAGGATCTCTTCGCCGACGACCCGCAGCTCCTGCAGAACGTCGAGCCCGACATCCTGCCGCCGTCGTTCAAGGTCAAGCCGGTGGACGCCGAGTCCGACGCCGTCGAGGCCCTCGGCGCCGTGTTCGAGACCCAGCCCGGGGTGCGCGAGGTGGCCTTCTCCAGCGAGGCCATCAAGCGCATCGAGAATTTCTACCGGTTCCTGTCGACCCGCTCGGCCATCGCCGCCGTCGCCCTGGTCCTGGCCGCCACCCTGCTGGTGCTGAACACCATCCAGATGGCCATCCTCAACCGGCGCCGCGACATCGAGGTCATGAAGCTGGTCGGGGCCACCAACTGGTTCATCCGAATACCGTTCATGGTGGAAGGCCTGATCCAGGGCCTCATAGGCGCGTTGTTCGCCATCCTGGTGACCCGCATCTTCATCAACGACCTGGAGGGCCAGGCCGAGGGCGCCGGCCTGCTGTCCGCCTTCGCCGTCTCCAGCAGCGAGATGACGAAGGCCTCGATCCTGCTCATCGCCGCCGGCGCCGCCGTCAGCCTCGTCGGCTCCGGCATCGCCGTCAGCCGCTTCCTCAAGGTCTGAGGGGCCCCTCGCCCGACTTTGCGGCAGATCCCCGGATCGGCCGCCACCGCCATCGCTCTGTACGGCGTGGTGCTGGCCCTGCTCGAGCTCGAGATCGACGACGCTCTGAGTCTGACCACCGCCATTCTCGTCGTGGCGGGTGCCGGGCTCTTGTCTCTCGTGGCTGGCAGGTTCGTCATTCCCGCCCTCGACTGCTCCTCGGCGGAGAAGCTGGAAACCAGCTACCGGACCCGGTTCTTCCTCAGCCTGGCGGTCGCCGAATTGCCGGCCCTCGTGGGCTTCGTCCTCTCGTTCATCGCAAGCTCGATCGTCCCCTACCTCGTCGTCCTCCCGTTCACGGCAATCGGGTTCATCCGACTGGCGCCCACGACCGCGAGCATCGACCGCAACGACGAGGATCTCCGTAGCAGAAGGTGCGCCTCCAGCCTGCGAGAGATCTTCCTCGGCTGAGCCGAGTCTGCCGCCAGTTCATCCTGCGGCAGATTCCCCGTCATAGGCGACGATCTGCCGCAGGTTCGTCAGGTGAGGGCGCGGAGTGCTGCAGTTACGCCGGCGGCGCTGATGACGACGACCAGGAACGGGGCCCGCAGCGCGACGGTGACGAGGCCGGCGACCAGGCCGGCGGCGCGGGCGTCGATGACGAGGGTGGTGCCGTCGGCGAAGGTCTGGACCACCACGAGGGCGGCCAGCAGAGCCGGGGGGAGCAGGCTGGTGATGGTGGCGAGGCTCTCCGGCAGCCTTACGTGGTCCAGGACCAGGAGCCCGGCCGCCTTGAAAGCGTAGGCCAGCCCGCCCAGCACCAGGATCGTCGTCCAGCTCACGTCAGCTCCCGGCGCTGGACGACGAAGGCGGGGATGACACCCAGCGCGGCCACGAGGATCGGGGCGCCGGCGGGCAGGAGCGGGATCGTCACCAGGGCGATGAGGCCGCCGGCGATGGCCGCGACGAGGCCGGGGCGCCGCCGGAGGTGGGGGGCCATCAGGGCGATGAAGCCGGCCGGGAAGGCGACGTCGAGGCCGTAGGTCTCCGGATCGCCGATGGCGTTGCCGCCACCCGCCCCGATCAGCGTGCCGAGGTTCCAGAAGACGAAGACACCGAGGCCGGTGACCCAGAACGCCTTCTCCGCCTCGACCGGGTCCCGCTGCGCCGAGGCCATGGCGGTGGACTCGTCGAGCACGAACTGGGCGGCCAGCAGCCGCCGCCACCGCCCGCCCCGGATCAGCGGGTTCAGGGCCAACCCGTACATCCCGTTGCGGGCGGCCAGGAGCGCCGCCGAGGCGAGGGCGGCCGCCGGCGTCCCCCCCGAGGCGATGACCCCGACGGCGGCGAACTGCGAGGCCCCGGTGAACACCAGGAGTGACATGACCTGTGCCTGCGTCGCGCTGAGGCCCGTGGCCACGGCGAACACGCCGAACGTCATGCCGAACACCCCGACCGCGACGGCGACGATCAGGCCGTCGCGCCGGCGGAAGGGCGGAGCGCTCGGATCGGGGGCGGAAGGCGGGTCGCTCATGGCCGGGCGGCCATCATGGTCGACCGTGACCTACGACGAGATCGAGTATCGGGTGGAGGGCGCCGTCGCCACCATCACCCTGGACCGGCCGGAGAAGCTGAACGCCCTGACCGCGGTGATGGCCACCGAGCTGCTCGACGCCTTCGACCGGATCGATGCCGACGACGCCGTCCGCGCCGTCATCGTCACCGGGCGGGGACGGGCCTTCTGCGCCGGCGCCGACCTCTCGCTCGGGGCCCAGACCTTCGACTACGACAGCCAGGACCCGAGCGGCCCAGTCCCCACCGAACGCCGTGACGGCGGCGGACTGCTGACGTTGCGCATCTTCCGGCTCCTGAAGCCGATCATCGCCGCCGTCAACGGGCCCGCCGTCGGGGTGGGGATCACGATGACCCTGGCCATGGACGTCCGACTGGCGTCCGAGGACGCCCGGATGGGCTTCGTGTTCGCGCGGCGGGGCATCGTTCCCGAAGCCTGCTCGAGCTGGTTCCTGCCCCGGATCGTCGGCATCGACCGAGCGTTGGAGTGGACCTATCGGGGTGATGTCTTCCCGGCCGCCGAGGCCCTCGAGGGCGGCCTCGTGCGCAGCGTGCACCCTGCCGACGACCTCCTGCCCGCGGCCCGGGAGCTCGCCGAGACCATCGCGGGGAGCACGTCGGCGGTCTCGGTGGCCCTCGCCCGCCAGATGATGTGGCGGATGCTCGGCGCCGCCCACCCCATGGAGGCCCACCGGGTCGACTCCCGGGCCGTCAACGCCACCGGCCGCTCGGCCGACGCCCTCGAAGGCATCACGTCCTTCCTGGAGAAGCGCGATGCCGTGTTCCGGGGCAAGGTCAGCGAGGACCTGCCCGATGTCTTCCCCGAGTGGCAGGAACCCGAGTTCCGCTAATACCCGGGGGGCAGGTTCCGGAAGTACTGGCTGGCCGCCCCACGGCCGAGCTCGCCGGACCGGATGCTGGCGTCGGACGGCAAGCCCTCGGTACCGACCTGGCGGAGGTCGTTCGGCAGGTGGCGCTTGATGTGCCACTCGTAGGCCGCACCAGCGGCGAGCACGGCTGCGAAAGCCAGGAGGAGGAAGGCCACGATCATCAGAGGTTGGTCCGCTCGTCCTCGGCGACGTAGTCGTCGATCATCGCCACGAGGGCCGGGTCGCCCGAGGGATCGATCCTGGGGGCGAGCATGGCGCCGAAGCTGACCTTCTTCCTGGGCGGCCACTGCTCGTGCTTCCAGATCTGGGAGCGGATGAAGGCCTTGGCACAGTGGAAGAAGACCTCGTCCACGTGGACACGGATGCCGAGCACGGCGGGCTTGCCCCGGGCGGCCAGACGCTCCAGGAGGTCGGGGTCCCGGGTCAGCTCGGCCCGGCCGTTGACCCGCAGCGTCTCGGTGGTGCCCGGGATCAGGAAGAGCAGGCCGACGTGGGGGTTCTCCAGGATGTTGGTCAGGCCGAAGGCCAGGTTGTTGCCGGGGCGGTCGGGGAGGACCAGCGTGTGCTCGTCCTCCACGACCACGAAGCCGGGGGCGTCGCCCTTGGGCGAGGCATCGGTGTGGCCCTCGGCGTCGGCGGTGGCCAGGATCAGGAAGGGCGCCTCGGCGATGAAGTCCCGGGCGTGGTCGTCCAGCTGGTCGCCGACCTTCAGGCGGACCGCGTCATTCGGCTGGTCGAGCATCTCCCGCAGCTCCTCGACGGTCCGGATGACGGAGTCGGCGGTGGGCGGCATGGGCCGCAGCCTACGATCCGGCGCAGTCACGAGCGGAGGAGAGTCAGACATGGGTCAGCAGGTCCGGGGAGTCGTGTCCCGCGCCAAGGGCGAGCCGGTAACCATCGAGACCATCGAGGTCCCCGACCCCGGCCCCGGCGAGGCGGTGGTCGTTGTGCAGGCCTGTGGGGTCTGTCACACCGACCTGCACTACCGGGAAGGGGCCATCAACGACGAGTTCCCGTTCCTGCTCGGCCATGAGGCCGCGGGGGTCGTGGAGTCCGTGGGCGACGGGGTCGCGGACCTCACCCCCGGTGACTACGTGATCCTGGCCTGGCGGGCCCCCTGCGGCACGTGCCGTTCCTGTGCCCGGGGCAAGCCCTGGTACTGCTTCGACTCCAAGAACGCGGCCCAGCCCATGACCCTCGACGGGACGCCGCTCAGCCCCGCCCTGGGCATCGGGGCCTTCGCCGAGAAGACCCTGGTCCACGCCAAGCAGGCCGTGAAGGTCGATCCCGCCGCCCCGCCTGAGGCCGCCGGCCTCATCGGCTGCGGGGTCATGGCCGGCTTCGGTGCCGCCGTGAACACCGGCGAAGTGCGCCGGGGCGAGACGGTGGCCGTCTTCGGTTGCGGCGGCGTGGGCAACGCCGCCATCCTCGGCGCGTCGGTGGCGGGGGCCCGCCAGATCATCGCGGTGGACCTCGACGACCGGAAGTTGGCGTGGGCCAAGGGCTTCGGGGCCACCGACACGGTCAACGCCTCGGCGGGCGATCCGGTCGAGGCCATCCAGGCCCTGACCGGCGGTCTCGGCGTGGACCTGGCCATCGAGGCCATCGGCCTGCCCCAGACCTTCATCCAGGCCTTCAACGCGCGGGACCTGGCCGGTCGCCTGGTGCTGGTCGGGGTGCCGTCGCCCGACGCCAAGGTCGAGCTGGCCATGATCGAGATCTTCGGAAGGGGCGGCTCCACCAAGTCGAGCTGGTACGGCGACTGCCTGCCCACCCGGGACTTCCCGCTCCTCATCGACATGCACCTCAGCGGCCGGATCGACCTCGGCCTGTTCGTGAGCGAGACCATCCCGCTGGACGGGGTCGAGGAGGCGTTCCACAAGATGGAGCGCGGTGAGGTGCTGCGCTCGGTCGTCGTCCTCTGATGGCGCTGCGCATCGACAACGTCGTCACCTCGGGCATCTTCACCCTGGACGGTGAGGACTTCGAGGTCGACAACAACGTCTGGCTGGTCGGCGACGACGACGAGGTGATCGTGGTCGACGCCGCCCACGACCACCGACCGATCGTCGCCGGCGTCGGCTCCCGGCGGGTGGTGGCGGTGATGTGCACGCACGGCCACAACGACCACATCAACGCTGCGGTGCCCCTGGCCGAGGTCGTCGGGGCCCCCATCTGGGTCCATCCCGACGACCGGATGCTGTGGGACGTGGTCTGGCCCGAGCGGGCTCCCGACGCCGACCTGGCCGACGGTCAGGTCGTCGAGGTCGGGGGCTCGAGCCTCGAGGTGCTGCACACGCCGGGCCACTCGCCGGGCGGCTGCTGCCTCCGTGCCTCCTCCGATCGCGTGGTCTTCTCGGGGGACACCCTCTTCAACGGTGGGCCGGGGGCGACCGGGCGCAGCTTCTCGGACTACGGCACCATCGTGGCCAGCATCCGGGACCGGCTCCTGGTCCTGGACCCGGCCACCGTGGTCCACCCCGGCCACGGCGACAGCACGACCATCGGGGCCGAGGCCGCTCATCTGGATGAGTGGCTGGCCAAGGGCTCGTGACCCACCAGGTCGCCGTCCGGGGGGTCGACCCTCATCTCC
>Ga0315283_10003605_pt1 | contig 13272 bp, 9 predicted proteins | sample YL17G09_0_MG_FD_204541 | JGI IMG/M metagenome (GOLD analysis project Ga0315283, IMG submission 204541) | Sediment microbial communities from Yellowstone Lake, YNP, Wyoming, USA - YL17G09_0 | ecosystem: Environmental > Aquatic > Freshwater > Lake > Sediment | place: USA: Wyoming | collected...
CGACCTGGTGATGCTCTCTATAGGGCTTTGTCCCCATCCATCGACCATTGAACTGGCTAAACGGATCGGCATTGGCTTGAACGAATACGGCTTTGTGGCCCGGAATCCTCTGGATCTCATTTCAACGACCAGAAAAGGAATTTATGTCAGCGGGGTTGCCCGGGCACCAAAGGATATCCCTGACACGATCCAGCAGGGCAGCAGTGCCGCTGCCCGGGCCACGGCCCTTTTGTCCGAGGTCCGAGGATCGCTCATTTCCAATCCTCCCAGGATTGAGGAAAGGGGGGTCAAAGGAGAGCAGCCACGCATCGGCGTTTTCGTCTGTCACTGTGGTATTAACATCGCCGGTGTGGTGAACGTAGAAGAAGTAGCGGCTTATGCCCAGTCACTCCCCAATGTGGTCTGGGCCTCTCACTGTCTGTTTGCCTGTTCGACGGATCAGCAAAAGGAGATCAAGCGGATCATCCAGGAATATCAACTCAACCGGGTCATCGTTGCTTCCTGTACGCCGAGAACCCATGAACCGCTTTTCCGGAATACCTTGAAAGAGGCCGGGCTCAATCCCTATCTTTTCGAGCTGACCAACATTCGGGAACAGGATGCCTGGGTCCATCAGGCCGAGCCGGCTTTGGCGACGAACAAGGCCAAAGACCTGGTCCGCATGTCGGTTTCGCGTTCGGCACTCCTGGAGCCACTCCAGGGCTTTTCTTCTCCGGTAGTCCAGCGGGCGCTCATTGTGGGTGGCGGCTTGGCCGGGCTTACTGCCGCCAAGTCGGTTGCCGAACAGGGATATCCGGCCGTTCTGGTGGAGGCAACGGACGAACTGGGGGGAAACGCCAGGGATCTTTTCTACACCGATGATCAAGGAGCCAACCCCGCTCACTATGTTGGAGAACTCATTGGGCAGGTGGAAAATGACCCTCTCATTACCGTTTACCGGGGAACCCGGTTGGTTTCCATGACGGGAAGTTGCGGGAATTTCACTTCGACTTTATCCTTTCAGGGCCGGGAAGAAGAGATCCCCCACGGCGTGGTGATTGTGGCCACCGGCGGACAGGAATATAAACCGACCGAGTATCTTTATGGGCAGCATCCCCAAGTGGTGACCCAAAAAGAATTTGAGAACCTGATGGTCTTAAAGCCCGATCAGGCCAGGCAGTTCCGCAAGGTGATCATGATCCAGTGTGTCGGGTCTCGGGAACCCGAACATTCATACTGCAGCCGGGTCTGCTGCTCGGCGGCGGTAAAGAACAGTCTGAAGTTCAAAGAACTCAATTCCCAGGCAGAAATGTCGGTTCTCTATCGAGATATGAGGACCTTCGGGTTCAAAGAAGTTCGCTATCAGGAGGCCCGGAAACAGGGGGTGCGATTTTTTCGCTTCGAAGCCGGGCAAAAACCGCAAGTAGCGGCCAATGGAGAGGGTCTGCAGGTTTTCCTGTTTGATGCCGGTCTGGCTCGGACCATCCGTCTGGAGGCTGATCTGCTGGTCCTGAGTGCGGCTATCCGGCCCCGGGAAGCAGGCCAGGAATTGGCTGAACTCCTGCGGCTGCCGCTGGATCAGGATGGCTTCTTCCTTGAAGCGCATCCCAAGCTGAGGCCGCTGGATTTTGCCACCCCCGGGTTCTTTCTTTGCGGGTTGGCCCAAGGCCCCAAGTTTGCCAATGCCGCCATCGCTCAAGCCCAAGGGGCTGTAGCCAGGGCCATGACCATTCTGTCCCAGAAAGAAATCGTCACCGAAGGGGTCATGACCGAAGTTGACGGGGCCTTCTGCCGCGCCTGCGGTGCCTGTGAACAGACCTGTCTTTTTGGAGCCATAAAAGTTACGGAAATAGCGGGTAGCCGAAAGCAGGCCATGGTCGCCCAAGCCCTCTGCACCGGATGTGGGGCCTGCAATGTAGCCTGTCCGACAGGGGCGGCTTCTCTGGCCCACTTCCGTGACAAACAAGTGAACGCCATGATCCGGGCCGTTTAAAATTCAAGAGGATTTTCTATGTCTGAAAAGTTCGAACCTAGAATCGTTGCCTTTTTATGCAACTGGTGTGCCTATGCCGGTGCGGACTTGGCGGGAGTAGCCCGCAGGCAGTATCCCCCCAACGTTCGTCTGATCCGCCTGATGTGCACCGGCAGGATAAACCATGCCTTTCTGCTTAACGCTTATCAGGCAGGAGCGGATGGGGTCATGGTTTCGGGTTGACACCTCGGAGACTGCCATTACCTGGGAGGTAATGAAAAGTGTCAGAAGGTGGTTGAGGAAACCTGGAAGGTCCTCCAATTATTGGGAGTCGATGAACAATATCTTCGACTTAAGTGGATTTCTGCTTCAGAAGGGAACGTTTTTGCTGAAGAGATGCGCTCCTTCACTCGTTTGCTGGAAGAACTGGGGAAGAACCCTCTGGCAGAAACAAGCGACGCTTCGCTGGCGGTGGAGCAGCCGGGTCGTCATCTTGAGTTGCCGGCCTCTTAAAACGACCAACACCTGATGAAAAAAACGATGAACCTCAGTCAGGAACAAATTGATTTCTGTATGGAATGCGGTGTCTGCACCGGAAGCTGTCCGGTCAGCAGAATGATGCCCTCTTTTTCTCCGCGCCAAATGATTAAACGAACACTGATGGACCAGGATGACAGGGTGGTCCAGGGTCGGGAGCTATGGTCCTGTCTGACCTGTGGCCGATGCAGCGCCCGCTGCCCGGCTCAGATCGACTTTCCCGGGTTTGTCCGGGCCCATCGTGAGAAGGCCTGGAAACAGGGCATTCTGCCGCAGTTCAGCCACCACGGGACCCTGCAGGCTATTGCGGCCCTGCAGACGCGCGAAGTCAGACAACGGCGCACTGACTGGGCCAGGGAAGCAGGTCAGACCCGGAAGAGCGGAGAGTACTTTTATTTTGTGGGCTGTGCTCCATATTTTGAAGCGGTCATTAAACCCGGGACAGGGGCACTGGAAGTAGCCAAAAGCATCATCGGATTGTTGAATCGTCTGGGTATTGAACCGGTCATCAGTGACCAGGAGCGCTGTTGCGGGCATGATGCTTTGTGGAGCGGCGATGAGGCTACCTTTCGGAAGCTGGCCGAGATTAATCTTGAGATCATCCGGTCAGCCGGGGCTAAAACAGTTCTCTTTAGTTGTCCCGAAGGGTATACGGTCTTCAAAGATCATATGCCCCGTTATTTCGGGGAACTCCCCTTTGAAGTGCTTCACCTGACCGAGTTTTTTTCCAGTAAGTTCCCAGAGGCCGGGCTGACCTTCAAGGCCAGCGGCGGCCGGGAGAATGGCATCCTCACCTATCAGGATCCCTGCCGGCTGGGACGCGGATCCGGGATTTATGAGGCGCCTCGGGAACTCCTCCGGCTTATTGAGGGGATTCAGTTGGTGGAAATGGAGCGGAACCGCGAAAATGCCCTTTGCTGCGGGACCAGCGCTTGGATGGAATGCTCGAACTGCTCCAAAGCTTTGCAGAATGAACGGCTTCAGGAGGCCCGGGAAGCCGGGGCGCAGACGATTATTACGGCTTGTCCAAAATGCCGGATTCATTTTGTCTGTGCTCAGGAAAACACGGACCACTGTCTTACCATAGCGGACCTTTACAGCTTTCTTTGGAAATGTATTGCCTGATCAGTGATCTAAAAATTAGAAGGAGATCCTACTCGTGAACCGGGACGTACTGGTTATTGGAGGAGGCATTGCCGGCATCCAGGCCTCTCTGGACCTGGCGGAAATGGGTTTTATGGTACATCTGGTTGAACGATTGCCGAGTATCGGCGGGAAAATGTCTCAGCTCGATAAGACCTTTCCAACCAATGATTGTGCCCTTTGAATCCTGGCGCCGAAACTGATGGATGTCGGTCGACATCCCAACATACACCTGCTCGCCTATGCGGAAGTTGAAAAAGTCGAGGGGGAAGTGGGCAACTTTCAAGTGACGGTTCGCCAGAAGCCCCGGTACGTGGACGAAAGCAAGTGCACGGGTTGTGGAACGTGTGCGGAGAAATGCCCTACAGTCACCTCCGATATATATAATCTGGGTCTGGGAACGGCAAAATCCATATACAAGTACTTCGCGCAAGGGATTCCATCCGCTTATACCATCGACGCCGTTCAGTGTCGCAATTTCCAGCCGGGAAAGAAGTGCGGTGTCTGCCAAAAGATTTGCCAGGCAGGGGCTATCGATTACAAGCAGGAAGAAAAGATCCTCGATGTCCCTGTCGGGGCCATCATCGTGGCGACCGGCTACGACCTCTTCGATGCCCGGAAGATTCCGGAGTACGGCTACGGCCGGCTCCCCAACGTGGTCACGGCGCTGGAATTCGAGCGGTTCCTTTCGGCAAGCGGCCCCACGCACGGGCACGTGTATCGTCCCACCGATTTGGCGCTCCAGGCCTCACTTCCGGAAATGAAAAAGGTGTATCAGAAGGCGGAAAAGGCACTGGAACGTTTTGAAAAGCATTTTCAGATGACGTCCGAATCATTCTACCTTCGATACGAATCAGGCGAGTTGCGGGGAAAAGACGAGGATTACTACCAATGGGCCGAAGCGGTGCAGGCCTATCGCCAGGGTAAGGGGGAACTGGAGGCCTTGCAGGAGAGAATTGACCGCATTGAGTCGGCGCATCGCCTGGCTTTCATCCAGTGCGTGGGATCACGGGATCTTCGGTTCAACAAGTACTGTTCCGGCTTCTGCTGCATGCACGCTATCAAGGAGGCGACCATCGCCAAGGAGCACGACCGGGATGCCCAGGTTTATATGCTGGCCATGGACATCCGAGCGGTGGGCAAGGGATTCGAGGAATACCGCAACCGCGGCGCTACCGAATCCGGCATCCATTACATCCGCAGCCGGGTTGCGGAAATTTCCGAAGACCGGGATCACACGCCCATCATCTGGTACGAAGATACCAAAGAGCGCGTCGTTCACCATCTGCCGGTGGATCTGGTCATCCTTTCCACGGCCTGCGAGCCGAGCGCTGCTGGGGAGCGGTTGGCGGAACTTCTGGCAATAGAATTGAATGAGTTTGGGTTTTTCAAGACGACACCTTATCCGCCTTTGGATACCACCCGGCCAGGCGTCTTTGTCTGCGGCTGTGCCCACAGTCCCATGGATATACCGGAGTCTGTTGTTCAGGCCAGTTGCGCTGCCGCTCGAGCGGCTCAGGTTCTGTCAGGTTCCGCGACCAGGCGCCTCGCATCCTGAAGGAGAGCAAGGGAATGAGTGGAAATACGGAAGAGGTCAAAAAACCGGATACTCGGGAAGCCCGTATTGGGGTTTTCGTCTGCCATTGTGGGTCGAACATCGCTGGGGTCCTCGATTGTGAGGCGCTGACGAAGTATGCGACGACATTGCCCCCCGTGGTTTACGCCAAGGACAATCTCTACACCTGTTCCGAGGCCGGCATTGCCGAAATCAAGGGCGCCATCGAAGAGCACGGCCTTACTCGGGTTGTTGTGGCCTCCTGTTCTCCTCGGACTCACCTGCCTCTCTTCAAGAGTGCCTGCGCCGAGGCCGGCTTGAACCCCTACCTTTTCGAAATGGCCAACATCCGTGACCAGTGCTCCTGGGTCCACATGCAGGAAAAGGGGCTGGCCCAGGAGAAGGCCATGGACCTTATTCGGATGGCAGTGGCGAAAGCCACTTACCTTGAGCCGCAGCAGGACATCGAGTCATCCCTGGTGCGGAAGGCTTTGGTCATCGGCGGGGGTGTGGCAGGCCTTTCCGCAGCAGGGGCGATGGCCGATATGGGCGTCGATGTCGTTTTGGTGGAAAAGGAACCTCAATTAGGAGGCCTTCTGCGGCGGATCAACCGGCTAGCCCCCCGAGGGGAAAGCGCTTCGGAGCTCGTTCAGGATTTGGTCAAGCAGGTACGCTCGAAAACCAGACTGAAAACCATGCTGGAATCGGAGGTAGCTGCGGTGGGCGGGGTCATCGGCAATTATGAGGTGACCATCCGGGACCATAAGGGAACGGAAACCCAGGAGGTGGTCGGTTGTATCGTGGTGGCCACGGGCGCGAGGCCTCTGCAGCCGGATGGCCAGTTCGGCTACAACGGCCGAAATGTCGTCACGCAGATCGAACTGGAGGAAAAGCTTCGCAATGGCTCCTTCGCTGCCCAACACGTGGTAATGATCCAGTGTGTGGGGGCACGTTGCCCCGAGCGAACCTATTGTTCGAGGATATGCTGTCTCACTGCGGTGAAGAATGCCCTCTACATCAGGGAAAGGAATCCGGACGCCCAGGTGCACATTCTCTACCGCGATATCCAGATGTACGGGGTGGAAAATGAGCGAATTCTGTGGGAGTCCCGAGGAAAGGGTGTTCGATTCGACGTTTACGACGTAGAGCGACCACCGGTCATCCAAGAGGACCTGGTGCAAGTCTACCAACCACTGGTAGGAGAAGTGGAAGAGATTCCATACGACCTGGTGGTTCTCTCAACACCGCTGGTTGCCCCGGAAAAAGCGGCCGCACTGGCGAATCTCATGCGCCTCCCCCTCGATCAGAACAACTTCTTCATGGAGGCCCATGCCAAGCTCCGTCCTCTGGACTTTGCGACGGATGGGATCTTTCTTTGTGGCACCGCACGATATCCGGCAACGGTTTCAGAGGCCCAGGCGCAGGGACTGGGAGCGGCAGCGCGGGCCAGCACGATTCTATTTAAGGACAGACTCGTCACGAGCGCTCTGGTTTCTTTCATCACCGAGCAGTGCGACGGGTGCGCCCTGTGTCTCGATATCTGCCCTTACTATGCCCTCCAGTTGGAGGAGTACGAGGAGGGAAACCGCATCCACAAGCGGGTGAAAAGCGATAATATCCTCTGCAAGGGATGCGGGGTGTGTGCGGCGACCTGTCCCAAGGGTGGCGTGGAGGTTAAAGGATTTACTCAGAAACAGCTCAGCGCTCAGGTCGATGCTGCTCTTGAAGGAATTTAGAGTGAACCAAGGAACCGAGTCGGCCGCAGTCGGCCAATGATGGAAAATCCAAAGAAAGGAGGTCCCTTCGATGCCTGAAAATTTCAAGCCGGTCATCATAGGATTCCTGTGCATGTGGTGAGCGTATGCTGCTGCTGACCTGGCTGGGGTCAGTCGTATGCAGTATCCCCCGAACCTGCGGGTTGTCCGGGTGATGTGCTCCGGTATGGTGAGTCCCCATCTGGTCGTCCATGCCCTCAAAAAGGGCGCCGATGGCGTTCTGGTGGTTGGTTGACACCTGGGAGAATGCCATTACCTGGAAGGTAATCAAAAGGCTTTAGCGAGGCACGGGGTAGTAAGGATAGCTCTCGAAAACTACGGGATCGAACCAGAACGGTTCCGCGTGGAATGGGTGTCCTCTGCGGAGGCTCCGAGATTTGCAGAAGTGGTCACCAGATTCATAGGGGACATTCAAACACTGGGGCCGAATCCTCTGCGTGAAAAAAAGGCCGAAGCGGCCTAAGACCAGTTGCCGTCAAGACGATTCTGAAATGTCCTGCCGGGCGAGGCGGAGCATCTTGAAAGAGAGGGGATCATAATTCCCCGCTGACGCACGGAATGACAATACGACGAACACAGCTTGGAATGATAGGGCGATCTTGATCGAAAGCTCTTGAGGAGGGAATGTGCTTGGGAGGAGTCCATGATCCTCCATCCCTCATCGAGGCGCCCTTTGAACACCGAATGGATGAGGTGGTGGTATGGCAGTCAGAGTGGCGGAAGAATGGTTGAACGCATGCTCAGGGTGCGAGATTTCCATAGTGGATTTGGGTGAGAGACTCCTGAAGGTGCTGGAGCTGGTCGAGTTCGTCCACATCCCGGTGCTCATGGATCACAAATACTACGGGCAATTGGGAGATGGAAAACATATCCACATCCCTGAGGCGGAGGTAGGAATCATCAGTGGTGGAATCCGCAATGGGGAGCACCTGGAAGTGGCCGAGGAGATGCGCAAGCAGTGCAAGCTCATCATCGCCTTCGGCACTTGCGCAACCCACGGTGGAATCCCGGCTCTGGCCAATTCCTACAACACCCAGGAAATCCTGGACCGGGTTTATTCCACCGAAACCACCGACAAACCCGATTCTCTCCCCAGTGAGGGATTGCCCCACTTCCTGGATGCGTGTTACGCTTTGGACGAAAAAATCAAAGTAGACGTCTACTTGCCGGGATGTGCTCCCCATCCGGACCTGGTCTTCAACCTCCTCGCCGGACTGCTCGGAATCATTCCGCTCGCCCTCCCGGAGAAAAGCGTCTGCGACACGTGCCCGACGATACGAGAGGGGAAAGGGCAGGTGAAGCAGCTCCGCCGGTTCTTGCAGGCGCCACGCTACAAGGCACCCGATGAGGCACTGGACCAAATGCGCTGCCTGCTCGAACAGGGTTTTCTGTGTATGGGGCCGGTCACGAGGGCCGGATGCGGGGGGGATAAGGTAACCCCCCGGTGTATCATTGCCCGCGTGCCCTGCCGTGGCTGTTATGGGCCCGTCCAGCAGGATGGCAACCAACTCCTGGACATGCTCAATGCCCTGGCGTCCAATGGAATTGATATCAACTCCCTACCCGAGTACGTTTCGCTCTTACGATTCTCCGGGGCACACGGTCTGCTTCGGCCTGGAAAAAAACGGAAGGAGGCCCAGTAATATGTCGCAGGTGATCAATATCGCCCCCATCACACGCATCGAAGGGCACGGCTCTATCGCCATACACCTGGATGATGCGGGGAACGTGAAAGAAACCAAAGTGCATTTCATGTCCCTGAGAGGATTTGAGAAGTTCATCGAGGGAAAGCCCGCGGAAGAAGTCCCGCGCATTGTGAACCGCATCTGCGGCATCTGTCCCTGGCATCATCACCTCGCTTCCAACAAGGCGGTGGACCTTTGCTTCGGTGTGACCATTCCCCCGGCAGCGAAGAAACTGCGGGAGTTTGTGCAGACGGTCTCCCACGCGGAAGACAAACTGCTCAACTTCTACTTCCTTGCTGCGCCGGATTTCGTCATGGGACCGGACGCCGACTATGCGGTTCGAAACGTCATAGGAGTCGCCAAGGCGAACCCAGAGCTGGCCACGAAAGCGGTGCAAGCACGCTACCTGACCAAGATGATCCTCGAGCAGGTCGGGGGCAAGGCGATCCATCCCCACGCCGGCGTGACGGGTGGATTCTGCAGGCCTATGCTGGAGGAGGAACGGCAGGACTTCAAGTCCAAACTGACGCAACTCCTGGATTTTGCGAGTTTCACCCTCGAGTTCGCCAAGACTCAGGTTTTTCCCAACTACCTGGATGCCGTGGAATCGCTTGGTGTCATCAAGACAGGGTTTCTCGGCACGGTGGATGACGAGGGACAGCTCGCGTTCTATGAAGGCAAAATTCGCCTCATGAAGCCGGACGGGTCCTTTGTGGAATTTGATATCCAGGATTACACGGAATACATCGGCGAAGCTGTGGTGCCGTTTTCCTATGGAAAGTTCCCTTATGCACGCTCTTGGGATGAGGGGTTCTCCGCCGACTACGAAAACCCGAAAGGAATCTACCGGGCCAACTGCCTGGCGCGCATCAACGTGGCCGATAAGATCGGCACCCCGCGAGCCCAAGCGGAATTGGAGGAGTTCCGGGAAAAATTCGGCCGGCCGGCGCAGGCGACGCTTCTCTATCACTGGGCTCGTCTGATTGAAGATGTGTACGCGTATGAGCACGCCATCGAGCTTCTCGATGACCCGGACATCTGCGGAACCAACATAAGAGCGAAAGTGGAACCTAAGGCCGGGCGGGGGGTAGGTTGCGTGGAGGCGCCCCGTGGGACTCTCATCCACGATTATTCGACGGACGACAATGGGCTGATCAGTCGGGCCAATCTCATTGTGGGAACCACCCATAATCTTGGTCCCATTCATATGAGCGTCAATCAGGCGGCTCGAACGCTCATCAAAGGAGGGGTGGTCAACGAAGGCATCCTGAATCGGGTGGAAATGGCGGTCCGGGCCTACGATCCCTGAATTTCCTGTGCCACTCATTGCCTGGGAGGCAATAACGGTCTTTCCATCACCATCATCAATGCGGAGGGAGAGGTAATCCGAAGACGGGTTTGAGAAAGGTTAGAATAAACTCTATCAAAGCAGTCCGCTTGATGATCCAATTTCAAACCGGTCTTTGATTAAGGCTTTTATCTTTTTATCAAAGGGCAAACTCCGTTGGGTATCTTTAGCGATCAGCGGATCGTTGGAGGAGGGAATCTATGAATACCGACCGAAAGCTCGTTTTATTGGCCTTGGATGGTTCGGAACAATCATTGGAGGTGGTCAGATACATTAGTCGAATTCTGACGCTTTCCAATACCGAAGTTGTGTTGTTCCATGTTTTTGAGAAGGTTTTACCCATCTTTTGGGATAGAGAACAGGATCCTCTGGCCACCAAACATCTGGAATATATGGAGGGATGGGCTGCGCACAAGGAACAGAAGGTGCGTGAATTTATGGAAGGGGCCCGCCAGATTCTTTTCCGTTCGGGTCTCCCGGAGGAATCTATCGTTATCAATATTCAGGCAAGAAAACAAGGCATTGCCAGAGATATCCTGGAAGAGTCCCGATTCGGTTACGACGTGGTGGCTATGGGCCGCAGAGGCCTTGGGGCCATAGACGATTGGACGCTGGGGAGTGTTGCCAATAAAGTCCTAATGCATATGCGTGGTCCGGCGGTCTGTCTGGTCGGAGACAAGCCCAAAGAGCAGAAGATCCTGGTGGGTCTGGATAAATCCTGGGGGGCCATGCGGGCCGCCAACTTTGTTGGCAAGATGTTGAACAAAGGCCAGCCGTTCATTACCCTGGCGCATGTCGTACGATTTCCTGAAGAGGAAGAGGGATTCAGCGGCGAATTCTTTCAGAAATTGCAGGATGAGGCCCAGGAAGAAATCAAGCCCCATTTTGAAAAAGTAATTCAGTCTTTAACGGTAATGGGGGTAAACCCTACAAAAATCAGGACCAAGGTTATCTCCGGGGTGGTCAGCCGATTCACGGCCCTTCTCAATGAAGCGAGAAACGGAAGGTACGGAACCCTTGTCATCGGGAGAAAGGGAATCTCTGAGGTTGAAGAATTCGAGTTGGGCCGGGTGGGCTCCAAGCTGGTTCAAGCCGCCAGGGACATGGCCGTGTGGGTTATCAGTTAGGGAGCAAAGGAGAGGGTCCTCTTTAAATCGTAGCGTCTCTTGAAAAGGAAGTCCCTGTTCATCCTTAAAGGTTTCGATCAGGGCGGTCCGATCTTCGGCAGCAGCCTGATTCAGGTAGCCCAAGGAACCTTGTTAACAAAAGGTCCTACGCATAGATAGACTTAACGAGTCGCTCTCTTGACCTCTTTCCCATGAACGTCAACCATCCTAAGTTGAATCGGCATGGATCCGATTAGATGGGTGGAACAGGACAAGCAGGGATCGTAGGCCCGGATGGCCGCCTCCACCCGGTTCAACATTCCTTCGGTCAAATTATTTCCATCCACAAACGTCTTGGCCACCATCTCCACGGCTTTGCTCATGGCCCAGTTATTGTGTCCGGTGGCGACAATCATATTGACCTTGGTCAGCATCCCGTGCTCATCGGTTTGGTAATCATGGAACAGGGTCCCCCGTGGAGCCTCCAGGCAGCCCACCCCCCGGCCGGTAAATCCATCGGGTTCGGCCCGCAGATTATTGGAAAGCACTTCGGGATCCAGGAGGATTTCCTTGGCCCGCTCAATGGCATACAAGGCTTCGATCATTCGGGCATAATGATACCATAAGGATCCCTCCACCGGCTGTCCCCCGTTGAGGGATTTGAAATACCGGAATTCCTCCTGAGCCAGCGGGGTCTGGATTTTTTCAGCCACGTTCAATCGGGCCAGCGGCCCCACCCGGTAGGTCCCCTGGGGCCAACCGATTTTCCGCAGGAAGGGGAACTTCAGATACGACCAGTCCTCCACGTGCTCGCCGATATGTTCCAGATAATCCGACCCCTCGAATTCCTCCTGCGGTTTACCGCTTTGATCGATCAACCGCAGTTTCCCGGAAAAAAGCTGGAGCGCCCCCTCCTCGTCTACCATGGCCAGGTAGCCCGAGGGGAAGACGGCGAATTTTTCCACCAGTTCCTTGTTCTCCTCAAACCACCCCCGAGCCAATTGGACGGCCATACGAACCACCTCGGTCGCTTCGTCGATTTGACCCAGGAGGTCTTCCCGGTCGCTCTCCGCCAGGGGGGCATTGACCCCGCCGGGGATGGAATGGTTAGGATGAATGCGGCGGCCGGCGATCCGCTTGATGATGTCCTGTCCGAAGGCCCGCAAGCGGACGGCCTTCAGGGCCAGGTCGGGATTGGCCTCAATCAAACCGACTACATTCCGGACGGCGGGGTCGGCATCGAATCCCAGGAACAAATCCGGTCCGGCCAATTCAAAAAAATGCATGGCGTGGGATTGAATAAACTGGCCCATATGCATCAGTTCCCTCAAGAGTTGGGCCGGTCGGGGTGGAACCGCCCCGATGATCTGATCGCAGGCCATGGCCGAAGTCAAGTGATGGCTTACCGGGCAGATGCCGCAGATTCTGGGAGTGATTTGAGGCATCTCGAAAAAGGGCCGCCCCTCGGTAAATTTCTCAAATCCCCGCCATTCGTTTACATGAAGATACGCCCGGTCTACTTTCCCCTGGTCGTTCAGGTGAATGGTCACTTTGGCGTGGCCCTCAATGCGGGTCACCGGTTCAATCGTTATTTTTTCCATAATGCCTCCCCGCTAATCATACTTTAAATATTCCCCCTCGGCCACCGGAAGGCGTCCGATCAAGAGCTCGCCGATCAGGTGGTAAATGGCCTCCGGCGAAGGCGGGCATCCCGGGAGATAGGCATCCACCTTAACCACCTGATCGACCGGTAGGACGGGGATGGGCCGGCTCAATTCCGGCGATTGGGGGACGAAACCGTCGACCGTACTTTCCGTATCCACATAGGCTCGTTTAAGGGCCTCCTCCATATCAAAAAAGTTGCGCAGGGTCGCAATCCCACCTAAGACGGCGCAGTCTCCCATGGCTACCAGGACTTGGCACCGATCCCGCATCATCTTGGCCACCTCCAGGTTGGTGGTATTATTGACCGCGCCACTTAGGATCCCGACTACCACGCCGCCTTCCGGGGGATGTTTCAAATCGGTGATCGGGGACGAAGTGAGCTTTATCAGGTCAAGTAGCTGGACCAATTTTTCATCCATGTCCAGGAGGGACATGTGACACCCGGCGCAATCAGCCAGCCAATCGGTCGCCACGGTTACCTTGGCCGAAAAAAGTCCGTTTTCAGTC
>Ga0315283_10003608_pt1 | contig 13269 bp, 12 predicted proteins | sample YL17G09_0_MG_FD_204541 | JGI IMG/M metagenome (GOLD analysis project Ga0315283, IMG submission 204541) | Sediment microbial communities from Yellowstone Lake, YNP, Wyoming, USA - YL17G09_0 | ecosystem: Environmental > Aquatic > Freshwater > Lake > Sediment | place: USA: Wyoming | collected...
CGCCACGGCAGCTTGCCCGGCTTTCTCACGGGGACGACACCGAGCTCGTATTCATACGCCAAAGCGGCGGCCAGCATGAATCCCCGCGCCTCGATGCCCGCGACCACGTCGATCTTGTCCTCGCGGAATCGCTCCGCGAGCCGCTCGATCACGGTCCGGAAGGCTTCCCCGTTCTTGAACAGGGTGGTGAGATCGTAGAAGTTGATCCCCGGCTTCGGGTAGTCGGGCACTTCGCGGATGATTTTCTTGAGATCAGAGACCAGCATCCAAACACCGGCGGAGTCCGCGTGATCTTCAGAGGAACGAAATTGGTCGGGGCGAGAGGATTTGAACCTACGACCCCCTGGTCCCGAACCAGGTGCGCTACCAGGCTGCGCTACGCCCCGACCCGAAGCGAAACCCGGGCAAGATAGCAGGGCACCGCTAGGCCGTCCATCCGAACTTCCCCAGCAAGGGAACGAACCGGCAAGGACCGTGCTCTTCGCGACGCGTTCCGGCCGGGTCCTTCACGACACGAATCAGCGTCTGTTCACCGCCGTCGCCGGCGGGGGCACCCTTCGTGGCGATCGGAAGCACGAGGCGCCCGCCCTCTTCGAGTTGCTCCAGAAGGGGGGCGGGAACCTCCGGCGCCGCGGCCGTCACGACGATGGCGCGGTAGGGGGCAAACTCGCTCCACCCGTAGCTCCCGTCGAAGATCTTGAAATGGACGGTCTCGATGCCCAGCGCGCGGACGGTCTCGCGCGCGCGTTTCGAGAAAGCGGCGAGACGCTCGACCGAGTACACGTGCTCGAAAAGGCGGCTCAAGACCGCGGCGTGGTAACCGGACCCCGATCCGATCTCGAGCACGCGACCGGTGCCGTCCGGTTCGGTCAACTCGCACATCCTGGCCACGATGAACGGCTGCGAGATCGTCTGCTTTTCGCCGATCGGAAGCGCGACGTCACCGTACGCCTTCGCCCTCAGGGCCTCTTCCACAAACGGCTCCCTGGGGATCGTCCCCAACGCGTCGAGCACGCGGCGGTTGACGATGCCCCGAGCTTCGAGGTCGCGGACCATCCGGGCGCGGCGGATATCCCCGGCGCTCATGGAAGCGTTAGTCCCCAGCCGGCGAGGATTCCCCGCGACGGATCGTGGGTCATGTCCGCGTGAAGGGGCGTGATCGAAACGTACCCCTCGCGGATCGCGGCGTGGTCGCCGTCTTGCTCTTGCGATGGGGTGGTGTCCGCTCCCGCGATCCAGAAGTACGGCCGTCCGGACGGGTCGAGGCGTTCTACCGCGGCCGCGCGGTAGGTGCGCGTCCCCTGCCGTGTGATGCGGATGCCCCGAGGCGTTCCCCTGGGAACATTGACGTTCAGCAGCACGCCGCGCGGCACGCCGTTTTCGAGCGCCTTTTCGGCGAGCCGCGCGGCTAAGGCCGCGGCGACCGCGTAATCCGCTCGTCCCACAGCGTCCCGCTCCACGGAAAAGGCGATCGACGGGACCTGCAGCAGGGTCCCTTCGAGGGCGGCGGCGACCGTCCCCGAGTACGTGACGTCGTCACCGAGGTTGGCCCCGCGGTTGATCCCCGAAAGAACCAGCTGGGGTGGCCGCCCTCCGGTCAGGTTGAACACGCCGAGGTGAACGCAGTCCGTCGGCGTACCGTCGACCTCGAACCGGTCTTCACCTCGCGAGCGCACACGCAACGGCCGGCCGAGGGTCAAGGCGTGCCCCGCCCCGCTGCGCTCCCGGTCGGGCGCGACGACGACGACGCGGCCGAGGCGCGACACGGCCGCCACCAGCGCGGCGAGTCCCGCGGCATCGAACCCGTCGTCGTTGGTGACGAGCAGGCAGGGGCGGTCATTCAGGGAGGTCACGAGGCGGCATGGTCCGCGAAGAGGACGATTCCCGCAAGGAGCAAGCTACCGCACCAAGCTTGTCCTGAGGCCCCAGGGGTTTGAGCTTCGCCGCGTCCTAGAATCCGCAGACTGAAAGGAGGGATCCATGACCGTAGTAGCGGACAAGAAGGCGGACCTGGCGGGACCAGGAATCTCAACCTATGCGGACGTCGCGAAGATCCTGCCGGACGGCTACCGGCCGCTCCTCAATCCGAAGGAGACGCAGCTCGCCCTCTCGGCGGTGAAGCGCTTCATCGAGGACGGCTTGTGCCTCGAGCTGAACCTCTTCCATGTCGAGGTTCCCCTCATCGTGACGAGAGAAAGCGGCGTCAACGACTACCTCGACCGGGACGGCTCGCGCACACCGATCGAGTTCCCCTGCGGGCTCGGCCTCGACAAGCGCCTGAACGGTCAGGTCGTCCAAGCGGCGACCAAGTGGAAGAGGATGGCGCTCAAGCAGTTCGACTGCGCGGTGGGCGAAGGGATCTGCACGGACATGCGCGCCGTTCGCAAGGACTACTTCCTGGATCATGACCACAGCGCCTACGTCGATCAGTGGGACTGGGAAAAGCGAATCACGGCCGAGGACCGAACTCTCGACACGCTGATGCGCACGGTGCGAGGGATCTGGAAGGTTCTCAAAGGGGCGGAGTCGTTCCTCCATGCGAACTTCCCGAAACTGAGAGGCTCAGGCCATCCCAATCTCCCCGACGAGCTGACGTTCCTGCACGCGGAAGAGCTCCTCGACATGTACCCCGACCTCCCGCGCAAGCAGCGCGAGACACAGGTGCTTCAGAAGTACCCCGCGGTGTTCATCATCGGCATCGGGTCGGTCCTGAAGGACGGCTACCCGCACGAGATGCGCGCCGCCGACTACGACGACTGGGTCACGCCCACGGTCACGAAGAATGGGGAGCAGTACCACGGGTTGAACGGGGACATCCTCGTATGGAATCCCGTCACCAAGCGCCGGCACGAGCTGACCTCGATGGGTGTCCGCGTGACGAAGGAGACCCTGAAACAGCAGCTCGCGATCTCCGGTCAGAGCGACTTCCTGAAGCTCCCGTATCACAAGGCGATCATGAACGACGAGATCCCGCTTTCGATCGGCGGCGGCATCGGCCAATCGCGAACGACCATGCTCCTGCTGCAAAAGGCGCACCTGGGCGAGGTCAGCGTCACGCTGTGGCCGAAGCAGCTGAAGGACATCTGCGCCGCAAAGAACATCGTCGTTTTGGAGTAGACGCGGATCAGGGAACGGCTCGCGCCCCCTCGGGATCGAAAATAGCGGGATCGAGGGGGCGCTTTTCATAGCTTTCGAACGCGAGGTTCGTCACGTTGGCGCCGTCGACGGTCAGGAGGTCGCGGATCTCCATCGTCGCGATCCGGTGCTCGGCGTCGTAGCCCGTGAACACAACGTCTTTCGCGTCCTTCCCCGAGGCCAGAAACAGGCGGAGCCGCCGCGCGAGCCCGTCCTCCCGCCCGACCCACAGCACGGCGGTCGGATAGGCGGATCCCGGCCGCTTGGCGGCGAGGTCGAGGACGCGGCAGGAGATCTCGCGGGGAGCAGCAGCGATCCGCTCTTCTCCCGGCCGGAGCGTCGCGTCGTACTCGTCGGCCAAGCGCAGTCGGGCGATATCGCCGAACGACGCCGCTCCCATCAACCGCTGCGTCTTGCTGACGGGGATCGGGCGGGAAGCCCCGGGCACGATCAGAAAGACGCGGTCCCCTTGGGTGAGGATCTTCCGCCCTTTCTGCTTCCCCTCTCGAAACACGACGAGGGATCGGTCGGTCCCCGCGAGGAACAGCTCGAGTGTGCTCGCCGCCGGTTTCTTTCCTCGCTCGTTCACCAGAACGCGCAGACGGACGACACCTTCCTGGAACGATTCGTAGGTCGCATCGGCCCTGCGGAGCATCGCGGCGGGTTCGACGGCCGGCGCCGCGCCACGGGCGCTTGCCCCGGACAGGAGCAGCACCGCCGAGACGGCGGCCCGGGCTCTAGACATGGGCGAGCGCGTCGATGATCGGCATCCGCGCGGCACGGCGCGCCGGGAACCACGACGCGACGACGAGCGTGGCGCTCATCGCGAAGGCCGCCGCCGCGTAGGCTGTCACGTAAAGGTTCACGTGCAGCGGCATCCCGTGGGAGACGCCCGGAGGTGGCGGGAGCGTCAGGCCCGCATGATTGAGGCCCGCGCGAATCGTCAAGGACAAAATCGCTCCGCCGAGGCAACCGAACACCGCGAGGATGAGTCCCTCCGCGAGGAACAGCCGCCGGATCGCGGAAGGACGGGTCCCCAAGGCGCGAAGGGTCCCGATCTCGCGCGTTCTCTCGGCGGCGGCCATCATCATCGTGTTCGCCGCGGCGAGCAGCACCACGACGACGAGCACCAAACCCATGAAGCCGAAGATCCCGACGTAGAGCATGCGCACCTGGCGGTAAAACGCCGCGAGCTCCTCCCAGGTCTTCCCCGCCACCTCGATCCCCCCGCGATGCAGGCTTGCCAGGAGCCTCGGCAGAGCCGCGGTCGCATCGGCGGGCTCGTGCAGGACGACCACGAGCTTCGAGACGCGCCCGCTGGCCACGAGCAGTTCCGACGCGAGGCCGAGCGTCGTCGCGAGATAGCGTTCGTCGAGCTCCTTGATCGGGATGTCGGCGAGTCCGGTCACGGTGGCGTCCAACGCGTTCAACACGCCCTCGGGTGTGGTCGCGAGCAGCGTGATGGCGTCCCCCGCCTTCACGTTCAAGGCGCGCGCGAGACCGCTGCCGAGGACCACGCTTCGCTCGTTGACATCCTGGAGCCACCGGCCGGATGCGAGCAGCTTCGCGGTATCCATCGTGCGCGCTTCGGGGCCCGGATCGAGCCCCGTCCCGAGGAACGGAACCGATCGGTTGCCATTCGTGGCGAGGCCCACGAAATCGATCCGCGGGAGCACTGCCAGCACCTCGGGATCCTGCGTGAGGATCGAGGCTGCCCGATCGCTCCCCGGCAGGCCGTGCTCGAGCGCGGCGTCCTCGCTGCCCGCAAAGAAAGCCGGGTCGGCGAACTGCAGGTGGCCCGTGCCGTTCCTGATCGTTCCGTCGCGTAAACCCTCGAACGATTGCGACATGAACCCGCCGGAAAGCGCGATCGCGGCGAAGCCGAAGACGACGACCCCGCCGGTCAGCACGCTCCGTCTGCGGTTGCGAGCGACGTTTCTCAAGGCGAGCGCAAAGAGGCTCATGGCGCGGAAGGGGTCGCGACGATCCGGCCGTCGCACAGGGTGAGAACGCGTTGCGCCCGGGCGACGACGCGAGGGTCGTGGGAGGACAGGACGAATGCAACCCGGCGCTCCTCGTTGATGACAGACATCAGGTCCAAGACGTCGTCGGCCGTTCGTGTGTCGAGGTTCGCCGTGGGTTCGTCGGCCAGGATCACTTCCGGTTCATTCGCCAAAGCGCGCGCGATGGCGACGCGCTGACGTTGGCCTCCGGAGAGCAGGTCCGGACGTACGTCCGTTTTCTCCACCAGGCCGACGCGGGCGAGGAGGTCTGCGGCGCGACGTTTCCGCGTCTCCCGCGGCACACCCTTCAGCATCATCGGGTATTCCACGTTTTCGGACGCGGTCAATACCGCGACGAGGTTGAACGACTGGAAGACGAAACCGAACCGGTCGCGCCGTAGATCGGCGCGGGCGTTCTCGTCCAGCGTCGCTACGGGCGCGCCGTCGAGGTCGAGGGTTCCTCCGTCGGGATGGTCGAGGAGCCCGAGGAGATTGATGAGCGTGGTCTTCCCGGAACCGGACGGCCCCTGAAGGACGAGAAGCTCTCCACGGCGGATCGTGATGTCGACACCCTGGAGGGCTCTGACCGGCGTTGCGCCGAGCCAATACGTCCGCGCGAGCCCCCGGCCCTCCAGGATCGTTTCCACTACTTGAGGACTTCGACCAGGGCGGCGAGCATCTCGGGACTCGAAAGAAGCGCGTGATGCGATCGTTTGGAGTGCACGACTCGGGTGAAGCAGAGGCTGCCCGTGGGGTCGTGGGACGAGCCCTCCGCGGTCAGCGATCGTGCCGCCACCATCGAGTCTCCCGGCTCGAACAGGATCGGTTTCAGGACGGATCCGGTCCCGGGGGGCGGATCGAAGCGGACCTCCAGCTTCCCCTTCTTCTTGGTGATCAAGGCGGTGCGCTGAACGGTCCGCGACAGACCCGCGACGCCGTACACGGTGGCCGGATTGGGAGTGTCCGCGCGTTGTTCCAGGGCGGTGCGAAGCCGTGCGCTTCGCGCAAGCTCCCGCGCCAGGTGGGCCCGAATGGCGTCCCGAGGAATCGTGGATCCGTCGTCGCTCTCGTCGACGACCGACCAGCCGATGCGTTCCCAGTCGTTGGGATCGTCGAGGCGGAACGCAAGCTCGCGGCCGTCCTTGTCGACGAGTGGGGGGAGGCTCGCCGGAATGACGTCGAACACGGAGGGGAAGGTGAAGAGCGTTTCCTTCGAGAAAGCGCCGCGGCGCCCGCTGTAGTAGATCCCCTTTTCGAGCCGCTTGAGCGCGATGAACGTCCCCTCGTTCGGCGTTGCGACGAGGAAGAGCGTCCCGATTTGCGGGCTCCCGGCCCAGGTCACGGGCGGAAGCGGCCCCTCCATCCCTAAGGCGACGTCGCCGTACATGAGGGCGTAGCGGGCGACCAGGCCTCCCAACGAATGACCGAGGACGATCGCGGGCGGCGTGCCCGGGGGGCTTTTTCGATACAGTTCGCCGAGTGCTACGGACAGCCGCCGGCCGCTCGTCTCGACGCTTTGGCGCCAATCGTAGGGGAAGTAGAAGTACTCGCCTTCACCGGTGGGCGCGTTCCAGTCCCCCGCGTGATAGCCGAGGGATTTGAGCTTCTTCTCGAGCCCGCCGTAGACGCGGACGGGGAACTTCATCCCGGCGACTCTTACGGCGCGAACGAGCCCGCCGGTCACGACGTGCGCGCTCTCCGGATCTTCGAGGGGAAGGGCGAGGCAGTCGGTTCCGCCGGGGATCGTCATCAGCCACGCGTTGGGCCAGAGCAGCTTCCCCGACACCGCGTCCACGAGTTCAGTCCCGGGCGCTCCGGGAATGACGACGACCGGGGGGCGGAGCTCGGCGGCGTGGAGCGCGGAAGCAACCAGGAACAAAGCGCAGACGACAAAGCGTGCGAGGACCGCGCGGGCGGGACGACTCGTCTTCTTGGGCACGGGGACCATGGGGAAGTAGGAGTCTAGGCCAGCGCCAAGGGGGAGGCAAGACGTGGTAGCGTCGCCGCGGATGATCGTACTCTCGTTGTTCTTTCTTTCGGGGGTCGCGTCGCTCGGACTGGAAATCGTCTTCCGCCGGGAGCTTGCTCTTTACGTCGGAAGCGAGGTGGCGGCGACGTCATTGACTCTGGCGACGTTTCTCGGCGGCCTCGCCCTGGGTGCCGCCATTCTCGGCAGGATGGCGGATCGAGCAGCTCATCCGCTGCGGCTTTACGCGCTGCTGGAGCTCGGTGTCGGCGCCAGCGGCGTCCTCGCGGTCGCCCTTCTGACCTACGGGCGCGACCAGCTCTTGGCGCCCGTGCGCGCCGCCGGTCCGGGCCCCTGGGGGTTCGCCGTGGCGGCGGCGATCGCGGCGGCGCTGCTTTTGCCTCCGACCATTTTGATGGGCGGGACGCTCCCCGCCCTGACGCGCTACGCGCTCCGAGGCGGCGGGCGGCTCCTCGGCCCGCTCGCGATGTTGTACGGCGCGAACACGCTCGGCGCGGCGTTCGGGGCGGCGCTCGCGGGGTTCCTCCTGTTCGAAGCGATCGGCGTTTCGGCCACGGGTTGGCTGTGCGCTGGTCTCGCCGCGCTCGTCGGAGTTGTGGCACTCGCGCTCGACACGAGACGCGGCGTGACCGTCGAGACGGCCGCCGCGGTGACCCCGGAACGCCGCCCCGGGCACGGGGTGACCGTCGCGACGATCGCCGCTCTCGGTGGAGCCGCGGCTCTCGGTTACGAGGTGGTCTGGACGCGACTCCTCGTCCTCCCTCTCCGCTCCTACGCCTACTCGTTCAGTCTGATGCTCTCCCTCTTTCTCGTCGGGCTCGTGATCGGAGCGCTGGCGCTCGCCCGATTCGAGAGCCGCATCCACGACGCGTTGAAGGCGCTGGCCGTCGTGCAACTCGCCTCGGGGGCATTCGTCGCGGCGAGCGTGGTCTGGCTGCCGAGCGTCTTGACCGCGCCGTCCGAGGGGGGCGGCTTCTCGGCGCTCCTCTCGAGCGGTCTCCTGCGCGCGGGGCCGGTGGTCCTCCCTCCGACGATTCTCTGCGGCATGGCCCTTCCCCTCGCCATCCGCGTCTTTTCCGGGGCAACCGGCAGCGCCGGGAAAGCGGTCGGCACCGTGTACGCGGCCAATACGGCCGGGGCGATCGCGGGGGCCCTGGTTTCGGGGCTCGTGCTGCTCCCGGCGCTCGGCGCCTCGCGTTCTCTCGCCCTTCTCGCCGTGCTCGGCGCAAGCGCGGGTGCGATCGCCGCGCTCGTTGCGTGGGGACGCACGCCGAAGGGTTGGGCCGCCGTCGCGATCGTCGCGGCGAGCGGGCTCGTCGTCTTGCTCCCCCCGCGTCCCTACATCGAGGCGTTTTCCCGCACCGGACGATCGCGGGAAGCGACGGGTGAGACGCTGTTCTACCGCGAAGGAGCAACCGACACGGTCGCGGTGGTGCGCCGCGAGTACGGCTTCCGCGATCCCGACGCCAAGAGCGTTCTCGTCAACGGGATCGCGATGACGGCGACGGTGAAGCCGGTCTGGCGGTACATGGCGGCCGAAGGCCACCTCCCCGCCCTGTTCGCGCCCGTCCCGACGCGGGGACTCGTCGTCTGCGTCGGAACGGGGATCACGTTGGGAGCGCTGACCTCTCACGAGTCCGTCACGTCGATCGACGCGGTCGATCTCAGCGAGTCCGTGATTGCGGCCCTTCCGATCTTCGACCGAGAGAACCGGGCCGCGTATCGCGACCCGAAGGTGACGATCGTGCACGCGGACGGGCGGCACGTCCTCGAACTGTCCGACCGCCGCTACGGGTTGATCACGCTCGAGCCGCCGCCGCCGATCGTGGCGGGATCGGTCCACCTCTACACCCAAGACTTCTACCGGCTCTGCCGCGCGCGGCTGGACTCCGGAGGCGTGGTCGCCCAGTGGCTCCCCCTTCACGCGCAGAGCCTCGCCTCGGCGAAGGCGACGGCCCGGACGTTCGTCGAGAGCTTCCCCTACGTGCAGCTCTGGCTGCCGTCGATCCGCGACGCGGTCCTCGTCGGCTCCGATCAGCCGCTGCGCCTCAACCTCGAGAACGTGCGGGCGGCGTACGCCTCCCCCACGACGAGAGCGAGCCTCGACGCCGCCTACTTCGAGACCCCGGAAGCCCTGCTTGCGACCTACCTCCTCGATCGCGCCGGGGTTGCGCGCTGGTCGGCGGGAGCCGACCTCATCACCGACGACCGCCCCTCGATCGAGTTCTTCCGCCGTTACGGACGCACGATGTCGGATGGCGAGATCGCCACGCTGCTCGCGCAGGCGCATGGAGACGTCGACGAGCTCCTCGGGAGCGACGCCGACCCCGCGCTTCGCTCCGCGGTCGCCGCAGAGCGCGAGGCTCACCTGCTGTACCTGCGCGCCGGGATCGACAAGGACCCGGCGCGTTCGCGTGAGGCGGCCCTCGCGAGCCGCGCGACGCGCTTTGGCCTCTACCGTCTCGGGTGCGACGGACCCCAACTCGACGCCCTGCGCGCGGACCCAGCGGGTGAGGCCGCGTGGCTCAAGCAGACCGAGATGTGTCGCGGACTCGTAGAAGGCGCGCGGGGAGGCGGCTAGTTCGGCGCCGCCTTGGCTGCGCTCTTCGCGCAACGAAATCCGATGTGGCTCATGCCGGTGTCGATCGATGAGCCGCGCCGGGCGCTGGGCCGGTAGCCCTCGCTGTAGGTCGCGTTGCAGAGAAAAGAACCGCCTTTGACGACGCGCTCCTGCTGGAGGGGATGCCCGGGCGAGTAGCTCGAGTTGGGGCCGATGGGATTGGTGGTGTTGCCCGTGAGCTTGGCCCGGGCGAGCGTATCCACCCGGTACCAGTCCGCGCACCAGTTCCAGACGTTGCCACCCATGTCGTAGAGGCCGTAGCGGTTCGCGGGAAAGGCCTTGACGGGAGAGGTGCCGGCGTAGCCGTCTTCGGCGGTGTTCTTGCTCGGAAAAACGCCGGTCCACGTGTTGGCCAGGAACTTACCGTCCGGCTTGAACTCGTCGCCCCACGCGAATCGCTTGCCGGCCAGGCCGCCTCGGGCCGCGTATTCCCACTCGGCCTCGGTGGGAAGCCGCTTCCCTGCCCACTTTGCGTACGCGACCGCGTCGTCCCAGGCGACGAGCACGACCGGATGATCCTCGCGGCCCTTCAGATCGCTCCCCGGGCCCTCCGGATGTTGCCAGCTGGCGCCACGCGTCCAGGCCCACCAACTCTCCTCCCCCATCGATTCGACCGCGCCCGGGAGCGGCGAGAACGTCACGGCTCCGGGTTGGAGTTGCTCGTCGGTCGGCCGTGGAGTGCCGGGTGGAACGGTGTTCTTCAACTCCTCCCAATCGATCGGCCGCTCCGCAATCGTCTTGTATCCGGTCGCCTGGACGAACTTCCGGAACTTGGCGTTGGTCACGTCGGTGGCGTCCATCCAGAACCCGTCGATGCGCATCTCCACGACCGGCTGTTCATCCCTTGCGCTGCCGGGGAGAACACTCCCCATGGCGAAGGTGCCGCTCGGAATGAACACCATGCCCGGCGGGGGCGAGGGTTCGGCGAATGCGGTCCCGGCGCAGCCGACCGCGAACACGAGCACAGGGACGATATTCTTCATGAAGGTCAGCTCCGGTATCGTGTTGGGCGCCGCTTTGCGTGCATGCAAGCCACGACGACCACGGTCTTACCGTAGAGCCGAAAGAAGAGCCCATACGGAAATCGTCTCGGAACCAGCGCTCGGCGCGTATTGCGATGCAGCACTGGGAAAGCTTCAGGGTGAATTGCGACGAGATCCATCGTTGCCCGCAATGCCAGAAGGAACTCCGAGCCAAGACCCGCTCGCTGCGTTTCGTACCAAAGAAAGGCATCCTCGATGTCGGCCGCTGCGGCCTGTCGAAGGATGACTTCAATCACCGCGATCGGCCTTCGAATTCCTTCAGGACCCGCTCCCAGGGGATCCCGGTCGCGCCCTCCCGATCGAGCTCGTCAAGACGCTGATCAAGCTCTCGGCGCTGCCACGCAGCGAGAGGAACGGCCCTCGGGTCTGCCGCGAGACTGTCCCAAACCTCTTCCAGCAGGCGGAGCTTCTCTTCGGGGGTTAGGTCGCCGAGATTCAACGCTGGTACCGACATGCCAGAAGTATACGGCCGACCTCGCAGCGGGACCGCTGCCGGCGCCCGAAACGTGTTGCCTGATGTTAACCGGTCACGAATCAACGACCGTCGTGGCGATCACGGGCCTAACCATCGAGTTCGACGGTCGAAGAGCAGGCACCGAAGCCTCTCTGCTCCCTAGTTGATGGGCGGTCCATTTTCGCCCTGTTTTCGTCGAATCGGGGGGTCCAGAAGCCCGGCCGCAGGCTCGATCGGCGAACCTGGGGCGTCCCAGGCGGTCGTTTTTGGCGCCGACCCCCTCAGGCAACCCGAAATGACGGTCTTCTTGCGGCAAAGCATCGGAATATCAATCTATTTAGATCGTTTGGGAGGTCTGATCAGCTTTCCAGGTCGTCTCCTGGCCGCCAGGACTTTGCACGACGTGCAGCCGTACTCGGCAGAACCGTCGAGGATCGGCGTCCCGCAATACGCGCACCGGCCGGAGGCGTCACCGGCCAGTCTCGCGAACGCGACGAACAGATCTTCACCGTCCTCTCCGGCAGCCTGGACGGCACGCAGGAAGTCGCGAGCGCACGCGGTCGAGCGGCGGGGCCTCTCTTTAAACGATTCGCGACCAGCCGCACGCTTCGCCGCCGAGGGCGCTTTCGGCAACGGCGGGCTGCCGTACTCCGAGAGCCTCAGGAGCTCGCGCCGATACCCCTTCACGGTCTCAGCGCTCTCTCTCATCTCCGCCGCCACGTCGTGGACGGTCGGCCCATAGGGGCGATCCTCGCGGCGCAGCGTGGCGTAGAGCTCGAGTGCTCTGAGGACCCCACCTTCAAGCCGAGGGAACCGCCCGCCGGATCCGCCGCCCGCTTTCGAGGCCAGGTACTCGCGCCAGAACTGCGTGAGGCGTCGCTGGCCGTCGTCGCGCGCTCGCGCGATCGTCTCCCCCGGGTCGTCTTCCTGCGTCGACCCCTGCGGCGCCATCTCGCTCGAGCCGTCGAGGAGCGCATCGATCAGGGAACGGAGGCCGGCCACCTCGGCGTCGAGCCTTGCTCCCGTGACGCCGGGTCTGGCCTCTGCGACGAGCCCGCGGAGTTGAGCGGGTGCTCTTCGCGCTTCGGCGAGCCGGCCGAGAAGTTCAGGTGAGGAGGCGTGCTTGGCCATCGAACCGAAGTCTACTCGCTCACGAGCCTGCCGGTGCGGGTCCACGCGGGCCTTTCAATGGCCCGTGTCGAGCGGGCTCCTCGCGCGCTAGTTGGGCTCGAGGCGCGGCGCCTATGACGCAGCGCTTCAGATATCGGAGCTTGAGTTTGAAATCGAGCGGGGCTATGGTCAGCCCGGACCCGGACACTCGCCGGAGTGTCCCCCAAAAACAAGGAGCATGACCATGATCCGACCAACTTCTGCGACCGTCCGACGGGCGATTCTCGCCACCTTCTTGCTGAGCGTGATTGCCTTTGCGCTGCTGGTCCTTGCCGCTCCGGCGACCGTGTCGGCACCGTCAAGCAACTGCACGTACTACAACAACGCCGCCCACACCAACGTGGTCGGCCAGTACGGATACGATTGCTGCAATAACCGCGTCGCATGGGGTACGAAGACGAAATACTCCGCGTGCGGTGCTTGCTTCGTTTGCGTCCCACCGCCACGCTAGGCCGATCGTATCGCGACTGATCCGGGGGCGCGTCCGGAAGGAGCGCCCCCAACGGCGACCACGGGATTGGCGAAGAGCAGTGGGGAATTTGGTCGGGGCGAGAGGATTTGAACCTCCGACCACTTGCACCCCAATGGACCAAATGAGCCGCTTGTCATGGGTGCTACGCGCATTGTGCGATCTTGATACGCACGAAGCGCACGGAACGCCTGATGGGGTGTGGGGACAAATTGGCGTCCCCACGAATCCGATCAGCGGGAAAGGCCCCGCGTCGACCGGGACGCTCCTGTCCTTTGGTCAATCCACCATCCGTAGTACGCTGACGGTACTAATTCAGGGGGCGTGCCATGAAATACGGTGCCGTCTGCCTCGTCGCTTTCATCTGCTCGAGTGCACTCGCGGCCCG
>Ga0315283_10003609_pt1 | contig 13269 bp, 12 predicted proteins | sample YL17G09_0_MG_FD_204541 | JGI IMG/M metagenome (GOLD analysis project Ga0315283, IMG submission 204541) | Sediment microbial communities from Yellowstone Lake, YNP, Wyoming, USA - YL17G09_0 | ecosystem: Environmental > Aquatic > Freshwater > Lake > Sediment | place: USA: Wyoming | collected...
GAAGAGTGCGGTAGCACACAAGGTAATCTTTGTACACGCTCTAATAGTTAGCACGTTACAACTCCTTTTTTTACGTCATCTTTTTAATGGTGACACACAGCTATAACGAGTGAGAGGCTTTTGATACTAGCTTTAAAAATTATTTTTCACTATAAAAGTAACGTGAATATGATGAGATGTCAAACTGAAACTGAAAAATCTTTCTCTTCGAGCCATGGGGAGGATAGTTGAGAAAGCCCCAGGGTAGATACTCAAGGGTTTTAAATGAATACCTTTTTGATCTCAGAGAGTTTTCTGGTGGCGGGCCAGAGTGGGGGAAGACAAGGATAAAAAAACTTGCTCACCCATACTACTTTTGTTACTATCAGCTAAACTTTGCGTAGAGAGTGTAGATTCTATTTGGGAGGAGGCTATGAAACTTGAGAGATTGTGGGGATCACGATTGGAAAAAGAACCGGCAAAAGGGGTGCTGGAGTTCACCACCGGCCGAGATGTGAAATCCACCAAACCCTATGATGAACGGTTGATTCCCTATGATGTGTGGGGGAGCAAAGCACACGTGATTATGCTGTGGAAGCAAGAGCTGATTACCAGAAGTGAGGTACGCACCATGCTCAAGGGGTTGGATGAAGTGGAAACCTTGTACCTTAAGGGGGAATTTATCCTAGATCCCGCGAGGGAAGATGTCCACAGCGCGATTGAGGGCTATCTGATTGAGCACTATGGGATGGAGACCGCAGGAAAACTTCACACCGGCCGGAGCAGGAATGATCAGGTAGCGGTGGATATGAGGCTCTATCTCAGGGATGAGGCGCTGGAGTGTAGTACCCTGTTGCTCCATCTGATAGATGCCTTAGTGGAGGTTGCCCAGGAACATGTCAGCACGGTGATGCCGGGATACACTCACCATCAGCCAGCCATGATCAGTTCCTGGGGGCATCTGCTTTTTTCCTATGCGGTGTCTCTGGAAAGGGATGTGGAGAGATTAAGCAACTGGTGTTCCATGTTCAATAGTAATCCTCTAGGGGGTGCTGCAGGCTATGGAACCTCCCTTCCGCTCAACCGTGAGCTGACCGCACAGTTATTGGGATTTGAGGGAGTTCATGAGAGCTCTCTCGATCCCCTGCAGAATCGGTGGGAGCCAGAGGTTGAAATAGGGTATCAGCTCTCGGTAATGATGAATCACCTGAGTGCATTAGCTCAGACCCTGCTGATACTGAGTACCCCGGAGTTCGGCATGGTGCGGTTGGATGAGGCGTATTGCACGGGGAGCTCACTGATGCCTCAGAAGAGAAACCCTGACCCCTTGGAGGTGGTGAAGGGAAAGACCGCCTATATCCATGGGATGGTGGTATCGCTTCTCTCGCTGGGAAGATCACTGTTTGCGGGGTACAATAGAGATTCTCAATGGAGCAAGTATCCAGTAATGGATATTATCGATGAGTGCAAACCTTCTTTACCGATGATGAAAGAAATTATTACTTCGCTCAGCTTTAATAAGGAGACGGCACTCCGAAGGTGTGAGAGAGGGTTTATCACGGCGCCTGATGTGGTGGAGTGGTTGGTGAGCACCCACCGACTGCCGTTTAGAGAGGCAAAGGTGGTGGTAGAGAAGGCGGTGAGCTATGCCGAAAAGGCAGGTCATGAGAAGATTACCCTTAGCTCACTTCACCAGGCATTGAAGGAAATGAAAATTAAGATAGACATTAAGGGGCGGGATGTAGAAAAGTGCCAGCTTCCCTCACGTGCGTTAAAGGAGAGGAAAACGAGGGGAGGCCCTTCCCCTGAGACAGTGAAGAGGGCGATGAAAACATTTCAAAAGACACTCCAGCGCCGTAGAGAATGGCTGAAGAAGAAGAAAGCACAGGTGGAAGAGGCACGATCAGCCGTGCAGAAGGTTATTGAATCACTCCACTAAGTTTTTTCCTCACGGGTGAGGTGAGATCGGTAGCTACCTCACCAGCCGCACCCTTATAAATGCCCTGTCATCGTGAGAAACATTTCCCTTCATTTTCCCTTTGGTAGACTTGTGTGCTCCACGCAGGAGGGGGTCTCTCAGGAGGATCTCCTGTAAGATTCGCTCTGACTCTTCACGTGTCTCTTGTAGCACCGGGTAGCCATCTGAGGCAAGTACGATGGTAGTAACTTCATCCGGGATAGGGTGAATGATGATCCCTTCATCGGGGATGGTAAAACCATCAATGGCGGGGTACCAGTAGTCTCCCGCAGCGGGATTATTTTGAAATAAGGTTTGTGCTTCCAGCAGGGGTGTGATGAATGTTCTTCCACAATCGTTGTGGCAGAGTTGCTCCGTAGTCGCTCCTTTGAGGATCTCCAGCTCAAGTACCAGTGCTCTCACCAGTGCTAACACCTCATCCACCTTCTTGGGGTGAAAAAGCAATCGGTTGCCCATCAGACATTGACAGTCACCGATGAGCCAGACTTCTTGTCGGTAAAGATTGATCACTGCCAGAGAGGCGGTGATACGCTGGCGGGGGTCTTGCTTCACCATCTCGAGTACATTGCATTGTTTGTAAAAGTCAGACACTTTCGAGGTCATTGCATCAGCCGCGTGGCGGGCAGTGGATTCTGGTGGCATTTCACTTAAGACCTGGCTTATGAGTTCACAGGCTGCCTGTCCACCAGTTTTGCCATTCCATGTTCTTGTTGTTTTGGAAGTTGCTCCATCAATTACGGCTATGAAATGATTATTGGTGAAGAGTGCATCCTCGCAGTCCTCCAACCGTCCGGTTTTTGATTGCATGAATTGTTCTTCTACCATTGCTCGCAGATGTGGAGACTTACTCATTTTCTAACATGTATAATAGTTCTTTGGTTTAATCCTCACGGGATATCTATTTAAAAGCTATTCACTAAAGCGTAATATAAGTTTTTAAGCTATTTGATGTCAATGGAGAATTCTATTGGAGTAATCGGTTGAAATCAATCCATTAAAGTCAAGCACCCATATTCCATTTTATGCCTTGTTCTGAATTACAAAATAATTGACAAATAAGCAAGTTATGATACTTTTGATATACAAAAAATATTTATAACTACCTTTTATTTTCAGCAGAAAGAAAAAAACGTTCAGGAAACAATGAGGGAATCGAAAGCCTCTTATCGTTATTTTCAGTGAAAACTTTTAGAGACAGGGTTAAAATTCTAGAACTGTTAATCTGATGGTGAGATATGAAAACAATCGAAGAAGTGAAAATTATTTTAAGAGGGTATAAAAAAGAGTTGAAAGAACTATATAAAGTTAAGAAGGTAGGAATTTTTGGTTCCTATGTGAGGGGAGATGCTAATGAGGTAAGCGATGTGGATATCTTAGTTGAATTTGAAGAACCAGTTGGATTTGAGTTTATTCACCTTGCCGACTTTTTAGAAGAAATTTTAGGAATTAAAGTTGATTTGACAACTGAAGACGCGATTAAGCCAAACAGATTGCACTATATAAAAGAGGATTTGATTTATGTCTAGAAGAAATTGGAGATTGTACGTTGAAGATATCATAGAGAGCATTATGTGGATTGAGAGATATGTTGAACATATGGATTTTGAAGAATTTAAAAGTGATAGGAAAACAACAGACGCAGTGGTGAGAAACTTTGAGATAATCGGAGAAGCTTCAAAGTTTATACCAGAAGGTGTAAAGCATACGCATGACGATGTAGATTGGAAGGGAGTAGTTGGGCTGAGAAATAGGATAGCTCATGAGTATTTTGGTATAAGTCCGGTGGTACTATGGCACATTATTAAAGAGGAGCTTCCAAAACTAAAAGGACAAATGGAAAATATTCTAAAAAAGGAAAGTGGATGAGAATTGAACTTAGCAGAAATAAAGCGACCAGCTATTCTCTTTATATCATTTCCTTTTAAAAAGAAGGACCTGGCTATCAGTGGAAATTAAAGGGACGATGCACTATTTTATTTCCACTGTCACCGATTTAGTGGCAGTTCGGTTATTACTGTCGAAGACCGTCACCTTAACTTCATATCGCCCTGGCTTGGCATAGGTATGGCTTGCGGGGAAAAAGAGGTGGTGATCTGCCTGTCCATCTCCCCACTCCCACTGAATCCGCTCCACAGGAGCTGCCACCCCCCCATTGATGCTTACCTCTCGATCGATGACCTCCGGGGTGCTTAAGTTCAGACGGAACTCAGAGCTGTTTACCGTTTCTTTGCTTCCTTTACATCCGATGAAGAAAAGTGCGAGTGCACCACAGATGAGGTGCAGGCAAAAGGTGGTTGAAAGAAGTCCCCGTGAAGGCTGGTGTGCTCTCCCCGCGCTAAGGTCTTTCAATAGGTTTGAGTTTTTCATGGCTTTTCCCCCTTTCGCTCAATAGAAAATTTATACCTGAAGAGTACCTCAGGAGTTCAATAAAGCTACTCTTCTCACCTGGGTGTTCTTCGCCTTAACTATCGCATGCTATCTCTCAAAGAGAGTGTTAAAGGAATGGATTATTGTTCGATCTTGCATTCCTTCTTGTCCTGAAGTATTTTTTCCCGCTCTTTGATGAGGTTAATGACCTGGGTGGCATCTTTACATCTGATAATCGTACGTCGAAAGGTGGTGTCGTTAAAAAGAGATGCCACGCTACTTAAGGTATTTAAATACGCTTCGTGAGCTGATTCATTGGCGGCAAGCAGGATGAGGATGTGCACAGGTTTATCATCAATAGAGTGGTAGTCAATACCCTTTGGCGAAATGCCCAGGCAGACCCAGAGGTCTTCAACCGCATCGGTGCGGGCGTGGGGAATTGCGACTCCTTCACCAATGCCGGTTGATTCCATCTGTTCCCGTTCTAAAATCCGTTTTACTAATTCATCCTGGTCGTGAATCCTGTGAGAAGTAAACACAGCGTGAACCAGTTCACGGATCGCTTCCTCTTTAGTGCGGGCTGCGAGGCGTAAGATAATTCTCTGAGGGGCAAGCTGCTTGGAGAGAGCCAATGGCACCAAGTAGCAGGTTTTAGTCAGCTCATCGCGCTCGATCCGTATGGTTTCCACTTCCTGCTTTATCTCGCTAGTGGATGCCTTAAACACCTTGAGAGTCCTCACCAACATTGATAAACCCGCTTCGAACTCTTCCTGAACAACTGCGTCAGCGCCGTATTCATATAACTCATCCAGCTCTTTGCTGAAGCGGGTGCGGACAAGGATGAAGCAATCCGGATTGAGGTGCTTAACGTTCTTGACTACCGCTTCGGCACTCAGGGGATCGGGTATGGTGACCACTGCTAACTTTGCCCGCTCTACGTGAACTTTCTTAAGCACTTCGGGCGATGTAGCATCACCATAGAAACAGTTTATACCCAATCCTCGCATGTTTACTACTGTTTGAGCATTCAACTCCAGTGCGGCAAAAGGTATGTGTTTAGCTTTCAAAACCCTCCCGATGGTAATACCGATAGGACCATAGCCGCAGATCACGACATGGTTCCTGAGTGTTTCATCTAACTCCGAAACGGTGCCATCTTCTTTTTCACCTACCCACCGTTTCCACCACTTCACTTGATTGAGCTGCTCCACCACCTGAGGAGAAACCTTAATCATGAGGGGCGTAACCGCCATGGTAAATAGGGCGGCAGTAGTGATGAAGTGAAAGAGGTATTCGCTTACCAGATGATACTTGAGCCCCATCTGGACGATTACAAAGGAAAACTCTCCTATCTGTGCCAATCCTATTCCTACAAAGAGAGCGGTTTTGAGTGAGTAACGGTTGAGACAGGTTGCCACGAGTGTAAAAAGAAACTTCACGGTAATGATACCAACTACTACCAGCAGAACCTTTCCGGGGTGATGGATGAAGAAGCGCGGGTCAAGCAGCATACCCAGTGCCACAAAGAAGATGCAGAGAAAGATATCTCTGAATGGTACTATTCCCGCACGCATCTGGTAGTTGAATTCGGAGTCGCTCACCATAAGCCCCGCCAAGAATGCCCCTAAAGCAAAGGATAAACCAATCACCTGGCTTACTATGGCCATACCCAGACAGAAAACAATGGTGCCAATCAGGAATAGTTCTTTACCGCCAATGGCAGCGACCCAGTATTGCACACGCGGAATGAGCTTGCGATTGAGCAGTAAGAATATGCCCACAAACGCTAACCCCTTGGTGAGGGAGCTGGCTATAGGCAGAAGGAGGTCAATCCCGGTGCCTTTGGCGAGACTGGGGAGAACGGCAATCACCAGGACTGCGGCAAGATCCTGAACAATGAGATAGGAAACCATGAGTCTCCCATGGAGCGAATCGATAACTGCTAAATCGTTGAGTACCTTGATTACAATGGCGGTGCTGCTCAACGCTACCGCGCTGCCAACGAGCGCGCTGCTCACCACGTTCCAGCCCAAGAGGGTGGTGACATACATTGTTCCCAGCGCGGTGAGCACTATTTGGGCGATTCCTCCCAGGAGTGCGTAATAACCCATGGTGACGATTCTTTTGGGGGGAAAGCCGAGACCGAGGATAAACATCAGGAGGATAACACCGATTTCACTCACCACGTCTATCTGCTCAGGGTCTCTGATAATACCCAGCCCATGAGGACCGATGACGATACCGCTCAGCAGGTAGGCAATGATGATTGACTGGTTGAAGCGCCGGAAGAGCACACCGCTGAAAAAAGCGGAAAGTAAAATACAGGCGATGGTGATGAGAGTCTGGGTAGTGTGCATAAGTGCGAGCGCATCTCCCGATCAGGCGGCGGGCATACGTGAACGTTGCGAGTTGACGCAGGAGCGCGGGTTATTCTTCTTCTGTAATGAAATCCACATTCCCTTTCCCCCTTCTTACAATTACCGGTTGATCAGCGGTGAAATCAATAATACTGGAGTGCTCTGCAAGGATAGGGCCACCATCAACTACCATGTCCAGAGCTTTACCGAACATCTGAGCAATGTCCTCGGGGTGATTGTAGAGGCTTTCGTCAGGATTAGTGACACTGGTGGTCACAATAGGATGACCCAGTTCTCGTACCAGGGCGAGGGAGATGACATTATCAGGAACTCTGATGCCGATCGATTTTTGATTGGTGAGCATGATTTTGGGGACCAGCTTGGTTGCCCGTAAGATGAAGGTATAGGCGCCGGGGATACGTTGCCGCATGATTCTATAGGTGTAGTTGGAAACATAGGCATATTTACTGATATCCTTGAGGTCAGCACAGATGATGCTCAATCGTTTCTTTTTATGGTGTTTCTTTAAATGGCGGATTCGTAGCTGAGCGTCCTTTTGATAGAGGTCACATCCCAGGGCGTAGATGGTATCAGTTGGGTAGGCAATGACACCCCCCTTCTGTAGTACCTCTACCACTTTTTTAATGAGCCTTGGTTGAGGGTTATCAGGGTTAATTTTGAGAATCATCTGTCCTTCCTAGAGAAATTGCAGTGAACATAATATATAGTATAAGATAAAGAGGGATGTATATCAATGGAAAAGGCAGGTGGTGGTGATAAGGTGTAGTATGCAGCCGTAAAGAATATTCTGAGTTGTGGGATGTGAGATGGTTAATTATTAGACTACTGCCATGGTTAGACAATAGTGGAAGGCCGGAATTTTTACATTAGCAGATGTATGTCACACTAAATTTCAGAAAATTAAGTGAAAGTTTTTACCTAATTGATGATAGTTATAGACTTTGCCATTTTATCCTTGCTTTTGTAGAAACTTATAGTAGTATTTCAACTACCCTTGATAAAAGGGTTAGGTTTTTCGAGAGAGAAAGACGAGAGCATTCCCCTCATTAGTGCTTTCGTCTTTCTCGTTTATATCTACCCCCTTCTACCACTTGTTCTAATTAGTATCTCTTCGTAAGACAGCCTAGAAAACCGAATTTATCAAGATTACCAAATGTATCTTACAGTAAATACCTGCCTGAAAACTACTCCCGATAGTTGCAAGTAGTATAAACAAAAACTTTTCTCTTTTCTCATTGCAGACACCACCAGATGTTGTGCCTATAAAAGTTATTATTATTGACATACCATAGGAGCTTTCCTATACTTATCCCATCAAAAAGCGACTTCTTATCAATTCAATTTTATTTTACAACCGAGGAAGGTTGCTTTGTCTTTTTTGTGACGTACCCGCTCATGAAGGAAACCGTTGAGGCATTACAAAAATCAAAAAGCAACACATAAGTTTTCAATCCTTAAGTTTTCAATCCTGTGTAAAATTTTGCAGAACAATCGTCGGTTTCTGCTGGCAAGACTGTGTCGATTTTAACAACCGAAGACAGATCACTATATGTGGATATTTTTGTACTCTCAAAACATTCATCGAACATATAAGTCAAGAATATCTTGAGATTCCTCATTTTTTATATTACTGGTGTATATGAGATTTTCTGGGGACTATGGCAGGAATTAATACAACAAGGAGAAGAAATGAGAAAGATAATTAAAAGTTTAACCTGTATTGCATTATTCTTTTTTTTGTCGGCGCCCCTTGCCTTTGCTCAGTCCAAGGTTCTTGAAGCCTGGATTGGCACATGGACCGTAAAAATGAATGACAGGTCAATTGTGACATGGAAAATAACTGATACATGGGTCAGTGATACCGGAAAGAGCCATTTGGCCTATGGCATAAAAAATCCTGGCAATGTCGAATTCCAGATTTATTTTGGCACTATGTTTAGGAAACATAATTATATTGAGGCAAGCCGTGACAAAACAGTCTATGATCTTCCAATGGGCATTTCTGAATATACTGAATTGATTCCATCTGATGGCTTTAAATCATTTACTGCTCATTCGGGTAAATATCCCATACTCTCAGGGTTTAAGGGAACGGTTGAACCCAAGCCTGAACCTAGTGTCGCATCGCATCTTTCAAGCGCTGATGACCCAGGCCCCAATACATTGAGACAGTTTAGGGATAAGAACATGGCAGCAGGCAAGACAGGCACAATAACCGACATTGATGGCAATGTTTACAAGACCATTACTATAGGAGAGCAGGAGTGGATGGCTGAGAACCTCAAAACCATCAGATACAGAGATGGAACATCTATTGAATATCCGGGTGCAGACGTTTCTGCATGGGAGAGTAATACCGCTGGCGCATATGCATGGCACAATAATAACATTGACAATAAGGATATCTATGGAGCCTTATACAACTGGCATGCAGTAACTAACACCAATGGCTTATGCCCTTCAGGTTGGAATGTGCCCACTGATACGGAATGGCAAATATTGGTTGATTATCTGGGAGGGGGATCTATTGCAGGAGGTAAAATTAAATCCACCCGAACAGAACCCGATCCTCATCCGCGATATAACGATCCAAATACCGGGGCCACTAACGGTAGCGGCTTTTCGGGGCTTCCAGGCGGCCTGCGTCGCAGCAATGGTACATTCCGCGATATTGGCTTTTACGGTGCATGGTGGTCGACTACGGAGGGCGATGTGGTAGACGCATGGCATCGTAGTATTTTCTACGCTGACACAACTGTTTACCATTTCGTCTACGGTAAGGGAAGTGGTATGAGTGTCCGGTGTGTTAGGGGGAATAAGGAAGGGTTGAGGCCAGGCTCGAAAAATGGCAAAACAGATTGATCAAAAAATACCGATTTAATTACCCTTTGCCATCACTTTGTTGATTATGCATCAACCTTCCATATAGCGCCTGATAATCTTGAAAAAAATCACTACCCTGAAAAGTCAAGGTTACTGCATCTAATAGTACATCATCTTCATAATAAGCGGGGGCATTAATGACGTCGCTTATTCTATATATTGTGCCTTTGCATTTTTGCCTTTCCGTCCAATATTCTGCTATTCTGCCTTAGAATAAGCAAAGCCGAATTCTTAACGATACCATTTCAATCGTAAATATAAGTTGGTGATAAAATCGGTGAAGCTGCTGGCAAGCAAGGTCGGTTCTTAATACCGTCAGGCAGGATACAAGATATTGTGGTTATTGAGAAACGGCGGGAGCAGCTGATCAGTTGCTTGACCACTATAAAGAAGAGAGAAGCGTATAGATGAAGAGCGCCAACAGATTTACTATTTACAGAAAAGTTGACTTTTGTTCCAACCTCTGGTTTTTTGGTATCCGGGACGGTTCAGCCAGGATCAACCATCCCATCAAAAAGCGACTCTATCACCAAGTGGGGTTTTTTATTTTAAAAAAGGAGGTTTTTCATGGGTAAGAAGATCAATTTATTTTTACTCACTATTTTCTTTGTACTATTTTCGTTATCACCACTTGTCTTAGCTGTGAATTGTCCCGTACCTGATACAGGGCAGACCAGTTGCAATGATAATGACAGCGAGATCACCTGCCCATCGCCAAGTGAAGATTTCTACGGTCAGGATGCTCAGTACCCATGTAATCCGCAGTCATACACTAAACTTGATGCAGATGGGAATGACCTGCCTGATGAAGCAACTGAGTGGACAATGATAAGAGATAACGTAACCGGACTGATATGGGAAAACAAAACGGATGATGGCACGATTCGCGATAAAGACAATACTTACAACTGGGATGATGCACAGAGTGTCTTTATTGCAACCCTCAACTCACAAAATTTTGGAGGGTATTCTGACTGGCGATTACCAACAATTATGGAGCTCTCTTTTCTTGTAGACAGGGACAGGTATGATCCCTCTATTAACACTACCTATTTTACCAACACAGAGTTGTCCATCTATTGGTCATCTACTACTAGCGTCTGTGTGTACGACGTCTGGTACGTCTTTTTCAAATATGGCAACATAAGCAGCTACTTTAAGTCAAGCAACTACTACGTACGGGCGGTTCGAGGAGGACAGTGTGGGTCAATTGATAATTTTATTGATAATGGAGACAGTACTGTTACCAATACTGATACAGGGCTCATGTGGGAGTTGAAGACAGATGATAGTGGCAATAGGGATAAGGATAATGTGTACAACTGGGAAGAAGCTCTCTCATACTGTGAAAATCTTGACCTTGCGGGATATAATGACTGGCGTTTGCCGAATATAAATGAACTGCAATCGCTTGTCGATTATACGAAATGTAGCCCTTCCATCAACACCACCTTTTTCCCCGACACCGTGTCGTCCCACTATTGGTCGTCTACTACTTACGCCTACGATCCTTACTACGCCTGGTACGTCGGTTTCGACGGTGGCCTCTCCGGCTACGGCTTCGTGCGGGCGGTGCGGGGTGGACAGTGTGGGTCATTGGATACTTCGACCACAACTACAGTAGCATCAACAACTACTACCATTTCTGGTTCAACAACCACGACTATATCTGGTTCAACAACCACCACTGTTCAACCTTGCCCCACAGAGTCACTCTACGGTGAGCACTCAGAAGAGGCAGAGCTATTAAGATATCTCCGTGATAATGTCCTAAGCCAAACCCCAGAGGGTCAGGAAATAATCAAACTGTACTACCAATGGAGTCATGTAATAGTGAAGGCAATGGAGGAGGATGAAGAGTTTAAGGCACAGGTGAAGGAGATGATTGATGGGGTGTTACCGTTGATTAGGTGAGACGTGGAATAGAATTGATTCATTATAGCGAATTTTCAAAAAGGCAGGGTTTATGGCTCTGCCTTTTTCATTGGTACATCTATAAATTGTATCTGTCCATTTCGGGGGAAAACTTTTTACTACTACCATGGTCAGAGAATAGTGGAAGGCCGAAATTTTCAACATTTGCAGATGTATCTTAAAGTAATAAGACTTTAGAGGAAAAGATTAAAAAGATTCTGGAGAAGAGGAATAACCCTAGTGAGGTGGATACCTATCTCAAGTTGGGTAATGTCTATTTCAATTCAGGCATGTTGGATAGTGCATTGAGAGAGTATGCAAAGGCTCTCAAAAACCAGCCTGATAATCCCAGAGTACTATGGGCTTTAGGAAATGTTTATCAAGCGCAAGGGGAAATAGACATGGCCGAGAAAGCTTATAAAAGAACAATGGAGAAGAGTCCACAGTATTTGAAGGCACAAGAAAGCTTAGCGCAATTGTATGAAAAAAAGGGTGAACAAGAGAAGGCGATCTTAGCTATGAAAGCGGCGGCGAAGATTAGTCCTAATAATCCGGATCGTCAGTTCAAACTAGGTAAGGCTCTTCTAAAAGAGGGGAAAATGGGTGAGGTTAAAGAAGCGTTTGTAAAAACAATGAGTATTGATTACAACAATGCAAGCAGGAGAAATGAAATTGGTGATACTTTTTTAGAAATGGGAATGAGTAAAGAGGCCGAGGGAACCTTTAACAAGGCACTTGAAATAGATCCCAATAATATAGAGATTTATAACCGATTAGGTATTTCGCTTAGAAAACAAAAAAAATATCTGGAAGCTATTGAAAAATACAAGAGAGCTTTGCAGATAGATCCTGAAAATGGAGGTATTCACTACAATGCAGGTAGAACTTATATGGAAGCAGGGATGATTACAGATGCAATCAAAGAATTTGAAGAGGCTCTCAGGATCAATCAGGATTTTAAGGAGGCGGAAGGCAGCACTTAATATGCTTAGAAAGCAGCAGTAAAGGATTTAAATAATTATTCTCTCCAATCTTCCTCTAATAAAATAAGATAGAGTTTCTTGTCTATCTCAGGACCTTTTTGAGCGTGTTCTTTGAGTCAGCGGAATGACTGGCTGGCTCACTTTTTCCACCGGATATGTGGCAACTTCCCTCAAAGACGACCCCTTCAGCGACAACCAAATGGGAAGTTTCAATGTCGCCCTTAACTCTCCCAGCAGAGGTAATCTCCAATCTGTTTTTAGCCGTTATGTTACCATTAACCTGACCATCTATAAGGGCGTTTTCTGCAACGATATCTGCCATTGCCCTTCCTTCCTGCCCTATCACTACCCTTCCTCGACATTCTACTTTACCTTTCACTGTACCTTCAATGCAGATACTTTCATTGGATATCAAAACTCCCTCAAAAATGGTTTTGCTTCCAATAAGGGTGTCAAGATTATCCGGGGTGTTATTCTTTTTTAGTAAGCGCATAAGATTTTCTCCAGAATATAATTAGAAGTAGCATGAATAAGGGAAAACGGAGTGCCTCTCTTTGTCGAGATATCTGTGTCTCGTTTGTTAAATTATCTCCCGTAAATTTTACACTTATACTTATTGACGAAGTGGTTAAAACCATTAGCCAAAAATCCTTCGTACCTCTTTCAAATATCCAACCACGTATCCTGATATATAATTCTTTTCAAAACTGTTCTATACATAGCGCCTTAAATAACACAGCATAGTTTGTACAATATCTTATTAGGCTTTTCCCATAATATAAGTTGT
>Ga0315283_10003613_pt1 | contig 13265 bp, 9 predicted proteins | sample YL17G09_0_MG_FD_204541 | JGI IMG/M metagenome (GOLD analysis project Ga0315283, IMG submission 204541) | Sediment microbial communities from Yellowstone Lake, YNP, Wyoming, USA - YL17G09_0 | ecosystem: Environmental > Aquatic > Freshwater > Lake > Sediment | place: USA: Wyoming | collected...
GGCGAGGGTGCGCACGGGCTCGTCGATCACCGGGCCGACGCCCTCGACGAGGCGCACGTCGATTCCCATTCCGAGCACCGGCGTCATGATGTCCGCGAACATCACCGCCGCGTCGACGTCGTGACGACGTACAGGTTGCAAGGTCACCTCTGCGCAGAGCTCGGGGGTGTGGGCGACCTCGAAGAACGCGTGCTTGGCGCGGATGGCGCGATATTCGGGAAGCGACCGGCCCGCCTGGCGCATGAACCACACCGGCGTCCGCTCGACTGCCTCGCGCCGGGCGGCGCGCACGAGAAGCGGCTCGCTCACGGGGTTAGAGTAGCCCTCATCGTGAACCGCGTCGGCGAGCACCCCGTCACCGCAGGGCCGCTGGCACCCCGCTGGCTCGCATGGTCCCTCGAGAGCCCCCGCGCCGGCGTCACGTCCGTTGCACGCGTCTCGCTCGAGAATGCGGGCACGGCAACCTGGCGCTCCCACGGAGCGGACGGTGTCAGGGCATCCTTCCACTGGCTCGACCCGCTCGGGAACCCGATCGTCTGGGACGGGCCCCGAACCGCCTTGCCCCATGTCGTAGCCCCGGGGGAGCAGGTCGAGCTCGAGCTTGCGGTCACCGCGCCGCGCCCTCCCGGTGCGTACCGGCTCGCTTTCGATCTCGTCGAGGAGCACCGGTTCTGGTTCGCGGAGGTCGGGGCCACCCCGCTCGAGATCGCCGTCGACGTCGCGCCGCGGATCGCCGAGCGGACGCTCGCCGTCCGGATCCACGGCGCCTCCGACCCCGCGACGACCGCTGCGCTCACCGTGCAGGAAGAGCCCATCGTCGAGGAGAAAGCCGACGCGGTTGCCGTCGCCCACCTCGTGTCCGGAGCGGTGCCACCGCCCGGGTGGTCACGCCTCCTGCTCGACGCGCACGTCGAGGGCTGGGCGGCGGTCGGGACGGCCGTCATCCCCGCGGGCCGCGACCGCGAGCTCGACTCCTGGCGGGGCGGCGGCGGACGCAACCCGCGGTTCGACCGCCCGCTGCTCCTGCCCTCCCTGCTCGACGGCGTCGAGCCGACGGAGCTGCTCGGGCTGCCGGCCTACGCCGGCCCCGACGGGCTCTTCGACGGCCGGGCCGCCGTCACACTTCCGCGGCGATCCGGTCGTCGACCGACGTGAAGACGACGGCGCCGAGCACGAGCGCCACGATCGTCTCGACGACGAGGTAGACGAGGTCGCCGGTCGAGGGGACCTCGCCGTAGAAGAGCGGCGCCCGGAAGCACTCGACGACCGGCGTCAGCGGGTTGCCCCACTGGATCAGGTCGACGAGCCACGGGTGCGCGTCGGCGGCCTCGGGCAGGTTGTCGAGGCTGTAGAGGACGGGGGTGAGGAAGAACAGCGGCAGCAGGAGCGCCGTGACGACGTACTCGATGTCCCGGTAGATCGCGTTCGCCGAAGCGACCGCGAGTGAGAGCCCGGAGACGAAGAGCACGATCACCGCGCCGATCGGGATCACGAGCCACGCCGTCGCGCGCGAGTCGGGAAGCACGATCATCGAGAGCACGAGCACGATCGCCGTCATCACGACGAACGCGACGAGCTGGGTGGCGACGATCGAGAGCGGGACGAGCTGGCGCGGGAAGCGCACCTTGCGAATCAGGCTCGCGTTCTCGAGCAGGCTCCGCGCCGACGACTGCAGCGCATTGGCGAAGAACACCCACGCCGGCAGGCCGCAGAGGAGGAAGAGCCAGTAGTGGTCGACATCCGTCGCCCGCGATTTCAGCAACACCGAGAAGACCACGAGGTAGACGAGCATCAGCGTCACCGGAAGCGCGAGCGTCCAGGCGAGGCCGAGCGCCGAGCCCTTGTACTTCGCGCGCAGGTCGCGCTGGAAGAGGCTCACGAACAGCTCGCGATAGCGGATCAGATCGGCGTAGACGGCCACCGGCGAGAGTGTAGGCGTCGAGTCGAGCAACGCCGTCGATGTCGGCGCCCTCACGACCGCGCCAGGTCGTCCGTAAGGAGCAGGGACTACCCTACGCACATGTCGGCCGCCGTCACCATCGTTGCGCTGCCGGTGGCGGCAATCGTCCTCTGGTCGCTGCTCCGATCGTCGCTCGGAGATCGTCTCGTCGCGATGCCGACCGGAGAGCGCTGGCACGCCCGGCCGACACCGACGTTCGGGGGCGTCGGCATCGTCTGCGGGCTTCTTGCCGGTGTCCTGCTTGCGGTCGCGGTCGGCGCCGTCGACGCCAGCTGGCAGCTGGCCGGGATCGTGGGAGGCTCCATCCTGCTGTTCGCGGCGGGTCTTCTCGACGACGTGCGGCATCTCGGTCCCGCCGCCAAGCTCGCGGCCCAGTTCGGAGCGGCGGGCATCGCCGTGGCGAGCGGCCTCCGTGTCGAGCTGATAGGGAACGACGTCGTCGCGACCGCCGTTGCAATGGTGTGGCTCGTCGGCATCACGAACGCTTTCAACCTGCTCGACAACATGGACGGCCTTGCCGCGACCCTGGCAACGGTCGCGTGCGCGTACTTCGCGATCGATGCGATCACCGTCCACCCGAACGACCTCGTCCTCGTCCTTGCTCTCTCGCTCGGGTTCGCATGCGGGGGATTCCTGCCGTTCAACCTTCGTCCGGAGGGCGATGCCCTGGTCTTCATGGGGGACTCGGGCAGCCAGGTGCTCGGCTTCCTACTCGCGGCGCTCGGGCTGGCGGCGAGCTGGACGACCGCAGGAACGACGGTCGCCACCGTCCTCCTGCCGTTGCTCGTGCTCGCAATCCCGATCCTCGACACCACGCTCGTCACGATCAGACGTCTCGCCGAGCGCCGCCCCGTCAGCCAGGGTGGCAAGGACCACACCTCTCACCGTCTCGTCTACTTCGGCCTCTCGGAGCGAAAGGCCGTAGGGCTGCTCGCAATCATCGCCGTGGCCCTCGGGGCCACGAGCGTCGCCTACAACATCCTCGACGACGCGCGTGTGACCGCCGTCGGCGTGCTACTCACGTTCGTACTGCTCGTGCAGTTCGGAGGGTTTCTCAGCGACCTCGACGAGCGCACCCGCCGCGGCCTGATCAGCGACACCTCGCTCCGCCATGCGCTCACATTCGAGCCTCGTAGGCTGGTCGAGGTGCTCGTCGACTTCGTGCTGGTCTGCACGTCGTTTCTGTTCTCCTACCTCATCGTGGTCGGCGGGGAAGGCAGTCCCCAGCAGCGATCGGTGTTCCTTGGGGCCCTGCCGGTCGTTCTCGGCATGCGGTACGTCTCGTTCGTCGCCTTCCGGATCTACCGCAGGGTTTGGCGTTTCGCGAGCGCCCTCGACGCTCTCGCCATAGCCATCGCCATCGCCATCTCGGAGGTCCTGGCATTTGGGGTGATCGTCGCAACACGTCCCCTCGGCGAATTTCCGACGCGAGTATTCGTGGTCGATGCCGTGGTCTGCACGGCGCTCGTGACGTCCTCTCGCATGGCGCTTCGCCTGCTCCCCGAGCTCGCCGGCGTTCGCAGCCGGGGAGCGCGGCGACGGGTCCTCGTCGTCGGAGCCGGACGCGCAGGCCGCAGCCTCGTGCGTGAGTTGCGCGAGGACGGCTCGGCGAAGGTGGTCGCGTTCATCGACGACAACGCGGCACTCCGTGGGCGCAGTGTCCAGGGAGTTGCCGTCGTCGGCACCACGTCCGAGATCGCGTCCGTGATCAGGATGGCGCGACCTGCGGAGGTGCTCGTTTCAATCCCGAATGCAGAGGGGGAGCGCCTCGCCACCGTCGTCCACGCCTGCGCTGCGGCGGCGGTACCCTGCCGCTTCGTGCACCGTCACACCGAGACGATGGCTCCGGTCGCCGAGCTGGCGGCCGAGTGATCTCCGCTGCCGAAAGGCCGGGTCGGGGGTGGAGCGAGCGGCTGGCTCTCGACGTTCTCGTGCCGCTTCTCGCGGCGTACTTCGTCCTCTCGGTGCTCTACGCCTGGCAAGCCTGGCGGCGGGAGACACCGACGATCTTCACGGACGAGCTCGAGATGACGCAGATCTCGCGCGCGATCGCGGCCACGGGGCATCCGGCGCGGCGCGGCGAGCCGTACGTCTTCTCCTCGATCGTCCCCTCCCTGACGGCGCCTGCCTGGAGAATTCACTCCGTCGCGACGGCGTACGGCACCATCAAGTACCTGCAAGCCCTCGTCATGGGGCTGGCGATCTTCCCGGCGTACGGTATCGCGCGGCACGTCGTCAGCAGGCCCTGGGCGATCTTTGCGGCCGTGGCGACGATCGCGGTGCCGGCACTGGCGTATGCCCCGATTCTCGTCGAGGAGCCCTTCGCCTATCCCGTCAGCACGCTCGCTCTCTACCTGATCGTGCGCTCGGTCGCCCAGCCGTCGTGGCGTACCATCGTGCTGGCCGCGGCCGGGTGCGTGCTTGCTGTCGCCACCCGCTCGCAGCTCGTCGCCATCGGGGGCGTTTTCGGCCTCTGCCTGCTCGCGCTTGGTTGGCGCACGGAGACCATGCGGCGATGGCGCGCCTCCTGGACCCGCTCCGATTGGGCTGGAGCTGGAGTTCTGGCCGTCGGAGCGGTGCTCGCCTTCTCTGCATACATGGGGCACCACTCGGAAGAGTGGGCAACGACCACGGCATTCTGGAAGGGGCGTATCTTCGACTACGGCGTCTGGGCTCTCGGGGCTCTCACGATCGGCTGCGGCGTCCTCCCCTTGATCGCGACGATCGCAGCGCTCATTCGACCTCGCTCCGACTGGCGCGATCCAGGGCTTCGTGCATTCGGAATCGTCACCGCTGCGGCGATCACGTCGTTCTGCTGGTACGCCGCCGTGAAGGGTGCCTATCTGTCCACGGTCTTCTCGAGCCTCGTCGTGGAGCGGAACCTGATCTACCTGTACCCGCTGTTCTTCACCGGCACCGCGCTCCTCTTCGCAAGACGCGACGCGCGCTGGTGGGCTGTTGTCCCAGCCGGCGCCGTCGCCTTGTATCTCGTCAGGGCGACCCCGAGGCTGGATCAGTTCCCGAACTACGAGGCCCACGGGCTCTCGAGCATTGCATTCATGAATCGTGAGCTGCACTGGCCGTCAGGCCGAATCGAGACGGCGTTGGTGGTTGTCGTGGTGGTAGCTGCCCTTGTAGCCGTCGTCCTGAGGCCGCTCACCGGCCGGAGCAAGGCAGGTGCGCACGCGGTTGTGGCGCTGTTTGCCGCGCTCGTGATCGGCTGGAACCTGACCACGGAGATCTATGCAGCCTCCGGTGAGCATGATTTCTCGTCCCGGATGGCGAACAACATGATCACGCCACCGGATTGGGTCGACCGGGCTACCCGGGGGGGTACCGTCACGACCCTCGGTCAGCAGATCACCGATCCGACCGGGATCTGGCTGATCGAGTTCTGGAACCGGTCGGTGACGAAGGCGTGGAGCATCGACGGAACGGGGGTAGGCCCGGGGCCGACGCTCACGCCCGACCTCCACCGCCGCGACGGCACTCTGACCCCCTCCCCGGACACCGATTTCGTGCTCACGTACAACGGCGTCACGCTCCAGGCTCCGGTGACGGCCCAGCGCTCAGGAGCAGTTCTCTACCGCACGGGCCGTGACCTGATGAAGCTCGCCTACTCACAGTCGGGGGTGTTCGAGGACGGCTGGATGGGCAGCACCAGCTCGTACAACCGCTACACCGCCCGCGCCGACGGCCCCGGCTACGCCCGCATTGACCTCTCGCGGGCCGCCTTCTGCACGACCGCACCCATTCCCGGAGGGGTGCTCGTCAAGATCGGCCCGCTCGTGATCGGCCCCGACAGGCAACCCCACCTCGGACGGGTCACCAGTCAACGCCTCGTCCGGGTGCGTCCGTGCACCGGTGAGAGCCAGACCGTGCTGCTCCCCGCACCCCGAGGCCCGTGGCGGGTGGAGGTGGCCTCCGACACGTTCGTGCCCGCCGAGATCGATTCGCGTCTCAGCGACCGGCGGCGGCTCGGCGTGCAGATCGCGTACGGTTTTCAGCCGTCGTAGCCGCCTGCCGACTCAAGGTCGGGAGGCCGCGAGAACGTACGTGAAACGGTGGCGGAGAATGACGCTTGCCAGTGGGCCCGACCGCTCGGCCGCGCGTAGGGCCGCGGCTGCCGCCCGCGGCAACCCAATCGTCTGAGGCACGAAGAAGGGGTGGGCGACCACCTTGGTGAAACCGGCGGCACGAAGATCGTCGACGACCGCTGCGACAGCGTACTGGCGCGGATTGACGTCGAGCATCAGCTTCTTCGTCGTGAATGCAGCTGCCCGCGCGAAGAACGAACGCCGGTCGCGGGCGTAGTAGATCGCCCGGAAGACGGTGGTCGCGGCGACGGAGCCGGGTGGCTCGTAGTCGTTCAGGTCACCGACCTCAAGGGACGCGCTCGGCCCGAGCCTACGGGTCGCCTCCTCGATCATCTCGGGCGTTGCATCGACGCCCCTGTAGCGGAGCCCGTGCACCGTCAGGTACGCACCGAGGCCGCCGTCGCCACATGCGAGGTCGAGGACCTCATCGCCGGGTACGAGCGGCCGCAGGAGCGTCCTCACCAGATCCGCCCGATGGGAGAGGTAGGCAACGCCGTCCGCGTACTGGAAATCGCTCCAGCCGGCTGCGCTACGTGCGTACTGCTTCTCCTTCCCGCTCACAAAGACAGCATCCGTTCAGGGTGCTTGCGGATGAAGCGCGCCATGCCCCGGAGGTGCCACAGAGTGTGCCGCGAGAGGAACTTCCTGTCGATGACTGCCGCGTACGCGTGCTGGACGACCGCGGCCGGGACGTACCACCGCTCCCAGCCTGCCCGCATCGCCCGGTAGCAGAGGTCGATGTCTTCGACGTAGTGCCGGTAGCCCGCGTCCCAGCCGCCGATCTCCTCGAGCATCGAGCGGCGCTGCAGCAGAAATGCGCCGAGCAGCCAGTCAGCCTGGACGGGCTCCTCGGGCCGCTCGTCGAGCAGGTAGTGGCCGCGCTGGCGCTCGAAGGGCGGGTAGAGCTTACGCAGCGGCGTACGCCGCACGAGCGTGCCCGTCATGGTCGGGAAGCGACGCCGCGACGGCTGCCACGTGCCGTCCGGCCAGAGCATCTGCGGCCCAACTATGCCCGAGCGCGCGTGCTCCTCCATCACCGCGACGAGGGCCGCGACGGTACCCGGCTCGGCGACCGCATCGGGGTTCGAGAACAGCACGTAGTCGCCCGTCGTCGCGGCACTCCCGAGGTTGACGTTGGCGGCGAGCCGCAGCGGCCGCTCGTTCTCGATCACGCGCACGCCGGGCGGCAGCGAGCCGATCGACCCGGGCAGGTTGGCGACGACCACGAGCTCGTCGACCTGCGGCAGGAGCGCCGGCAGCGAACGGTCGAGCTCGGCCGCATGGCCGTGGGAGACGACGACCGCCGAGACGCTCACGGCCCGAGCGCCTCCCGGTAGACGTCCACCGTGCGCTCGGCGGCCGTGCGCCACGAGAACGAGCGGGCCCGCTCGAGGCCCGCGGCTGCAAGGCGGTCGCGGTCGGCGAGCGCCTTGCGCACGCCCTCGGCGAGCGCGTCGTCCGCGACGACGACCGCTGCGTCGCCGACGACCTCGAGCAGCGCCTCGTCCCGCACCGTCACGACGGGTGTCCCGCTCGCCATTGCCTCGAGCACGGGCAGGCCAAACCCCTCGTAGCGCGATGCCTGCACGAGGCAGGCCGCCCCGCGGTAGAGCGCGGCCAGCTCCTCGATCTCCACGTAGCCGCGCAGCGTGGCGCCGCGCTCGCGCAGCTTCCGCGCCAGGCCGGGGTCCTTCTCCGGGCCGACGACGACGAGCGGCAGGCCCACCGCGCGGGCCGCGTCGAGGGCGGCGAGCTGGTTCTTCCGGGGCTGGATCGCGCCGACGGCGAGCACGTAGTCGCGCGAGCCGCCGTCGCCGGGACTGAACGCCGGGTCGACGCCGTTCGGGGTCACGACGACGGACGCCGGCGGCAGCCCGTAGAGCTCGAGGATATCCGCGCGCGAGCGCTCCGACACCGTCAGCACGCGGGCCGCCCGCCGGGCCGAGGCCGGCACCACACGGCGGAAGACGAGGCGATCGCGGCGGGGCAGGAGGCTGCCGTCCCGCTCGAACGAGAGGTCGTGGATCGTGACCACGCCCGGACAGGGGCACCGGAGCGGCAGCGCGTACTGCGTGTGCACGAGATCGGCTCCGAGGCGACGGAGGAGCCGCGGCAGCGACCAGGCCATCCGCGCCTCCTGGCTTCTCGTCGAGAGCTCGATCGCCTCGATCCCGTCAGGAACCAGATCCGGCCGTCGCGTCACCGCCGCGATCCGCAGCCCTGATCCGGCGGCAGCCCCGGGTAGCTCCCGGAGCAGGTTGAGCATGTACGTCTCGTCACCGGTGCGGCGGCGGCCGAGGACGTCCGCGTCGACCACGACGAGGGGCTCGCTCATCCGAGCTCCCGCCACAGGGCCTCGACGACGTCGGCGGTATGCGCCCAGGTGAATGGCCGTGCCCGTTCCAGCCCGAGGCGCCGGAGCTCATCGCTCCGGATCCCGGCTTCGACGATTCCTGCCGCGATCGACGCCGCGTCGAGAGCATCGACCAGCACCGCCGCGCCCCCAGCAATCTCCTCGGTCGCGCCACCGCGGGTCGTGACGACGGGAGTTCCGCAGGCCATCGCCTCCAGTACCGGTAGCCCGAAGCCCTCGTAGAGCGACGGGAAGACGAGACAGCGGGCGCCGCGGTAGAGGGCGGCAAGCTCCTCGTCGCTCACCCGTCCCGCCCAACCCGGCACCTCTACGCCACCCCAGCCCGGTGCACCGACGACCCGTAGCTCGACGCCCGCCAGCCTCGCAGCATCCACTGCACGGGCCAGGTTCTTCCGCGGCTCGAGCGTGCCCACGGCGAGCACGTAGTCACCGGCGGCGGCGGGGCCGACCGGAGTGAACACCGGCTCGATGCCGTTCGGGACGACCCTGATCCGCTCCTCCGGAATGCGCAGCAGCTCGACGATCTCTGCGCGCGTGAACGCCGAGACCGCCACCACCGCGTCCGCCCTTCCGACGCCGTGGCGGAGCGCCAGGCGACCCGTGTGCCTGTGCCACGCAGGAAACGCCTCGGGGTGCCGGATCGGAGCCAGGTCGTGCACGGTGACGACGACGTGTGGGCGCGCGTGCAGCGGGCCACGCATCGTCGTGCAGTGGAGGATATCCGCGTCACGCGCAGCCCGGGCGATGCCGACCGGGTACCAGGCGATGTCGCGGGCAATCGTGGCGACGCGCCCCGGGCCACCGAAGCTCAGCGGCCGAACATCGAGGCCCGGCCTGCCCGTGAGAGCTGAGGAGAGCCCCTTCACGACCCGCGCCGTCCCGGCGCCGGTTTGCACGAGCGGGGCCACGTCGAGCGCGACTCTCACGATGCGTCCTCGTAGCCGGCAAGCATGATCTCGGCGGCCGCCCGCCACGTGAAACGCGCTGCATGCGAGATCCCCGCCGGTATCAGCCGCTCGCGGGCGGCGACGGCCGCCTCGATCGCCGTCGCGATCGCGGCAGGGTCGTCTGGATCTGCGCGTACTGCAACCGTGCCGGACGCCTCGTCCATCGAGGCGTGGGCAGAGGCGACGACCGGGGTACCGCACGCCATCGCCTCGACGATCGGCATCCCGAACCCCTCGAACCTCGACGGGTACACGGCGACGGCCGCGCCGCGGTACAGCTGTGCGAGCTCCTCGTCCGAGACGAAGCCGAGCCGGCGCACGCGCGGGTCGTTGAGCATGGGCTGCTCGCCCCAGCCCTCGCCCCCCACGACCGCCAGCAGCATGTCTCCGCCGAGCAATCGGTGCGCCTCGACGAGCGCCTGCAGGTTCTTGCGCGGTTCGAGCGTGGCGACGGTGAGGATGTACGGCGCGGCGAGAGCTGCCGCCGGCCCGTCGGCGACAAACACCTCCTTCACGCCCGGAGGAGCGACGCGGATTCGCGCGGGATCGACTCCGAGCAGCTCCGTCACGTCCGCGCCGGTGAACGCCGAGTTGACGAAGATGACGTCGCAGGTTCGCGCAGCGTTCGCGTACTTGCGGCCGTGCATGGCCTGGGTCCGCTTCGTCGTCCACTCCGGAAACCGGAGGGGGACGAGGTCGTGAATCATCGTGGCGCGTACGCCGGCCCGCTGTGCGGGATACATCCAGTCGGTGAACTGGAGCACGTCGCAGGGCCCGAGGAACCGCTCGGCTACCGGATGTCCGGCCATGCTCCACACGGTGCGGACGGCGTGCGAGGCCGGCAGCGGCCAGGTCCGGACTTCGACGTCGAGGCCGGAGAGTGCCCAACGGATGCGGGCGGGGCCGCGGAGGCTGGTCGGGGCGAAGGCGACGATCTCGTGCGCCCCGGCCGAGGCCTCGAGCAGGCCGGCGAGCGTCCCACGGATGTAGTTGCCGACCCCGGTGGCCGGATGCGAGAGAGGGCTGACGTCGAAGGCGATCCTCACGGCTGGTACGCAAATGCGTTGAAATGCACTCCGAGCACGCGATCGTCGGTGCTCCCGGGGATCACCTTGCTCGGCACGGCGGTCGGTGAGATCTCGAAGCGGACGACGCAGCGACCACGGCTTGGGGTGAGCGGCACGCGCAAGGTCGCAGGCTCGTTGGGGACGACGCGGACGTGGTGGCCGCCGCCGGCGTTCACGGTGCTGCCGTCCGGCAGCAGCTGGGCATCGCCCGAGAGCGACACCGTGAGAGAGCCGCCGCGACAGTGCTCGCGCGCCCAGGTCACGGTGGGGCCCGACCAGGTGTCGTTCGGATACAGGCCCGCCGTCGTCGTCTTCGAGAGCACGAGCGGCCCACGCACCTTCCACACGGTCATCCCGAGCGCCGGATCGCGGGCCACCGGAACCGCATCGGGCTCGACCGACCCGTCCGTCAGCAGGTAGCCCGGTCGCACGGGCCGGCCGTCGGCGAGCCTGACGGAGCCCGTGCGCGGATCGACGGACACTGGCAACTCGCCGACACCGCCGGGCGTGGGCGCGACCGTGTAGTAGACCTGGCCCACGCGCCGGCTGAAGAACTCGTTCTGGTTCACCGTGAAGCGATCGCTGCGGCCCGTCCAGAGGACGGCCGTGGCCGAGCCGTCGGGCACGGCCCGATCGACCCAGTCACGTTGGACGCCCCGAATGCCCTGGAAGAGCGCTCCTGCACCCGCCTGCCGGACGCCGTACGGGTAGGGCCCGTACCAGATCGGCCTGAACGCGACGACCCAGTAGGCGAGCACGATGAGCGGCAGGACGAGGGCAAGTCGCCGCGGGAGAAAGAGAAACGCGGAGGCGAAGACGAGGGCTCCGAGGAACGCGAGCCACTCGAGCCACGAGATCCGCCAGTGGATCTGGATCGCCCACCAGGGCAGGAGCATGAGCGTGTCGGACACGGCTGACGTCGTCACGAAGCGATCGAACGGGATGGCGAGCACCAGGAGCGCCGACGCGAGGGCGGCGAGAGGTGCGAGCACCCGCGGGCGCTGCGCGCCTCGTTCGACCCAGGCGAGCAGCAGGATGAGGAAGAGCGGCGCGAGCGCGAACGTGTTGCGCTCCTGGATGCGGTCGGCGAAGCGCGAGGCGAAGGTGCCGACGACGAGCAGGGTCCAGGCGGCCAAGGCGATCGTGGCCGCCAGCAGGATCTGCAGGGGCCGATCGAGCGAGCGGGCACGGGCCGTCAGGACGATCGCGGCAGCGACCGGGATGATGCCGAGGTAGAGATCGAGCTCGGCAGCGTGGTAGACCACGAAGTGCAGGGCCCTCCCGATGTCGTAGCTGCTCTCGCCGACGACTGCGTACGAGCCGAGGAGGGCGCTCAGCGGCCGGCCGCGCGCCGTCTGCGCGGCGCCGAGCAGCAGCGCTCCACCGAAGAAGATCGCGTAGAGCCAGCGGAACGACCAGAGTGTCGCCCTCAGCGCACCGCGCTGGAACAGCCCCAGGATCACCGGGGCCGTGAGTGCGGCGGCGGCGACCACGACCGCCTGCGATCGCGTCAGGTAGGCGAGCGCAAGTGCCGCGAAGAACGCGAGGTGGTTGACCGCGGACGGGCGCTCCAGGAGGGAGATCAGCGCGAGGGCCGCGAGCAGGAAGATGGGGTAGTACGCGTTCTCGGTCATGACCGTGGCCGTGTAGACCATCGACGGCACGGCGACCGCCAGCAGAGCCGCGAGCAGAGCCGACCACTTGCCGACGACCCGCTGCGCGATCAGGTAGGCGGGCACCGCCGCGAGCGACATCACGAGGCTGTTGATCGTCTTGACGGCCGCGTAGACGTCCGGGATCCGGTCGAGGAGTGCGTACGCCGGCGCGATGAGAACCGGGTAGACGGCACCGAAGCCCCGCACGGGCACCCCGCGGACGGCGAAGCCGAGATCGGAGGCGAAGCTCTTGGCCAGCTCGGAGTAGATCAGCTCGTCGACCATGATGAACGGCCCGAGCATCCCGCGGGCGAGCCACGCGCGGACGGCGAACGAGAGGGTGACGATCGAGAGCAGCCAGGCCCATGCAGGCACCGAGCGCAGGCGATCAGCCACCGAGCCCGACCTCGCCGAGTCGGGTGGCGATGTCGCTCGCCTCGACCGAGCCGGGCTCGATCCCGACCTCCGCAGCGGCGCGGCTCACATCCCGCAGCACGTCGTCGGACACCGCCGCTCCGCCGGCCGACTGCTCGAACGCCGACACGTAGAGGTCGGCGACGCGGTCGAGGTCGTGCTCGCGGCGGGCGAGGTCGAGCGCCGCCGCCCCCATTGCCGCCCGCACGTCCGGGCGCGTCGCGAGCAGGGTGAGTGCCGCGACGAGGGTCGCCACCTCGTCGTCGTCGACTGGCACCTTGAGCGCAACGTCTCCCGGCAGCTCGCTGAACCAACCGACGTCGCTGACGACGAGCGGCTTGCCGAGAGCGAGGGCACGGATCGCAGTCCCCGACGTCTCGCCCATCGTCGGAGAGCGGAGGTTCAGGTGGACGTCGCAGGCCCGCATCAACGCCCACAGCCGCTGCTCGTCCACGAAGCCCTCGCGCACGAGCCCCGCGTCGTCGAGGCCGAGCCGCTGCAGCCGCCGGTCGAGATCGAAGCCCGGCGAGGCGGCGCCGACGAGCAGCAGGCCGCTCCCCGGGTGCCCCCGCCGCACGCGCGCGAACGCCTCGAGCAGCTGCGGCACCCGCTTGCTCGCGTTGACGTTGCCGAAGGTGCCGAAGAGCGGCTCGCCTGCGACCTCGACGGAAGGCACGGCAGGCACCGGGAAGGCGGGGTGCGGCACGATCCAGATGGGGCCGCCGTAGCGGGCCGCGCGCGCGCGGTCATG
>Ga0315283_10003614_pt1 | contig 13264 bp, 6 predicted proteins | sample YL17G09_0_MG_FD_204541 | JGI IMG/M metagenome (GOLD analysis project Ga0315283, IMG submission 204541) | Sediment microbial communities from Yellowstone Lake, YNP, Wyoming, USA - YL17G09_0 | ecosystem: Environmental > Aquatic > Freshwater > Lake > Sediment | place: USA: Wyoming | collected...
GCCGATCACACCGGCAATGCCAGCGGGGATCATCTGCACCTCACGCTCAAGCATCAGGGCGAGACCCTGGGCAAGTACCCCAACAACATCGTGGATCCCACCCGGTTCCTCGAGGCGCTGCTGACGGCCACCGTAGATGGGGCCGCCTACGTAACCGACAAAGTCCCCGACGGCAGCTCCTTCCCGCCCAGTTCGTCTTTCCCCGAGACCTGGCGTATGCGCAATACAGGCGCCCGTACCTGGGGCGCTGGCTACGCCCTGGCGCTGTTCGGCGGCGACGGCTTGGGCGCACCCGCCAGCGTGCCCCTCCCGGCAACAGCCCCCGGGCAGCAGGGCGACATCAACGTCACCTTCCATACGCCTCCCAAGGCGGGACGCTACCGGAGCATCTGGCGTTGTCGCAATGCAGCAGGCGAATGGTTTGGCGATCGAGTCTGGGTGGATATCCAGGTCGGCGAGTACCAGCCCGCAGGCCGCCAGATCACGGCCCGCGACAAGCTGGGCGTCGACGCCAATGCGCCGATCGACCCGCATACCGGCGCCATCTCGCTCCGAGTCGACGATTCAGCGATCATCGGCGACATCGGCGCCGGGTGGGTTCGCCTGAATTTCATCCTTGGGCCGTGGCAGGAGCCGTTGGACCCGGCGCAGCACAGCGGCCGGACGTGGGTGGAGACCTACAGCAAAATCATAGACGGGCTGCGCGGTCGCGGTTTGCGCATCTACGGCTTGATCAGCGCCGAGGCGATGCGCGACAGCCCCTGGAAACAGTTCCGCAACCCGCCGCCCGCCGGTCCGTTCGCCAACGACTGGATACGGCGCTATGCCGAAACCTTCCGGACGATTACGCGGCTCTTCCACGACAAGGTGGAGGTGTTCGAGACCTTCAACGAACCGGACAACTGGCTCAAGCTGGAGGCCAGCGAGCCCGACGGGGAGTGGAAGCGCAACTGGATCCACCCCGAATGGTTCGCGATCATGCTGCAGGAGATCTGGAACCGTGTGCGGGGCGACCCGGAGACCGCCGGAATCAAGATCGTCTCGGGGCCGCTGCAAGGACTGGACACCGGCAACAGCGCGCGCGGCTACCTGAGGAGCACCTATCAGGCAGGCCGGGACCGTTTTCGATGGGGACAGGGAGGCGTGCCCTTCCCGTTCGACGGCGTAGGCTACCACCTGTATATTGCGCAAGATCCGCCCAACCCGGATCAGGATGTGCCGGTCAAGTACAACCAGTACATGAATGAGCTGCGCCAGGTGATCCTCGACGAGGAGCGCGGCGCCAAACCGATCTTCGTATCAGAGATGGGTTGGCCGAGCGCCATCGGCGAAGCCAAGCAGGTGACCTGCATGCAGGCGGGTCTGCGTCGCCTGCTCGACGATGCGGGTGTCGCGCTGGGAATCTGGTTCTGCACGCAGGACTGGTCGGAGACCTGGGGCCTCTATCGCCAGGGGGATCTGCTGCCGGGCGGCCGCAAGCCGTCGTATGCTGCTTTGCAGGCCCTCTGCAGCGACACGCGCCCAGTCCCGGCCGCGCTGTGGTCGGTCAAGCAGGCGATGGCGCCCGAGGTTGTCGCCCGAGGCTTTGCCTTGCCGGCTGCCGCGCCCGAGCTGCCCGCGCCGGCCGAGCTGGCGCCCGGACAACCGGCTGCGGCTGCCGCGCTCGGCATCATCTACACCACCTACTGGCTGCGCGCGCTGGCCGCCTCGTCCGCGCCGGACCCCGAGCAGGCGCTGCGGGCCGCGGCGAACGACGCCCTCGCGCAGATCAAGGATTGGCTGGGCCAAGAGGAGGTGGGCTCCGGGGAGTGACGCCTGCTTGGTGACAGGCCCGATCCCACGTCAGCAGCGTGTTCAGGCGGCGCGACGCGCCGCCTGAACGGAGAGCCTTACTGACTGCCAGAAAGGAGATCGTGATCGCAGTCAAACTGGAAGGTCGAGACGTGAGCGACGGGCAGCCAGCGCCCGTCGCCCTGGCGCGACGGTAAACGCCTGAAAATAGCAGCATTTTGGATTCTCTGTGGCCTTTGGTATAATCAGTAAGGGAATTGCGGACATCGAATGGAGGAGAGCCATCGTGAGCAGCAAGCGAGGCAAGAAGACGCCCGGCCGTCGAGCACCGATCCTGCCCAGTGTTCGGTTGCAAGGCATTCGCCTGACGACGCCCGAAGGCGACGATGTTGTCTCCGCCACGGCCACCTACACACACGGTGCGTCGGAGCAGATCCGCCAGGTTTTGCAGCAAGAGGGCGACTTCGGCATTGACGACGAGTTGCAGCCAGGCCCGGATGGCTCCTACCATTTCCCGTGGCTCGAGATAACTCCCTCTCGATCCATGCCGATGCCGATCGGTCAACGAGTCCTGGCGCATCTGACCCTCACCCCCACGACCTTGGCGATCGACGCGGCGTCGGTGCGGCGCTTGATCGCCTGCCGCCAGCGGGTGGAGCAGTTGTTGGGGGATCGCGTCCGCCTGGCCGGGACGGAAGTGAAAGACATGGAGCAGGCGTTGCGGGAGCGCAAGCCGCTCCCGCAACCCAAGGAACCCCTTGTGCCGCCACCAGAAGTCCTCGCCGAGATCGAAGAGAAGATGCTGCGGCAGTGGATCGACGACTCGATCCCGGCGCTGGGCGGACAGACGCCCCGCCAGGCTGCGAAGACGCCCGAAGGCCGCCGGCAGGTCTTGGATCTGATCGAGTATGCTGGGGAAATGCAGAGCAGATGGCCGAGGTCGCCCGGCACGTTCGCTCCTGATTACCGCAAAGTCAAGAAGATGCTGGGGTTGGAGTGACAACCATGAGTGCGAAGGGAGGCCAAGTCAATATGGAGCAAGTCGAAGATCGCCAACCGGAGTTATTGCAGGAGCAGATCGAGCGCCGGCGCAAGCGCGGCATCGAGGAGCTGGCCAAGATCGTCAACCGGGGACGGCACCCGGTTTACAGCACCTTTGAAGTCACGTCAACCTCCGAGCAAGCCTATACGGTTCAGATTCGCTCTCTCACGGAACGCCTCAACACCTGCACCTGCCCCGACTACCGCTCCAACACCATCGGCACGTGCAAACACATCGAGGGGGTGCTGGCCAACCTGGAGAAGGAGTTCGCCGGCCGGTGGGAGGAGTTCATCAAGCAGGCTCCCCCCCTCACCCAGGTCTACGTGCACCACGCCGAGCGCACCACGATCCGTATCACTTTGCCTTTCCCGGACCTCGTCGGCCGGCGGCTGGGCGAACTGCTGGCCCGTTACTTCGACGCCGAGGGCATCCTGCAAGGCAAGGTCACCCAGAGCCTGCCGGCCTTGCTGGGCGAGCTCGACCGTCTGCCGCCGCGCGAGCGCGGGCAGGTTCACGTGGACCCGGCCGTACGTGACCACCTGAAGAACCAGCAGGACATGGATGCGGTCGAGCAGCAAAAGCGCTGGTTCCTCGACCAGGTGGAACAAGGGAATCGTTCCCTCAGCGTCATCTCGACGCCGCTCTACCGCTACCAGGAAGAGGGGATGCTGCACCTGACCTTTGGCCGGCGCACGCTCCTGGCCGACGACATGGGCCTGGGCAAGACCATTCAGGCCATCGCCGCCGCGGCCCTTCTGAAGCAACTCCGCGACATCCAGCACGTGCTCGTGGTCACGCCCGCCTCGCTTAAACACCAGTGGGAGCGCGAAATCCGGCGTTTCACCTCGTTGTCCAGCCAGGTCATCGAGGGCAACCAGATCGAGCGCCGGCAGCTCTACCGGGCGCCCCAATTCTTCAACATGATCAACTACGAGTTGTTGCGCCTGGATGAGGCGGAAATCGCCAGACGGAACTTCGACCTGGTGATCCTCGACGAGGCGCAGCGGATCAAGAACTGGCGCACGAAGACCGCCGACACGGTGAAGCGGCTGCGCAGCCCCTATGCCTTTGTCCTGACCGGCACCCCGTTGGAAAACCGGCTGGACGAGTTGTACTCGATTTTTCAGTTTATCGACCCCACGATTCTCGGGCCGTTGTGGCGCTTCAATCAGCGTTACTACGAGACCGAACGGCGGCTTTCCGGCTCCTACAAGGTGCTGGGCTACAAGAACCTGGACGAGCTGCGACACCGCATCGCGCCCTACGTCCTGCGCCGCGTGCGCGACGAGGTCTTGCTCGACCTGCCCGAGCGCCTCGACAGTAACTTCTTCGTCGAGATGACCGCGCCGCAGTGGGACGCCTATTACGAGTACGAACACCGGGTGGCCAAGCTGATGGCCCAGGCGCGGCGGCGCCCGCTGACGCCGCAGGAGCACCAGATCCTGCTGGGGAGCCTGATCAAAATGCGCCTGATCTGCAACGCCCTGGCGCTCCACGATCCGGAGATCAAGCCGCAGGATCGCGAGAAGACCGCACCGAAGCTGCGCGAGTTGCGCGAGATTCTGGGTGAGGAGGTGGCAGGCAACGGGCACAAGGCCATCCTCTTCAGCCAATGGTCGGGCATGCTCGCCCTGGCCGAGCCGGCGCTGGAGAAGCTCAAGATCGGCTTCGTCAAGCTCACCGGCGATGTACCCACGCACAAACGCGGCGCGCTCATCGAACAGTTCAGCGATGACCCCCGTTGCAAGGTATTCCTTTCCACTGATGCTGGCGGCGTGGGGTTAAACCTGCAGGCCGCCAGCATGGTGGTCAACCTCGACCTGCCCTGGAACCCGGCCGTACTCGATCAGCGCATCGCGCGCGCCCACCGCCACGGCCAGCTTCACACCGTCAATGTCGTCAATCTGATCGCCAAAGGCACCATCGAGGAGCGTATGCTGGACACGCTGTCCGCTAAACGGGCCGTGTTCGATGCGGCGCTCAACGCGGACAGCACGGTCGTGGATCTTTCCTTCAAGGACGCAGGCCAGGGCGTGCTGCAGCGGCTGGAGGTGCTGTTGGGCGACTCACGCGCGGTCAAACCGGAGCTGGTCCTGGAGCCGACCGTCGCGGCCGAAGCGCCTCCGGAGGCCGCGCCTGTGCCTGCGCCTGCACCCACGCTGCAGGGATTCGCCGACCTGCTGGTGGGCCACTACCCGGGCCGCATCCTCCTGGTGCGACAGGCGCCGCAATGGCCGGGCGCGCCGGCCGACGGGAATGTGCTCGTGGTCGTGGATCGCGAGCCGGCCAGGCTGCGCCCCCAGGTCGAGCTGTTGCTCGGCGAGCACTATGGCAGCTTTCCCGTGCCGGGCCTCCTGCTGATGGAACAGGAAGGGTATCGGGCGCTCGCCATGCTTACGGGCGGCAGCATCGAGCAGGCCGCTGAGTCGGCCACGGTCTACCAGGCCGCCGCGATGCCCGCGCCGGCACGCGACATCGCGGCCAAGGCTCTGGAGCAGAAGCTGCGCGGCGCCAGCCAGGGCTTCGACACTGCGGACAAGCGGCTCAAGCTGGCGTCGGTGGTGCTCCAGGGCGGCTTCCCGGAGGAAGTGCTGCGACCGGTGCGCCAGGCATTGGGCTGGGCGCTAAGCGCGCATCTCTCGTTGGCCAGAAGTACGGGCCATTCTATGGTCAAGGACAAGGCGCCCGCCGAGGAATTGCCTTCCCCGCGCCTGGTGGAGGCGGAGCTGGTCGCCCCCCGCCGTGTGCCCACCGACCTGGCGGCCCGCCTGGATCGCGTCCGCGCCCTCACCGCCCCGCCGGCCGAGGATGAGGAAGCGCCACCCCCCAGCGTCGAAGCCGCCGCAGGGTTCATCGCCATCATTCAGGAACTGATCGATCTGGGAAGGGAGTCGGTGGCGAAGGCGGCGCTATAGCAGTGACCATCGACATCCTTTTATCCCCCGCCGGTCACGGCAAAACGGCTCGCGTCGTCGCGGCCGTTCGCGCCGTGCCGCCACTCTCCCCAGTGCGTGTCCTCGTGCCGGATCAGATCGCAGCCAGGGCGTTCCGCCTCCGGCTGGCACAGGCTGGGGGCGCGCTCGGCGTCGAAGTGCAGACCTTCTACGGCCTGTACGCCGACGTGCTCGCGTTGGCCGCGGGCCTGGCTGATCCCGGCCAGACGGGACTGAACGGGGGCATGGCGCGCCTTTCGCCCACCGTGCGCCACCAACTGATCCAGCATCTCGCGGAACACTTGTCAGACGCCAACGCGCTGCCCTACTACGCGCCGCTCTGCCACGGCCAGAAGTACGGGCCATTTTATTCGTCCGGCTTCGTGCGCATGCTGGGTGAGTTGTTCGGGGAGCTCAAGCGGGCACGCATCTTCCCGGAAAACCTGGAGCCGGCTCTGGCCGGCCGCGAGCCACGCCTGGCCGAGTTGGCGCGCCTGTACACGGCCTACCAGTCCTGGCTGCTCGATACCGGCTGGGTGGACGCCGACGGCCAGGGCTGGCTGGCCGCGATCGCACTGGAAACACAGCCTGGGCTGTTGTCTGATCTGGCGCTGCTGGCCGTGGATGGCTTCGACGAGTTCAACCCCACCCAACTGCACCTGCTGCGCCTGCTGGCGCACCGGGCGGCTGCGACCATCGTCACCCTCACCGGCGACATCGAAAACCCGGACCGGCCGGCTCACCGGCGCTTTGCCCGCGCCCGCGCCGCCCTCGTCCGCGCCCTGGGGGTGGAGGGCGGTGCACCTAACCCCCTGACCCCCTTTCCTGCGAGGGAAGGGGGAACGCGGCTCCCCTCCCCTGGCAGGGGAGGGGCTGGGGGAGAGGTCGGCCCAACTCCTCTCGCGCATCTCGAACGTAGTCTCTTCGAACCCACCACCGGCCCTGCTTCCGCCGGCGATTCTATGGCCAGAAGTACGGGCCATTCTATCGCGTTTCTCGAAGCCCAGAACCGGGCAGCCGAAGCCCGGGAGGCACTGCGCTGGCTCAAAGCGCGCCTGGTGCGCGATGGGACGCCTCCCGGCGAGGTCGCCGTCGTCGCGCGCGATGTCGCCCCCTATCGGCCCTTCCTGGAGGAGGCTGCCGCCGAGTTCGGCCTGCTGCTGCGCTTTGCTTCCGGTGCCGCGCTGCGCACCAATCCGGCCATCGCCGCGCTGCTGAACCTTCTGGCGCTGCCCCTGGCGCCGGTGGACTGGGGGCCGCGGGCGCTGTCCGACGCCCTGACCAGCCCCTACTTCGATTGGTCGCTTCTGGGTGCGCACGGCCCCGCAGGGGTGCTGCGCGAAGGCGCCGCCCCTGCGAGCACGCGCGACGCGCCCGCCGGAGACGCGTTCGGCGGTGCGCCGGCGGATCGCCTATATGATGTGGCGCGCGCCGGGCAGGTGATGGCCGGGCTCGATCAGTGGCGCGCGACGTTCCGCAGCCTGGCCTCTCGCACTGCCGGGGAAGCTGGTGAGCCTGGACCCGCCTCTCTCGACGAGGAGGAACTCGCGCCGCGCCGGCCGCCCGCCGGCTCAGTTGCGGCGGCGCTGGGCGACCTGTTCGAAGCGATCGTCGCTCGGGTCACGCCCCCGTCCCGGGCCACGCTACGGGAGCGGGTGATGTGGCTTGAGGAGTTGATCGGCGCGGACCCGGAGCGGTGGCTCCCCGGGGAAACCGGCCAGGGCGAGGCAGGTTCGGGTCCGGGTGACGAGGCTTCGTTGCGCGTCGTCGCGCGGGCCGCCGAGAGCGCGGTCACCGCCGACCGGGATATCGCGGCCCTGCGCGCTTTCAAGGACATCCTGCGCGGGTTGGTCCTGGCCGGCGCGGTGCTCGACGCGGAGCCAGGCGCGCTTCTCCCCCACAGCCAGTTCGTCGCCGAGCTGACCCACGCCGTTGAGGGCGCGACTTACACGATCCCGGTCGAAGGCGAGGCGATCCTGACAGCGTCGGCGCTGGAGGCGCGCGGCCTGACCTTCGATGCCGTCGTGCTGCTGGGCCTGGCAGAAGGGAGCTTCCCCCAGGCTGAGATCGAGGACACCTTGCTGCGCGACGCTGACCGAATCTGGCTGGCCGAGCGCGGTTTTGCCATCGAGCCATCCTTGCATGGCGACGAGGCGACCTTCTTTTACCAGGCCGTCACCCGCGCCCGGCGCCGCTTGCTGCTCTGCCGGCCTTACCTGGCGGACGACGGCCAGCCTTGGGAGGCGTCCCCTTACTGGTCCGCCGCGCGCGCGCTGTTCGAGGACGCGCCTTTGCTGCGTGTGCGCCCCGCCGATCCGGTGAGCGATCCGGCCTCCAGCCAGGAGCATGCGGCGGTCGTGCCGGGCAACCTGGTCGCGATCCCGGCCGCGATCCTGCGGGCGCGTGCCGGGGCCGGGCCTGCACCCTGGAACGGCGACCTCTCGGCGCTGGCGGACGAGCTGGCACGACGCTATGGCGCGGACCGACCGTGGTCCAGCAGCCGGCTGGAGACCTATGCCAAGTGCCCATTTTACTTCTGGGTGGCCTATGCCCTGGAGTTGGAGCCGCACGAGGAGCCTCGAGCGGGCTTCGACGTGCTGATCCTGGGCTCGATCTATCACCAGGTGTTGGAACGGCTTTACACCCGAGTACCCGACGGCGATCCCGACCGGCTGCGCGCCGAGCTGCCGGCCGTCGCACGCCAGGTCTTCGACTCTGCTCCGAACGACTACGGCTTCCGCCCCACGCCGTTGTGGGAACACCAGCAGCAGGAGTTGACCGATGTGTTACGCCACACCCTCGACGCGCTGATCGAGGCAGCGGAGGGGTACGTTCCCCTGGTACAGGAGTTGCCTTTCGGCCTGCTGGGGCGTCCGCCACTCGTTCTGCAGGGAGAAGGCGCCGAGGTCTTGCAGTTGCGCGGTTACATCGACCGGGTTGATCGGGCGCCGGACGGACGCCTGCGCATCATCGATTACAAGGCCGGCTCAACGGCGATCGCGGCCCGCGATCTGGCCAACGGCCGCCGCCTGCAATTGCCGCTCTACGCCCTGGCCGCGAGGGAGGCGTTGGGCGCGGAAGTAGCCGGCGGCTTCTACTGGCACATCGGCGCCGCCAGGCCCAGCAGCCTCAGGCTGGAGAAATACGAGGGGGGCGTCGCCGGTGCGATCGAGACCGCAGTCGCTCATGCCGTCGCGATCGGCGCGGCCGTACGCGCCGGGCAGTTTGCGCCGCAGCCACCCGCCGAGGGATGCCCCGCCTCGTGCCCGGCGACGGCGTTCTGCGAGCACTACAGGACCAGATCGTGGTGAAATGACGATCATCGACCTGCTCCGCCTCAACGAGCCCCAGAGGGCGGCCGCGACCATCCCCGGCGATCTCGTCGTCACCGCGGGTGCGGGGGCCGGCAAGACGCGCACCCTGGTGGCGCGCTACCTGGCGCTGCTGGAGACCGGCGTGCCGTTGCGCGGGATCGTCGCCATCACCTTCACCGACAAGGCCGCGCGGGAGATGCGGACCCGCATCCGCCAGGCTATTACCGATTGGCTGGCCCAGGATCCGCCGCGCCGCGCCTTCTGGGAGGAGGCTACCGCCGGGCTGGACGGCGCTCGCATCGGCACGATCCACGGCCTGTGCGCCCAGATCTTGCGTGCGCAGCCGGTTGAAGCCGCACGGCTGGGCCTCATGCCTGATTTTGTCGTCCTTGAGGAAGGCCGGGCGGCGGTGCTGCGGGCGCGGGCCGTCGAAGAGGCGTTGGCCTGGGCCGCCGCCGACCCTGCCGCTGCGCGCCTGTTCGGCACCCTGGGTGAGCTCGGCCTGCGCCAGGCGGTCTCGACGCTCCTGGAAAAGCGTCTCGACGCCGACGCGGCCTTCGAGCGCCTGACCGAGGATCCGTTGCAAAGCTGGGCCGCCGCGCTGCAACGCTGGCTGGGCGAAGTCCTCGACGCCGCGTCCTGGCAAGGCCCCCTCAAGGCCCTGGCCGCCCTGCGCGCCGACGATCCCGCCGACAAGATGGCGTTGGCCCGGCAGGAGGTGCTGGCGCACGCCGCGACGGTGGCCGCGGCGCGGCAGCAGGGCGATCTCGACGCGGCGTTCGCGTCGCTGGCAGCGCTGCGATCGGCCACAGCCCTGGTCGGGCGCAAAGCCAATTGGCCGGGTGACGATCTGGAGTCAGCCAAGGCGGCCATGCGCGGGCTGCGCGCCTGCTTCGACGACCGGCTGCGTCCCCTGGCCGACCCCGATAAGCCCGCGTCCTGGACGATGGATGAGCAGGTCGCCGGGATGATCCGGCCGCTCCATGCCGCGTACCGGCAGGCGATCGACATCTACACCCAGGCCCGGCGGGCGGCCAATGCCGTCGACTTCGATGACCTGGAGGCGGAGGCGGTCGCACTGCTGGCCATGCCCGACGTGCGGACAGCCTGGCAGGCAGACCTGCGCGCCGTACTGGTGGATGAATTCCAGGACACCAACGAACGCCAGCGCCGGATCATCTACGCGCTGGCCGGGTTCGACCCGACACGCCCGATGCAAACCGAAGAGGCATCGCGGGCCGCGCTGTTTGTCGTCGGTGACGGCAAACAATCGATCTACCGTTTTCGCGGGGCCGACGTGACCGTCTTCCGTCGCGTGCAGGACGATGTGGCGCGTGCCGGAGGGCAGACTTACGCGCTCGACCTCACCTTCCGGGCGCACAAGGTGCTGGTGGAGACGACCAATCGCCTGCTCGCGCCCATCCTGGGCGAGATCGCGCAACCGGATCGCCCCTACGCCGTGCCCTTCACGCCGCTGATCGCCCATCGCACCGCCCCGCGAGCCGGTATTGCCCCGCCGTTCGTCGAGTTCCACCTGGGTCTCGGCGAGTCGGCTGAGTCCGGGCGGCAGGCGACGGCCGATGGTCTGGCCGCGCGGCTGCGCGAGCTCCGCGGCCATGAGGGGGTGGCGTGGCAGGACATCGCGCTGCTGTTTCGTGCCTCGTCCGCTTTCGCGGTCTACGAGGATGCGCTGGAGCGCGCGGGCATCCCGTTCGTCACCGTAGCCGGCCGCGGTTTTTACGACCGACCCGAGGTGCGCAACCTGCTGAACGCCCTCCGCGCGGTGGCCGATCCGGGCGATGATCTGGCCGTGGTGGGCTTCCTGCGTTCCCCGTTCGTGGGCCTGACCGATGCGGCGCTGTACCGGCTGCGCTTCCCGCCCGCGTCGACCGTGTCGACCGTGCCGAGAGCACCCGACCGGCCGTGTTCGCCCTGGGCGATCCTAAACCACCCCGCGCTGCCCGACATCGTGCCGCTGGACGATCTCCCACACGCCGTGCGCGGCCGGGAGTTGCTCGCCGGCCTTCACGCGATGGCCGGTCGGGCGCCGGTGGCGACGCTGCTCAAACAGTTGCTGGATCAGACCCACTATCGCGCCCTGCTGCAGATGACCGAGGGTGGCTCGCGCGCCCAGCGCAACGTCGATAAGCTCCTGGCCGATGCACACACCAGCGGCCAGGTGAGCGTACGTGAGTTTGCGGAGTACGTGCGCACGCTGCGCGACGTCGGCGCGCGCGAGAGCGAGGCCCCCACCGAAGCCGGCAGCGCGGTGCAGTTGATGACGGTGCACAAGGCCAAGGGGCTGGAGTTCCCCGTCGTCGTCATCGCCGATGCCGCGCACGCCGGGCACCGGGACGCCTCGCAAATCCGGCTGGACGACGAGCTGGGCGTGACGGTTGATCCGCCGAACCGCGGCGACGCGGGCCCGCGTCCGGCCGCGCACCAGTTGGCCGCGCTGCGGGGCGCCGAGCGCGACGCGGCGGAGGATCGCCGGCTGCTCTACGTCGCGGCCACCCGCGCCCAGGAGAAGCTGTTGGTCAGCGCCCACACCAGGCTCCTCAAGGGTGGCGGGCTGAGTACATCAGGTTGGCTCGAACTCCTGGGAAAAGTGACGGGGCTCGACGAGGTCGCCCTGCCCGAGGCGCCGGCTGAGATGCAGACATTGGCGCTGGCGGCTGACATCGGGTGCAGGCTCTATACGCCAGCGGGTCGGGCTCCCACGCCCGACATTCCAGAGATGCTGCGCGTGGAGCCGCCTCCACTCGCTGCTGAGGCATCGCGAGGCCCTGTCTCAGATTCCTTGAACTTCTCCCTGGTCGCGCCGCTGGTCGCGGCGCCGTCACCCGACACGGATACCAGGCTCCACGCACGCGAAGCCCAGCCGCCGCGGCGGGTCTGGCAGGTCGTGCCGCGGACGGAGCGCTCTGATGCGCCGGCCTGGGTGGTTGGGACGCTGGTGCACGCCGCGCTGCGTCACTGGTACTTCGCGGATGCAGGGCTGGAGGCGTTCTTGCGGCCCTTTGCCCTGGAGATGGGCGTGGTCGATGAGAAACAGTTGCACGCCGCGATCGTGGAGGCCAGGCGCATGTTGCGGCGGTTCCGAGCCCATCCCCTGTGGACCGAGTTGGATTCGGCGCGGCGTTGGCACGAAGTGGCTTTCAGCATCAGCGAGGGGGAACGGGCGGAGCATGGCATCATCGATCTGCTTTGCCGGACCGCCGATGGTTGGAAGATCGCCGAATTCAAGACCGACCAGGTTCGCTCTATTGCCGACCTGCCCGTCCACATCCAGGCCCAGGGCTATGACCGGCAGATGCGGCGCTACGTGCGCGCCGTCCGTACGCAACTGGGCGTGGAGGCGCAAACGCTGTTCGTCTTCCTGAATGTGGGCAACGAGGTCGTCACGGTAGGGCAGTTGAGCTGACCCGCACCACATTCCTTCATCTGCCTGGCCTATTCACCGGGCGTGAGTTTACGCCGCACCTGATCCCGAATACCCACGCGTTCCAACTGAACAATTTCGAGTAGGATGTCGTGCAGGGTCGGCTCACGGCTTCCCTGCACCTCGGTCAGAGTATGCTTGTGGTGGGGGAATGCCTCACCGTCTTTGTGGTGCGGAGCATTATCGTAACGAAAAACCAGTTCCTGCTTTGCGTCCATGTACTGATACCGATACTTGATCTTGCCTGCTAACTCAGTATCCTTCACTTCAACAAAGTCAAGCCGGCACCCGTTCTCAAACACAATTGCTCCACTCATGTATCCTTGTTTGAGATTGTAGATTTTCTTCGTGAGCGAATAGGACTGAATGTTGGGGAAGTCCCTCAGAATGCTCTCAAGTTGGGCGAAGTACGCTTCTATCATTCGAGCCCTTGTAGCCGTTCTTCGTTTCTATGCAGTATCTCGTACAATCCAGCCCAGACAACATAGTCCTCCCGATCATCTATTGCTCCCTGGTTGAACTGACGATAGAAGTCCTCGGTTGAGAGCCGGTATTTCTCCTCAAACTCCTTGAGATCAAGGCGCACATTGAGGATGCCGCGCCTCAACTCGGCAATCTGATAGGCAATAACGTTTTGCGCGAAGGTTTCCGAGTCGGGGGAGAGTTCCAGAATCCTTCTCAAGCGTTGAGCTGTCTTTGGGCGGACGTCCAGATGCAAATCTAACATTGGTTTAGCCTCGTT
>Ga0315283_10003615_pt1 | contig 13262 bp, 10 predicted proteins | sample YL17G09_0_MG_FD_204541 | JGI IMG/M metagenome (GOLD analysis project Ga0315283, IMG submission 204541) | Sediment microbial communities from Yellowstone Lake, YNP, Wyoming, USA - YL17G09_0 | ecosystem: Environmental > Aquatic > Freshwater > Lake > Sediment | place: USA: Wyoming | collected...
GCCCGTGTCCTCGGCAAGCGCCAGAAAGACGGCACCGAGATGCGGCTGCAAGCTGAATCGCTTCTCGTCGATGACGACATCGACGGTGCCGTCGTCACGGACCCAGGCATCGAGGTGCTCGATCCACGCAGGCGGGGGCGTCACGGGGGTCCCCGTCTGATCGTCGTTGGCCGTCGCCGTCGACCTGGCTGTGTCCGGCTTGCGCACCGCAAAGATGATTCGGTCGATCCTCACGTCGACCCGGTCAAGCGCGCGCTGCAGCTGCCTGAGGTTCGGGACGAAATCGGCAGGAACCCGCACGAGCTGGGCTGGCGGAGGCGCCAAGGTCTTTCGGCGCTTAACGCGATGCTGAGGCTTCGGGTGCGGTGGAGCGACGGGCGGCTGCGTGTCATCGTGTCGTTGGGTCATGTGGCTCTCCCGTGCAACGGCCGGCGGCTTCGCCGCCCTCGCAGGCACCTCCCAGCCTCGCATCGAGCGGACTGGCGTGTCGGAGAGTGCTTCGAAGCCACACGGCATCTCCTTCCACGACTCGGCCCCCGGGCCAATCGGGTTGGCCCGGGGGCGTTGGGGGCCCTCGCGCGCATTCAGGCCGAGCGCCCGTCCAGCGCGGCCACCGCGTCCGAGCCGGACCCAGCCCGTCCGCCGGCCGCCAGGGTGTCCGGCGCGATCGGCGCCGCAGGAGTCTCCGCCGCGCGGCGGGCCGGCGCGTTCAGCACCATCCCCGCGAGCGCCGCGATGAGCCCGACGTCGATCAACAGGTAAGCCGGGTTGAAGTCGGCTGTCGATCCGCTGCCGGCAGCGACAACCACCGCCACGACAAGCACCGCGCCGTACGCCCACAGCACGCGCCAGCGCCAGCCGGACTTGAAGGCCTTCACGGTCAACCAGATTTCGAGTGCCAGCAACATGGTGTCCTCCTCGCCCCTCCGGGCCTTGTGTCTGTCCCTACTGCTCCTAATGCGCCTGCGGCAGGCGAATCTCGCAGGGAGCACCGGGAGGAGATGCCGCCGGCGGGCAATGGAGAGGTTCAAGCTCGGCGGCGCACACGCCCATCACATCGCGGTGCGCCGACCTGACTTGCCCGCGAGGTGTTCACCTCGACGCACGCGTCGTCGCTGCCTTCGGGCCGGCGTGTGTTGTCCAGCCCCCCGCGGGTGGCCGACTCCCGACAATCGCCGTCGAGTCGATCGCGCGGGGACGACGACGCGGCGGGGCACCGCCACGCGCCACCCCAGCCAGCGGCTGGTCTGGACCAACGACCCGCCCCCTGGGAACTCGCGCTCCAGACGACGGCGCAAGGCGCTGATATTCCGTAGCAAGGTTCTCCGCCTGAAGGACCGCTGGAGCAGCGTCGCCACGACGGGCAGCAACTCACCCGCGCTCTTGAAGGCCACCAGCCCGTCGTCGGCCTCACCAGCCTGCAGGTGTCGGGGCGTATCGGCGGCCAACGCGTAGAACACGACCTCGAGCGTTCGCGGGAGCTCGATTCGCTGGCCGTCCTCCAAAACCACGAACCCTGACGGCTCGCGCAACCCGAGTCCTGCCGATGAACGGGTAAACGTCATGGTGACGACCTCTCGGGCGCAACGCCCATTGCGACCTGGGTGCGCGCGGCAGGCGGCCGCGCGACGCAGCCGGAGCACATCGAGATGCGAAGCTTGCCACTGCCCGTTCGCGGCGCCGGCGTGGCGCCTGACGGCGATTCGGGTTCGCCCTGCTGGAGAACGGCGCCTCACCGGCGCATCTGTCATCCCTGGTGTGGCGTTGCAGCGGCCGGGGTGCGGGTTGACGTCCACTCGTCACCAGCCGTCGGCGGAGCGAGCGCGGCTTCGGTCGACACAGGCGTCCGGCGATTCGTGCGGGAAGCTCGTCGCCTCCGGCCGTCCGCCCCGTTGTTCCCGTGCAGGCCCGGTGGCATAGGTAAACCGTGGCGGCAGGCGATCCCCCGCAGGTACTTCCAGCGCTGGTCGAGCGTGGTGCGGGTGATGCCCAGCCGGGCCATGAGGAACTCGTTGAACTCCGCGAACGAGTAGCGCACCCGGAACGGGTCGGCGAACTCGGCATGATGCCGAAGCGTCTCGGGACATCCGCCCCCTTTGGGGGCTCCGGCCAGATCAAGGCGCTGGCGCAAGTAGCTCTGCATCTGTTCCAGCGTCGCGACCAGAGCGGCCCGTTTCTCGCACCAGCACATCATCGTCCCCGGCCACTCGCACCACAGCAGAAGCGCATCGTGCAGCATCGCGTGTTGTGCGCGCTCCCGGGCTTCCTCCTCTTCACGCGCGAGCATGGCCTGCTCCTGCGTGAGCGACGGGTCCGCGGCGTGATCCAGTGAAGAGATCTCACCGTCTGCCCACCGGTCGTCAGCGTGGGCCTCCCGGCTCGCCTTCCGAATCAAGTCGATGAACGTCGTGTGGACCGTGCGGCTCAGGTACCCGTAGACATTCCCCTCGGTCACCTGCCCCGACGCCACGGCCTGCACGAACTTCAACGTCGCGTCCGATGCGACGTCCTCGGCAGACTTGCCGGCAAAGCAGACGTACTTTCCTCCGAAGAGCGAGACGGCGAACCTGAGTGCGCACTTGAACGCGGTCGTCCAGCCGGCTGCCAACGCTTCGTGGTCGCCTCTCAGGAGAGCCACGAACAGTTTGTCGTCGATCCTGGACGCCATCTTTCAGCCCCCCATCGGCGCAAGGACCACCGCTGCGAACGGCCGCGCGACCCACGAGTCCCCCGCCGCTCCTCATGCGCTCGGCAGCGGCGAATCCCGCAAGGCTCCCGGGACCGATTCGGCCTGGGCCAGGAGCCGCCCCAGGAGTTCCTGCGGCGCCACCAGCGGGACGACTCGCTCGGGGGCGGCACCGCCGCGACTCCGCTCACCCCGACGGCGGATGCCCCGCGCGGGGAGGATGTCTATTGGAATGTAATATCGTATCTGTAAGACTTCTTGTCAAGTAGACAATTACGCATGACAGGCCGTCTAGGGCCTCTTGACCAACCGTCATGGGCGGGTCACGAAGACCGACACGCGCTCGAGTGGGATTTGGCCCGGGACCCTGGCGATCTCGGCCTCGTCCATCTCGACGCTGCACACATCGGCGTCGGGGTGACGGGTCACGATGCCGCTGAACGACACGCGTTCGCCCCCGTCGAGTTCGATCGCGCAGAGTGCGACCTGTCCGGCATAGGCCAGCGCGTCGGTCTGCAATCGGAGTCGGAACCGGCCCTCATCGGTGATGTGTGGACTCTCGACGAGACGGAACAGCACGGTCCCGCCCGCCGGCGCACTGTCCGAAGTCACGACTTCCGCCGCCACGCAGGCCGGCGCGCGGGCAGCAAGGGACTCCCGGGTGCGTGTTGCGCCACGGGTCCGCACCGCACCGCGCACGCGTGTTGCCCCGGCGGTTCGCACCACGGCTGGGCCAGGCGGGCGGGCAGCGAGCACGACGCCGAGGCCCTGTCCGATAGCCTCACGTTTCGCGCGGCCCCATTCCCTGACCGGGTTGTCTGCGGCGCCTAGCGCGTCAAGCACTGAGTTCCACAGCGTACCGAAACGTGTCTGGCGTACGCGCAGGAAGGCGGCGTAGACATCGAGCGGAGGGACGTGAGTCGCCGGAGCCCGTGCCCCGGGACGGCGCAGCGCCTCGTCCGCTATCAGGGCGGCCAGTGCCTCGGCGCACGCCTGACACTCCAACAGGTGATGGCGCACATGCGTTCTCACGATGTTCTCGAGCCGGTCGGCGAGCAGGTCTGGCAGTCGCTCCCGGACGCCGGCGCATGCAGGGGCGCCAGAAGGAACATCAGGGACCATGCGTACACGTCCTTCTGCTATCTCGTCTCGGTCGACGCCGTGGGCGCGAGTCGCCCACGCCGGCGCAGACTCACCACCATGGTATCCGCCTGTTGTTTCGCCGCCCAAGGAATCCCTCCCATCGGCTCTCGAATGTTGCCGCCATGAGGAGCAGGGTCGCCCGGGCGCCCTACGGGCGTCGGCCGGAGTGCCTCGAGGAGCACCAACTGAGGCTGCCGCGCGCGGCCTTCGGGGTGGAGCCGCATCCCTCTGCGTACACAACGACGGCCAGGCGCGTCATCTGTTGGCCGCGCCACACAGGGCCGTGAGCTGCCTGCGACGCGCAGGCGCACTGCCGGCACAGACAGCAGCGGCCATCCGCCCCTGCATCACGCACGCTCCGAGCCATCCGCGCTCTCGGTGACCGCGTACGCTCGCGCGTGGCAGGGTCGCAGGGATCAGTTGAGAAACCCGACAGCTCGACGTCTTACCCGTCAAGGCGGCGGACGATCTCCCTGTGTTCCGCCATCATGGCAACGACCGGCTGCCACGCGCGGACATCCTTCCCGCATCGCGTACCCAGACCCTCAGCGGCAGCTGCGAGTGCGTGCTGGAGATCACCGCCGTTTCCGGCTGATTCGGGCAAGTGCGGCACGCGGCACGCGCGCGGTGGCGACGATGCGGCCTCCGGGTACCGAGTGGCGTTCGCGGCAAGCCGATCCCGAGCGCATCGAACAACCGCGTGTCATGTTGGTTGCATCGTTCCCGCAGGATCGCAAGACGCGGTGTGGTCTTGCGGCGGGCGCTCCGCAGCGGACTACTCGCTGGCACCGGGCAACTGCTTTGGCGGCGTTGCGGCCAGCGTGGTTCGCCTGGAGACTCGGCGTTCCGCCGCAGGTGATGGTCGGCCGCCGGCACGCCGCAGCGCCTCGGCAACCTTCGCCGGGTTGGGCTTGACCCAGTCCGCACCCTCCTGCACCTGAACGCCTGCGAACTCACGTTGGAACGCAGGAAACATCTTCCCGGCCGCCTCGGGCGAGCCGACGAAGAAGCCCTCGGGCGTGTAGGCGATCCAGTCGTCCCCGGTGAGGCCCACGAACGTCGCATGGCAGCAGCCCGATGCGACGTCCCATAGCCGGACGGTCCCGTCACCTGACCCGCTCGCCACCACCGCCCCGTCCGGTGAAAACGCCACCGCCGTCACCCCGCCCGTGTGTCCAGCATGCGCGAGGAACTCTCCGGACAGGATGCGCGCGATCTCCGCTTGCAGGCGGGCGAGCGCGGCCTCCGCCGGAGGTACTGCCAATCGCGCTGTTGGCGCGACATCATTCGCATCGTTCTTCATCGTGGCACTCCTGTGGAGCGGCGCGAGGACGTCTTGCGCCGGGCACTCGCCCCAGGCGGCGCGATCGCGCACATGAGCGAGTGCCGAGTCGCGACCAGCCGAACAGCCGGCAAGGACCACTCGTGCGCCATCGCGCCTCGTCGGCACCAGGGCCTTGCGAGGGGATTGTAGCGTTTCGCCGTTCGCGATCAACGTCAGCAAGTTCAGCGCCGGAGGAGCGAGGCCTTGCCCTCGATTGGACCCCGGAAGAACTTGCGGCAAAGGGGCAAGGGCCCTGTGCGCCGCCGTGCTGTCTTCCACGCTTCTCCTCTTCTTCTATCACGCTCCTCACGCAGCATCCTCGCGGCTCTCTCCGCCCACACGATCCGCTCGGCGTCGGCGGCACCCCTCGACCATCACTCCCGACGATGCTGTTCTTTCGCGCGCCTGCCTATGACAGATGAGAATTCCCGGCGCGTTTCTGTAAACGAGGGGCGGTCGTCGGCGCTCCCGGCGCTCTCTCGTCGGGGACGGCCGGGGCGAGGCCGGGCACCCGGTGAAACACATCCCCGGCAGCGGCCATTCAGAGGGTGAGCGGGCAAGTGTCCCGCGCCGGGGTGCTGCCGGATGTCAGACAACAGCGGGTGTGACGATCACGACGTGGCGGCCGCGCCGCGCCGCGCGGCGGACTGGAGACAGACGCGCATGAGCAGTCAGGAGCACTCAACTCGCGCTTCTCATCGTCTGCGGGGCGTCAGCGTCTGGGCCGGGTTCCTGCTGCTCCTGGTCCTGGCGCTCTACCTGGTGTCCCTCGGGGTCGACTGGGCGAACCCCATGGCCGGGCTCGCCTTGAACGTGACCTGCTTCGCGCCGCTGGTCTGGGTGGCTTGGGCGTTGGCCAACCGCGCCCGGAGGCTGTCGCGTGCGCTCGACAGGGTGGACGCGGAGTGGCTGCGACTCCACCACCTGCAGCCGGAGATCCTCACTGGGCGGGCGTGCGAGATGCGGGCGGCGAGAGTCGCCGCGATCGAGCAGCCCGGGCTCCTCACGGTGCCTCCGGCGGACGGCGAGCAGGGCACTCCCGCGCGGGTCGTGGTCGAGGCCTGGCAGCGCTACGTTGCCGGGGAGGACGTGGGACTCTCGTCCCTTCGCGACTTCGCCAACGAGCACAATCTCGAGCGGGTCGAGTCCTTCTCCCGCGCCACCCACCTCGCCCTGGGGCTCGGGTTCCTGGGCACGCTGGTCGGGATCGTTTACCAGATGGTCCTCACCCAGAGGATGGGCACCGCGGCCCTCCTGGCGCCCGACTTCCTGAGCGGGGCCGTGTTTGCCGTCACCACGACGCTGCAGGGAGTCCTGACGGCCTTCTACGCGAGCTGGCTCCGGTCGCGGCTGCTTCGCCGGATGGATGCGCAGCTGGCGGAGACTCTGCAGTTGCTCGCGACCGGTCTGCTCCCGGGCCTCGGCAACGAGTCGACGCGGCTGGCGATCGAGGTCGCGGACATCCTAAGGAGCGCCGCCGATCGCATGGAGCGCAGGTTCGTGGAGCTTGGTGCAGGCGTCGCGACTGCGGTAGCGAGCGCGCTCAGAGGCGCGCCGGCGGCGGTGCTCGATGCCGTCAAGGAGGCGGTGCGGAAGGACCTCGGCGACGCGGTCACCAGGTCGGTCGGCGAACTCCAGGCGGGCGTCAGCGCGGCGGTTGCGGATCTGCGGACGACGGTCCACGAAACCGGCAAGGTGCAGGAGAAGGCCGGCGCGTCGCTTGAGAAGGCGACCGCCGCCATCGCGGTGCAACTCGATACGGCCCTGCACACACCCGGCGAGTTGACGCGGGGGTTGCAGGACGCACGCAGCAAGCTGACCGACATGACGACGGCCTTCTCGCAAATCACCGCCGAACTCCAGGAGGCCGGCGCCGCCCTTCGCGGTTCTGACAACCAGCTGCTCGACCGGGCGCAAAAGCACGAGGAGGCCGCCGAGCGCATGGCGGCGGGCGCCGAGTCGGCGGGCGCCCGCCTCGATGGCGCCGCCGGGCGGTTGGAAGCCAGCGTCCGGCACCTTGCCGGCGTGGTCACGGCACTCATCGAGGCGCACGTCGCGCGCGTCGACGAGCCTGGCCCCGACGTGCCCCTGCCGGTCGGCTTCCTTGGCCGTTTGTGGTCCACCCGCGAGCAGCGCCACAACGGCAGGAAGGAAGCGTAATGCCAGTCACATTCGCGCGAGAAGGCCGTGAGCGGCGCCAGCGGTTGCCGTTCGTGCCGATCATCGACCTGATCCTCATCGTCCTCGTCCTGGGCTCCGCCAAGGCCACCGCGCAGGTGTGGCACCGTTCGGAGCTGGAACGGGCGATCGACCTGGAGCTGGAGAGTCAGACGGTCTTCTGGAGCGAGCGTGCGTGCGAATTGTGCGTTCCGCGCGACGAGATTCCCGCCCTTCCGCGTACCGACAGCGGGCTCGACGCGATCAGCCGCCTCTCGCACGCGCGCGAGTTCCGCGACAGCGTGTGGGCGAGCTACCGCGAGTGCGTCGACGAGCGCGTCGAGGTGATTCCGGAGGAGCTGCTGCGCTTTGCCTTCGACCGGTCGGACGCATTCGACATGACGCCCGCAGATGTCGAGGTCGCAAAAGACAGGATCAGAAGCCTCGTCGACGGGAACCGGAGCAGGCGCCGCATCTACGTCCGAGGCCACACCGATCGCAAGGGCACGGACGAGTACAACTTCGTCCTGTCGGCCAGGCGAGCCTGGTACGTCGGACAGGTGGTGCTGGAGCACCTGGTCGCCCAGGGGCTCGTCGCCGGCCGGGACTTCGAGCTGATCCCGGAAGGCCTGGGGAAGACCCGTCAGGTGGAACGTCGCGACGGCGAGACCGACGAACAGTTCGACAGCCGCTGCCGCCGGATCGAATTGGCGTTTCAGATCGTGCGTCCAGGGAGCGGACGGTGATCCTATCGTGCCGAATCCACACACAGGCGGCGGGCAGGGCATGGGTGGCAGCGCTCCCTGTTTCGATTGAAGAGTGGGGGCTGTTCGTGCGCACACGGGAGTACTTCAACGACGCCCACTGGGAAGGCGGGCGCTTCGCCGGGGCCAGCGGAGGCGATGCGGCTCTGACCGCCGTCGGTTTCGCCTGGGTGCGGCGGCACGCGCGCGTGGGCGCCGTGACGTATTGCGAGGCCCAGGCGTACTGCACGAGTCGAGGCGGCCGCCTCCCGTGGCTGCAGGAGTGCCGGTCCCTCGACGCCGCGTTCCAGTGTCTGGACCGGGGGCAGGTCGATCGGATGGCCGCGTGGCTCCCCGAGGATCGTCGAACCGAGTTCTGGCGGCCTGTCGGTCACCCGGAGTGGTGCGGCGATTGGTTCAACGCGACGGCGGACGGCCCGGATGTGCGCGCAGAGGGTCCGCTGCGTCGCCGGATCACGGCCGACCCCTGGTGCATGGTGTCGACGTCGCGCAATCCGCACCTTGGATTTCGCGTGGCCTATCCCCGCGTGCTCGGTGCGTACGGCAGTGACGTCGCCGGTTGGGAGTGGATCGAGCCGCCCACGGCGGAAGCCTCGGCGCTCTCGGACGCCAGGCACGGTCGAGGCACCGACTTGCGGCAGCAAAGGACGCGATGATGACCCTGCTCGATATGCTCAACCGCGGCGTCGCTGCCACGCCGGCAATGTTCTCGGGAGCTCGTTGGCGGTGGACGCGCCCGTTGACTGGCGTGCCGCCCCACGCCGACATGGGTTTCTTCTACTGCGACGGCGCTGGACGGGACTCGCCGGACTGCCTCCAGCCGCGTCCGCTGAGCAGGATGGAGATCGGCTGCGTGGGCTGCGCGCGCAACGAGTGGAAGCCGTTCGACGTGTGGCTCGACGAGGCCGCCGGCGCGCACTTGAGGAACGCAGGCCAGAAAGACGTGCTCGAATGGATCAAGAAGGACCCGCGGGTCTTCGCGCGCAGCTCGTTCTACTGCCAGCACGGCCTGAGGGCCGTAGCCCGCTGCCCCTCGTGCGGCAAGGTGCTGGATCTGGAGGACGGCGCCAGCCCGATCGCACTCGTGGCGAACGTGAACGCCGGCAAGAGCGTCTACTCGGCGGTCTGCGCCAGCGAGCTGCGCCGGCGCGATTCCGGCGGCCTCTTCGCCCGGACCGGGCTCTCGTGCTTTCCCCGCGGATCGGCTCACCGGCTCTACGAGGCCGAGGTCGTGAATCGCCTGATGGAACGCGGGGAACTGCCGCGCAAGACGTGGCTGTCCGAGTACCACAAGGCCGTCTACCGCCTCGAAGACCTGAGCGGCGGCGGCTGGGCCTCGCGATCGATCGTGCTGACCGACGTGGCCGGCGAGGTCTATGACGAAGCGGTGACGCCGGCCGTGACGGCATTGGGGACGATCCTCCTCTGGGCACGCGGTGTCATCCTCCTCGTCGATCCGTGCAACAGCGGCGCGGCCGGCGGGATGGGAGGACGGCAGGCGCCGGACCTGCTCGACGAGGCGAATCGCCTCGTGACAGAGATCGTCTTGCCTACGGGCGAGATCGAGCCTCCGAATACCGGCCGCGTCCTCGGCCTGCTCGAGACCGTCTCGCGCGTGCTCCGCGACGTGCAGTGGCCCCACGCAGAGGTCGACGCCGCTGCCTCTCACGTCGCCGCAGCGCTGGTGAGCGTCGGGATCACGCCGGGGATCTCCGCGGAGCACATCGCGTCCGTCCTCGAGAGCACCAGACGCGATCGACGCAGACTTCTGACCAACGGCGAACTCGCGAGCTGGCTGGGTCACCACATCCAGACCCATGGCAACGTGGAACGCACCAACGGGAGGCTCCCCTACACGATTGCCGTAGCGGTAACCAAGAGCGAGCTGGTGGAGAGCGAGCTGGGACCGCGCTGGCGGCATCCGATCGATCTCGGAGCGCGGGCCGGGGCATCCGACTGGGCTCGAGAGCTTGGACAGCTCAGCGCGTGGTCGAAGACGCGGCTGACGAGCATGGGTCTGGTAGAGCGCGAGTTCGTGGAGACGCTCGACGAGCACTTCGCGAACGTCGGGTACTTCTTCGTCAGCAGCCTCGGGCGGAACACCGAGTTCCAGGTGCGGCGCGGCGGTACCCAGACCGTCGTTGACGCCTACGACGCCGACACCGAGCGCGGCGCGGCGCCATCGTCGACCTCTGGTGCCGCGCCGTGGTGGGTCGCCTCGAGAGTCGTCACTGAAGGCGACGACGGCAGTCGGTGCCCCCGGCCGGTGGGGGTGCTCCATCCGCTGCTCTGGCTCCTGAGCCAGGGCAATGGTCGTTCGTCCAGCCGACGATGAGGGTGGTCGACATGTTCCAGGAGTGGTTCGACGGACCGCACGGCGCTCTTTACTCCGGGGATGTCCCGCTCCGCGTTCCTGCCGATCTCTGCCCGGCGTGTTTTCGGACGGGTCTCGCTGGAGAGCCCTGCTGCACGAACACGCCGTTGCTGCCCGTCGCCGCGCCGACGGCGATCCCGATCGTGACCGTCGCCCTGACGGTTCTTCCGGACTGGAGCCCGGCGACGCTGCTCCAGCCAGCCTGTTCCGGCCCGCGACGCTACCCGCGTCCGAACGAAATCGACGCAGGCCTTGGATGTCACGAGCACAACGGGCACTCGACGTGGCTGCTGCGCGCGCAGTGGTGCGATCTCGAGGCGGATCGCCCGTTCGACTCCGTTCGGCGCGTCCGGCTGCTGCGGGCCCTCTCGTACGCGTCGCTGCTGCTGGTGGAACTCCCGAGCGCGGATCGGCTGCAGCAGGCTCGGCACGCCGTGTCGATGGGGCGGCCCCTGCCATCTCAGCTCGAGTCGATCGACCTCCTCCGGCAAGCGCTGCGACAGGTGAAGTCGGCCCCGGCTGCCCTCGCCGCGATCACCGCGTCGCCGGAGCAAGAAGTGCCGGCGCTGCTCGGTCGTGTGTGTGACAACGTGCGGGTGTTCGGGAAGAAGGAGGAGGCGTTTGAATGGCTGCTCCGGCAGCCGCGTCCCGGCGCGCCGTTCGAAGCGCTGGCGCCGCGCGTCGGCGTGCGATCGCAGCAGCTCCCGGCGGACGGCTCTTGCCGCGTGGCGGTGGTGGACTGGGGAGGCGATGTCGGGCACCGCCTTCTCTGGGGCTTGCACCGGGAGACGGTTCGAGCGAACAGCGCGCCAGGAGGATTCGCTTCCATCCGGTCGAACGGACGGGTGGCGCGGATCGAGGCCGCGTGGGCGCCTGCTGCTGCCGCGTGCGGGAATTGGGAACTCCGATTCGAGCCGCCGCCGCGCGGCAGCCGTCCCGTGCCCGCGTGGGAGGGCAGCTTCACCTGGCGTGCCGGAGGCGTGCAGCACGCGACGGTGACCTACGAGACCGACCCTGCCCGAGCCGACGTGATCGTGGCAGGAGTGGGACACGATCCCGTGGGCGCCGAGGACAGCCTCGTCAAGGTCCTGGAGCTTCGATGGACGCACGGCATCCCGCTCCTGCTGCTGGCGAGTCCTCGACGGGCCGGCGAGGAACAGCGCACTGATCACTTGCTGGCGCGCTGGATTGCGCGGGGTCTTCCCAACGCCCCGACCGCCACGCTGCAGCGCGGAGGCGAGATGGATGCGGTTGCGCGAGCGCTGTCGTTCCTGCCGATGCCCGAACCCCAGCCAGCGGCGGGGCCAGAGCCGGACACGGTTCTCCTTCAGCGGGCGCGACGGCCATGAAGCAATCGCTCAGCCTCGACCAGTCGGTGTTCACGAGCCGGCTCGCCTTCGAGACCGTGATGCGGTCGGCCGGAATCGGAGCTGAGGTCCGCAAGGAGCTCGAGAAGCGATCGGTCTACCCCTTGAGCTGGGAGGCCCCCTCGCCGCTCATCTTCCGCTCGTTCCCCCTGTCGTCCGCTCCAGGTGATTTCGCGGTGGTGCGCGCGCGGTACGTCGACGCCGACTCCAGCGGACGGCGCGGCAACTTCATCACCCACAGCTACGTCGTGCCGAAGCGCGATGTCGATCGGGTGCAGGGCAACCTCCCCTGGCTCTCGACGCACCTGGGCTGCGCGGCGAGTGTGCCGGCGGGAGTTCCGGCGGATCTCCAGCGAGCCGAGGTGGACTGCGATCCGTCGCGCGCGTTTCGTTTCCTCCGCTTCGTCATCCCGGAGCTTTCGAGGGAGCGGGCAGGACAGTTGCTGTCATGCCTGCTCGCACATCTTTCCCGCTCACCGGATACGAGTGGAGAGGCGGACCAGGGGCTGCTCCTGAATCTCGGCCCGCCTGCGGCCGGCGAGCACTTCGAGAAGTGCCTCGCAATGGTCACCCGCTCGGACGGGCAGCCGCTGCGCCCGCCGAGTTTCGATGTCCTCAACGCCTGGCGGGTCGCGGCGCTGTTCTCTCTGCTGCCCCAACCGTTCACGGCACGCGCGAGTCTTTCGATCAACGAAGTGGCGATGGTCCCCGGCTACGCGTTGGTGTTTCAGCGGGGAGGTCAGCCCACCGCGCTGCCCGCGCTGCCCCTCTCGTCGTACGTCGAGCGCTGCCTCGACTGGGTGGACGAGGACCGATGCGAGGAACTGGAGACCCTCGTGGCTTGGCTGAGCGAGGTCATGGTCCACCCGTCGGTCGGGGTGCTCGATGACCTCGTGGGGTTCTACGACGACGTGATCACTCCCCTTCGTGCGGGGACTCCCCCACCCTGGCCGCAGACCGCTGAGCGCTGGCGCCGGCTGAGGTCCCATCCGCCGTTGGGGTCCGCCCCTCTCGTCGCAGCGGCCAAGGCCTGCCTTGAAACCGCCGCGACCTGGCATGACAGACAGGAGGTGGTGCTCACCATCTGTCAGCTCGCGGGCGGTTCGAGCGGTTCGAGCGACAGCCCGGCTGGAGCGGTCGACAGCGAGATCCTGGAGGCGGCAGCTGGCTTGCTCCGTTCGGACATCCCCCTCGCCGTTCGGCTCGCGTTCCAGCGCCAGCTTCCGCCTGCCGTAGAGGAACGGCTGTGGCATCGCGAGCGGGCGACTGGTGCTGCCGCCGCGCGGATCGGAGCCAACGGGCCCGACGAGGAGGTCTGGCTGCTCCTCTCCCTCGCCAACTCGGTCTACCCGCGGCAGGCTCGGTACGATCAGTCCTCCACTGCAGACTGGATTCTCGACGCGCTTGAACGGGCCGCCCGCCACCGGGAGCTCGTTGGACCGGAGAC
>Ga0315283_10003617_pt1 | contig 13261 bp, 10 predicted proteins | sample YL17G09_0_MG_FD_204541 | JGI IMG/M metagenome (GOLD analysis project Ga0315283, IMG submission 204541) | Sediment microbial communities from Yellowstone Lake, YNP, Wyoming, USA - YL17G09_0 | ecosystem: Environmental > Aquatic > Freshwater > Lake > Sediment | place: USA: Wyoming | collected...
TGCCGCCGGGAGGGGTGGCGTTGCAGGGTGGGGTGGGGCGGGGTGCGGCGTGCGTGGGGTGGGGCGGGTGGGGCGGGGTGCGGCGTGCGTGGGGTGGGGCGGGGTGCGGCGTGCGTGGGGTGCGGGGGCGTGCGTCTCCTTCCTCCCTCTCCCTCTCAGATCGACAGCCCGACGATGTCCGGTGGCGGCGCCCCCCACCCGTCGCACGCGTCGGTTAGCGGCAGCGCGGGCACGCGCGCGTCGATGGCGCCGCCGCCGCCGCCGACCGTCTTGCACCGGAACCGAAACACGCCGCGCAGCGTGTCGGGCGCGCCATACCACGCGCGCTCGAGCGGCGTGTCGACCAAATGCGGGTTGACCCATGGCGCCGCGTTCTCGTCCTCGATCCGCGCGCCCGCCCCGCCGGCTCTGAACCCGACCGCATCACGTGGCCCGTGCGCGTGGCCGCCTCGGGGGCGGACGGCCTGGAAGCCGCCCTCGTCCAGTCGGAGGCGCCGCTCGCGCCCCTCGTGGCGTCCCTGTTTGGCCGCCGCCGCCCCGGCGACCGCGGCGTGCAAGCGGCGACGACGGCGCTGGGGCCGATCGTGCTCAACGTGGGCGACGACCCGCGGTAAGACCCGCGGGTCCACCCGCGCGCGGTCGCCGCCGAAGCGCTCCTGGCTGGTGAAGGAATGGAGGCGGGGTGGAGGCGGGGGACGGGGAGGAGGAGGCGGACGAGGGCAGCAGCGACGACAGCGAAGCGCTGCTCTCGCTCAAGCTGCTAGCGCACTTCGAGCACCTGGGCTGGATGGAGTAGAGCGTGCGGAGAGAGGGGGTGGCCGGCGGAGAGAGAGGGCGGCGGGAGGGGGCCGCGCGCGCGCGCGCGCGCTCTGAGGGCGCGGCGTCCGCTCGCGGCGCGCCCCTGGCGGCCGCCCGCGCGCTGCCGGGGGGGGCGACGGGGCCGGCGGCCGCCTTTTGGCGCTGCAGCCGCGCCCCCACACCTGCGCATATTCACCACGCACTTCCCCCCTCCTCGCACTCCCTTCTCCCCGCCCTCCCGCCTTCCCTTGCCTCGTCGCAATGACGCTCATGGTCATTCTCGCCGCGGTCGCCGCGGTCATGATGACGGCCGAGGTGCGCTCCACATGTGGCGCGCGCCAATGGCAGCCGCGGCGCGCGCGCGGCGCCGCCCGGGCCGCCGCCGCCGCTGCCGACCTCAAAATGGTCACTGCGGTGGCTGCATCGGCCGCGTCCGCGTCGGCGCGGGCGGCCGCGGCCGCGGGCGGCGCGCGGGTGCCGCAAACGCAGCGCGCATCGGCGTGCGCCATGCATGGTGGGGCACCACCCCCGGCCGCCCCCCCCGGGGGTACAGCGCGCCTCGGAAAGCGCTTTTTTTTCTGTTTCAGCCACTCCCCTGCTCCCAACCTCCCCCCTCAAACCCGTCAGGCCACCGCCTTGAACAAGAACGCCACCATGGGCGGCATGGACGCTGCCTTGGAAGCCGCGCTCTCACACAAGGCAAGGAGTGCACGGGAGCGGCGCGTTTCAGTGCAGTTTTCGAAAGAGAGAAGAAGCGGGGCAGCGAAACCTTGGTGACCAACTCCCTGACCTCCCCGTTTCCAAAACAGCCCGTCTACCTTGCCGCCACCCGCATCGGGGCTGGCCCTCCCGCCTCCACGACCAACGCTACATCTGCGTTTGAATGCTTCATAAAATGCACTAAGGAGTTTGTAGCTGGTGGCAGCTGTTATGGCGCCACGTTTAGCCCCAGAACAAGCGACTGCCTTCTTTTTGCCAAAACAGCTGTGCAACCCTGCCCCGCCCTCGTCCTGTCTACCGATGCAGAGAGCGAACAGCACGGCACATCGAGCGTTCTCTTCCCCGGTCGCTATTCTGCGGTGGCGGAGTCGTGCGTGACGACGACTCCACCGGCAGCAAAAGACGGGCCGCCCTTTGTCCTCCCGACGAAAGAGGAAGCAGCGGATGCAGCCATTGGCGCTGCTCTAGACTCCGTTGCGGCGGCTGTCATCCGCTGGCGAGGGGCGACAATATTCGAAGCTGGAATCAACACACAGACTGGGGTTGCTGGGCCGCCGACCACGCTCGTCTATTTAGGCAGCGTCGCGAAAGTCGCCTCCTCGAAAGCGTGCACGGGCATCTGCCAGCAGTTCAAGCAGGGCAGCGAGTGGACGAGAATGCCCACCAATTTCACGGGAACCTGGGCACAAGCGAACGGGTACTTCGGCGTTTCGACGGGCCCCGTAGCCTCGACGTGCGTCGCGAATTCATACTATGCTGCTGCGCCGGTGAACTCGGAGACGGACGACCAGTTCGGGTACATTTGCGACCTGTGGGGGACGCCTCAGACGGGCACGGCCCCCTCGCTGTCGTCGTTGCCCCAGGAGCCCGGCGGGAAGAATGCCGTGACCGTGTTGATGGGCCTTCGTTGGCTGTCGATCGCGGCGGCTGCAGGGAAATAGTATTTTTTCCCTGTGAAAAAAGACTGTCGCCTGTCAATACATTCCGTCGCCTGTCATTACATTCCGTCGCCTGTCAACGCATTGCCGTGTGCGGCCTGGAGAGGGGGGACGGGGGTCGGCAGCGCGGCCCGCGTGTGTTGCAGGCTCCTTCCCTTTCCTCGCAGAGTGCGGGCGGGAAAGTGAGCGGTGACTGTGCGGGTGGTGGGGCCGGCGGGGCCGGCGGCCGCCTTTTGGCGCTGCAGCCGCGCCCCCGCACGTGCGCCTACACGCACTTCCCCAGCAGCAACCCTCCACCCACACCGTTCTCACGCCCACGCGGCAAAAGCGCCGCCCGCGGCGCCCCCCCAGAGCGGCGCCGCGCGCCCCGCCGGCGCCGTGACGGCCGGCGGCCGCTTGACCCGGCGCGCGGCCCCCGCCGCCACCGCGGTGCCGTACGTGCCCGCGACGGCGACGGCGTAATCGAGCTCGCCGCCCTTGCGCGCGGCGGGGTCGGACGCGAGGAGGGCGGACGCGGCGGCGGCGACGGCCGCGTGCGCAGAGCGCGCGAGGTGGGCGACCTCCCACAGGCTGGACGCGACAGCGCCCGAAGCTGCCGGGTCGGCGGCAGCGGCGTCGTACGGGTCGGCGGCGGCCGAGGCGTCGGCGTCGGCGCCCTCGTCGCCAGCCCGCGCCGCCTCCCGGTGCAGCAGCCCCCCGCACCCCCGGTGCCGGCGCAGCACGTTGTGCACAAACGCGAGGCACGCGACCGCGGCGGGCGGCGGGGCGGCGAGGGCGAGGCGGGCGAAGCGCTTGGCGAACGCCGCGGCGACGTACGCGGGGACGGCCGGGGACGCCAGGAACGCGTCCGCCAGCCCCGCAAACCGGGCGCGGTCGGGGCCGGTGAGCGAGGGCAGGGCGGTGAGCGAGTAGAGCGAGGCGTAGGCGCGCGGGTGCTCGAGGCCGTGGCGGAGGACGAGCTCGATGAGCGCGCCCAGAGCGGCCAACGCCGTCGCCCCACCCGCCGCCACCGCGTCCGCCAACGCGTCACAGAGGCGCACGGGGTGGGCGATGTGGGGGAGCCAGGCGGGGAGGGCGGCGAGCAGGCGGCGCGCGGCGTCGGGGGGGAGGGGGGCGCGCAGGGCGGCCGCCCACGCGGACGAAGCGGCGGCGCGTTGGCGGGAGAGGGAGGCCCAGGCAGCCGGAGGGGCGGACGAGGGGGTCGAGGGGGCGGCGCCGGCGGCGCCGTCGCGCCGCCGCTTGCGCCGCGCCCTCGACCCGTCGGCGCCCACGGATGCCGCTGCGCCGCCCATGTCCGACGCGCCGCACCAGGAGGCGTCCGCGGACGGCGTCTCGGCGGGGAGGGCGAGCAGGAAATCCGAGAGCGTGCGCCCCGCGTCGGCGACGCGCGCCGCCAGGCCGCCGGCGTCCGAGTCGGGGTCTGATTCCGACTCGGACGTCGACGCCCCGGCCCTGGCCCCGGCCGCCGCGGCGGGCAGGCCGCCACGCTCGGCCGCGCGGCGCACACGCTCGCCCGCGGCCGCGACGCCGCGCAGGGCCGCGTACCGCACGTCGGCGGCGGCGGTTTGGGCCAGGAAGGCGGCGACGGCTTCGGGGGTGGCGCCCGAGGCGGGGGCGAGGTCGGCGGCGAGGAGGGCGTCGACCGCCGCGGCGAGCCCGCCCGTGTCGCACGCGCCGGCTTCCCCGCTGCGCGCCGCCTCGAGCGCGGCGCGCGCGGCCGCGGCTTGCGCGGCGGGGAAGCGGCCGGCGCGTGTGAGCAGGCGGCGGGTGGCGGCTGCGTGGTCGGCGGCGCGTGCCGCGAGCCACGCGCGGTAGGCGGCTTCCGCCTCCTCCCCTTCTCCATCCCCCGCGGGCGCGGCCGGCGCGAGGTCTCCGCGCGCGCCGGCGTCCTGGAAGACGAGCATCGCGCCGCGCACCGCCGCGGCGGCGGTCGCGGCCGACGGCTGCGAGGGAGAGGGGGGTTGGCGGGGCCCGCCCGCCGCTCCAGCGCGTGCTGATGCGCAATGCAGCACGTGCGGATGCGCGCAGCGGTCGCGGCGCGGCCCGTGGGGCTGCACGCGGCCGCCGCATGCGGCGGCCGCGGCTCCCACCGCCGCCGCGCCCCCGTTCCGCACCCCGCTCTCCCCCCCCTCCTCCTACCTCGTCGCACGGCACCCCTTCCAGTGCGATCAACGCTGGCAGGTCGTTGGCCGCGCCGAGAGGGTCGGCCAGCAAGCCGTCGGCCAGGGCGCGGGCGCGGGTGGGGCCGGAGGGTGGAGGGGGGGACGGTGGCGGGCGGCGGCGGGCCATGGTGGAGGTGGTGAGACTGGGCGTCGAGCGCCGCACACTCTCGTTCCGCGTCGGCGCGCGCTCTGCGCCGGCGCACGCCTCCCCGGTCGCCATGGTGCGCAAGCGTTCGTGCCGGCACGCGCCGGGCGCCGCGGGAGCCGGCGCGCCGCGCGCGCCCATCCCATCCATCCCCTCCTCGCCCCCTTTCAGAACCTGCTCAACAACCTGGGCCTCGCCCCCCCCGTCACCCTCACCCTGGACCTGAAGCCGCCCCCCGGCGGCGGCCCGCGCGCGACCGCCCTCGCGCGCCCGCGTGGGGGGGGCGACCCGGAGCCGGTGCCCCTCTTCTGCGACGGCGATACGGTGGCGGGCGAGGTGGGCGAGGGAGGCAGGGAGGGAGGGAAAGAGGGAGGGGCCGCGGCGGCAGCCTCTCGCGCTTCCCCGACCGGCCCGCCCCCTCCCCCCTCCGCCCCCCAGGTCCGGGTCACCCCCGCCCCCGGCCGCCGCCTGGACCACGCCGGCGTCAAGATTCGCCTGCTGGGCCGGGTGGAGTTGGCGGGGGAGGGGCGGGGGGGCAGGCACGATTTCGTGACGCTCGTCCGCGACCTCGCGCCGCCGGGGGTGCTCGCCGCCACCGCCACCCTCCCCTTTGAGTTTGCGCGGGTGGAGCTGCCGTACGAGTCGTACGGGGGGCGGGCGGCCCGGGTGCGGTACGCGTTGAAGGCGAGTGCCGGGGGGTGGGGGCGGAGCCCGCGCGCGCGCGCGCGCGCGCGGGGGGGGGGGGGGGGGGGGGCCCCCCCCCCCCCCCCCCCCCCACGCCGCCCGCCGCCCCCCCCTCCCCCAGGTCACCGTGTCCCGGCCCTACGCCCCCGCCTGCACCCGGGAGTGGGGCCTGGCGGTGGCGGCGCCGCGGGTGGAGGCGCCGCCGCCCGAGGGCGAGGCGGCGCGCGCGGGCGCGGCGACCACCCCGCCCCCGCCCGTCCGCCTGGAGGTCGGCATCGAGGACTGCCTCCACATCGAGCTCGAGTACGACCGGCCGGCGTACGGGCTGACCGACACCATTCTCGGCCGCGTCCATTTCCTGTTGGTGAGAAGACGCCGCGCCGCGCGCCGCGCCAAGCGCCGCGCCGTTGTTTTTTCTGCCGGTTCCCACCCTCCCCACCCTCACCCACCCAGGTCCGCATCAAGCTGAAACACATGGACCTGGAGATCCGGCGCCGCGAGTCGGCCGGCGCGGGGCCCGGCGCGCGGTGAGAGGGGGGAAGGGTGGAGGGGTGCGTCCGACTCGCCCGGACGCCGCGCGTGCAGCCCTCACCACCGCCCCCCCCCGCCTCCCCCAGCTGCGAGTCGGAGACGGTCGCCCGGCACGAGTTGATGGACGGCCCCCCGGTGCGCGGCGAGTCGGTGCCCATCCGGCTGCCACTGTCGTCCTACGACCTGACGCCCACCTACCGCAACGTGCACAACAAGGTGCGGGGGAGGGGGTGGGGGTGGGGGTGTGTGGGGCTCGGGTGAGCGAAAAAATAATAAAAAATGGGCGCGCGCGGCCGCGAAAAGAGCAGTCCCCTCACCCTCGCCCCCTCTGTCCGCCCCTCGACCACGCAGTTTTCTGTGCGCTACTTCCTCAACCTCGTCCTGGTCGACGACGAGGACCGGCGCTACTTCAAGCAGCAAGAGATAACCCTGTGGCGCCGCTCGCCGGATGCGCCGCCGGCGCCGGAGCCGCCGCTGGGGCCCGTCGTGCTGGCGCGGCCGGCGTCGGCGTCGGGCGGGGGTGGGGGGGGCGGTGGCGCGGCGAGCGGCCCGGCGAGCCCCGCCGCGCCCGCGGCCGCGCCCGCGGCGGGCGAGGGCCCGGCGGCGAGCGGGCCGGGCGCGGTCGCGGCGTGAGGTAGGGGGAGGAGCGCGTCGCTGTCGTGTTGCAAGGCGGGCGGAAGAGAGAGAGACTAGGAGAGAAGAGAGGGCGCGGCGCGCGCGCGCCGCGCCGTCGCCGCACACCGCGCCGCGCCCCATCGCCAGCGCGCCTCTCGCCCGCCCCCCCCCTCCCCTCGCCATCATGGCGCCCCCCTCCTCCGCCCCCGACTCGCCTTGCGCGTCTCGGAAAGCGTGGTCGGCCGAGGAGGACGCACTGCTGGCGGCCGCCGTGGGCGTGCACGGAGCCCGCAACTGGAGCCAGATCGCGATGGTGGGAGTGGCGACAGGAGAGGGAGGCAGGAGGGGGCGGCGGTGGCGGCGCCGCGAATCGTGGTTGGCAGATGCGGCCGAGGCATGGCCTGATGCGGCGGGTGCGCGCCCCGCGCTCACGAACCCCTCCCCACACTCGACAGGCCCTCAATTTGGACGGCCGCACGGGCAAGAGTTGCCGCCTTCGGTGGGCGAGGGGGGAGGGGTGGGGGCCGCGCGGCGCGGCTAGCCCACGGGGCGTCCGCCGTCTGTCGGCCGGCGGGCGCGCCGATCACGGCTTTCTCGCCGCCTTCGATCGACCCCATCGCCATCGTGGGCGGTCGCGGGGAGCGGTGGGAGGGTCGGCGGGCCGACCGTGGCTGCACGCGGCGGCGCGCGCGCGCCGCGCGCGAGCCCAGCCAGATCCGTGCTTCCCGCCCCGCCGCCGACCCTCGATCCGCCGCGGCGGCCACCAGCCCGCCCCCGCGGACGCATCCCGGGGAGGCACAGCCACAGAGGGCGCGCGCCCGCGCCCCCACGCCAACCCTCGCCCTTCTCCCGCCCCGCCCCCCCCCCCCAGCTGGCACAACGCGCTCGACCCCGCCCTCGACCGGTCCTCCTTCACCCCCGCCGAGGACGCCACCATCATCGCGGCGCACGCGGCCCTGGGCAACGCGTGGGCCGCGATCGCGCGGCTGCTGCCGGGGCGGACAGACAACGCGGTCAAAAACCATTGGCACGGCCGCCTCAAGCGCGCGGCCGGCGCCGGCGCCGGCGCCGGGGCCGGCATCGCGGCGCGCGGCGGCGGCGTGTCCAAAAGGGGGTCGCCGCGCGGCGGCGGCGCCGCGCGCGGCGGCGGCGGCGCGGCGGCGGCCGCGTCGCTCCTCGCGCTCGCGTCCTCCTCGGGCGCCTCCCCCGCCGCCTCGTCCGACGACGCCGCCTCATGCGGCGCGTCCTGGGGCGGGTGCGGGTCGGCGCCGGGGTCGCCGACGGTGGGGGGCGGGGCGGCGCCCGCGTCGCCGCGCACGCCGCCGCGCGCGGCGCCCGCGCTCGCCCGCCGCCCCGCCGCCGCGTCCACGTCTTTCGACGCCGCCGCCGTGCTCGCCGCCGCCCTGGCCCCCTGGGTGCGCGCCGCGGCGGCGTCGCCGTCGGCGCCCGCGTCGCCGTTTCTGCTCTCGCGCCTCGCCGCCTCGACGCCCCCCGCCTCGCCCCACGCCATGCCCGGCGTCGGCTGGGCGGGCTTGCGCCTGGCCGCTCCGGCGGCGACGCCCCTGTTTGCGTGAGAGAGAGGGGAGAGGGGAGAGTGAGGGGAGGCGCGCGCGCCGCCGCGCGCCGCGCGCGCCCCCTGTCCCTTTCCACCGCCCGCCGTCCCACCCCCCCGCCACAACAACATTTTTCTGCTGCGCCGGGGCCGCGCACGCCGGGACTCCCTCCCCGGCCGAGGGGAGGGAGCGCCGGCGCGCCGCGGCGGCGAGCGCGCGCGGCCGGCCGGCCCCCTGCCGGCCGCCCGCCCTCGCGCCCCGGCGGGGCCCGCGCTCGATCCCGACTGTCACACACACACACGCACGGACGGTCACACATTGCGTCTCTCTCTCCCGGGGTGTGAGCGCGTGGCCGCGGCGAGCCTGGCCGCCCGCCTCGCAACACAGCGCCCCCAGCCCCTCGCCGGCCTTGGTTGCTCTCCCCACGCCCCTAGTCGAGGGCATCCTTCCTCTTGCATCATGCGCGCCTTCCCCGCCGCGCGCGCCGCGGCGCGCGCGGCTCGCGGGATGGGCATGCCGCCGCCGCCGCCGCGCCGGCCCGCGCCCGCGGCGCCGGCGTTTGGCGCCCCGGCCCGCGACTACAACTCACGCCCGGGCCGCGGCCCGCCCCGGGACCGGCGGCCGCGCGAAGGAGGGCCGCCGGCGTCGGGCGGCGTCGCGCTGCGGGAGGGCGCGGTCCCCCTGCACGGCGTCAACCCCGTGGCCGCCGCCCTGGCGGCCAAGCGGCGCACGCTGCACAAGCTGTACCTGCAAGAGGGCGACGGGGAGGCCCCGAGGTCTGGCGCGCCCGCGAAGGCGGCCGCCGCGCGGCGCGCGCTCGCCGCTGCGGCGGCCGCCGCGGGCGTCCCCGTGGCGCCCGCGTCGAAGCACGACCTCAACATGGTGACGTCGGGCGCGAGCCACCAAGGCGTCGTGCTCGAGTGCGGGCCGTTGGAGTGGGGGTCCCTGCGCGCGTTTCCGAGCGCCGACGACGAGGCGGCGGCGTGGGCCGCCGCCGCCGCGTCCGCCCCCGCCGACGCCCCCCCTCGATCCGCCCACCCCGTCTGGCTCGTGCTGGACGAGGTGGGCGACCCGCGCAACCTCGGCGCCATCCTGCGCTCCGCGTTCTTCCTCGGCGCGGCCGGCGCCGCGCTCGCCCCCAAGAATTGCGCGCCGCCGTCTCCCGTCGCGTCCAAAGCGTCGGCGGGGGCGCTGGAGTGGATGGAGGTCGCCGGCGTGGCGGGGCCGCTGCACGCGGCGCTCGCCGCGGCGGCGGCCGCGGGCTGGGACGTCGTCGGCGCCGCGGCCGGCCCCTCTGCCGAGCCCGTCCGCGGCTTCCGCGTGACCGGGCCCACCCTGCTCGTGCTGGGGTCCGAGGGCGCGGGCCTGCGCCCGCTCGTGGCGGCGGCGTGCGGCCGGACGGTCGCCGTCGCGGGGGGTGGCCGCGCCGACCCGTCCGCCCTGGGCGCCGTCGACTCGCTCAACGTGTCGGTGGCGGCGGCGGTGCTGCTGCACGAGATGTTGAGGCCGTGAGGGGGGGGGGGCGAGGGAGGGAGTTGTCGGGGTGTTTCCCGTTTTGGCGAAAACCGCGAAAACCGCGAAAACCGCGGGCCCCGCCTCCGCAATGCAAACGAAACCAGCATTCATCCTGTCTCTGCCCGTCCTCCCCCCTCTTCTTCCGCGTCCACCATCGCGGCGAGCGAGGCCGCGACGCCGCGCGCGGCGGCCAGTTCGGACCGCAGCGCGGCCAACCGGTCCGTGGCCGCCGCGGGCGGCCCCGCGGGTGGCGACCGATCCGTCTCATGCCCGGCGCTCGGCCCGCAGCCCGAGTCCGGCCCCAGCGCCCCCGTGTCGGCGAGCGGTGCGTTCCCGGTCGCCCCCGCCGCTGCGCGCGCCGCCGCCACGCGCGCCGCCACGCCGCCGGCACCATCCAGGGCGGGCGAGGACGCGGCGGCGCCCGCTCTCCATAGCGATTTGGCGGGGGGGACGGCGCGCGCGCAGGGGGGGGGGGACTCGGCGAGCGCGGAGGGGCGCAGGGAGCGGCGGCGGGCGGAGCCGCCGCGGTCGCCGCCGGCCGCGGGATAGAGCGCGTCCAGGAGCGCGCGCTCGGCGGCTCGAGGGTCGGCGGGCGGCGGGCGCGCGCGAGCGCGCGCGTGCGCGCCCGCCGCCACCGCCGCGTCCGCCAGCGACAGCGCCGCCTCGGCCCCGGGACTCGCCACGCCGTCGCAGCACGCGTTGACGTGCGCGCGCCGCCGGGCCAGGCCGTAGGCGGCGAGGGGTTTGGAGCAGACGGGGCACGCCGGCGCGGGCGACCGCGCGGGCGGCCGCGCGCGGGCTCGCGGGCGGGCCGGCTCCGGGTCCGCCCGCGCCCGCTTGGCCGCCGATGTCTCGGCCGCGTCCAGGCAGGCGTTGGCGTGGGCGAGGCGCGCGTCCGCGGCGAGGGCTGGAGGAGAGAGGAGGGGGTGAGCGAGAAAGTGGGCCTCCCTCGCCGCTCCCGCGCTCGTTTTCTCGGCCACGCGCTCCTTGTGCACGCCTGCACCCCACACGCGACGCACGGGTCAAATCGCGGCCGCACACTGGGCACGCCGCGCTCGCGCCGCCCATCCCGGCGTTTCCGGGTCAGGTCGCCATCGGAGGCGGGGTTGTGAAATCACGGCACCATCGCGGGCGGGCGCGGGAGGAAGGATGGAGGGGTGGCGGCGGCAGAGAGTGTGCCGCTTGCCGCGCGCGCACCTGCCCGCACTCCCCGCGCCGCCCCCGCCCGCCGCCCGACCTCCTGTCCCTCGCGGGCGGTCGCGCGCACCCGCGCCACCCCGTCGGGAGCGCCACACCGGCCCGCCGCGGCCGCGCCAACCCCCCGCTTGCCGCGCGCATCGCCCCTCCTCTCAACCATGGCCGCCACCCTCGAGCGCTCCTGCACCTTCCTGGTGGCGGCCGACCGTGCCCCCACCCCATCCGAGATCAAGGATGCCCTGGAAAACGGCGGGGAGGACGCGCGGCGCGACGCGATGCGCGCGGCGGTCGCCGCGCTCGTCGCCGGGGGCGAGCCCGTGCCCGGCCTCTTCATTTCCGTGGTGCGCTACGTGCTGCCGAGCGAGGACCACTTTACGCAAAAGCTGCTGCTGCTGTATCTGGTGAGGAGAGGATGGGAGGGGGGCGCGAAGGCGCGATCGCGCGCTCGCGGCCGCGCTGCGCCGCCTCCCGCCGCCCGCCAATCCCCCTCCCATCCCCGACAGGAAACCATCGAAAAGACGGACGCGTCGGGCAAGCTGCTGCCGGAGATGGTGCGGAGGTCGAGGGTGGAGCGAGGCGCGCGCGCGCCGGCCCCCGACAACCTCGCCGACGCGCCCTCCCGCCCCCGCCCTCCGCAGATCCTCATCTGCCAGAACCTGCGCAACAACTTGCAGCACCCCAACGAGTTTGTGCGCGGCGCCACGCTGCGCCTGCTCGCGCGCGTCAAGGAGGAGGAGCTCGTGGAACCCCTCCTCCCGTCGGTCGTCGCGTGCCTCGACCACCGCCACTCGCACGTGCGCCGCAACGCGGTCGTCGCGCTGGCGGCGCTGCGGCGGCTGCCGCGGGGCGACGCGCTGCTGGCGGACGCCGTCGACGCGGTCGCCACCCTCCTCGAGTCGGAGCAAGACCCGTCCACCAAGCGCCACGCGTTTGCCTTTCTCGCCGAGCACGCGCCCGAGCGCGCGACCGCGGCGTTGCTGGCCGCGGGCGACGGGGTGGGGGCGTGGCCGGAAGGCATCCAGCTGGCCGCGCTCGACCACGCGCGCCGCGCATGCGCGGCCGACCCCGCCGCCCGCGGCGGCTTCATGGCGTCCGTGCTGGCCCTGCTGTCCGCGCCCTCGCCCGCGGTGCGGTACGAGGCGGCGCGCGCGCTCGCGTCCCTGTCGTCCGCGCCGACCGCGGTGCGCGCGGCGGGCGCGGCCCTCGCCTCCCTGCTCGCCACCGCGTCCGACAACAACGTGCGGCTGGTGGTCTTGGACAGGTTGGCCGACCTGAAAGCTGCGCACGCCGACGTGTTGGAAGACTTGCTCCTCGACATCCTGCGCGCGCTCGCCTCCCCCGACGCCGACGTCCGCGCCAAGACGCTCGCCCTCGGCCTGGACCTCGTCACCTCGCGCTCGGTCGAGGCGGTGGTGGCGGTGCTGAAGAAAGAGATCGTGCGGTCGGCCGCCGCGTCGTCCGACGGCGGCGGCAACGCGCCGCCGCGTGCGGACCTCGTCGCCGCCGTCCACGCCGTCGCCGTCCGCTTCCCGGAGGTGGCCCCCTCGGTTGTCACCCTGCTCATGGACTTTCTGGCCGACGGCGGCGCGGGGGGCGGCGAGGGGCCGGTGCCCGCGGCGGCGGCCGCGACCGCGCTCGACGTCGCCACCTTCGTCCGCGACATCGCCGCCTCCGTCCCCGCCTTGCGCCCACTCATCCTGGAGCGCCTGCTGGACGGGTTGGGCGCCATCCGGGCGCCGCGCGCGGCGTGCGCCGCGCTGTGGACGCTGGGGGAGTTTGCTGCGGCACCCGCCGACGTCGCGGCCGCCATCGAGTGCGTCAAAGCGGCGGTCGGGCCACTGCCTATCGTCAAAGAAGCGGCCGCGCCGGGCGCGCAAGAGGGCGAGGGCGAGGAGGAGGGCGACGCCGACGCGGCTGCGGCCGCCGCCGCCGCCGTGTCGATCGCCGCTGCGCGCCCCCGCGTCCTCGCCGACGGCTCCTACGCCACCCAGTCGGCCGCCGCGGTGCCGACCGCGGCCCCGGTGCGCCGGGACTCGGACGACGGCGCGCCCAACCTGCGCCGCTTCGTGCTCGCCGGCGACGCCCTGGCCGGCCCCGCGGCTGCCGCCGCGCTCGCCAAGCTCGTCGCCCGCCTCGCGGCCGCGCCCGGGGTGGCCGGCACGCCGTCCCTGCACCGGGTGGCGGCCGAGGCGATGCTGGTGGTCGCGGCGTTGCTGCGTGCCGCCGCCCCCGGCGCGCTCCCGCCGCCCGCCGCGGCCGGCGACGCCGACGCGGCCGACCGGCTGCAGGACTGCCTGCACGCGCTGGGGGCCGTGGTGGCAGGGGACATGGCGGCGCTATCCCCGTGGTTGAACGACTGCCGCGCGGCGGGTGGCGCGGTCGCGACACGCGCGACCGCCGCTG
>Ga0315283_10003618_pt1 | contig 13259 bp, 11 predicted proteins | sample YL17G09_0_MG_FD_204541 | JGI IMG/M metagenome (GOLD analysis project Ga0315283, IMG submission 204541) | Sediment microbial communities from Yellowstone Lake, YNP, Wyoming, USA - YL17G09_0 | ecosystem: Environmental > Aquatic > Freshwater > Lake > Sediment | place: USA: Wyoming | collected...
CCCAGATCCATCCTTTATTACAGAGCCCAGCTGCACTGGCTGGGTGGCATGGGCATCATCGTGCTCGCGGTGGCTATCCTGCCCATGCTCGGCGTCGGCGGCATGCAGCTGTACCGGGCCGAGACGCCCGGACCAATGAAAGACAGCAAGCTCACGCCCCGCATCACCGAGACCGCGAAAGCACTGTGGCTGATTTACGTGGGACTGTCCGTCGCCTGCACACTCGCCTTCTGGCTTGCAGGCATGAGCATGTTCGACGCGGTTTGCCACAGTTTTGCAACCATGGGCACCGGTGGTTTTTCCACCCACGATGCCAGCATCGCGTGGTTCAACAGCCCACTGATCGAGGCTGTCGCTATCGTTTTCATGTTTCTGGCCGGCGCCAGTTTTTCCCTGCACTTCGTTGCCTGGCGCAGCCGCGGCCTGGGCGCATACCTGCGGGACCCGGAGTTCTGCGCCTATGGCCTGATCCTTCTGGTGCTGACCCTGACCGGCACCGCTTACCTGGCAGCCACAGGCCACTACGCCACCGTGGGCGAATCGGGCCGGTACGCGGCGTTTCAATTCGTCTCCTTCATGACCAGCACTGGCTTCACAACCACCGGCTTCGACCAGTGGCCGGGCGCATTGCCCCTCACACTGATCCTGGTGAGCTTCATCGGCGGCTGTGCGGGCTCCACCGGTGGCGGGATGAAGGTGGTGCGCTGGCTGCTGCTCTACAACCAGGGCGTACGGGAGGTAAAACGCCTGGTGCACCCGGCTGCCGAGATTCCGGTGCGCCTTGGCGATTCGGTCGTGCCTCAGCGGGTGATCGAGTCCGTGTGGGGGTTTTGCGTGGTGTACATCATCCTGTTCGGCGTCATGCTGCTGATGCTGGTTGCCAGCGGGCTCGATCAGGTGACGGCATTCTCGGCACTGGCAACGTCGATGAACAACATGGGGCCCGGGCTCGGCAAGGTAGTGGCCAACTTCACCCAGGTGAACGATCTGGCGAAGTGGGTGTGCATCTTCGCCATGCTTTTCGGGCGTCTGGAAGTCTTCACGCTCCTGGTGCTGTTCTCACCGACCTTCTGGCGCTCTTAAAAGTAAAAAGGTACCGGACCTTAGTTTTGTTAGTTGTTTGCAAAGCAATAACCAAACAACTAACAAAACTAAGGTCCGGTACCTTCGAGGTGGCAGGCGACCGTCCGGGAGGCGTCGCCCGGCGGTGACTTGAGTACCGGTGGTGTCGTTCGGCAGGCGTCCATTACCCTGGGGCACCGGGTATGGAACGGGCAACCCGCAGGCGGATTGCGGGGTGACGGCACATCACCGGTCAGCACAATGCGCTTCCGCCCCTTATTGCGCCCCTGGGTGTCCACCTGGGGCACCGCTGACAGCAGCGCTTCCGTGTAGGGGTGCAGTGGAGTCCGGAACAGCTCGCCAGCCGGCGCCAGCTCTACCAGTTTGCCGAGGTACATCACGCCAATGTGATCGCTGACGTGCTGAATCACTGCCAGATCGTGGGAAATGAACAGGAAGGCGATGCTCCGTTCCCGCTGCAGGCGGGCGATAAGGTTCAGTACCTGGGACTGGACGGACACGTCGAGCGCCGAAACCGGCTCGTCCGCCACAATGAACTGGGGATTGAGCGCCAAAGCACGGGCGATTCCGACCCGCTGGCGCTGGCCACCGGAAAACTCGTGGGGATAGCGATTGGCGGCTTGTGGACTCAGGCCCACGACGTCCAGCAGTTCGGCCACCCGCGACTGGCGCTCGGCCGCTGTTCCCTCCCGGTGCACGTCCAGCGGCTCGCGGACCGTCTGAGCGACCGTGCGGCGGGGACTCAGGGAACCGTAGGGATCCTGAAAAACCGCCTGCATCCGCCGGCGCCAGGGCAACAGTTCCTTGCGGGACAGGCGAGTGATGTCCTCGCCCGCGAAGCGGATCGCGCCACTGGTGGGCTCCTGCAGACGGAGGATGGTGCGACCCAGAGTGGATTTGCCACACCCGGACTCGCCCACAAGACCGAGGGTCTGCCCCGGGTTGACGACCAGGCTCACCCCATCGACAGCCTTGATCTGGGCCACGACCCGCCGGAACAGCCCACCCCTCACGGGGAAGTACTTCCGGAGGTCGGTGACCTCCACCAGGGGTGCCGGTTTAGCGAGAGGGTCGCCAGGACTCATGCCGCGAGTATAAAGTGCAAGCCCCGATTTGCTTCAGACCCCCTCGTCAGACAACTTTTGGAGATCCGCCATGCCCGCCAAGCAGTACGACGCGCCGCCCACCATGCAAATCGCCACAGACCGCACCTACAAGATCAGCATCGAAACCGGCAAGGGCACCATTGTCCTGGAGCTGTTTCCCGAGCACGCGCCGAAGACGGTGAATAATTTCGTCTTCCTAGCGCAGGAGGGGTTCTACGACGGTGTGACCTTTCACCGGGTCATCAGCAACTTCATGATCCAGGGCGGCGATCCCACGGGTTCGGGCCGCGGTGGCCCGGGCTATCGGTTCGAGGACGAGTTCAGGGGCAACCCGCTGCGCCACGAGCGGGGCGTCATCTCGATGGCCAACTCAGGCCCCGGCACGAACGGCAGCCAGTTCTTCATCACCCACGGCCCGCAGCAGCACCTGGACGGAAAGCACACGGTGTTCGGCAAGGTCGCCAAGGGCCTGGACGTGGTTGATGCCATTGAGCAGGGTGATGCGATGCTGAAGATCACAGTGACCTAGCCCTTCCCGCTGCTAGAGCGGGAAGTGACAGGCCACCGAATTTCCGCCGTCGCCGCCCGCCAGTGGCGGCCGCTCCACGCGGCACCGCTCGTGCACCCGCGGGCAGCGATCCGCGAACCGGCAACCGGCCGGCAGGTTCAGGAGATCCGGTACCCGTCCCGGGATCACCGGCAGCTCGGCCACTCGCTCGCTGCGGAGCCGCGGAATCGAGGCCAGCAGACCCGCCGTGTAAGGGTGCCGCGGGTGGCTGAAAAGGTTCGCGGTATCGCCCGACTCGACGATGCTCCCGCAGTACATCACGAGGGCGCGTTTGCAGGTCTCGGCGACCACGCCGAGGTCGTGGGTCACCAGGATGACGGCCATGCGGAACTCGGTCTGCAGGACCTTGATCTGCTGCAGCACCTGGGCCTGAGTTGTCACGTCAAGAGCCGTCGTAGGCTCATCGGCGATCAGCAGCTGCGGGTTGCAGGAAAGGGCCATGGCAATCATTACCCGTTGGCGCATGCCGCCGGACAGCTGGTGGGGGTAATCATCCAGCCGGTCCGCAGGCTCGGGAATGTTGACCTTGGCCAGCAGCTCTGCTGCCAGGGGGCGGGCCTGCCGCCGGGTCAGATCCCTGTGGCGGCACAGGACATCGGCCATCTGGTTGCCGATGGTGAAGACCGGATTCAGTGCCGTCATCGGCTCCTGGAAAATCATCGAGATGTCGCGCCCGCGAATGTCCTCGATCTCCCGGTTGTCGAGGAGCACCAGGTCGCGGCCGAGCAGCTCGATGCTGCCGCTGGCAATCCGGCCGGGTGGCATCGGAATGAGCCGGAGGATTGACAGGCCAGTCACGGTCTTCCCGCAGCCCGACTCGCCGACGAGCCCCAGGGTTTCGTTCGGCTGGACGTCGAAGCTGACGCCGTCCGCGGCCCGGATGACCCCGTCCTCCGTCGCGAACTCGATGGTCAGGTCCCGAACCCTCAACACCGGCACGCTGATATCGCCCATCATCAGCCGACCTTCCTCGGGTCAAGCGCGTCCTGGAGCGCGTCCGCCACCGCGTTGAACGCCATCACCAGGCCGAACATCAGCAGCGAGGCGGCGAGGAAGTTGTTGTAGAAACCGGCGAGCACCTCCTTGGTGCTCTCGTCGATCATCAGGCCCCAGCTCATACCGTCCTTGATGCCCAGTCCCAGAAAACTCAGGATGACCTCGGCCTTGATGGCGCTGACGAAGGTGATGGAAGCCTGCACCAGCAGGATATGGGCGGTGTTGGGGAGGATGTGACGAAAGATGATCGCCAATTCCGAGACGCCGATGGAGTGGGCAGCCTCCACATACTCCATGCCCCGCAGCTTGATCACCTCGCCACGGATCAGTCGCCCGGTGCCCACCCAGAACGTGGCAATCATCGCGACCTGCATGGCCCAGGGGTTGTCCGTCAGGGCGTAGGCAACGGCCGCCACGAACAGGTAGAAGGGTATGGCGTCGAGCACCCCCATGCACCAGAGGAGAAATTCATCGATCCAGCTGCCGACGAAAAAGCCGGCGAAGGCCCCGAGCACTGCGCCGATGACCGTGGCCACCAGCGCCACGCTCAACCCGACCTCGAAGGCCGTGGCGGTGCTGTAGATCGCGCGGTCAAAAATGTCCTGGCCGATGATGTTGGTACCGAACCAGTGCACACCGGAGACAGGCTCCCACTTGCCCCCGGTGAGGTCGGCCCAGCTTCCGGCCCACCAGCCCAGCCAGGCGCCGAGGGCCGCCAGGGCGTAGAGCAGGACGACGCCCAGCGCCAGCATGCCCAGTCGATCGCGCCCGAACTTCCGGGCCGCCTTGCGCCAGAGCGATTCCCCACTCGCCCGGGTCGGCGCCCGGAGCGGCATGCTCGCGGCGTTCATTTCAGGGTCACCCGGGGGTCCACCACCCGGTAAAGGATGTCGTTCAACACCACGACCAGCACGAAGAGAATGGCAGTGAGGCTCACCACGGCCTTCAGCACCGGCTGGTCGCCGGTCACGATGGCCTCGTAGGTCGCCTTGCCGATGCCCGGAATGCCGAAATAGCTCTCGATCAGCAGCGCGCCACCGATGGCCACCTGCGGTATGGAGAACATGACCCGGGTGATGAACGGAATCAGGCAGTTCTTGAGGATATTGCGGAACAGGATGCGCGACTCGGGCAAACCGAAAGCCCGGGCTGTCCGCACGTGATCCCGACTCATTTCTTCTACGACCACCGAACGGTAGAAGCGGGTGTCATAGCCCAGTGCCACGAACATGGTGGCGAGCGTCGGCACCGTAACGTAGCTAAGGTAGCTACCCAGTGAGCTGGCGTTCCAGCCCCGCACGGGAAACAGATCGAGTCCGTCGCTGGAACTAAGCACGATCTGAAACCCGATGATCACGATGAGAAAGCTCACGCTCATCCCGATCACTGCCACGGCCATGATCAGCTTGTCCGGCCAGCGTCCCCGCCAGTATGCGGCCGCCAGGGCCAGCAGAAGCCCCACGACGTGCCCCAGGATGAAGCCCGGCAGGATGAGGATCAGCGACACGGGGATCGTCTTGGCGAGCAGCGTCGTGACCGGTTCACCCGTGGAGGCATCGCCGAAATCGAGCGTCACGATTTCCCCCAGAAATTGCATGTAGCGCTGCAGGAATGGCTGGTCGTAGCCGAGCTGGTGCCGGACCTCGAGGATCTGCTCCGGGGTGGGGTTCTTGCCGAGCAGCTGGTAGGTCAGGTCAGGTCCGAAGTAGACCATCAGGGCAAAGCTGACGAGCGTCACGCCGAGAATCAGTGGCAGGCCCGCGAGCAACTTGCGCAGCGCGTATTGCAGGATCTCCACTGCCTAGACGCCCCCGCCCGCTGCCGGCTCCGGCAGAACGTCCACGTACTTGAGCCAGAAGCCGCCGAGGATTTCCCGATCCGGTACGGCGATGACATTCTTGTGCCAGAGATAGATGCGGGTCCGGGCAATGCCCGTGATGGCTACGCAGTCGTCGATCAAAAGCTGGTTCATCCGGTGGTAGAGCTCCGTCCGTGCCGGTGACGGCTGCATAACGGAGGATTGCTCGTACAGACGGTCATATTCCGGGTTCTTCCAGTTGGCGTCGTTCGACCCCGGCGAGGCGTTGGGCCCGTAGAAAAGTTGCAGGGTGTTCTCGGCGTCGGGATAGTCGAGACCCCACCCCTTGGCGACCAGGGGCAGCTCGCTGCGTTTCCAGGCCCGGGAGATGTCGCCGAAGTTCGCAAAGGCCTTTTGCACGACCTTCCCGCGAGGAAAGCCGATATCCCGCATCCAGGCCCGGAACTGCTCAAAGAACAGGCGTTCGGTGGTTCCCGCGGTGGTGCCGTAGGTGATTGTGGGCAGATTGTCCGGTGTCCAGCCATTGTCCTTAAGGAGCTTGCGCGCACCCGGGACGTCGCGGGTGACGCTGGCGCGGGACAACTGAGGGTCGAACTCCGGACTCGCCGGCACGATGATCCCGGGAAAGTACTCGCCGAGTCCAAAGTACCAGCTGATGTTGCGGGCCTCCCAGTCGTAACCCTTGATGATGGCGCAGCGCAGGGCCTTGTTCCGTCGCTCGCGCTCCGGATCCGGGTTGTAGCCCAGCTCCGGGAAATCCATGTTGAAGGCCGTGGACACGAAGCCGGCCTCAAGGCCGGCGTAGACATTATATTTCTCGGCGTATTCCGGCCGCAGGGTCACCGGCCGCTTGGTGGCCAGCACCCGGTCCACCTGTTCAATGGGCAGCACGGTCAGCTGGACCTCGTCGCCCTTCGTGAAGGAGTTCCAGGATGCGCTCGACTCATTGATGAAGTTGAATTCCAGGCGGTCCACAAAGGGTGGCGATCTGCCTTGAAGCGCCTCGACGCCACTGAATTTCTCGGTGGCGGGGTTATACCCCTCGGCCGCCAGATCCACGGGTTCCTGCCGGTAGTGGGGATTGCGCTCCATCAGGACCCGCGCGGTGTCATAGGAAACGAGCTTGAAGGGTCCTGAGCCCACGGGCCGGACGCCGAGCCCCTTGCCGTACTTCTCCACGGCTTCGTGCGGCACCAGCGCCGAGTAGCCCTGTGCCAGCGTAGCCGTCAGCTGGGGATAGGGTCGAGTCAGCCGTACTTCCAGGGTGTGGGCGTCGAGCGCGTGCAAACCACTCACGGGCCTTGAGTAATCGGAACCCGCTGCCTTCCACTCCTCAAGACCGGCAATCCGCCCCTGCCAGAGCCAGGCGCCCTGGGGCTGATTCTTCGGGTCAAACTGGCGCTTGATCGAGTAGATGAAGTCCTCAGCCACCACCTCCCGGCCACGCCCACCGGGAAAACACGGGTCGTCGATGTAGCGCACGCCCTTCTTCAGGCGGAACGTGTAAGTCAGCCCATCGGGCGAGATCGTGGGAAAGTCGACGGCGAGATTGGGCTTCAGCAGGTAGGGCCGCGCGAGGTACTGGTAGGAATAGAGTGTGTCGTAGGCATTGACGATGACGAAGTTGGCGTAGATGTTGGCGCCCTGCACCGGATCCAAAGTGGTCGGGGCCTGATCCATCGAGAAGTGGAAGGTCTTGAGCGCTGGGCGAGTCATCTCAGGGTCGGCAGGGGAGTCACAGCCACCAAGAGTCAGTCCCACCAGCAAGGCGAGAAACGTCAAAATGGGCCTTCCAAGCTCTCTAAGGATGCCTGGATATGCGCTGTTCAGCACGTATTCTCCCACTATTCCTGTTGAGTGCTATGCGTGGGGTATATGGCGTATTTCTTGTAACAAAAAATCCGATTGGTGGGATTAAAGGTCTTGATTGGCCTGCTACAACGCGTCCGGTGGGCAAAGGTATCGGTGGCGGGGAGCACCATTGCCACCATCGGTCCGGGCCTGCTGGTCTTGGCGGGAGTCGAGCGGGGGGACTCGGCGGCCGGGGCAGAGCGGCTGGCCGAACGGCTGCTGGCATACCGGGTGTTCGCGGACGCGGCAGGCCGCATGAACCGGAGCCTGATCGAGGTGGAAGGCGAGTTGCTGCTGGTGCCCCAGTTCACCCTGGTGGCCGACACGGGCCAGGGCAATCGCCCGGGCTTTGCCGGGGCCGCTGCGCCCGCGGAGGGCCAGCGGTTGTTCGAGCACCTGGTTAGCGCAGCACGGGTCCGTTGGCCCCGCGTGCAGACGGGCCAGTTTGGTGCCGATATGGAGGTGGAGCTCGTCAACAGCGGTCCCGTCACATTTTCCCTGCGGGTCCCGCCCGACTCAGATCTCCCACCGTGATCTTTGTCACGTAGCGGCACCACGATCAGGCTATCCTAAACGCTTACGCGTGCTTTTCCGCCTCGCTGGGTGCGTGGCGGCGGCGATCTCACCGGAGGAACGACCATGGGTCTTGGTGGCATCAGCATCTGGCAACTTCTCATTGTCCTGCTCATCGTGGTGACGATCTTCGGCACCAAGCGCCTGAAAGATGTCGGCCAGGATCTGGGTGGCGCGGTCAAGGGCTTCCGCAAGGCCATGTCGGACGCCGACAAGGAGCCCGACGAACCTCGCCAGCTGGGTAAGCCAGATGCGGAGTTCCCGGAGTCCGGCGCGGCCAAGCGGGAATCAGAGCGTAGCGGCAGCGCCTGAAGCGTAGCGGCAGCGCCGGATCCGCGATGTTCGAGATCGGTTTCTGGGAGCTGGCCCTGATATTTGCCCTCGGGCTGGTGGTGCTGGGTCCCGAGAAGTTACCCAAGGTGGCGGCCCAGCTCGGGCGCTACGCCGGCCAGGCGAGGCGCATGGCCCGCACGCTCACCGCCCAGATTCGCGATGAGCTGGAAGCCGAGGAACGCCGGATTACAGCCCGCGAATCCCGGCCGGCCACTCCAGAACCCGCCTACAGCCGACCCGGCGCCGAGGACCTGATCCCCGGCACTGCAGGCGAAGGTGTGGTCGAAGGTCAGAGCGCTTCGGGGCCAGCCGCCACAGACACGAGCGCCGAGACAGCGCATCAACCGCAACCCTGACTCTCATGGCGGACGACGATCATCAGCACCACGACACTCCGGAGGAGTTGCCCGAGGCCAGCCTGATGTCGCATCTGCTGGAGCTGCGTTCGCGCCTGTTGAAGGCGGTAGGCGCGGTCATGGCGATGTTTTTGTGCCTGCTGCCCTTCACGCAGCAGGTATTCGAGGCCGTGGCACGACCCCTGATGTCCAAATTGCCGAAGGGCGCAACGATGATCGCCACGGAGGTGGCATCGCCGTTTATTACGCCCTTCAAAGCGAGCTTCTACGTCGCTATCTTGCTGGCCATCCCGATTGTGATCTATCAGATCTGGGCCTTCGTGGCCCCAGGGCTGTACCGGCGCGAGAAGCGCCTGGCGGTGCCGCTCCTGATTTCCAGTGTGATGCTCTTCTATGTGGGAGTTGCCTTTGCCTACTGGGTGATCTTCCCCATCATGTTCGGCTTCTTCGCCACCGCCGCACCGGCCGGTGTGCAGGTGATGACCGACATCAACAGCTACCTGGATTTCGTCCTAGTGCTGTTCATTGCCTTTGGGGTGGCGTTCGAGGTACCAGTGGCCACAGTCCTGCTCGTTCTGACCGGTATCGTGAAGATCGAGACGCTGACCAGTAACCGCCAGTATGTGTTCCTCGGCGCCTTCGTGGTCGGCATGCTGCTGACCCCGCCTGACGTGTTCTCCCAGACACTGTTGGCAATTCCGATGTACCTGCTTTACGAGGCTGGCATCGTGATGTCCCGAATCCTGTCGCAGCCCACAGCGGCTGGTGAGTCGGTACGCGACAAGCCCGCCTGAATGAGCTTTCCGTCGCAACCGACAGTGGGTCTTGTCGCCCATCCCGCAGGCCTGCGCACGCTGTTCTTCACCGAGATGTGGGAACGCTTCAGCTACTACGGCATGCGGGCCTTCCTGGTGCTTTTCATGGTTGCAGGCGGCGAGCGCGGCGGCCTGGGCCTGGACGACAAGACCGCCACCGCGATCTACGGTCTCTACGCCGCCGCGGTCTATGTGCTCGCCATCCCCGGCGGGTGGATTGCCGACAGGCTGCTCGGTGCCCAGCGCGCCATCTGGTATGGCGGCATCGTGATCATGCTGGGGCATTTCACTCTCGCTGTGCCCTCGGTTTATGCCTTCTTCCTCGGCCTGCTGCTGGTGGTACTAGGCACCGGCCTGCTCAAGCCGAACATGAGCGCGTTAGTCGGTGAGCTATACGCGAGCGACGACGAGCGACGGGACGCGGGGTTTACTCTCTACTACATGGGCATCAATGTTGGCGCCTTCCTGGGCCCCTTGGTCTGCAGCACACTTGCCGAGAACGAGACCTTTGGCTGGCACTGGGGCTTCGCGGCCGCGGGTGTCGGCATGGCCATCGGGCTGCTGTACTTTCGCCACAGCCGGCCGCTGCTGGGTGAGGCCGGACTGCGCGCCTCGCAGCGCCCGGAAATCCCGGCGGAGCGAGCAGCAATGCGTGCCGGGTGGAACCACGTCTGGATCGGTCTGGCCTTGCTGGCCCTTGTGACTGCCGCCCTGATGTCGGGCCTAGTTCCAGTGGACGCCGCTAAGGTTGCTGCTAACTCAATGGCTGCCATCGTGGTCTTTGGTGGTCTTTTTCTGGCCTATTTGCTGCGCTTTGGCGGACTGGACGCTGTGGAACGCAGGCGGGTGCTGGCGATCTTCATCCTCAGCATGGCAGGGTCCCTGTTCTGGGCGGGCTTCGAGCAGGCAGGTTCCACCCTGAATCTGTTCGCGGAACGCTACACCGACCGGATGCTCGGTGGCTTCGAGATCCCCAGTGGCTGGTTCCAGAGCCTGAACTCGGCCTTCATCTTCTTGTTCGCACCGGTGCTCGCGGCCCTCTGGATCCACCTGGCGCGTCGCCGGAGAGAGCCGGGCACGCCGGTCAAATTCGCCTTCGGGCTGTTCGTCCTCGCCGCAGGCTTCGCGGTAATGATTCCGGCCGCGGGCCTGGTCTCCGGTGGTGAGAAAGCGCTGCCCACATGGCTGATCGCGACCTATTTCCTCCACACCGTCGCCGAGCTCGCCTTAAGCCCCGTTGGCCTGAGCGTCACGACCAAGCTCGCTCCCCGCCGCTACGCGGGCCAGATGATGGGCATCTGGTTCCTCACCCTTGCCCTTGGCAACCTGATCGCCGGGCTAGCCGCCGGCCGCTTCAATCCTGAGGCGCTCCAGGAGATGCCCATGCTCTACGGCCAGATCGTGCTCATGAGCGCAGGAACGGGGGTACTCCTCCTCATCCTGCTCCGGCCCCTGCGCCGACTGATGGGTGGCGTGCACTGACGGGCGCATTGCTGTGCGGTGTGCCTTCCCCAGCTGGTCCCGGCCCACTATTCATTCGGACGGCCCGTCAGCAGGCTGCCGCGTCCAACCAACCATAGCACTAGCGTCAACGCCGCGAACGGGCCCAGCGCGAGCAGGTCGGAGTAAGGGCCGTTGAAGAAAGGATTGTTTACCATCGCCCAGCGTTGCAACGACGCATCCATGCTGCCCAGCGCACCGGCAAGAAAGGCGATCACGATGCCGGCAATCGCGCCGCCAGCGATATAGCCCGAGGCCAGCAGCACACCAGGGCCCCGGTCCGTCATCGCTACGAACTGTGCTTCAGTGAGACCCTGGCATTCCGGCCGCCGGGCCGTGCGTCTGTCCACCAGCCAGCGGATCAAGCCGCCGATAAACAGCGGTGTCGAGCTGGAAATCGGCAGATAGACGCCAACCGCGAAGGCCAGCGCAGGCACGCCGGATAGCTCCAGAATGATCGAGATCATCGCGCCGAAGATCACGAGCTCCCATGGCAATTCCCGGTCGAGGATCCCCTTGATGATGTAGGACACGAGTGTGGCCTTAGGTGCATCGAACTTGCGCACCGCGGTGCCGTCCGGACGCGTGTTATGCGTGCCATTGATTCCTGGATCCACCAGCCAGACTGCCTGACCCGTCTCGTCAACGAGGTATTTGCCCGCTGGACCGCCTTCTAGATTCGTCTTGTGCCACACACGGTAGTTGCCCAGATCGTCAGAGGCCTGGACGCCCTGCAGCGTTTCGCGCTGCTCGCCCAGTGTGCTCGCGTCAGTTTTCAGACCGTGTGGAGCTACCTGCGCTATCGGCACATAGACGGTCGCAGTCTCGTTGAGTTTTAGCAGGATAGGGCCCATGCACAGCGCCGATGCAAAGGCACCGACCAGGATCGAAATCTGCTGCAGGCGGGGGGTGGCGCCGACGAGATAACCGGTCTTGAGGTCCTGCGAGATCGTGCCGCCATTCGAACAGGCGATGCAGACGATCCCGCCGACTGATAGTGCGGTGACGTACCAGGCGCCGCCCGTCCACCCGACGATCAGGAACACCAGGCACGTGAGCATCAGCGTCGCGACGGTCATGCCGGAAATTGGATTCGAGGTCGAGCCGATCTCACCGGTCAGGCGCGAGGACACCGTGACAAACAGTGCGCCCAGCAGCACGATGAGCACGGCGCCCAGCAGGTTCATGTGCAACGACGGCGACAACAGGATTATTGCCAGAAGCAGGATGATACCAATGCCAACGAACTTGATGGGGATGTCCTGATCGGTGCGAGCAGCGAGGGCGTCGCCCCGGCGAGCAGCGGAGAAATCACCCACGCCGTGGCGGATGCTACTCGAGATCAGCGGCAGCGCACGGATCAGGCTGATGATGCCGCCCGCCGCAACCGCGCCTGCGCCAATGTAAAGCACATAGGCGCTGCGTACATCGCCAGGACTCATGTCGGCAATTGGCATGGTACCCGGCGCGAGCACGCCGCCAATCTGTTCCCCGAAAAATTTGATCAGCGGTATCAACAGCAGGTAGGCCATCACGCCACCGGCGAACATCATGCTACTGATGCGCGGGCCAATGATATAGCCGACGCCCAGCAGTTCGGGCGAAACTTCCGTTGAGATTGAGCCGCCCTTTAGTGGCGCGCCGAAAACATATCCGGCGGCATCGCGCCAGCCTTTGAAGGCCACATTCAGCGTCTTGTACGCAAAGCCGATACTGAAGCCGGTGAAGATCGTGCGGGCGCTGACGCCTTGTCCGGTCGATCCCTCGGCTTGGGGGTCGGCCGCAGCGCGGGATTCGGCTGAAGCGCCGGCCATGAGGACCTCGGCGCAGGCGGTGCCTTCCGGGTACTTGAGGATGCCATGCTGGTTGACGATTAGCGCGCGCCGCAGGGGAATCATCATCAGGATGCCGAGCAGCCCACCGAGCACGGCGACAAGCAGGACGCGAGTGAGTTCGATGTCGAAGCCGAGGATCAGGATCGCCGGCATCGTTACGCCCACCCCGAAGGCGATGGACTCGCCGGCGGAACCTGCAGTCTGCACTATGTTGTTCTCGAGGATGCTGGCGTCGCGAATCTGAAATTTTGATAGCAACCGAAACAGCGTGATGGAAATCACTGCGACCGGGATCGAGGCGCTGACGGTGAGCCCGATCTTTAGTACCAGGTAGAGCGAGGAGGCGCCAAATATGATGCCGAGAACGGTGCCCATGAGGACGGCGCGCAGGGTCATTTCCGGCAGCTGGGTCCCCGCCGCGATA
>Ga0315283_10003620_pt1 | contig 13258 bp, 7 predicted proteins | sample YL17G09_0_MG_FD_204541 | JGI IMG/M metagenome (GOLD analysis project Ga0315283, IMG submission 204541) | Sediment microbial communities from Yellowstone Lake, YNP, Wyoming, USA - YL17G09_0 | ecosystem: Environmental > Aquatic > Freshwater > Lake > Sediment | place: USA: Wyoming | collected...
TTTTAGCAAGATTTATCTCTTTTTAGTTTCCTTCCTGTTTTGAGCGGTTTTTAGCCCCATTAAAGTATAACTATTTGATAAGTAGCAAATAAGAAATTTATTTATTGTAAATATGGGTGTCTCTCCCTTGTCAATAACACTAATCCGGGAGATTACCTTCGGACTTAGACTGACATAGTCCCGCTTGGCGGGACTATGTCGGTGAGCTCGTACCGCCTGAGCGGTCTTGGTTTCTCACTTTTCCGTCTGCCGTTACTACTGCTAATGACAACCTTTCATAAGTATAACATTATATGATATTTATGATGATTTTAAGTTTTCTTAACCATTGATTTGAGATTATCTGCCTGAATAACTGAAGATTAAAGGTAAAGGGTGCTGGAGATTCCTCGCTGCGCTACTAATGACAACATTCTATAACCTACAGATTATAAGGCACATGAGCCTCGTATGGTTTTCTCTTACTCACCCCCCAACCTATAGCCGTAAACCTAAAGTATGAGTGGTGAAAAATATATTGATAGCCAGAGCCTCGAAAGTGGCTTAATATGAATAACCCCCGGTGCAACCGGGGGTGACTGACTAACTCTCTGATCTCAAGCCATGAAGGGGCTTAATAAACATATTCAGCTCCTTCAGAGCTGATAATTGTAGTGTGGCTTCTTAACCCCCGGTTGCGCCGGGGGTTATTCATATATGGCTCTTTCAGAGCCTCTTTGTGCAATGGAGAGTAATTGTTAAACAATGATTTAGCTATTAATTTTTAGATCAACTTATTCGATTTACCGTCTCACATGCTCTTCACAACAAAGGATGTCATAAATCTTGGTGTGCAAATTTGTATGGGGACTCGGAATGACACTCTTTATTTGGGACAAAGGGGGGAAGAAGCGGCGATTCGCCAGCGGAGATATAAATTTTACAATTTGATATGGGCGAATCGCCGCTTCTTCCCCTGTCACCTCCGATCTGCCTGTCATCTCGAGCGCCGGCGAGGGATCTCAATCTCAAATCACTATTTAGTCGCGACTCGGGATTCAATAATACATAGTCTACATTTATCTGTCAATATTTACATTATTTTGATAGTTGTCCTTTTTGCTGTCAATAAATCGCATAGCTTATCCGTATTTGACGATTACTATGCTTTGCTTAATAAGGTTACAACATTGAAAAACTGGAGAGAATTGATACTGTACATGCTTAGTACAATAGAAGAAACATCCATATTTACCATAAACAAGATAAATGAAATTGACAGCTTATTCCAAAAGACTTGCGAACTGGTTAAATTGAAATTGCCACATATCAGGAAAGAGGTCATAGAAAAGATCTTTGAACAACCTTATATAAGTCCCAGAAAACTACTTGACCAAAACACTAAAAGCATTAATACAGCAAAAAAATATTTAGAACAAATGGGAGGCCTTGGGATTATGGTTTCAAAAAAAGCAGGGAAAGAGATCATTTATCTGAATATTAACTTGTTCAATTTACTTTCTGAAACGTAAACCAATTCGTTACCGGCACTGTTGTTTGTTGCTTTCCTACCCAACAACTTTCTTCGAGATTCAGGATAGTAACGGGCAGATATTATATTCGATGTCAGTATTGAGACTTGCCATATTAGCTATTCATTGTGATAAAGTTACAAAAAGATTTAAAGCATCCCCTGTTCTTCCAGCCATTTCCTCACCCTCTCATGCTCAGCCTGGTACTTTGCCTCCATCTCTTTCAGGATCTCCTGATACTCCGGTTCATTCCTGATGCTGCCGAATACCCCACCCTCTTTCACGAGTCCAAATAACCAGTATTGGCAAACGCGTGGCCTGGCAAGAATCTTTAAATTCTCATAAACTTTTGCTTTGTTTCCAAGCTTCGCATATACAATTGCGAGATCCAAATTGGCGCCTATGCCCAGATACCTGCCCAGTTTTAGAGACTCCTCACTCATCTTCACTTGCTTGTTAAACCATTTATTTGACTCTTCCTTAAATCCGTTCTTCAGGTAAACATCTCCAATACCACCACAAAAACCTTTAATAGGTGTTACCTGAACGTTTGGAAACTTTTCAATTTTTTTTACATATTTCAATGATTCTTTATACTGACCCAGATTAGAATATTCCCCTGCCAAAGCATAAAGATTCGATATGTTGTTTGAATCCCTGACATAGCTCTCTTTTAAGGACTTTATGACCTCTTCATCAGTTTTGGGATTCTTCAGATAACCTGAATCGTTATCCAGTTTAAAAGCCTCGTCATAATAATATTTCTTCTTTTCAGGGAAACCTATAAAACCTCCATAAGCATCCCCAAGTTTGTCACGGAGTGTCCAGGCCCTGTCCTTCCCGTGTTCAAGACTAACAGCTTTATAGATATACTGTAACCCTTTGACAAAATCTGCATAATTAGAATCCGTGATATAAATATGATATCCCAGATAACTATATGCTCCCGAGAAATTAGGATCGCATTGTATTGCTTTTTCAAAATCTTGAATTGCCTGTTCACTATTCCCGGTTGCTAAATAATAATTTCCTCTGTAGAAATATCCAATAGCCAGATGATCGTCAAATGAGAGGGCGCGGTTTGCCAGCATTAATGCGGAGTCAAGATAGTTTTGAGAGTAAAATGACTTATGAAGGTGCCTTTTAAAGACAACTTCCGATAATCCGCTATAGGCCATGGCAAAAGTGGAGTCATACTCCAAAGCTTTGTAGTACATTTCTTCAGCTCTCTTGAGCGCCTGTATATTATTATTGTCTGAATAGTATTTACCTAATTCGTCATCTCCCCTCTGGTAGAAATCAAGTGCAGTCAGGTCTGTAGTATAAGTTTTTTCGATGAATTGTTTTTCCTCAGGGGTTATTGTCGCTTTTAATTCTGCAGCTATGTTTTGTGCAACCTGGCTCTGGATCCCTATAATGTCACTGGTCTCCCTGATCTCCCGGGTATATGATTCTCCCCAGAGATGCCGCTCGTTATGCACAGCTATCAATTGCACGCGCAGGACAAATTTATTCCCGATTTTTTGTCCACTGCCTTCAACGATAAAGTTGACATTAAGTTTTTTTCCTATTTCTGGCATTGTGGGCCTGGCTGTACCCCTGTATTGTTCAGTGGATGTACGTGAAAGAACTCTGAAATCTTTAATTTTCTGGAGGTTATTAAGGATTTCCTCCATGAGGCCATTGATGAAGTAGGTATTTTCCTGATCAGGACTGTCATTCACAAACGGAAGCACGGCTATTGATTTTTCAAGCTTTGTAATGTCAAAAGACTTGTTGCCACTTTTTACGATCTTATATACAGCGAATGCACCGGCAAAGAACATTACCAATGAGATCATCATTATAAGCCACTTCCTTGATTTTTGGTTACTTATAGCTTTTCGTGGCAGCCCTTTTCTCTTATCACCTTTCCCGGTTTCCCTCTCCGGCTCCCATTGCTTTGTCTTTTCTTCACCAGTTTTAGATTGCCCGGTCGCAAGGCTGCTGATAATCTCCTCAATGGAATTGGCTACCTTATTGATCTGATCGCGATAATAAGTTTTATTGAGATTGTCCTGCGGATGATCTTCATTTGCCCGCAGGGGACGGTTGACGCCGGCAGATTTATAAATAAAGTCAATTCCCCGGAGTACTCCTCCGATTGTGGATTCAAACAGTTCAACATCAAAGGTATTAAAGTCGTGAATACGGACAGGCAATACCCGGTTTGCCACATTCCCCCCGGGCAGTTTTACCTTCAATCCGAACTGATCCTGTAAAGCGCCTTCAATAAACGCTTTGAATTCATGTTCCCAGGCAAATGATCTGGGATCACAATAGGTGCGTGAAAGTATAGGGATGAAAATAAGGCATTTGAGCTTCTCTTTGAGCGAGGCATCTACATCATGGGTCTCTAAAAGGCCGTCATGAGGGCTGATGTCAAAATAGACGCTGATCTCATCTTTGAATGTTGACTCAAGTTCAGTCTTAAGGGCTTCAACAAACTCACTCACCCATCTGTCGCCCTTGTTGTCTTTCTGGCGGTAGCTGATGAAGATGTCGTATTCAAAACCCGGGATAATACTTGCCATGGTAGTTGCTCGTTTAAATACAGTTCTTAAAGATAAAAATCATTATAGTATAAATTTTATCACATAAGATCAGTTCAAGGTTCAAGCTTTGCCAGCCGAAGCTTTCTTTGACCTCCGTAACTTTAGCGAAGGAAGTAGCGAAGGTGGCAGCGGAGGCTGGGTTCCAAGTTCAAAGTTACAGGTTGTTGGAATATAGATCCAGGATCCAGGACCCGGAACCCAGCACCAGTTATTCCTTCATTTCTTCCTGCTCAGAGCCTTTTTTACCTCCTCCAGATGAAAAGATAATTCTGCGTTATCGTAAGTTTTTAAAGAATCACTTTTCTCAAGGATCTCCAACGCTTCCGGATATTTGCCACTTTTATATAATCCCCAGCCTTTGCTATCTAAATATGTAAAATCATCAGGACTCAGCTTCAAAGCCTTATCAACGAGGTCCATACCTTCATTTATGTTTCGATCATTGTCTATCAGGAAATAGCCCAGAAGATTCAGTCTCGCTGCATTATCAGGTTCTAACGAGAGTGCCCGGCGCAGATATTCTTCTGTTTTATCCGGATTGCCTGCCTCAGAATAGATCCCTCCCAGGTCTGTAATAATATTTATCTCAGGGTCTGAATTCTCTTTGCGGACAGAGATGTATTTCTCAATATATCGATTACCCGCAATTGTATCTCCTTCCGTTAACGACAGTATTGCCTGCTGGAAGATTAAACCCTGTTCACGAGGAAAATCTTGTTCTGCCTCAATATAAAGCTCTTTTTCTTTCTTATACTGCCCGGTTTTATGATATGCTGACCCAAGAACAGTATAATACCAAACAACCTGAGGTTTTGAGTCCCATCCTTTATAAATCTCCAGGGCTTTTTCATATTCAGGGATTGCTTTATCATATTGACCTAATCCACTGTAGCAATAACCTGATAAATAATATACAGATGGAATCTGATCATCAAGTTCCTGAAGTTGCCTCAAGTAATTAATTGCGTTATTTGGTGTTTCAAAGGTTAAGGCATACCACAATTCTGCATATAGCTTCTGATACAAGGACAACATTTCCCTTTTTTTGTATAGTCTGAGACACCACTGTCTTGACTGATCAGTCAGACCCTGATTCCCACATGAAGCAGATAGCTGTATATAAGCGTCAGTAAAGTTTGAATCAATAGCTACTGATTTCAGGTACCAGTTCGCTGCGGTGGTGAAATCTCCTTTATAAAAAGCTTTTTCCCCATACAGATAATACCTGTATGCTTCAGGGGAGCCGGTAGTTACATATTTCTTATAATCGGGAGTTAATCCCTGTTCCAATTTAGACATTATTAGAGAATTCTTTACCATCACTGAAAGTGAATCAATGATATGAAGTATATTTTCTGCAGTACCGTCTATTTGAAATGATTTAAAGAGCTCTTCTCTTTTTGAGTCGATTAATTGTGCATTTACCCGTATTGTAGCCCCAGCCTGTTTTATGCTTCCATGGATAAATATATTAGCATCAAGTTTCTGTGAAATTGAACCGGCAACAGAAGGTGTGAATGAAGCATAGTTTGCAAATCCTCTGCTTTGAAGAACGCCGGTGATTGATTCTAAATGCCGGACCTTAAATTCTTCATAGTTTGTAAGACTATTGATCAATTCATTCTGAATTCCACCCTGCCAGATATCCCAGATGGTGTCATTGGTCATATTCTGAAATGGCATCACTGCAATTGAAATTCTTCCGTCTGCAGATATCAGGTTTGCCAGTTTGTCGCGTTTGAATATTTTTGGATAAATAAGAAGTGCTGCAATTATTAATAGTCCTAAGACTACAGCTCCTGATAGCAACTTAATCCTGTTTAGTCTGGCAGGCTTCTCCTTAGTTGTCTGTTTCTTTTCTTCAAAAACTTCCCCGTATGAGATCCTTTGCTGAATGACTTCTTTCTCAGTTACACCTTTATCTGCCTTCCATCCCAGAAGGATCTCCCTTGTTGCAAGAGACACTTTATTTATCTGGTTCCGGTACCTGGTGTTGTTCAGGTTTTTCTTATCATCGTCGGCAGGGGTAAGTGACCTGTTTACTCCGGGCTCTTTATATATAAACTCAACACCCCGCATTACTCCTCCAAGTACCGATTCACATAATTTAATATCAGCGGCATCCAGGTCATGAATACGGACAGGCAATACCCGGCTTGACACATTCCCTCCGGGCAGTTTTACCTTCAATCCGAACTGATCCGTTGAGGCCTGTTCCACAAATGCACGGAACTCATGTTCCCAGGCAAAGGACGTTGGGTCACAATAGGTCCGGGAAACTATGGGTATAAAGATCAGGCACTTTAGCTTATTCTTAAGGGAGGCATCCACATCATGTGTTTCCAGCAGACCATCGTGTGGATTGATGTCAAAATAAATACTTATATCCTCTTTAAAGGTTGATTCAATTTCCTTCTTCAGGTTATCAACAAACTCAGTCACCCAACCATCGTACTTGTTGTCTTTCTGGCGGTAGCTGATGAAAATGTCGTATTCAAAACCGGGAATGATGCTGGCCATAAATGTGGTTTATTGTGATAAAGTTACAAAATGATCAGATTTGAGACAAATAATATTCCATCGTAGGGACACGCCATGACATGTCCCTACTGATAATACCGACTTTAAATACCCTCAATTTCAGGTTCTTTCTCTTTAAAGATCAGATACCAGTTACCATTCTCGATCAGGGCTTCCTTTCCAATAATAAAAAAAAGGGCTTTAAGATAAGAATGATATTCATCTGTCTCCTGCAGGATTGCATTTACTTCATTAATCTTTGCTTCAGCGCGCTGATAAATGACATTCATTAATTCATACTGATTAAGCAACTGATAGTAGCCCTTCATCTTAATAAATGCTTTAATCATGGCGAACAGGCTTAATAATGTCCCGATGGCAACTATCAGAGGGTTCAGGTAGCGATTCATCTCATAGAATTTCTCTAAAAAGAAAACCGATATCAGAAGAGCAGATGCGACAATAAAAGAGGTGTTTGAAATTATATGATTATGGACCAGCTTCCGGGTCATTTTCTTAATTGATGAATCAAAAAAATCCGCCTGGTTTTTCACCCAGTTTTTTGTCAGATTGTCTATAGCAGTTGATGTGAATGAATTCTTAGTATAAGTGACACCATAAATTGATGAAAGAATATGCTTTATCCAGGTGAACTCTTTTCTGTGTATTCTTAGAATATAATCAGAAACATTTTTATTTATCCCTGCAATATTCCAGTAAAACTGAATCCTCAGAGCCTCTGCATGTGTTCTGTTATATAAATATTTTTTATGATTCTTTTTTATCCGGGAGTTGAAATAAACTATGATTGCAGAAACGATGAAAAGCATGGCCACTCCCAATACCAGATTATTCAACCACAAGTTAGTATAGATCTCCAGGGTCAGAACTAAAAAAAGTCCGATTATAAACAGCCAGACAGCAGTTCGCATATCTCTCTTCTGAAAACGAAGTGATAATACATCAAAAATCGAATACCAGCACAGAATTGAATTTTGAGAGACATCTTGTTTTTCAGAACTATTAAATAAAAAATATTGAGATTTTTCGAATGCCGGTTGCCCAACCTTAAGTGAATCTGAATTGATCTCCTCGATTTTTTCAAGGGCTTCTTTAATTGATGAATCTTTTAAAACCAGTTCCAGAGATAATTTAACCTCCCAATTTTGTTCCTTCAAACCCTGATCCGGGGACCCGATCCTGGTGCATGGCAAAACATAAACACTTCCATCATAATCAAATGTGCTTTCAGCTACATTGTCATCATCCCCGGTTCTCTTATAATTCACTATATCAGCTGTTCCTCCTTTTTTTCCTTCTTCTCCATCCCAGAGGGCAATCAATATTAAAGAACTGTCTGCCACGAACTTCCCGGTTTTAAGATATTGTTGAGGTCTGTCAATTTCTTTGCCGTAATAACCAATGCAGAAACTTCTTTTTGACTGTTTCACCAATTCATCAAACTCTCTATCAGAAACATCATCAAAATCTTTTTTATATTCTGCTGCTTCAAATGGAGTCGGGACGATCAGCTCGAATTTTTGTCTATAATCTTCATTTTTTCTTTTCAGATCTAAAAAAATATTGGCAACAAATCTGTCTGCACCCTCTGCAATTGATGAAAACAGATAGATAGGAGAATTAGGATATTCTGATGCCAGATCTTTAAACAATTGTTCGATTTGCAATCTGTGTTCTTCGGTAGTTATAACATCCAGATGACCTACAACACCTATGGTAATTGGTATCTTATTTAATCCCGTCATTTCTATATCTGATATTGTGTAACATGAAATTGTTTTGTGAGTCTCTGCCAAAGTTAACCCCGGGTTTACTAAAAAACAAATATTTCTTTAGCCCTGATTTAATCTAATCTTAATAATTCACAAATCTAATTAAAATGCTCTATTTCTTTGTGTTACTTTGTGACGAACTTTGTGGATACTTTGTGGTAAAAAAGTTTAACCACTAAGTCACACAAAGGGTTTCACAAAGGCTCACCAAGTTTATTAATTAAGCATGTTAGAAGATTTAAACCGGATGAAGAATAATCAATATACCTGATAAACTGATTACCATGAAAAAAATTCCATTTTTCCTGATTGTTTTTATTATGATGCCGTTAGCTGCATTGGCACAACCTGTCAAATTCCTGCTGCACGATAACTGGAAAGCAAAAAGAGTTACAGATATAATAGCCGATGGATCTGTAATAACAGGGGCTGATTACAAACCTGAAGGATGGCTGGATGCAGTTGTCCCGGGAACCATTCTGACAACCCTTTTACACAATAATCAGATTCCGGATCCTTTTTTCGGATTGAATAATAATCTTATTCCTGACGTGTATATTACAGGAAGGGATTATTATACCTACTGGTTTTATAATGAGTTTGAAACCCCTGAGATTAAAGAAGGTCAGGAGGTATGGCTTAATTTCAGGGGAATAAATTATTTTGCCGATCTGTTCCTGAATGGTAACAGAGTAAATACAAATATACATCAGGGTATGTACCTCAGGGAAAAATATCTGATTACACCCTTTCTGAATAAAGGAAAATCAAATAAACTGGCAGTCTGGGTAGCACCTCCTGATCCGGTTGGGAATGCCTATGCCGGCCAGGGTGGCGATGGGACCATCGGCCGTAATGTAACAATGCAATGTACAGCAGGTTGGGACTGGATTTGTCCCATCCGCGACAGAAATACCGGTATCTGGGACCAGGTAAGTGTGGAAATTACGGGATCGGTCGACATCAGAAATCCTTACATCGAAACCAGGGTTCCGGGAATAAGAGTACCCGGAACAAAGCAGGATCCGGCTTATGTCAAACCGTCGGTGGAATTGAAAAACGCTTCATCGCAAATAGTGCAGGGGACTTTGAAAATTGAATTTGAAGGGCAGACTGGTAATTTAAAAGTTACACTTAATCCTTTCGAAGAGAAGGTTATACAGCTTCCGGAAATTAAAATTGAAAATCCTCTTTTATGGTGGCCCAATGGAATGGGTGATCAGCCATTGTACTACATGAAAATTGATTTCATTGCACCGGGTAAAAATATGGATTCTGAACTGGTTCCTTTTGGCATCAGAGAAACGGGCGACTATTTTGATGAAAAAATTAAAGCCCGGGTATTTACTGTAAATGGTCAGAAAGTTTTCATAAAAGGGGGCAACTGGATCGCCTCAGATGCTTTACTTCGTCTATCAAAAGAGCGATACGAAGCTGAAGTACGGCTTCATGCAAAAATGAATATGAACATGATCAGGGTTTGGGGAGGAGGCCTCACCGAGCGGCCTGAATTTTACGATGCTTGTGATAAATATGGCATATTGGTATGGCAGGATCTCTGGATTTCAGGCGACTGTAACGGGGAATGGAATGATCCGTTAAAAAAAGAGTCACAAGCCAGGCGCAAGGCTTACCCTGACAATCACAGTCTTTTCCTTGAATCAGTTATAGATCAGATTAAAATGCTCAGAAATCACCCGAGTCTTTACCTCTGGTGCGGAAGTAATGAAACTCTTCCCCCTGCCGATATACTTAAGGCTCTTGAAGAAAACATATTCCCTCGCCTTGATCCGGGCAGGTATTTTCTTGAATATTCAACATCCCCGAAGCTTATGACCAACTCCATAGGAGGTGTTGGCGACGGACCTTATGGTATCAGGGAACCGGAAAATATTTTCACAGAAAGATCATTCCCTTTTAATCCCGAGACAGGTTCAATAGGAATTCCAAACTATGATGGATTGAAGAAGATAATCCCCGAAGATGAAATGGTACCTCCTCAGTCATTTAGGGCAGTCAAATCCTGGTCGTATCATAAATATTTACCACTGCTCGATTTTCCTGATCGTTACGGAAAAGTAAAAGACATCCGTGATTTTTGTTTTAAAGCTCAGATTGTCAGTTATGAGCAGTACAGGGCACTTCAGGAAGGCTTCAACTACAAAATGTGGGATTGGTATTCCGGAATGCTGGTATGGAAAAATCAGAATCCCTGGACAGCATTACGTGGTTTTTTTTATGATTACTACCTGGATTACACGGGTGGTTATTTTGGATATAAACATGGTGCAGCCCCTGTTCATATTCAATTTAATTTAAATGATTCGGTGGTATGCGTATTAAACCAGACTGCCGGTAAAATTATCGATATCACAGCAACTATCCTCTTATATGATATGCATGGCAAATTGCTTTCCGAACAAAAGAATCCGGTTAACCTGAACCCTCATGATAAGATATTACTGAATAAGGTTGATTTACCTGAAAATACCAATGAGGTCTTCTTTCTCAAGTTACTGCTGACGGATAGAGATAAGCTGGTGGATGAGAATCTGTACTGGCTGTCAAACAATCAACATTCGTATGAAAAACTGAACGAACTTGGAAAAGTCGATGTCAAGACGACAATCACCAAAAGAGATGAAGGTCATGCAAATATTGTAATCTCCAATCCCAGAAGTGAAACTGCATTCTTCATCCGGTTGAAAATAATGAACCAGAAAGATGAACTGGTTCTGCCTTCTTTTTTCACCGACAACTATTTCACATTGCTGCCGGGCGATGAAAAAAAGATTGAGCTTGACCTTACCTCAAATACCATTTCGGCCGGCAACGATAAGTTGAAGCTGGTAGTTGAAGGATGGAATGTTCTTCCGGAAGAAATAAAATTCTGAAACATTAAATCTTAGCAGTAGTTTCTACGATCGCATCGCCATTTTCAAAAAGTTTAGACCTTATTTCCACCCTAGCCCGGGGCCTTCAGGAGCTGTGATATAACCATCTACAGGTTCCGGAACATTATTAATAAAATAGGGATACTGATGGGTATATTTCCAGTAATTGCTTTCCATATAACAAAAATTAGGTATTGAAGTTGACAGGTGAGCAGATGCGACATACAGTAATGGGCCACCGCAGGTATGAGGTGATCCCGGGATATGGTAAGCATCAGCCATATCGCACACCTGTTTTACGCACTTTTAATAAACAGGTTCTGAAACCCTCAGTTAATGGGGTTTGATTTTTGAATATGCTGTTTTATGGATGACCTTAAGCAATGACTTTGAGCCTCTGGCATCTCCCCCCAGTTGCCAGATCATAATCCCTGAGGCTTTTTCTTTCGAAAGCTCAGTCTTCTTCTTTATGGTATGTATTCCATTATAATAAATAATCATACCGTCATCCATTTTCCACTGATCGACGGATTCAGAACCATGGAATTCGGAGATAATCTGCTTATAATTCATGGATTTTGCCGGAGATGTTATTTCCGGGCCAAATCCATATCCGTAAAAAGGCACGCCCAGTACCATCTTTTCCCTTGGAAGATTTCTTTCTTTTCCAAAGTAATCCAGGTCTTCCACGGCATTGGCATAAGAGGAATGTTGCCCTGGCATCTCAGGCCGCCAAGGACCGGTACGGTCATAAACCATAATATTTACAAAATCGTATTGGGTCAGGGCTTTGTCAGAGAGCTGGTCCTTATAATAAACTGCTATAGCCGAGGTTATAAGTTTTTGTTGCAATTTTAAAGCACTTGCCAGTTCCACTACAAATACTTCATAATTTTCATCAATGTCGCTGCCTTCCAGATCTACATCTATCCCGTCAAGATTATACCTGAGAACTTGTGATAGCAAATTTTGAATAAACATAGCCCTTTTATCGTCTTTCAAAAGGTTACGATAATAGGGGTGTTCACCTCCCCCGGCAATTGAGAACAATACCTTTACATTTTCCCGGTGGGCTTTTGTAATAAAAGGTTCCAGGGCTGAAAAATCCTGTGTAAAATTTCCGAGAGAATCGGGGTTCAGGAAAAATAAATTAACATGAGTTAATCTTTTAAAAGGAAATTTATTAAAATCATTCATTGCGGATCGGAGGGAATAATATCCGACTACTTTGAAATCGGATTTCAAATGCTGGCAATTCATTTGAAAAAACAGAAAACTGAGTACCATTATGATGAAAAATGTTTTTCTTCTCATTTCCTGTGATTTATTGATATAATTGAATCCTGTATTCCTCATCAGATAAAAAAACAAACCGTTTCGATGTAACTGTTTTTAAAGTTTCAACCGGATTCCTAACCTGATCAATAGACCGGTAATAACCGCACATAGCAATGCAAACAAAATGGATTTAATCAAACCGATACCGCCTGTCAGCAGGGCTTCCAGGTGTATATGGAATAATCGAATAGTTGCATAAGCAAAATAGGGTATCAGGTAACAGAGTAAAGTGCTTGTTCCTGCAGGCTTGATCAGGTCAAACCATTTTGCCTTTCCCATAACATCTGCCACCCAGTATATTACCGTGAACGCCAGGATAGTAAATGCACTGCAGAGAAATAACCATGCCGGTGTAGCTCCCAGTTTTGCCAATCCCCAATAAGGCCGGGTGACAATTGATAATCCAATTAATATAGCAGAGAATCCAAGGAATACTAAGGTTAAACGTTTATTATCCTTGCGATTCACAAAATACTGGAAAATTATAGAAGTCAATACGCCTCCCATTGTAAGTCCGGCGAGTGTACCTCCCAAGATCGCCCCGGGGATAAATGAAAATATGGTATCTCGCGGAATGAGTCCTGCTTTTGATACCATGCTTAAAATAC
>Ga0315283_10003621_pt1 | contig 13253 bp, 17 predicted proteins | sample YL17G09_0_MG_FD_204541 | JGI IMG/M metagenome (GOLD analysis project Ga0315283, IMG submission 204541) | Sediment microbial communities from Yellowstone Lake, YNP, Wyoming, USA - YL17G09_0 | ecosystem: Environmental > Aquatic > Freshwater > Lake > Sediment | place: USA: Wyoming | collected...
TGTTTACCCTCGTAGGAGGAAAGGTTCAAGGAACCAATACGTATGAAATCGCCAATGAGGGGGAGCTCAACCTTCAGCTTGTCCCCCGGCACGCTCGAAAGCTGACCACGGATGACTACATTAAGCGGATTCGACCGCTTATTTCACAGGTACAAGTTCCCGGCGGGAAAGTAATGGTTTTACAAATGAAAACGAGGGGCTTTCGCAAACTTGGAGCCGGCGATGTGGAGGTCGAGATCAAGGGACCCGAGGTCGCTCAACTCTTTGAGTTGGCTCGCCGAACTTCGAGCGTCATGAGCGAAATGAAACATTTCACCAACATTTACATAGGGATGGACTTAAACAAGCCCGAATATCAGGTAAAAATCGACCGGCGCCGAGCGGGGGAACTGGGCGTGTCTGTCTCCGATGTGGCAACCACCCTACGTTCGTTCATCACCGGGGCCGTGGCGACCCGATTTAAGGAGGGGGATGAATATTACAATATCCGGGTCATGGTCCGCGAAAAAGACCTTAAATCACTAAAAAGTGTGGAGGATCTTCCCGTTATGTATACCCCAGCGGGTTTCCTGAGGCTTCGGGATGTGGCCAAAGTGGTTCCCGCTACGGGGCCGGTGGAGATTATCCGCAGGGACCAGGTCAAAATGGTCAGCGTGATCAGTGATGCCTCGGGAGTGAGCGTGGGGCGAGCGCTTCAGGAATTAAAAGACGGCCTCAAGAAGGTGGATATTCCCGCGGGATATGCGATCTCCTTTGGCGGACAGGCCCAAATGATGTCCGATATGCAGAAAGAGCTTCTTGCCGTATTTGGGTTTTCCGTCTTTTTCACCTTCGCGCTGCTCGGAATTCAATTCAATAGTCTCAAGCTTCCGGGTTTGATCATCGGCGTTCTGCCCGCCTGCCTTGCCGGAGTAGTCTTGCTTCTGTTCGCGACCGGATTGCCCTTAGGGGCAACGGTGATCATCGGCGTGATGTTGGTTGTGGCCGCTACGGTAAATGGCGGTGTACTCCTTTTGACTTTTGCCGAAGAATTCCGAAAGTCGGACCAACGGTCCCCCGGCCAGGCAATTCTCGAAGCAGCCAAGGTCCGCCTTCGGCCCTGTCTGATGGTTTCCCTGCTTATTATTACGAGTATGATCCCCTTGGCACTGAAACTTGAAGAAGGGGGTGACATGCTCCAGCCCATGGCCGTTGCCGCCATCGGCGGCATCCTTGTGGAGATCCTTGTAGTACTTTTCTTGGTACCCTCTCTGTACGTGATCTTTACCCGCGAAAGGAGGACGTCTCCCGAATCCAGCGGCGATGGGCAGAGCCCGACGGTCGCAGACCCGAGGGGGTAAACATTGGGGGGGGACAGAAGGATGAAAATAATTTGAAAGATGGGGCCGAGATGGCGGGCAAACCGGTATGGCGGCATCCCTACTCAGGCGGAGCTTTTTAAAATGGTGCAGGCCCTGAAAAGCATATCCGCACCCCCCCATCGTCTTTAGGGCTGATGCTGGCGGTCGCAGCCGAAGGATATTGCCGAAGTTCCAGAGACGCTGAACTATAGTTGATGATTCATCGGCCATTTAGAAACCTTCTAGGCAATCAATTTGTTTTAAGACTGCTAAGCAGACGTTCTTTTACGCCGATGAGCGTTAATCCGACAACCTCTCCAGTTTCTTCTCTATACCTGATAACTGCCCCCTCCCCTATATCAACTCCAAGTGCTTTTTGGGGCTCTCCGATACTGATGTAAAGAACATCGGCATCTTCATCATATTCCCAGTTAAGATTCTCTTTTTTCTCAAGTATCTTTATTGCTTCCATATAGTTTGTCTCCTTTCTGACGGCTTCTTAGCATAATATGCTGTTATTACAAAACCATCCGTATTTGAAACCTCTTTATATATCACAACCAAATACTCGGAAGTAAGCGGTGTCTTTTCGTCAAATTTAATCCCGATAAGCTCGCCAAAATCACCTTGCTGAATTAAATCTGGATCAGTTATCGTATCCAGTACTTTTTCCTTCGCTCCATCCATTTCAGGATGCCTTTTAATAATGTGGTCCCATCTTTCAATGGTCAACCGTATAGGCAGATGATTCTTCGATCTGACAATTACCATTTAAGGCCTTTCTTGTTCTATCATGCTTCATTTTACACATATTTGATTGTTTTGTCCTCTCTCTTCTTATTCTTTCTAACTTCTCTGCGGGTTCGTCAGTCGGATCTTGAGGGACTAATTTCCCTTCAAAGGACAGTGGGGGCATTGATGATTCTGAGATTCATAGAATCATTCAGACAAGGCTTGAGGACATTAGACGATTTTTGAAAGAGCTTTGCACCCTTTTAAAAATTTCCTGATAGAGGGTGTTACGAGAAAAAATATGATATGCACTTAGAAAACAAAGATCAGGATTGAAATTTTCTCGCCTCAATCTCACCTCATCGATCATCCCAATTTCGACAAAGCTGTCTCTTCAATCCCATACTGTCGCCAAGGACGTATTTTCAACTATTTGAAATTTTTCACTTATAAAAAATCTCCTCGACAATGTTGTCGAAATCAATTTTCAGATCGTCATCTGCCATCCCCCCGAATTGGGTTAAAACTCTTTGATATATTGAAACATTTTTGGTTGAGGGTTTATTGGCACCAGAGTTGCAACCTTGAAAGGCAGAAATCATAGGGAGCAAAGGTAAGATGTCAAATCGTTTTAGACCATATTTATTCATTCTATTGGGCATCCTTTTGGCCGCCATTCTTCTGAATGCTCCCGTTGCCTTTGCCTCCAAACTGCCCACGGCCTGCAACATTTTCAATAAAACACAAATAGAAAAATCCGGGCCCTGCGGACCTCAGGCCATGTTTTCCAAATTCCAATCCCTTCAGGATGGATTGGTTCTCGTCCCCGGAGAAGAACTTCAAATCGACAATTTCAGAATGTCCCGGAATAACCACTTTTCTTTCTTTTTGCAACCGGTAATCATTCCCAACTCTGTACCCCTTCGCTGCTAATTTCTGCCTCGCATCAAAGGTGCAAGCCTTACCCTTTTTATTCCTAAAAAATAATTCTTTAGAGATGATCATCGCCTTATCTTTCCCGGCCTAAGCCGGGATGCTAAAAAACCCCAAAAAGAGGAGAGAAAAAATGAAAAAGACAGCGATTGGAATCAGCATCGTGGCGGCCCTGTTGGTGACTGCCTCCCTGGCTCTGGCCTGGGGGCCGGGCTACGGAAGGGGGGCTGGATATGCGGCTGGCCCGTTTTACAGCGGATGCTTATATGCATCCAATGTTAACCTGACTGCGGAACAGACCGCAAGACTCAATAGCCTGCAACAGGCATTTTTGAACGAAACGCTGCCGGTTCGGAATGAGATGGCCTCGAGCGCCATGGAGGTTCGCACTCTGATGACTCAGCCTGGAACGGATGCCGCCAAGATTACCGCAAGACAGCGGGAAATCTTTGCTCTGCAGCAAAAGCTCCAAGAAAGGTCGCTGGCATACCAGTCTGACGCCCGGAACAGCCTGACACCACAGCAACTATCCGCGCTTCCTCCCGGATGCGGGCTTGGGTTTGCGGCGGGTACCGGCTATGGCGGCGGGTATGGCGGTGGTTATGGTCGTGGCATGGGGTATAGCCCCGGTTTCGGAGGCGGAAATGGCCGGGGCCGCGGTATGGGGCGCGGAGGCGGGTTCGGGAGAACCCGGTAATGACGTCTGGGGGAGGGGGAGCCCCTCCCCCGGAAGGGAGGTTTGAAAATGAGAAAAATAACATTCATCATCGCAGGCTTCCTGGTCTTGTTCTTTGCTTCTTCGGGGTTTGCCCAACGGGGCGAATCCTACGGAAGGCGAAATTTCCCACTCTCCGAATCCCCTTGCTGGACGAAGGCATACCTGGAGGCAACTCCAGAACAATTGAAGTCCTTGGAAAATTTGCAGCGGTCTTTCTATAAAGAAATTTCTGGATTGCGCAATCAGCATATGAATCTACGTTATGAACTTCGATCTTTGCTGGATAGTCCCAACCCGGATCGCAGGATGATTCTTGAAAAACAAAACCAATTTTCGGGCATCCAAATGAAAATGGATCAAATCTCCATCCAGTATTTGTTAAAGGCCCGTGCCCTATTGACGCCGGAACAGTTGTCTAAACTCCCTTCGGGCTGCAACCTGGGGTTCAACTATGGCCCAGGAAGAGGCTGGGGTCGGGGAATGGGACAAAGAAATAGATTTTGAAGAAGTTAGTTGACAAAACCTTTCTATGAATATATGATTATTCGATCATATATACATTAAAAGAAATAAGGGGAGCACTGAAAGGAGAAAATGAAATGAAAAGAATGAAATGGATGTTGGTTATTGTGGTGGCCCTGGTATTGGCCTCCTTTGCTTTAGCAGATGCCCAATGGCGGGGTAACGGGCGATGGCCGGCGTGGTCGGCAAATTATTACCACTGGAACTGGAACCCGGCAACCGTCGAGACCATCAAAGGAGAGGTGATGACCAAGGATACGATCACCCCTCCTAAAGGTCGAAGCGGGCTGCCGGCTGTGGGTATGACTTTGAAAAAAGAGGATAGCTACGCGGTCTATGTTCATCTTGGACCGCAGTGGTATTTCGACAAACAGGAGCTGAATATCAACGTAGGAGACAAGGTGGAGGTAACCGGCTCCAAAATCATGGTAGAAGGTGAAACGGTCCTCCTGGTATCTTCGCTCAAGAAGGGCGACAAGACCTGGCAGTTTCGGGACCCGCAGGGATTCCCCTATTGGTCCGGGCGAAGATGGTAAGAAAAGGCGAAGCGCTCCCCTTCTTTTTTCTTGCCAAGAATGAGGTTTATCATGGTTGAGCTTTTAAGAAGAAAATCCGTAAAAGAAAATATAGGTGAGATGGGGCCGGCCCTGGCGATTCTCCTGGCCACCTTGATCATTTCAACTTTCATCACCGAGTTTACCTTTACTTTTGGCCTGAACGCGGTGTGGAAGACCCTCTTCCGGTTCCTGCGGCTTTCCCTTGTCCTAACGCTTCCGCTATTCCTGCTCCCGGGCATCTGCGCAAGGATTCAGGGATTTTTTAATCGCGGGAATCGACAGCTTGTCCGGGTCCAGGAGGATCGCGACACCGCCATTCATCCCCTGAAGAACTGGATCATCCGGCCATTCCAGGGCATCGGCCTGGGCATGCTTTTGGCCACCAAGCTACTGACTATTTTGCAGCTTTACAGCGGAACCGCGGTTACCGTAGAAACCATTCTCCCCCCGGGCCAATTTAATATGGGCCGTTTCCTAACCGCGACAGCCATCGCCATAATCGTATCTTTACTGCTTTCGTTTTTATGGACCCTGGATGATCTAGGGGTCCGTCATTACAATCGGAAGACGCGGGAAGTCAGGATGATCGGAAAATATGTCGGCCTGTTACTCCCCATTTTTTTCGGGTTTTATGGGATTTTTAGTCTCTTTGACGATTTTGATCGGCTTCCGGCCGCTCTCTATATTGCCCAGATGGTTATTGTTCTCTACCCGCCCTTTGTCGTCTTCAGCGTGCTTCACAACCGTTATGTGAAGAGCCGGGAAGACAAATTATTGGAAAAGCTCAAAGTGGCTTAGGATGTCATTCTAGCCAATCGGGACGCACCGGCGGCCTCCAAGATATAAATTGGGCCGGGAAAGTCCAGTAAAAGAAAAGGAAAATGGAATTTGAAAAAAATATTGGAGGAAGAAAAACATGAGCTTGATTAAAGCCGAAAATGTCAGCAAAGACTACCGGGTCGTAGCCACCAAAATCACCAAAGACTACCAGACCGGGGAGGTCGTGGTCAGGGCTTTGAGGGAGGTTACCTTCGATATCGAATCCGCCTCTTTTGTCTCCTTCATCGGCCCTTCGGGAAGCGGGAAAACGACCCTTTTGAACCTGATCGGGTGCCTGGACAAACCCACGGAGGGGAACATACAGGTGGCAGGAGTCGATGTGGTTAAACTGGACCGGAAGGAGAGCGCCCGGTTCCGGGGAAACCATATCGGGTTCATCTTCCAGGACTTCAACCTGATCCCCGTTCTTACGGTCTTTGAAAACATCGAATACCCCCTTCTCATGGTTCAGAGAACACCTGCGGGAGAAAGGAAGAAGAGGGTGATGACCCTTTTGGAAGCGGTCGGGATGGCGGACCAGCAGGAAAAGTATCCCGACCAGATTTCGGGGGGACAAAAGCAGAGAGTAGCGGTCGCCAGGGCGTTGGTCACCAATGCTAAACTCGTGCTGGCCGACGAGCCCACGGCGAACTTGGACACCAAAACAGCCTACACGGTGATTGAACTGATGAAGAAGATGCGGGATGAATTCAAGACCACCTTCATCTTTTCCACCCACGACCAGAGGATCGTGGGCGAGGCGGAAATCGTCTACAGCCTGGCGGACGGGGAGTTGGTCGGAAAACAGGTTAAAGGAGAAGAGAAAAATGGGTAATCTATTTAAAATCGCGGTTCGCAACCTTTTGCGATACAAGAGAAGGACGATCCTGACTACATCTCTGATCGCCGTCGGAGTGATTTTCGTTCTGGGGTATATATCCATCTCGGGCTCGTTCAAAACTATGATTATCGGTCAGATTACCGATTCCATGCTCGGGCATTTGCAGGTTCACCGCAAGGGGTATGTGGCTTCCATCGAAAATCTTCCCCTGAATTTAAACCTGCGCGCCCCGGCCTATAAGAAGCTGGAGGGCATCCTGAATCAACAGCCGGAAGTCGAAGCCTACTCCCCGCGGATCAAATTCGGGGGAATGTTCAGCAACTTTACGGAAACGACCAACATCCGGCTCAACGGGGTCGATCCCGAAAAAGAGTTTAAGACCATCCCTCTACTGACTTCAAGGATCCAAAACGGCCAGAAAAACCTGAATAGAGGGGAGATCCTTGTTCCCGACCTTCTGGCCAGAGGAATGGGCGTGAAAGTTGGGGACATGGTGGTCGTGGTGGCCACTAACCAGGATGGTTCGGTGAATGGAAAACAATTCAAAGTCTCCGGAATCCTCGAAAGCGCCACCGGCCCGGGAGGAAGGGACGGCTACATCCATCTAGGAGATGCCATGGAAGTTTTAAGAATGGGGGAGATGGAGGTAAGCGAAGTGGCGATCCGAATAAAACACTCCAGCAAAGTCGATGCCTTCACCCAGAAGCTCGATGGTCTGCTTTCCGGGGAGGTAAACAAGCAAGGGAAACCGATCTTTGAAGTCCACTCCTGGGAGAAATTGTCACCCTTTTACAATATCGCCCGGATGATCGACGTCATGACCATCTTCATCCAGATCATGCTCATCGCCGTCGTTCTCATCAGTGTTATGAACGTGCTGATCATGGCCGTCTATGAAAGGGTCCGGGAGATCGGGACCATCGCCGCCATCGGCACGCTTCCGGGAAAGATTCTTTCCATGTTCATGCTGGAAGGGTTGTGCCTGGGGTTAATAGGGGCGGTGATTGGCGATATCGTGGGGTCGGCGATCATCTACATCCTCAATCTCACGGGAGTGATAACTTTTGATTTTGCCCGGCAGACGGGGCTGATCCTGAAGCCGACGATCGATCCTGTCAATGTGTTGGCAATTTCCGCCATTGTAATCGTCGTTTCCATCGTGGCCAGCCTCCAGCCGGCATTGAAGGCCTCGCGCATGGAACCCATCAAGGCGCTAAGACATGTATAGAAAGGAGGGGGCAAAATGAAAAAAATAGCTATAACCGTTCTGTCTGTGTTTTTTTTCCTTACGAGCCTTGTTTATGCCGCCGAGCAGGAGAAAATCGCCGTCGCCGCGGAGGGGAAGACCGCCGCAGCCAAGGTGAGCGGAGTGGCCGCCCGCGCCCCCTATTTTCTGATCTTTGATGAATCAGGAAAATTACCGGAGGCCGTCGATAACCCCTACAAAACGGCCAAGGGAGGCGCCGGGACTTCCGTGATCCTTTTTTTGGCTCAAAAGGGGACAACCATGGTTGTGGCCGGGGAATTCGGGGAAAACATGATCCAGTCCATGAAAGAAAAAGGAATGCGGTATCTGGAATTCAAAGGCAGCGTCGAGGAAGCCTTGAAGAAGCTCTTGGAAGCGAAGAAGTAAAAATCGAAATTAGGAATGAGAAAAAGGGGGAAAGATGTTTAAAGCCATTACTCTATTCATCGTCTTGATATTTGCCGGCCCTGCCTTTGCCCTGGACAGTACCCAGCTTCTGAAGCAGATCGACCGCAACCTGAATCCCGAAAATTTTGAAACCTACAGAAAGTTAATCAATGTCGAGCCGGATGGACGGAAAAAGGAATATACCCTTTTCACGGTGAAAAAAGGAATGGATAAGGTCGCCGCTCTCTTCCTGGCCCCGGCCAGCGATAAAGGCCGGAGCACCCTCCGGCTTGGGGATAATATGTGGCTATACATTCCCAACGTGGGAAAGCCCATCCGGATCACCAGCCTCCAGTCGGTTGTTGGGGGGGTTTTCAATAACTCGGATATTCTGCAACTGGATTACTCAGCGGAATACGATGTGGAGAAGGTGGACGAATCCGGCGGCGAATACCTGTTTTATCTCAAAGCGAAGACAAAGACGGTGGCCTACGACCGGCTAAAAATGTGGGCGGACAAAAATAAAAAGCTGCCCACGAAAATTGAATGCCGAACGGAAGCGGACATGCTCATCAAGACCCTGTATTTTAAGGATATCAAAGATATGGGTGGGGGTATCGTGCGGCCCACGGTAATCGAAACGGACAGTCCTTTATACAAAGGCTATAAATCCGTCCTCATTCTCGCCGGGATGAAGAAAAGGGAGTTTAAGGATGAGGTCTTTACTTTGACTTTTATGCCGAATATAGAATCCATACGAAAATAAACAACATTTAACCGCAGAGAGCGCAGAGAACGCAAAGGCCGCACAGATCTAAAAAATAGATTTTTGGTAACGCTATAGTCTTCTGAGGCTGTTCGGACAGAGATCTCTGCTCGGTCTGCGGTGAAAAATTTAAAGCAAAGAAAAATTCTTACAATTTTCTGTAAAATGAAAGAAGCAGCGACACTTTTGATCTTGTTGCTCTTTTTCCTTTGCCCTTTGGCACGGGCAGAAGAGTACAAGTTCGAGCCCTCGGAAATCGAGAAAAAGCCTTATCACCTGGGAGGTTTCGGGGAGTTCAGGCCGGTTCTGAATGTGCTGGACAAGAGTGCCGCCTTATACAAGGTCAATTTCTACAACCAGAATGTGGGAGACACGACCAAAGAATATAATTTCCGGCTGCAGCTGGAAGGAAGTTACGAAGAAGGCATTGCCCGGCTTTTCATGAGGATGAACCAGGATGTCAATAATACCTACCAGGGCTGGTCCAGTGATGGAACCCTCTATGAAGGGTTTTTGTCTCTCAAGCCCTCTAACTCTTGGGTAATTGATATCGGCAAAAGGACCTTTAAATGGGGCAAGGGGTACGCCTGGAACCCAGTCGCCTTTATTGACCGGCCTAAGGACCCGACCGACCCGGAGCTGGCCCTGGAGGGATTCTGGGCTGGCTCCATCGATTACATCAGGAGTTTTGAAGGCCCCCTGAAGACTTTTTCCTTTACCCCGGTTTTGCTGCCGGTCATAAATGATGAGATAAATGGTGATATTGCCGGGCCCCAGTTGAACCTTCCCGGGACCAAGCCTCCCAGCGCCTCCAACCAGATTAATATGGCTGGGAGATTTTATTTTCTGCTCTATGACACCGACATCGACCTCATTTTCTTTACCGGAGGAAGCAAGACGACCCGCTACGGGGTGGATTTTTCCCGCAATATCAGCACCAGCCTCGAAGTTCATGGGGAATTGGCCCTCATCGAAGATTTCCAAAAGACATTCATCGACCAGAACGGGAATCTCCAAACTTCTAATTATGATCACGTCTGGAGTTATCTGCTTGGAATTCGCTACCTCTCGCCGAAGTTAACCACCTACATCCTGGAGTATTACCGGAATGAGGCCGGGTTTACCAAGAACGAGGTGCAGGACTTTTTCTCTTTCGTGAACAAGGGGTACAGCACCTATCTTTCCACCGGGAACGCCGCCCTTATCCAGAAGGCGTCGGCCCTGACCCAGGGGAATTTCGGCAAGAGCACGCCGATGCAGGATTACCTTTACCTGCGCCTCAGTCAGCAAGAGCCATTTGATATCCTTTACTTTACCCCGGCCATCACATCGGTCGTGAACCTGAATGACCAGAGCTTCCAGCTCATCCCGGAGCTGCTTTATACGGGGATAACCAATCTCGAGCTCAGGTTCCGGACTTATTTCCTGGTGGGGAAAGGAAACAGCGAATTCGGAGAAAAGCCGAACGATTACCGCATAGAAATTCGGGCCCGGTATTATTTTTGATGGATCGGCTTTATTAAATAATGGAGGGGGATCCTCTTTCGATTTTTTCGCTTGACAGACCCTTATGATGCATATATGATTATTTATGCATAAAGACAAGAATGGAATACCAGGGGAGAAAGGAGAAGGAAAAATGTTGAAAGGGGAAAACCTGGAAGGCTTCAAGTTCAGCAGACCGAGATCCTCTTTCAACAAGGCTAAATGCAGTGCCTGCGGGGAGTACGTTTTCGAGCGGTACCTCAGGGTCCTGGATGGCAAGCAGACCTGCATCCCCTGCGCGGAAAAGCTCATCGGGCCAGGGGTCTGAAAAGGCGGTTGCCGGGGGAATCCTTGCGCCATCCGCCTTCTGAGGCCGCGTGGCCCAAGCATGGATTCCCCTTTAAAAGTGTAAACCCATATTCCCCATATGAAGATGTCATTTTACTATATGAATCATGCTGATACCCTTGTAAAATAAGGGTGAAACGCATTTCACACCATATTTTTCAGGGGGATACAATGGGTGAAAGAAAAAAACCTGGCTTGCGGTTGAATTTTAACCGAAAACTGAAGCTGGAATTTCACGGAGCAAAGATTACCAGCGATGCCGGATTACTTGCGTACAGAGAAATGGACGATGCCATGGGGCTTACGGAAATGTCGGTTGATGAATATGAGCCGACAGACCTTGTGGATTATTAACTTATTTTTAAAAAAGAAGGCTTATTAAAAGATCGCGCTATAGAAAAAGCGAAAGTTGTAATGGCACAAATGGGATAGCATCAAGGGGGTTATAAAAATACATACAACTTTACATAATTGAAAAGGTTAACATCATCAAAAGGAGCGCGGCGATCATTAGTTGAATGATAGTCCTCATAATTCGGCGATTGTAGCGAGAGTAGTCAACAAAAGGAGGTTATGTAATGAGGGTAAGGGGACTGCTGCTTGTTTCCATTATTGCCATGAGTGCACTTCTAATAATCTGGGTGTTTGTCATGTTCAGTCCCACATCCACATACCGCCCTTCTTACAAAGGGTGTGGAGTCACAGGGTGTGGAGTGCCCCAGTAATGTATTGAGCCTTCAATTTGGGAAGAGCTTATCAACTGGTAAATCGCATGCAGTATATAAGATGAGTATGCTCTCCAGGCAGGAACGAGAAACTACAAATTCGATCTTTGTTTATTATAGTTCTCAGATACTTTTCATTAAAGATCATTCAATCCTTTAGCAACTAATTTGGAGATGATCCTTACATAAAGGATAAAGCCTGTTTATGCCTGCAAGAAGTTTCTGCTGTTTCAAAAACATCCAGCGAACGGGCATTTTTGGGAAGATCATTTATGGGGTTAATGCTGGCCTCAAGGGCAAAGTACAAAAGTTCGGTCTCGACCTGGGCGGAGAATTCCAAAATCACGAAAGCACTACATGGACAATAAATGGGACGTTCTGAGCTAATAAGGGCAAACGACGACATAACAATCGCCTCCACCGGACAGGCGATGAGTCTTGTTTGTGCGCTTCGTGGTGTCAACTACAGTGGTGTCAGCCGGTGAGGCAGATGTTATATTCACTTCCCTCCCGTAATCTTCAATTCTTCAATATGGCTCCTACTATAGACTTGTAGGTGAACGTGCGCCACGAGGCTGCAGGAGAGATGAGGGATGGCCCCTCGGAGCCGGCTTACAGGAGCAGGCTTCAAACCACCTTAAGCTGCTCTGGTAAAGAGCCAGGGTGGTGAGCGTTAAGGATAAGGCAGGGCAAGACCTTGTCAGGTGAGGTTCAGGGAGACGAGCGCAAGCGAACCATTGATGAAATGTCGAAAACAAAAGGATGACGTCAAAACTGGGGGTGTACACTGCTCCAGGATAAGTCCAGGGGAAACCTGTTTACTGCCTGGGCGGCGTCCGGCATAAAGATGGCGCGAACCTGAGCCAGGCTCTTGTGTGGAACGTGGGAACCTGTCGCTTCGATGCTAAGGGAGAAACTCAAGTGGTGGACCTATGGTAAAAGGATTTCCATGGCAACTCTCATTTTGGCCAGCGTGATCGTCTTTGGTTTTACCACGGTGTTGACCATTGCCGGGGTCGGGGCGGCCTTCATCATCATCCCGGCTTTTTTCTGGCTGGGCGTCCCCCTGAAGGAAGCCATGGCTACGGCCCTGCTTTTGAACGGGATCAGCATGGCCATTGCTTCCATCACCTATATCAAGAACAGGCTGGTCGCTTTTAAAACGGCGGTTCCCATCATCATCGTGGCCAGCGCCCTTTCCCCCCTGGGAGCCTACAGCACCAAGTTCGTTTCCCGGGATACCCTCTTGTGGCTCTTTGTGGGCTTCCTGGTCTTTGCCGGGTCCATGATGCTCTTCTTCAAGGCGCAAAAGAGGGAGGTTCAACGTTCCCACGTTCAGGAGCTTAGTGCGGGAGGCACCGTGGGCGGAATTGCCGGATATCTTGGAGGACTGCTGGGAGTGGGCGGGGGCAACTTCATTGTCCCGGCCCTTGTCTGGCTGGGGTTTGACCCCAAAAAAGCCTCCGGCACAACTTGCTTCATCGTGATTTTCTCCTCCCTGGCGGGATTTCTGGGCCACACGGCCATGGGCCATATCAATGTTCCGCTCCTGGCTTTATCCGCCCTGGGTTCCGTCGCCGGGGCTTATCTTGGAGCCTGGCTCATGGCCCGAAAACTTCAAAGCGCCCAGGTCAAAACCATCATCGGCGTTGTTCTTTATCTCATCGCCGCCAAAATGCTCTGGGGGTTGGTGGGTTGAAGGGAAAAGGGGTAATTTTGGCTAAAGATTTTGGGGCTCGGGTCGATATAAACTGAAAGAGGCCAGATTCCCAAATCCTTATTCGTGTGATATATTTTAAAAAATGGAATTGTAAATAATTTGGTGCGTGTGAAT
>Ga0315283_10003626_pt1 | contig 13243 bp, 10 predicted proteins | sample YL17G09_0_MG_FD_204541 | JGI IMG/M metagenome (GOLD analysis project Ga0315283, IMG submission 204541) | Sediment microbial communities from Yellowstone Lake, YNP, Wyoming, USA - YL17G09_0 | ecosystem: Environmental > Aquatic > Freshwater > Lake > Sediment | place: USA: Wyoming | collected...
CGCCGCCGCCGCCGCCGCCTCGGTCCTGCGCAAGTCCAGGGCCGTGCACCCGGGCTCCGTCATCTCGCTGGCGTCGGCGCCGGGGGAGTCGGACGCGCCCATCGAGTTCCGGGTGCGCAGGGCGACGCAGGAGGAGGTCGACAGGGTCGCTGAGGCCGGGCGCGCGCCCGCGGAGGGGGCGCGCGCCGCTGCCGCCGCCGCCGCCGCCGCCGATGCCGCCGCCATTCCGGATGAGGAGGACGACGAGGCCGCTCCTCCTCTCGCTGCTGCTGCTGCTGCTGCTGGCTGCGGCGGCGGCGGAGGAGGCAAGCGCGGGAGGGGCGCGAAGAAAGGCGAGGGCGAGGCGAAGAGCGACGAAGAGAGCGAAAGCGAAGACGAGGACGGAGGCGACCGCGGCAAGCGCCGCCGCTCCGCCGCCGCCGGCGACGAGGGCGACTCCGCCCCCTCCGAGGGCGGCGGTGACGAGCTCCTCGCGGCCCTGCGCGCCGAGAACGAGGCCCTGCTGTCCCGCCTCGAGGCCTTGCAGCGCGCCGCCGCAGCCGCGGCCGCCGCGCGCGACGCCGCGGTGGAGCAGGCCGCGGCCTCGGCCAGGGACGCCAGCGCCGCGGCGGGCGAGGTCGCCGACCTGACGGGAAGGCTCGCTGCGGCCGCGGAGGCGGCCCGCGAGGCCAACGGCGCGCGCGTCGCGGCCGAGCGCGCGGCGGCCGCGGAGGGGAGGAAGGCCGCCGGCCTCGCCGCGGCGCTCTCCGGCGCCGCGGCGGCCCTGGCGACGGGGGGCTCTCTCGGGTTCGCGATGATCGACCACGCCAACGGCGTCTTCGCGCACTGCCGCGAGGCGGCGAGGGCCGCCTCGGAGGCGGCGGAGCGGCTGCTGGCGGGGGGAGGGGCGGCGGGTGGCGGGCAGGCTCCTGCGGCTGCCGCCGCGGCCGCGCCCGCGGCTGCTGCCGTCCCTTCGCCCGCCGCCGCTCCTCCTTCCGCTGCCGGAGCCGCCGCCGCTGGAGGAGGGAGTGGCGTCAAGCACCCGCGCCGCCGCAAAAACCGCAACGCTGCCGCGAATGCTGCCGGCGCTGCTGGAGCTGCCGTTGCCCCCTCGACCTCGGCCCCGGCGGCTGCGAAAGAGGCCCCCGAGGAAGGAGGAGCAGCAGGAGGAGCAGCAGGAGGAGCAGCAGGAGAAGGAGGCCAGCCTCAGAAGAAGCAGCCGCCGAAGCTTCCGTCGACGCAGTCGAGACAGCAGAACGGAGGAGAGGAAGAAGAGGGAAGAGGAGCCAAGCCGGAGGCGATGCCGGCAGCACCCGACGCCGCCGACGGCGACGGCAACGCCGAGGTCAACGCCGAGGTCAACGCCGCCGCCGCCGCCGCCGCCGCCGCCGCTGCTCCTTCTTCTCTGCAGAACGAAGCGGAGCTCGCCCTGGCCGCGGCGGGGACGGCGGAAGCCGCCGCCGCCGTCGCTGCCGTCGAGCTAGAGCAACAGGAGCAGGAGCAGCAGGGCGAGGGAGAGAAGGAAGCGCCCGTGCCCGCGTTCGCGCCCGAGCCTGCTGCGCCCGCGGCGGCAGAAGAAGGAAGCGAATCCGCCGCCGCCGCCGCCGCCGCCGCCGCCGCCGCCGCCGCCGCGGGGGAAGAAAACGTCGTCCCGACCGCCAAGAACTCGACCCGCAGGCTGCCCCTGTCCGCCCCTGAGCCCGTCGCGGGCTCCAAGGCCGCCGCCGCCGGCGGCGGCGAGCTGCAGCAGCAGCGGCAGCAAGAGCAGAGGCAGGAGCAGCAGCAGCAGCGCCGCCTGTCGTCGTCGCAGCCGCTGGGAGGGCTCGGAGGAGCGGCGAACCACGGCCGCAGCAGCCTGTGAAGAGAGGATGCTGCTGTTCCTGCTGCTGCTGCTGCTCTTGCCTTAAAAACTGATAAATAACATAGGAAGAAAGAGCCTGAATGAGCGCGCGCGCGCAAAGGAGATCTGCACAACGGGTGGGGGAGAGAGAAACGAGAGAGAAATGACAGAGAGAACAAGAAAATGCAAGAAAAACGACTGTTTTGTTTTGTCCATCTTTCTCTCCGTCGCCTCCCTCAGCCGCTGTCCCTGTCCTCTCCGCCCTCTCCTCCCTCCTCCTCCGTCCCCTCGACGCGCCCGCGGATGAAGGCCAGCTTCCCCGAGAGCGCCTCGGCCTTCAAAGCCGAGGCCCTCGCGAGCTCGGCCTCGCGCCTCGCGGCGTCGAGGGAAGTCTGAAGCTGCGCGTCGACGAGCTGCTTCGCCCCCGCCACTGCGCCCTGCATTTCGCGCAGGGCCGTCTTGAGGGCGTAGCGCCCGTCTGGTTTGGTTGGGTTGGAGACAACGAGGGACGAGGCGGAGAGAGGGAAAGAGGAGTCGCGTGAGGAAAAAAAAGAAACAAAAGGGAAGAGAAGAGGAACCGAGCTTCTTTCCTTTTTCTCTCTCCTCGATTTTCACCTTTTAGCACCTCGTCGAGCTTTTCGTGGAGCCTCGCGCGGGCCTCGAGGGCGGTGGCGTGGATCGAGGCGAGGTGCTGCGCGAATTGGTCCTGCTGCTGCGGCTGCTGCTGCTCTTGGAACTCGTCTTCGACCTCGGCGGCGTCGGCAACCGCTGCGGGCGGCTGAGGAGGAGGCGCCGCTTCGAGCTTGCGCCGCTTCGGCTGCTTCGGCTGCTTCGGCTGCTCCTGCTCCTGCTGCTTCAGTGTCGGCTGCTGCGTGGGGGCCATGGTGCCGTGGCTGCTCGAGAGAAATGGCGTTTTTTGCCTCGAAAGGTTTTTGTGAGCGGCGCGAGAAAGCGAACAGAACAGACTGGAATTCACTCCTATCTTTTTCCGAGTTGGGGACCCTGAAAAGACAAAAAAAGGTTTGGCTCATTCCCCCCCGCGGGCAAGTCACATTTTCTCCCGCGGTTCTTCCGCGCCATCCCCTCTTCTCCCGAAGACTCCCCCCCCCCCCTCCCCCTTGACGGACACCGCTATAAAGAGTTCTCTGGTCTTTGCGATCGAAAGGTAAGTTCGGAGCGCCTCACGCGGCGCGAGAGGCTCCGATGTTTTTCATTGAATTGCAAAGTCCCTCCGCCGGCGGAGGGACTTGCCGGTTTTTGACGAAACTGCTCTAGCTCTTCCCTGGCGCCCGCCGAGACCGAGGAGCCCCTCTCAATGCCTTCTCAGTGCCTGCTCTGCAAGCACCATACGGCGCCGGACGCGTAATGCGAAGAAGAAGAAAAAAGACAGCGCCCGCTGGAGTCGCGAGACTCGAGCAAGCCGACGCCGCCATTGAAGCTCAAGGGCGACAACGAGCGCGATTCTTTTTTCTTGGCTTGCTGCCTTTGAAGTTGGGGTTTCCCCCGCTTGCAACACCAGCGAGCTCCTCGCGAAGCCAATTCGCGCACGCTGAACACGTTGGACACGATAGTTCGAGCTCGGCGAGCCACCGACCTTCGTTTCGGAACCAGGGAGGGGGATGAGGCAGAGCGCGTCCCCCCAATTCTTCGAATTCGGGCATCGAGTCGGCCAAAAGGCAGCTTCGGTCCCTCTCTCTCTCCCTCTCTCTCTCCCTCTCCCTCTCTCTCGTTTTTCTCTGTTTCCTCCCTCACCTCAACGTCCCGTCCTCCCTCCCTCCCTTTTCCCCCACCGACAGCCAGCCGAGCCCTAAATGCCCAGCCGCAGCCACAGCCGCGACGCCGAGGCCAGCGCCGACGGCGCCGCCTCGGGAACGGGCTCCCTCCTCCCCTCGCGCTCGGCCAACACCAGCAACAGCAACTTTGCCGCCGGGCCCGCGCCCCTCCGCCCGCGCGACGGCTCGACCTCGCCCTCGCGCCTCCGCGGCGGCGGCGGGGGCGGCGCCGGCGGCGGCCCCCCCTCGGGGTTCCCGCGCTCGGCCTCGACGGGCACCTTCCACCCGAGCTCCTACCGCAGGACGTCGTCGCAGCTGCACCTCCACACCCGCTGCCACGACGAGTCGCACCCGCCGCACGCGACGCGCGGCGAGGACCTGATCGAGGGCGCGCGGCTGCCGCGCGCGAGGGGCGCGGGGGCCGCGCTGGCCGAGTCCCGCTCGGTCGTCGCGGCGCTGGTGGCGAAGCACGACCACGACAAGGCCGCGCGAGTCAAGAAGCAGACGAGCGACGGCGGGGCCGAGGACGACGACGGCGGCGGCGACACCAAGCTCAACCTCGCCGGCGACGACGACGGCCACCTCTCGGTCGAAGACGGGCCCTGGCACAAGCAGATCACGCTCCGCTCGCTGGTGTTCGGCACCCTGCTCGGCGTGCTCTTCGCCGTCATCACCAACAAGCTCAACCTGACCGCCGGGATCATCCCGAGCCTGGGGATGGCCGCGACGCTCCTGGGCTACTTTGCGATGAACGGCTGGGCGCGCGTCGTCAGGGCGTGCGGCTTCGAGTGCGCCCCCTTCACGCAGCAGGAGAACACCATGATGCAGACCTTCATCTCTGCCTGCGCCGGTGCCGCCTTTTCGGGCGGGTTCGGCTCCTACCTGATCGCGATGGACAGGCAGAGCTACGAGAACGTCGGCTCGGGAACGCCCGGGAACAGGCCCGAGGACGTCTTTGAGCCGAGCCTCGCGAAGACCATCCCCTACATGTTTTGCATCTCGTTCGTGGGGATCTTCATGCTGGTGCAGCTGCGGAAGAGGTTCATCATCGATTATGATTTGCCGTACCCGTCGGGGACTGCTGGTGAGTTTCGAGTTTTGAGTTTTGTCCCGTTTTCTCGGAGGGAAGGGGAGCGAGAAAAAGAGAGACGGGAGGTGAAAAGTTGAGGAGGTCGCGAAAAAAAAAAAAGACGGAAAAAGCTCAAGTCTTTCTTCTCTCTGCAAAAAAACATCCCCCCCCCCCCCGAAACCCATAAAAACAGGCGGCGTCCTCATCAACTCGCTCCACTCCCGCGGCGGCGAGGCCACCGCCAACGCGCAGGTCGCCGCCCTGGGCAAGTGGGGCGGTGCCTCGGCCTGCTGGTCCGCGTTCAAGTGGTTCTTCTCCTCCGACGCCGGCGCCGGCTGCTCCGGAGGCTTTGACCGGTTCCCTTCCTTTGGCCTCAGGGCCCTGGCCTGGAAGTGGAACTTTGATTTCCAGCTGACGTACCTGGGCGTGGGGATGATCTGCCCGCACGCGGTCAACCTGTCGATGCTGTTTGGGGCCGTGGTGACCTGGTGCGTTCCCCCTTTTTTTCTTGAGCTCTGTTTTTTCCCTTTCCTTTGAGGAAGAGCGAGAGAGCGTGCGCGAGCGCGCGAGAGAGAGGGAGCGAGAGGGCGCGAGCCAGCGAGAGAACAAAAGAAAAAAATATGCTCACTCACCTCAACAACTCCTTTCTTCTTCTTTCCTCTCCCCCACTTGAAAAAAACCAAACCATCGCAGGGGCTTTGCCTGGCCCATGATTGCGAGAAAGGAAGGGGACTGGTTCCCCAAGGGCCTGAAAGAAAAGGACTTTCGGGGGCTCTACGGCTACCAGGTGTTTCTCGCCATCGCCGTCTTCATGGGCGACGGGCTCTACAACCTGGCAAAGATCGGGGTCGTGTCGGCGAGGGCGTACGCGGACCAGCGCAGGGAGCTGGCCGAGGCGATGGCGGCGCAGCAGGAGGCGCTGCGGTCCTCGGAGGACGGAGGGGGGAGGAGCTCCGACCGCGGGGGCGGCGGCGGCTCGCGTCCGTCGTTCCTGCCGACTGCGGCCCCGGGCGCGCCGCCGAGCGCCGCCGCCGCGGCCCGCGCGCGCGAGCAGGCCCACGAGCGGAGGGTCGCCGGCGCGACGAGGCTGAGGCTGATGGCGAGCTTCAGGCGCGGGATGACGGCGCTCGAGCCGAAGAAGAGGAGCGGCGCCGTCGGGGACGCCCCCGCCGGCGACGAGTCTCCGGCGCCGTCGTCGCCTTCCGGTTCCGTCGCCGCCGGCGCTGCTCCTGCTGCTGCCTCCCGCCCGCCGCTCGCTCCCCCTCCGACCGACCGCGAGCTCGAGATGAGGCCCCCCGCCGCCGCGGAGGGCAAGGTCTTGCCGTCCCTTCCTCCTTCCCCCGCCAACAACGCGTCGCGCCCTTCGGCTTCCGGTCTCGTCTGCCGCCGCCCGCGCTTGCCCTCGCGCGACGACGACGACGCGCGCGCGCGCGCGGCCCTCGACGACCGCCGCGACGAGATCTTCATGCGCGACGCGATCCCCTCGTGGGTCGGCTACGTGGGGTACCTTGCGTTCGGGCTGCTGGGCGTGACGGTGATTCCGCTGCTCTTCCCGGCGTGCAAGTGAGTTTTTTTTCTTTTTTCAAGTTTTTTTCTTTCCTTTGAGTTTTTTCCCTCCGAGGTTTTTTTCTTCAACTCTATGTTTCTCTCTCTGCCTCGCTCCGTTCGATTCTCACCCCAATTTTTCTCCCTTGTTCTCTCTTCCAAACAAACAAAACTCCTCCACAGGTGGTACATGGTCGCCACGGCCTACGCCGTGGCCCCGGCCTTCTGTTTCGCCAACGCGTACGCTGCAGGGTAAGCAAGACAAGGAGTTCTTTTTTATGCTCACTTAAAAAAAAATTCCGTTTTTCCCTCTTTCTTTTCCCAACACCTTTTCCCTCACCCCTCCACCTCCCTTTCTCCCCCCTCCCCCCCCCAAACGAAAAAACAAAACGAAACGAAAAACAGCCTGACCGACTGGGACATGGCCTCGATGTACGGCAAGCTCTGCATCTTCGCCTTCGCGGCCTGGGGTGGCGTCTCGGGCGGTGGGGTCATCTCGGGCCTCGCCATCTGCGGCGTCGTGCTCGCGACGACCAGCGCCGCGGCCGGGCTCATGTTCGACTTCAAGACGGGCTGGACCACGCTCTCGAGCCCGCGCGCGATGTTTGTGAGCCAGACTGTCGGCTCGGCGATCGGCTGCATCGTGGGGCCGACGACCTTCTACCTGTTCTACCGCGCCTTCCCCATCGGGGCGGAGCACTCCGAGTACCCGGCCCCCTACGCGACCATCTACCGCGGCATGGCGATCCTGGGCACGCAGGGCTTTGGCGCGCTGCCCTCGCACTGCCTCGAGATGTTCGCCGGTGTCTTCGCGGCCTCGCTGCTGATCTCGCTCGCGCGCGACGTGCTGCCCGCCAGGCTCGCGGCGTGGGTCCCGATCCCGACCGCCGCCGGATTAACGTTTTACCTGGGCCCGAACTACGCCGTGTCGATGTGCATCGGGTCCGCGATCAAGTGGGTCTGGGAGCGGCGCAACCCGGCCTCGGCCGACGAGCTGCTCGTGCCGACGGCGGCGGGGCTGATTATCGGCGACGGGCTGTGGGCGGTGCCGAGCGCGATGCTGGCGATGGCGAGGGTGAGGCCGCCGATCTGCATGAGCTTCACCAAGGCGGTAGCGGAGACGGTGGTAAAGGCGGGAGCGGCTGCTGCTTCTGCTGTCGCTGCGGCTCCTGCGGCGGCGGTGGTTGCGGCGACGGGGGGTTGAGAGAGAAAGAGAGAGAGAGAGAGAGGGGAAGAAAATAATGGTTGCGAGGGGAGACTTTTCTTCTTCTTCTTCTTCTTTTTCCTTTCCCGCTGCTTTGCTTTGCTTTGCTCTTCCATCCTTGTTCGTCGCACTTTGACAAGCGTGATCGACTTTCTCGTCTCGCCTTGAGCTCGCGCCGTCTTAGGATCCGCTGTTTTTCCCCTCCGCTTTTCGCGTCCTGCGTTGTTGTTCCTTTTTCGTACTTCTTTGCTTTTTTCCGCTGCCTCCATTTTTCCACCTTCGCAAACAAACACTTCCGCAGCCGCCTTTTTTCACCAAAAGCGCACGTCCGTCCATTCTTTGCCATACCAGTTACCAAAAAACTGCACTCAACACTGTCCAAACAAAAAACTTGCTCTTTCGGAAACGAAAGGAAAAAAAAAGGAAAAAAAAGTTGCTTCTCATTTCATTTTTCTCTGTGTGCAAAATCGAAGAACCAAAACTAAAATCCCCAAAAATACCGGAGCTGGGGGGCGTTGCAATTCATTGTTCGTGTTTTTTTTTGTTTGCTCAGAGGGGAAAGAAACGGCAATACAGAGGGAGGAGAAAAACTCACAAAAAACATCACTTCTTCTTCCCCTTTCCTTTGGCCTTGGCCGCACCGGCGCCGCTCCCACTCGCTCCTCCTCCTCCGCCTTTCGCCTCAAAGACGATCCCGCGCTTGGCGAGCCTCGCAGACGCCTTCTGCGCCTTGGAGACCTCATCGAGCAGCGCGTCGTCGTCGTCTTCAGACTCCTCCTCCCTCTTCACGGAAGAGGAGCGCTTCTCGTCGCCAAACTGCTCCTCCTCCTCCTCTTCTTCTTCCTCCGAGTCCTCATCTTCGTCGGCCGGCGTCGACGCGCGTTTTGCCGCCGCCTTGCCTCCTCCCCCTCCCGCCACCTTCTTCCCCTTCTTCCCGATGCGGGCGAACCCGCCCGCGTCCTTGTTCCACCTCGTGGGCGCAGCCCCCGACGTCAGCGCGCGGGTGAACGCCGCCTTCTTGGCCGCCGGAACGCCCTTGTAAGGGTCCTGTCCCCACTCTGCCCTCGTCCTGAACTTTGTGACCGAGAGCAGAAAGTCAAAGTCGTCCTTCGTCAGCTGGTACTCCGCCATCGCCGCCACGATCGCGGCGATCGGATCGACAGGCGCAGCAGCGGCAGCAGCAGCAGCGGCAGCGCCGTCGGCTGGAGCGTGCGGGGGGGCGGGGGCGCCGAGGGTGGCCAGGGGCCGCGACAGCGCGCGGCAGAGCGCGGGGACGTAGTCGCACCGCAGCGCCGCCCTGTCGGCCGCGACGCCGCGCCCGGCCTCGCTGCTCGAGAGCCGCGCGCCCAGCTCGGCGAGCAGCCGGCGCTGCTTGCCCTGGCTCGAGTTCTGGCCCAGCCAGGCCGTGAACCTGGGAAAGTTCTGCTCCCCGGGGAACGCCCCCAGCGCGCCGAACGAGCCCCGGACGTACGCCGCGGGGTAGACGGACTGCATCATGCCCGCCGCGGGCAGCAGGTTCCACGCCTGCCCGACGCGGACGCGCCTGCCCAGGACGTCCCCGACCGAGATGCCGTCCGCGGCCCTCGCGAGCAGCCGCAGCTTGGTCAGCTCCGGGCGCGGGGAGCCCTGCGCCAGGGCCGGGTAGTAGGAGACGAAGTTCTCCTGCACCAGCAGCGGGACGAGGTCGCTGTCGCAGAGCGCGGCGTCGAGCCTCGCGCCCATGCCCGCCCTGGCCGCCTCGCCGGAGAACAGCCACCTGGACGCGTCGAACGGGGAGACGGTCGCGTCCTTGGAGACCGAGAACCGCCCCCCCGCCGCGGCGTCGTCGAAGCACAGCGCGCGCTTCCGCAGGCGGACGAGCTGGAGCTGCCCGACGACCGACCGCACGTCGCAGTTGGCGCCCTCGGCCAGGGCGATCAGAGTCGACTCCGAGGCCTGCAGCCCCTCGGCCGCGCAGACCGCGGCGAGCCTCTTCGCGACCGTGCGCGCGTCGGGCTTGCGGAAGTCGAGCTCGAGCGCGGCGCCGCGCAGCGGCTTGAGCTTCTGCGACCACTTGTCGTTGGCGATCGCGATGATGGGAACTTTCGAGGCCTTGATGACCGCCACCAGCTCGGAGACGCCGCCGCGGTCCCCGGCAGACATGCCGTCGACCTCGTCCATGATGATGCAGACGCGCTCTCTGGTTTTGGCCGGAGAGAGAGCGGCGGCGGCCTTGCCCTTGCCGCCCTTGCCGGCAGTCACCGCCGCGCTCGCGCCCGCGCTCGTGCCCGAGCCGAAAAAGCCCCCGGCGCTGCTCCCGCCGCACCCTCCCAGCGTCCTGTTGGTCGCGAGCTCCCTCAGCGCGTTCGACAGCTTGCCGGCGATGCCACCCCGAACGTCGGAGTCCGCCTTTCCCCGAGAGTCCGAGGCGTTGACCTCGATCGGGAGAAACCCGAGCTCCCGCGCTACGGCGAGCGCGGCCGACGTCTTGCCGACGCCGGGGGGCCCCGAGAGAAGGACGGCCTTTTTGGAGAGGTCCCTGTTGGCGGCCGGTCCGGACCTGGCGACGGGGGCGGGGGCGCCATGGAGGTGGACGTTTTCCCTGTTGTTCGAGTTTTTTTTGTCGAGAAAATTAAAAAGTGTTTTTAGGTTGAGTTTTTTTTTCCGTTTTTCGAATGCAAGCCGAAAACGAAAAAACAAAAAAAACTTCTTTTCCTTACCACATCGCGAGCCACTGCCTCAGCGTCCCGATCGCGCCCGGGTTGCCCACCAGCTCCGAGGAGCGCATCGGCCTGTGCTTGTCGACCCAGAGGTCGGAGCCACGGTTGCCCGTGACGGGCGGGGCTGCTCCGGAGGTGGAGGGAGGCGGAGCAGCGGCAGCTGAGGTGGGAGCGGCGGAAGCAGCTCGCGCGGCCGCGGCGGCGCCCGCCGCGGCCGAGGGGGAAACGCCCTGCTTCTCCTCCGCAGGAGCAGGCGCACCGACAGCAGCAGCAGAGGCAGGCGGCAGCGACGACAGCTCCTCATCCTCCACCTCTTCCTCCTCGGCGGGCTTGAACGGGACCGACGCCGCGATCAGCGCCCTCAGCCCCCTCTCGTCGATCATCTTGCAGCCCGCCTGCCGCGCCGCCGCGGCCGTCTTGGACCTGCCCGCGTTGTGCCCCACCAGTAGGAAGCTCGTCCTGCCGCTCACCGAGCCCGTGACGCGCCCGCCGTGGCGCTGGATGTGCTGCGCGGCCTGCTCGCGGTGGAGCGAGTCCAGGACCCCCGAGATGACGAAGGTCAGCCCCTTGAAGGCGTCGGGGTGCCCCGGCCGCGGCGGCGCGACGGCGCCGGCGTTGGGCGGCGCGTCGTCGGCCCTGCCGCGGCCTCCCGCCGCCGCGCTTCCCGCCGCCGCCGCGGCGGCGGCCTCGTCCGCCACCGAGTAGTCGAGCTCGGAGGGGGAGGAGGGCAGGGCCGCGGCGGCGGCGAGGACGGCGGCGCGGGCCTCCTCGGCGCGCGGAGCCTCGTACGGAGCCGCAGGAGCGGCGGCGGCGGCAGCGGGGCGCTTGGCGGCGGCAGCGGCGGGCTTCCTCGCGGCAGCTTTTGGCTTCGCAGGCTCGGCGGCGGCGGCGGCAGCAGCAGAGGCAGAGGGAGGGCGCGCGGGGCCGTCGCTGCCGAGGCCCCCGGCGAGCGCGCGGGCCATCGCAGCGCGCGCGCGGGCGATGTTTGGGGAGAGAGCGACAGCGCCCGCTCCCGCGCCCGCTGCGCCCCCCGCGCTCGGCGTCGTTCCTGCGCCGCTCCCTCTTCCTCCGGCTCCCGTCGTTTTGGCGCGCTTCGAGGAGGCCGGCCCCCCCGCAGCGCCGCCCCCGGCAGAAGAGGGCGACGGCGACGGCTTGGGGCGCTTCGAGGAGGAAGGCGGCGGGGGAGGGGCCTTGCCTCCGGGCGGGGTGGGCTGTTTTTCGTTTGCATCGGTTGAAGAAAAGGTCGAGGGGGTCGAGAGAGGGTGAGTGAAAAAAAAAGGCGCCCCTTGTGCCGTCAACAACGATGGCGACTGACCATGTCGACTTTCTTTCTTCCTCTCCCTCTCAAGTCTTTCCTTTTTTCTTCCAACGCACCTCGCTGTCGTCGACCATGATGATCTCGTCGGACGCCGGCGGCGGCGGCTTGGCGGCTGCGTTTTTGTGATTTGGAGAGAGAGTTTTTTTTTGTTGAACTGATGAGCAAGAAGAAATGGGATAGAAAAAAAGAAGAGGAGCAGGAACGCCTCTCTCTCTCTTTCTCCTCTTCTTCTATCATCTGCGTTCCCTCGAGATGGGAGATCACGACAAAATGTCCCTTTTTCATGTCGATCAAAGCAAGAGAGAGAGAAAGAGAGAGAAAGAGAGCGGAGAAAGAAAAAGAGACTGACGTCGCCATCGACAAAAAATAAATGCTGCTCAAAATCAATCAATCCCTCACCCTTGCTCCCTCCAGCGCCTCCTCCGAAGAACGAGCGGATGTCCTTGACCGGTTTCTATGAGCAGAGAGTTTCAAGGGAGAGACGAACGGCGTGAAGGGAAGGTGAGAGAGAACGGCGCATGCGAAGGAGAGAGAGAGGAAAGCGAAGCGTGCCGATCGTCGGGCTCATCGACGACGAAATGCGTCTCTTCTTTTTTCTCTTTCTCTCTTTTTACCTTGACGGGCGACGTCATGGCGCGACTGAGAGGGAGAGAGAGAACGAGGGCCTGCTCTGCTATCTCGCTCGCTCGCGATGGAAGAAGAGAAAGAGAAGCAAGAGCTTCTCTATTCTTTTCGAGGAACGAAGAGCACTCTACCAAAGAAAGAACGAGCGAGAGAAATGTTTTTTTCTTCGTTTCGAGGTGAAGGTCATTTTTTTTTACAGCAGACCTCCATCTCTCGGTCTCTCCCTCTCCCTCTCTCTCTCTCGACCTCTTCCAATCGCGCTCGCCTCCACCCCCCTCAACCACCACCAACTGCCACTCAGAGCACCTCGTCCTCGTCGTCGTGGTCGTCGTCCCCGTTGTCCAGCCTCTTCGCCGCGCGCGCCACCGCCTCGGCCTCCTCGTCGCTCTCCCTCAGGCACGCGAGCGCGTCCTTCCTCCACTCCTTGGCCGCGCTGACGTCCATGCCCAGGGCGGCACAGAGCCCGCGCAGGATCATGATCGTGCGCCCGACCTGGAACATGTCCTGTTTGAAGAGAAAAGAAAAGGGGAAAAGAGAGAGAGAGGGGGGGAGAGAGGGTGTGTGTGTGCGAAGTTTTGAGCATCGGGGTTTTCGGACCTCGAAAGAAAAAGAAAAGAAAGTTCAAGGAGAGAGAAAGAGGCCGCACCGACGGGAACGCCTTGACCGGCGCGAGCTTGAGCAGCGACTTTCCCGAGTCGTCCAAGGGGTTGACAGCGGCTGCAGGCAGGGGGGTGGTGTCGAAGACGACGGTCGCGAGCATCGCTGCGAGCAAAGGGTCGACGGGCGCCTGAGGGGGCCCTCCTTCTCCGCCGCTGCCGCTGCACTCCTCCTTCTTCTTCCTCGTGTCCCGACGGTGGTTCTCGCCGCCTCTGGTGCCGTCGCCGTTTCCGTCCTCTCCTCCGTCCTCATTCTCGAAGCCGGGCATCAGGCCCATCGCGGTCATCTCCGCGGCGATCGCGTCCGGGTCGCCGTCATCGACGGCAATGATGATGCGGGCGAGCCCGCGGCGGCGGGAGGCGCTGAGGGCCTTGACCTGAGAGGAAGAGTTTTTAAGATATTCGATTTCTGTTTTTTTGAGCAAAGAAGAAAAAGAAAAACTCCTCCCCCTCTCAAAACCTCTCTCTCTCTCTCTCTCTCTCTCTCTCTCTCTCTCTCTCTCTCTCTCTCTCTCTCTCTCGCTCTCACTCTCGCAC
>Ga0315283_10003628_pt1 | contig 13240 bp, 12 predicted proteins | sample YL17G09_0_MG_FD_204541 | JGI IMG/M metagenome (GOLD analysis project Ga0315283, IMG submission 204541) | Sediment microbial communities from Yellowstone Lake, YNP, Wyoming, USA - YL17G09_0 | ecosystem: Environmental > Aquatic > Freshwater > Lake > Sediment | place: USA: Wyoming | collected...
TTGGCGTTGCCGTCCATGACGCGATCCCAGGCCGCCTCGTCGATGTCGGTCCACGGACCGTGCACGCGCGTCACGGCCGCGTTGTTCACGAGGATCGTGACGGGACCGAGCGCCCCGGCGACCTCCTGAACCATGCGATCCACCTGGCCGGCATCCGAGACGTCGGCGCGCACGGACATCGCCGCGCCGCGACCGTTCCGGATCCCAGCCGCGACCGCCTCAGCCTCGGCTTCGCGACCCGCTGACGAGTAGTTGACCGCCACGGCGGCACCATCGGCCGCGAGCCGCTCGCAGATGGCGCGGCCGATCCCCCGTGCCGCCCCGGTGACCAGCGCGACACGGCCGCTCAACCGCCCGCCCGGCGCATCCGATCCCATCGCGGTCATGCCTCCGTCCCGACGAAGTGCACGGAGACCCAGCGCTCCGGGTTGTGCACGTTGCCGTTGCCCATCGCAGACCACGTATGGCCCAGGAACGGCGTCGCGCCCGGCCAGATCGGCACAAGCCTCGCCGCGCCCTCGAGGTTGTTCCAGTCGTGCTGGGCGCGGTACGCCTGGATCCGTATCGTGTCGCCGGGCGAGGGCGGGAAGGGCTGTCGCGTCCGGCCGATCGAGGCAAGCCCGGCCCATGGGATCGCGAACTCGGCGGTCCAGCCGTCGTCCACGTCGTGCGGCCAGTTGAGCGTGCCGGAGACCTGAACCGCGTGCCGCAGCCCCGGCAGGTCGAAGTCCATCTCCCCCACGCGACCCAGCCGCTCACCGCCTCGGGCCGTGTAGTAGAGGAAGTCCGGGAGTTTGAACAGCTCCTCGAGGCCGGCCCAGTCCCCGCGCTCCGCGAGCGCCTCGAGCCAGGTCCAGCGGTACTCGTAGACCGTGTTGATGGCATTCACGCCGAGCTCGTAGTAGCCCCCGTTGCCCTCCACGAAGATCTCGACGTCGTCGTCCGTCATGTACAGCTGGTCATGGTGCACCGTCGAGAAGGCGCGGACATCGGGGTCCGTGACGCGGTAGGCGGCGTAGAGGTGGGTGTCGTCCCAGAGGAGCGCGACCCGCGTCTCGTGGCCGTCGGCCGCGCCGGTGCCGATCGAGCCGAAGGGCTCCGACCACGTGGCGCGACCCCAGGCGTCTTCGTCGAGCAGGCCGTCGATCCGGGGTGGCGACGAGGTGCGACGGCAGTCGTAGCTCGGAACCGGCGGCAGGGGTCGCTCCGGAACATCGGCGACGGTTGCCCAGCGAGGCAGGTGTGGAAACCGCGGCGCCAGGCCGACCGCGAGGTGACCGTCGCTCAGGAGATCCGCCGTCATCGGTGCGGCACGACCGATCGAGGCCGGGTTCCCGGTGGCCCCTTCGCCCTTGTCGTTCATCGGTCATCGCCTCCGATCCGTCCACGAGAGGATCACGAGCGGCGACGCACGGCGGGCGTGAGCGAGGACGTACGAAGCGTTCGTGATCACTGATATATTACGCTCACTCGTCGGAGTCCCTGCCGAGACATCTCCGATCCCCCTGGAAGCAAGCGGTGAGGCGGGGGCCGTCCGCCGTCACGCTCGCCCGATGATGTAGCGATACGGATCGACCTCGACCCGCAGGATCCGCAGTTCCTCCTCGGTCGGCGCCTCGCTCACCGGCACGTCGTCCGGCCAGATGAGCTCGAATCCGGTCGCGGCGGCGATCGCCTCGCGCGTGACGCCCGGATGGGTGCGCTCAACCCGCATCCTGCAGGTCTCCTCGTCGAAGCCGATCACGCACAGGTCCGTCACGACCTTGTGCGGCCCGGTGCCGGCCGGGAGGCCGGCCCGTTCCCGCGCCCCGGGACCGGTGAGGTACCCGGGCGTCGTGACGAAGTCGACCCGTGGCACGAACCGCCGGGCGTCCTGCGGCATGATCATCATCGTCCGCCAGCAGAGGGAGGCGAGGTCATTCGCTCCCCCGCTGCCCGGGAGCCGCGTCTTCGGGTGATCGTGGTCCCCGATGACGGTCGAGTTGAGGTTTCCGTAGGGATCGATCTGGGCTCCGCCGAGGAAGGCATAGTCAACCATGCCCCGGCTGCACGCCTCCATGATCTCGGCCATGCTGCCCGCGTAGAGGCCACGGTGGAACGTCCGCGAGTCGCCCACCGAGATCGGCATCGTCGGCAGCTGCGCACCGACGCCACCAGCCTCGAACATGATCATCAGCCCCGGCGCCGAGACCCGTTGGGCGAGCATCGCGGCAGCGCACGGCGCCCCGGTGCCCACGACGACGGTGCTCCCGTCCTCGAGGTAGCGGGCCGCGAGACAGATCATCAGCTCGGTGGTGTTGTAGGCGGTCACGGCTGCACACCATCCTGCCGCGGAATGCTCATCAGCTCCTCTGCGCGCAGCGCCTGGAGCCGTGCCAGGCCGCCGCACACGGCGAGGTACTCGCCGAAGTCGGCCGTGGCGCGGATATGGCGGTCCACGAACGCGGTGATCGAGGCGTCGTCGGTGTCGGCGGCCATCCACGCCCGGAGGTGCTCCTCGTCCGAGAAGTACTCCCCTGCCACGTTCCCGGGATAGCCGCCGAACGGGACCTCGATCACGGCATCGACGAGATACCACGGGATCCGCGTCCGGTCGGGGTGGGCACGTATCTCGTCGGTGTGCACGAGGCGCTCGCAGGTGATGATCACCCGCTTTGCCGCCCTCGCGAGCTCCTCGTCCGCAATCGTGATCCCGTCGATCTGGCAATTGCCGTACGCATCGGCGCGATGCACGTGGATCAGCGCGACGTCCGGGTACAGGGCCGGCAGGGCAACGAGCGGGATCCCCGTGTAGGGACACGTGATGACGACCGCCGCGCTCTTCGCGAGGGTGTCGGTGCCGAGCATCACCCGGGCCGGGATGAACGGGATCCCCATGGCCGCGGCCCGGTAGCGCCACGCGAGCGCCGCGTTCGTCCACTCGGTGACCTGCAACGCCCCCGTCTCGAACAGCCGCCTTCCCACCTTCGAGAGGCCGCGAGCCTCGAGCCCGACGGCATAGGCGACGTCGCACCGGTCGATGCAGCCGCCGGCGGCCAGGATCTGGAAGTCGTGCGTCGAGGTATGACCCGCGACGCCGAGGTTCCTGCGTCCCTGCCGCACGATCTCGTGGAGGAGCGACGTCGGGATCCGGTTGGTGCCGAAGCCCCCGACCCCCACGTAGGCGCCGTCGGACACGAGGTCCCGCACGGCGTCCCGAACCGTCGTGACCTTGCTCTCGAGGCGGCGCGACTTCGTCCGGAACCAGGCGCGCGCAACATCGGCGTCCGGGTCGACGAAGAGCGTGCCACTCCCCCCTTCCGTCGTGTCCATCGCGGTTCCCTCTTACGGAGTTGGCACGTACATGACGGCGAGCCCCCTCGCCTCCAACCCGCCGACGACGCCATCGGCGTCGGCGCGCGAGAACGCCATGACGTGAAGGGGTGCTCCGGCAGCCTGGACATGCTGCAGGATCGGCAAGAGCTCAGCAAGTGCCGGACCTGAGCCGTCGAGGACGACATTGAGCGCCCGTCCCTCCATGAGTCCGAGGACTTCGTCCACGACCTGGAGCCCGGCGGAGTGGAGGTGGAAGATCGCCGCCGTCCACGCTTGGGCGACGCGTCGGTCCACCGGCGCCATCAACTCCCGGTACATCTCGCTCGAGACCGAGACCGAGGCGTCGCTCTGAGGGAGGACGGAGTATGTGGGAGCCCAGACGCCCGCCTGGCTCACGTAGCCGCCGTGCCAGGGCGGCACGATGCTCGCCAGCCTGCGTGTCACCGCGATCCACACGTCTGCGCAGGCCTCCGCCATGTGTGCGAGCGCCTCAGGTCGGTCGTACATGTCGAGGAGGGTGTCCGTCGCCCCGCGGGTCGCGCTCACGATGTCCCACGGCCCTCTGGCGATCGGCGGGCTCACCGGAAACCGGCCGTGAGAGAGGTCCACCAGACCCTCGGTGAACTCGATGAGCTTGTGGAACCAGGGGTTTGCCTCGAGGGTGGCGATCGGATCGAAATCATCGAGGCTCGAGAGGCGGACCTCGCCCGACATCGCCCCCCCAGGGAGCGAGTAGTAGGCCTGGCACCCGACGATGGCCTCAAACCACGGGACGGAGCGGAGTGGCATTGCCGACCAGAAGAAGTCCCCGTCCAGATGGCCGCGTTCCTCAAAGCGCGCCTCGTACTGGGGTAGGAAGTGGCCCACCTCGAGCATCTCCGGCTCCAGGAAGCCGGCGGGCGAGGGCAGGTCCCAGGCGAAGTCATCAGTCGTGATGTACGGCCATCTCGACGTTCCCTTCAGGGGCACCTCGACGTCGTCCCTGCTCCAGAACGCCTCGTGTCGCACGAGCAGAGCGGCGAACTCTCTCTGGGAGCCTGAGGTCATGTGTGGGTCACCTCAATACTCGGCCTCGTCGTCCAGGGGGTAGATCGGTCGTGGGATCTGCTGCCACTGGAACAGTTCGAGGTGGGACATCGTCGGCCCGGGTGAGTCGACGCGGATGACGGCCGACGTCATGTCGGCGTAGTACTGGAAGTTTGCGGCCGTCTTCATCACAATGATCTTGGCCGTGTCCGGCTCAAGCCCGAGACGGCGAAAGACGACCGGGTGGTTGCCCCCGACTCCCACCCACTCGCTGACGACGATCCGGATCGAGCCCGACTCCAGCAGGGCGACCCGGCCCATATCGAAGGAGTCCATGCCGACGACCTCGACCTCGACGGGTCCGCTACAGATCCCGGCCACGGTCGCGGTCACGGTGATGGGCTCGTGGAAGGCCGTAGCCACCGCGCCGCCCAACTGCACGGTGATCGTGGCGCCAATGCCGGCGGTCACTGCAGCCTCTACGACCCCCGGATCGACCACAGTTAGGAGCGCGAGCTGGGTTATGTCCTGGCGCCTAAGCTCGCCGAGGATGTGGACGCTGTCGCCCGGCGCTCCGCCGAAGACGCTGTCGCCCATGTCCGAGAGAAGGATCACCCCCCGCTCGGCGGCGACGGCCTCCCGAACAGCGGTCTCCACGGGTACGCTGTCGTACGCCCAGAACTCGTCACGCATCTCCCAGGCCATCCGCGCGTGCTCGTCCGCGATCCGCTCGGCAAGCGCCTGGTCGTCGTTGGTGACCACGACCGTCGCCCAGCCACCCTCGGGCACGTCGAGCCAAGGCTGCATCGGGAACGGCGAGACACTGGCGACACCGGGCTCGCGCTCGTAGGCGCGCGCCCGGTCGAACCAGCGCTTCATCGGGCCACGAGCTGTCGAGTATTGCTCCTGGTGCGCCAGCATCGGGATCTTCCGCCAGGCGACCGTCGGCTTCAGCTCGCCGCGCAGGATGGCGAACAGCTGCCGGGCAGCAAGCTGCCCGGTCTCATACGGCGAATGAGGCTGGGTGCGGTGGGCGACCAGCCCATCGACCTGGTCGATCATCCGGCGCGTGACGTTTCCATGGTGGTCGAAGGACGAGACGATGGTGACGCCCGGACCGAGGATCCGGCGAACTGCGGCGAGCAGGTGGCCCTCGACGTCCGGATCGGTTTCGGCAACCGCAGCCCCATGCATACTGAGATAGAGTCCGTCGACCGGAAGCACGCGCTCCAGGTTCGCGGTGAGCCGCTCCTCGATGAAGTCGAGCGTCGCAGGGGTCCAGGCACCCCCCGCGATCCCACCCCACGCGTGCAACAGCGGCAACGGCGTATAGGCAGCCTGCAGTTCGGCAGCCCCGGCGAGAAACCCGCCGATCGGGCCGATGCCGCGCAGCCTGTCCAGGATCTCGTCACCCTCGTACAGCCCGTACCGACGGAAGATCTCGATCGAGGTGTGCCCCGGGGTGAAGCTGCACGTCTCCTGGGAGACATGTGCGATGGCTACTCGCATCGGTTCTCCTTCGCCGCACCGGCCTGTTCGCAGCTGTCCGGCATGCCCAGGGCCCGGGAGCGGGCGCCCCCGAGGCGGGGGCCCATCCCGGAACACGCTCCGCCGTCGACGTCCACACGAACGAAAGGTGGCTTCGTCCGGGCCGGACGTCGACGGCCGGCGCGCGATTGTCGGGGCCGTGCTGGTGGAGGAGGCCCCAGTCGACCCGACCAATATAGGTTGCTGAGACTCGCGAATTGGGCTTGCAAGATCGTCCGCAACGATGTATATCACATATCACTCGTCCGTCAGGTCGTTGATTCGGACGTACAGGAGGAGACCACACCATGGAGTTCCGCAAACTCGCGGCGACCATCGCGGTCGTCACGGTCGCGGTAGCCGCCTGTGGAGGCAGCGGCGGCACGCCGGCCCCCGCGTCACCCGGCGCGAGCGCAGCGGCACCGACGGCAGCCGCCCCGTCCGCCGAGGCCCCGTCGGCCGCGGCGGGCCCGGTCACGCTGACGGTCATGAACTGGGGCAACCAGGGCGACCCGTGGTGGCAGGCGAGGTTCGCCGAGTTCACCAAGCTGTATCCCAACGTCACCTTCAAGACAGAGGTGGTGCCGTACGGCGACTACCAGGCGAAGCTGGGGGCGTACGCCACGGCCGGCTCCGGTCCCGACGTGATCCAGACCGAGCCCGGCAATATCCTCGCCTATCCGCAGGCTCACCTGGCACTCAACGGGCTGGTCGACCCTGCGGCATACAACCTGCCCGACGGCATGTGCGGGGGCTACGACTGCAGCAAGGCCTTCTTCGCCATCCCCTGGTCGCTGCAGGCGCACCCGATCTACTACAACAAGGCCATCCTGACCGCCGCCGGCCTTGACCCCGCGAACCCGCCCAAGACCTGGAAGGACATGGACGCCGCCTGCACGAAGATCAAGGCGGCCGGCAAGGAGTGCATCGCAGCCGGCCCGAAGGACTTCGGCGGGCTCACCGAGTGGATCGCGCTGCTGAACCAGACCTCCACGCCTGAGCAGTGCAAGGGTCTCCTCCCCGGCACGAGCCACGGGACCGACCCGTGGATGGTCAACGCCTTCGCCCTCTGGAAGGACATGGCGGACCGCGGCTGGTTCCAGAAGGGCGTCGCCGACGCGAATCTGGCCCCCGAGGCGCAGGACCTGTTCACCTCGGGCGGTGCCGCCTTCTACACCGGCCTGCTGGGCGACGCCTACGACTGGAAGGTCCTGGGCGAGGTCCTCAAGGACGACCTGGCCGTCTATATCGGCCCCCAGATCGAGCAGGGATCCCCGATCGCGGGCTTCGGCCCCGGGCCTCTGTCGACGTCAATGGACGCCGCGGCCGGTGGCGGCTTCGCCGTCACGCCCTGGTCGAAGGCGCAGCCGGAGGCCATCGAGTTCATCAAGTATCTGACCGACCCTGCGCAGGGGACCACCGTCACCGACGTCGGCAGCTATCCTGCGGCCAAGGGCTTCGACAGCTCGAGCATCGGGAACGGCGCGCTTGACCAGCTCGTCACCCTGACGGGCGAGTCCAAGGGCGCCTGCTGGGGCTACCTGCCGAGCAGCCTCTGGGGGACCGTCATCGCCCAGGCGCAGCTGCTGCTGACCGGCGAGACAACCCCGGACAAGTCCGGACAGGCAATCGAGGACGCCATGGTCGACCTTCGGCCGTAACTGTTTCCGCCATCGTCAAGATCGATCCGGCCGGGGCAACGCCCCGGCCGGATCGACGCTGCAGTGGAGACCACGATGGATGACCTCGGATGAGCAGCCAGCAGAACGTTTCCCGCCGCCGGCGAGGTCGGGCCAAGCGCGAGGCGATCACGCCTTTCCTGCTGATCCTGCCCGCAATGGCCATCCTCGTCGTCTTCAAGGCCTACCCGTTCGTCAACGGCCTGATCGACAGCCTCACCCGGAAGGAGGTGTTCCCGAGCATCGCGAACTACGAGCGGATGCTGACGGACAAGGTCTGGCTGGAGGCACTGGGCAATTCGGTCAAGGGGATCGCCCTTCTGCCGGTCTTCATCCTCGTACCCCTGGTCATCGCCTTCGCCCTCTTCACGGGGATCCGGGGCTGGCGGACGCATCGGGCGATCTACCTCCTCTCGTATCTCCTTCCCGCTGCCATGGCAGGGGTGGTCTTCTCCCTGTTCATGGGCTTCGAGGGTCCGATCAACGGGGCGCTCCGGAGCGTCGGCCTTGAAGCCATCGCGATCGCCTGGTTCTCGACGACCGGGACCGCCATGTGGGCCGTGTACGCCCTCGTGCTCTGGGCCTGGTTCGGTCTCGGGACGGTGACCTATCTGGCGGCACTGGCCACCATCCCCGAGGAGCAGTTCGAGGCCGCGCGCCTGGATGGGGCGACCGCGATGCAGGCGCTCCGGGCCATCACGATCCCGTGGGTGCGTCCAACCATCGGGTACTGGGCGGTGTTGTGCACCGCCGGCCTGTTCCTGTGGCTGTTCCCGTTCATCACCACGTCGACGGGAGGCGGCCCGGGCAACTCGAGCACGACGCCCGAGATCAGGATCTGGGAAGTGTTCCAGCAGGGCATGAACCCCAACTACGCGTCCGCCCTCGGGATCACCCTGTTCCTGATCGTGCTGGTCTTCTCGGCCCTCCAGGTCCGCTGGATGTACACGAGCGCGTCCGACTCATGAGCAGCCAGACCGCATTCGAACCGCAGGCCCTAGGCTCAGTCGCCATCCGCACCCGTCGTCGGATCACGGGCCGGAACATCGCGGCCATCGTAGCTCTGACGGCAATCTCCGTGGCCGTCCTGGGCCCCATCTTCTACACCATCGCCACGGCCCTCGAGCCATCACCGTGGGCGGGCTATGGACCGGACACGTCGGTGGTGCTCGGGTCGATCCTGGCGGCCTGGCAGTACGGCCTCATGCCGGGAAGCCTCCTCAACTCGGTGATCCTGTCCACGAGCGCGGTCGTCATCCTGTGGATCGTCTGCAGCATGGCGGCCTACGCGTTCACGCTGATGCGTTTTCCGGGCCGCGAGCTCCTCTTCCTGCTGGTCCTGGCGACGGTGATGATCCCGGTGCAGGTGATCATGTTCCCGCTGTTCGTCGAGTACAACGACCTCGGGCTGCTCAACTCCTACCATGGGATGATCCTGGCGTTTGTGATCTTCGGAATTCCGCTGACCACGTTCCAGTTCGCCGCCTACTTCAAGACCCTGCCGCGCGAGATCCTGGATGCCGCACGGGTGGATGGCGCGTCGACACTCCAGACGCTCTTCCGGGTGGTCCTGCCCATGTCCAAGCCCATCCTCGCGGTCACGGGCATCATCAACTTCGTGTGGACCTGGAACGACGTCCTGCTGCCGTTCTTGTTCCTCCAGGACTCGGAGAAGAAGCCCCTCGTTGCCCAGCTGGCGGTCGTCACGGGCTCCCAGTTCGCGTCCGCGAGCACCCACGTCCTCGCCGCGATCGCCCTGCTCGGCTTCGCGCCGACGGTCGTCGTCTACCTCATCGCCCAGCGCCAGATCGTCCGGGGGATCACGGCCGGCTCCGTCAAGTAACGCCCGGCCGGTCCGGGCGGGCTGACCTGCTCCTGCGCAATGTGCTCGTCGGCCGAACGACCGCGCCGCGGGGCGGCTCTCACAGGCCGGCCAGAAACTCCAGGATCCGGTCGGTCGCGCCCGGCAGGGGTTCGTGGGCGAAGTCCGGGTAGCGGACCATCCGCTTGGGTCCCGGGAGCTTGTTGAACGCGGCGAACTGCGTCGAGGGCGGACAGACCTGGTCCATCATCCCCGTGGTCATCAGGACCTCGGCCGTGACCCGTGGCGCGAGATGCTGGATGTCGATGTAGCCCAGGCGGGTGAAGACCTCCGCCTCCCGCTCGTGGGTGGGGTCGAAGTTGCGGAAGTAGTACCCCAGCTCGTCGTACGCCGCCTTGGCCAGGTCCATCTCCCAGACCCGCTGGTAGTCGGACAGGAACGGGTAGACGGGCGCGGCGAGCTTGATCCGCGGCTCGAGGGCCGCGCACGCGATCGACAGCCCGCCGCCCTGTGATTAGCCCGTCACCCCGACCCGCGCCGCGTCGATCTCGTCCATGCCCATGACGATCCCGGCGAGCTGCGCCGTGTCGAGGAAGACCTGCCGGAAGAGCAGGCTCTCCGGCGCGTCGTCCAGGCCCCGGATGATGTGGCCGCGCAGCGTGGTCCCCCGGACCCCGCCCGCGTCCTCGCTGCTGCCGCCCTGGCCGCGGCAGTCGAGCGCGGCGACCGCGACACCCTGGGCGAGGTGGGGGAGGCTGTCGGCCCAGTCGCCGCTGCTCACGCTGTAGCCGTGGAACCGCAGCACCGCGGGGTGCGGGGTGGCGGCGTGACGCGGGCGCATGTACTTGGCATGGATCCGCGCGCCCCGGACACCGGTGAACCAGAGGTCGAAGCACTCGACGCCGGGGATCGAGTACGGGTGCGGCTCCAGGCGCACGCTGGGGTCTACCGACGCCATCTCCGCCAGCGCGGCCGCCCAGTAGGCATCGAAGTCAACGGGCCGCGGGTTATGGCCGGTGTACGTCTCCAGCTCTGCCAGGGACATCTCGAACGGCGGCATCGTCAGGACTCCTCGGCGAGTGACTCATCGGTTGTCGGTTGTCAAGAAGCGCTGGATCCGGGTCAAGCACTGACCTGGGCGGGCGGCAATGATCCGGTCCTAGATCCTCCCTCGAGGAGCGGCAAACGCGATCGCCTCGTCTATGACGAGCTGACGCCCCGGGCGGCGGCCTCGATGCGGTCGAGGGCCTGCTCCAGGTCCGAGCGGCTGTGCATGCTGGAGAAGCCGTGGTGCTTGGCGTGGTGGAAGTAGACGCCGTGCTCCAACGCAGCCCCGTAGAAGGCGGTCGCCATGGCGCCGTCTGCCGCAGCGGCCTCGCGGTAGGTCCTCGGCTCCGCCTCCAGCCCGAAGTGAAGGCTGAAGCGGGCGCCGACTGCCTGGACCCAGACCGGGAGCCCGGCCTGCTGGAACGCCGTCCGGAGGCCCCCGTAGAAGAAGTCCTCCTTGACCTTGAGGTCCTGCCAGAAGCGGGGGTCCGCGATCTCGTCGAGGAAGGCGTTCGCGGCCAGGATAGGGATCGCGTGTGCGTTGAAGGTCCCGCTGTGGACCGCGGTGCCGAGGGGGGCGACGGCCCCCATCACCTCGCGGGATCCGGCGAACGCGCTCAGGGGCGTCCCACCGCCGAGCGTCTTGCCGAGCGTGCACAGGTCGGGCGTCACGCCCAGATACTCCTGGGCACAGCCCGGTCCGGTCCGGAACCCTGACAGGATCTCATCGAAGATCAGGACGACGCCGTGCTGCCGCGTCATCTCGCGGACAGCCTCGAGATACCCGGGCGCTGGAAGGATCGTGCCCGCGTTGTGCGCGATGGGCTCCATGATGACGGCCGCGATCTCGTGGCCGTGAGCGGCGAGGCATCGTTCCAGGGCTGCGGCATCGTTCCAAGGCAGCACGAAGATGTCGGCCGCACCAGCGGGCGGCATGCCCCCGCTCGCGGCGATCGTCCTCGGAGCCTCGGGCGGGCCGGCCTCAGCCAGTGACGGCCACATGCTGTAGCCGAGCACGTCATTGAACCCGTGGAAGTGGCCCTCGAACTTGACCACCTTCGTCCGGCCGGTGTAGGCCCGGGCGGTCCGCACCGCGTGCCACGTCGTCTCCGTGCCCGACTGCGTGAAACGGACGAGCTCGGCGCACGGCACGTACTCGGTGATCTTCCGGGCCGCTTCGGCCTGGAGCGGCGTCTCGAACGCGCACAGGACCCCCATGTCCAGCGCGGACTCGATCGCCCGCCTGACCGCGGGGTGCCCGTGGCCGAGGAGCGCAGCGCCGAAGGACATGTTGAGGTCGATGTACTCGCGGCCGTCCAGGTCCCAGACCCTGGAGCCCTGGGCGCGAGCGGCAAAGAACGGCCGTCCGATGGAGGGGTGGATGCGCGCCGCGGCCGACACTCCGCCAGGAAGGTATCGGCCGGCGAACGCGAACAACTCGTCCGCTGTCGACGTGGACGGCGCGATCTCCAGACTCACCCTGGCCCTCCAGTGAACCCCATGCCCGCGGTAGCCGCCGCGATCGACGCGGCTCGCCAGGCGGTCTGCGTGTCGCCGCCAGCAAACGTGATAATACATCATCTACACGCACTTGGGCCGGTGTGCGACTATCTCATGTATCAGGAGATTCAGCGGGACGCGCCCCGAGGTTCCAGCAATCGCTGCGTGGAGGACACATCTTGGCTCGGGGTCAGCAGGATCCGGTGTTGGCTGAGGTCCTCGGTGGGCCGCACGACACGCGGACGATGGCGGAGACGGTCGCCGAGCGACTGCGTGCGCTGATCATCAGCGGCCAAGTGCCGCCGGGGACAACCCTGCGCCTCGCGCCCCTGGCCGAGCAGCTCGGCGTCAGCATCATGCCCGTGCGAGAGGCATTCCGTCTCCTCGAGGCGGAGCGGCTCGTCGTCGTCACGCCCAGGCGAGGAGCCGTGGTCGCCGAGCTGTCGATCGACGACATCGAAGAGACGTACGCCGTCCGCGTTGCTCTCGAGGGACTCGCCGCGCGCCACGCGACCGAGCGTCTGACCGCCGCGGACCTGGCGGACATCGGGGACCTGTTCGAGCAGATGGCCAAGGCGAAGGAAGTGAACGACCTGCAGGCGTTCATCTCGGCCGACCGCGAATTCCACATGCGCCTGTATGCCTCATCCGGGCGCGAACACCTCGTCCGGATGATCTCGGAGCTTGAGAACAGGAGCCGGCGCTACTCCACCTACGTCTACGGCGCGTGGCAGCCCCTCGACATCGCCCTGCGGGCCCACCGGCCGCTCCTCGATGCCATCGAGGCCGGAGATCCGGCGCTGGTCGAGGAGCGCACGCGCGAACACATGTCCGCCGCCGGCGCCCGCCTGCTCGCCTCCGTCCAGCGCGAGGCCGGCGAGCGAGCCCGATCCCTGACTCCGCGGCGGAGTCGGACGAAGGACGAGCCCCGCCTGTAGCCCCCGGGGCCGGCCTCGCGACCCGCTCTCGCTTCAGCCCAGCGGCACCGTCTGGTGCCACGCCGGCACCTCGACGGGCAACCCGAGCGCCTCGACGTGCGGGGCCAGCGCAGCCTGCGCGGGCGGGTCCCCGTGGACCAGGTACACGCGGGACGGGACACCCGGGTCGCCCGGCCGGCGTCCGCGGATGAACCCGCCCAGCCAGGCGAGGAGCTCCGGCTCGTCCGCGTGGGCGGAGAACCCGTCCAGCGACCGGATCGTCGCGCGTACCGGCATCTCGCGGCCGTTGATCCGGGCCTTCTCCGCGCCGCGCATCAGGTGGCCGCCCAGCGTGCCCTCGCCCTGGTAGCCGACGAACAGGACCGTGGCCGACGGATCGTCCAGGA
>Ga0315283_10003629_pt1 | contig 13238 bp, 12 predicted proteins | sample YL17G09_0_MG_FD_204541 | JGI IMG/M metagenome (GOLD analysis project Ga0315283, IMG submission 204541) | Sediment microbial communities from Yellowstone Lake, YNP, Wyoming, USA - YL17G09_0 | ecosystem: Environmental > Aquatic > Freshwater > Lake > Sediment | place: USA: Wyoming | collected...
GAGTCGGCTTCGGGCACCGGACGGGTTGTCAAGCCCTCGTTGAAGGCACCCTTTCTGGTGATCTCCGACATCGACGACACCATCCTCATCACCGGACTCACCGAGGGCGTGACCATGGTGACCCGCACCGTGCTGCGCGAGGCCGACAAACGCCGGGCGATCCCGGGCATGTCCTCGCTCTACCGCGGACTGGCCCGCGGGGTCGCCAACGCCGCGGGCAACCGCAAGCCGGAACCGACCTTCTTCTACGTCTCGACCGGCAGTTGGTCGTTCTATCCACTGCTGGCGCAGTTCGCGCAACTGCGCGCCTTCCCGCAAGGCCCGATGTTTCTCACCGACTGGGGGCCGACCGAGCGATACCTTCGCCGCAGCGGGGCCGAACACAAGCGAACGGCCATCCGCCGGTTGTTGGAGGCCTACCCGAAAATGCCGTTCGTGTTGATCGGTGACAGTGGCCAGCGTGACGCGCTGACATACGAGGAGATGGCCCGGGAGTTCAGCGGTCGGGTGAAGCTGATCATCATCCGGCAGGTCGGCGGCGACAACGAGGACCGCAACGTTGCGGTGCGCGAGCGCGCCGAAACCCTGCGCGCCGAAGGCATCCCGTTACATCTGGTGCCCGACGGAACACGGGCCGCGGAACTGTGCCAGCGGGCCGGCCTCTGCGACGAGGAGACCCTGGCAGAGGTAGCGGCGGAACTGGATCCGCAGTAGCGCGACGCGTCACACCGGTTGCGTCACAAAGTCGATCAGTTCTTCGACCCGGCCGATGAGTTCGGGTTCCAAGTCGTTCCAGTCCCGGACCGAACCCCGGATTCGCTGCCACGCCCTGGCAATATCAGCCTGATCGCGGTGCGGCCAGCCCAGCGCCGCACAGACGCCGTACTTCCACTCGATGGTGCGCGGCACCGTCGGCCACTCCGACAGGCCCACCCGCGCGGGCTTCACCGCCTGCCAGATGTCGATGTAGGGGTGTCCGACCACCAACGTGTGCTCTCCCCCGGGCCCGCGGCGCACCACGTCGGCGATCCGCGACTCCTTGGAGCCGGGCACCAGGTGATCCACCAGCACGCCGAGGCGGCGGGTGGGCGCGGGACCGAAGTCGTCGACGATGCTCCCGAGGTCATCGATGCCGCCGAGGTACTCGACGACGACACCTTCGACCCGAAGGTCATCGCCCCAGACCTGTTCGACGAGTTCGGCATCGTGGCGGCCTTCGACATAGATCCGTCCCGCCGCGGCCACCCGCGCCCGCCCGCCGGGAACCTTCACCGAACCCGATGCCGTACGGGTAGCAGCCGAAGCGTGGCGCAGCGGCGCGGTCAGGATCACCGGCCGACCCTCGACCAGGAAACCCGGCCCCAGCGGAAACACCCGGTTGCGCCCGCGGCGGTCCTGCAACTCGACTCGTCCACCCTCGATGCGCACGACGGCGCCGACAAACCCTGACTGCGGGTCCTCAACAACCATCCCGACCTCGGCACCGCACTCGACCGAACGCACCCGGCGGGATTCATGCGGGTCGTCACCGAGCACGTCGGCACCGTAGCGATCGGCCATCCGGTGATCGTAGGGTGCCGTCGCGCGGGTGCTGCTATTCGAGTTCTTGCAGGCTTTCCTCGAGATAGTCCAAGAGTCGCTGCAGTTTCGGAATGCTGCGCCGGCATCCGACCAGACCGAACTCGAGATGGTCGGCATAGCTGACGCAGGAGATGTTGAGGGCCTGATCCTCGGTGGGGATCGACAGCGGGTAGATGGCCTCCAGTTCGGCACCGTTCCAGTACAGCTTCTCCCGAGGCCCCGGCACGTTCGAGATCAGCACGTTGTACGGCGGCGGCAGGTTCGCCGAACCCGGGACCCGGGTCAGCGCCGACGGCCCGACCGCCGTGAGGATCCCCAGCGCGGCGAGTTCGACGCTGGACCGATCAGCCATCACCGCCTTGGTGGCCCGCATCGACGATGTGATGGCCTCCAACCGGTCGTCCGGATCTTCGAGGTCGGTGCCCAGATTGCACAGCACGAAGGTGATCGCGTTACCGCCGTCGCCGGCCGTCCGGATCGACACCGGTACCGAGGCGATCAATGACTCATCAGGCAGTGCGTCGTTGGCGATCAGGTAGCGGCGCAGTGCCCCCGAACTCATCGCCAGCACCATGTCGTTGAGCGTGACGCCACGAGCCTTGCCGGCCTTGAGGATTCGGCCGATGTCCCAGGATTGCGCCGCGACCCGCCGCGATCCACTGATCGGCTGATTCAGCATCGTCCGCGGCGCGGCATACGGCAGCACCATCGTCTGTTCCAGCAACGCACCGGCGCCGTACTTGGCGAGCATCGGGCCGATACCGGCCATGCTGCCCAGCGTCCGTGCCGTGCCACCGAGGGTTCGGGCCGCGCCGCGGAACACGTCGAGTGGGTTGGCGAAACTCCGCGTGCCCTCCGACGGCGCCTCCTCTCTCGGGACCCACATCGGGGGCATATCGCGGGTAGCCGGATCAGGACTGAGCGACTCGATGACCTTCCGGGCCAAGGCGACGCCGTCGGCGAGGGCGTGGTGGGTTTTGGAGTAGGTGGCGAAGCGACCGTCGGCGAGACCCTCGATCAGGTGGTACTCCCACAGCGGTCGGTGCCGGTCGAGCAGGCTGCCGTGCAGCCGGGACACCAGTTCCAGCAGTTCCCTGACCCGCCCGGGCCTGGGCAGCGCGGAGAGGCGCACGTGGTACTCGATGTCGATGTCCTTCTCAGTCATCCACCACAGATTCCCGACCGAACTGACCGGATCGCGCGGTCGGCGGGCGAACATCGGCGCCACCTCGTCGAAAGTCAGCAACTCCCGGTACAGCTTGCCGACATAGTCCCGGTTGGCGCCGGCGGGCTTGTGGAACAGTTGAAGGCCGGCGACGTGCATCGGATGTTCGCGCGCTTCCTGGATCAGGAAGGCCGCGTCCATCGGGGCAATCATTCCCATGGCGCACCTTTCGCCGGCGGCATGCCCACCGTGTGCCCATTAGAACCGATGCTCCACACGCGTACATACGATTTGAGCAAATCCCGGCCGGCGATGGCTTCTGCTATCGCGCCGACGGTTGGTGCTGGGTGATGCAGTGGATTCCGCCGCCGCGGGCGAACAGTGGGCGCGCATCGACGGTGACCACCCGCCGGCCCGGGTACTGCTCGGCGAGGATCGCGACGGCGTCGGCGTCTCGGGCGTCGCCGAATCCGCACGCGATGACGCCGCCATTGACCACGAGATGGTTGATGTAGCTGTAGTCGACGTAGCCCTCGGCATCGGTCAGCGTCGCCGGAGCGGGCATCTCGGTGATCTCCCATGATCGCCCGGCCGCATCATGGCTGGCATCGAGAGCGGCCCGGATGGTCCGGCACACCGCGTAGTCAGGATGGGATTGATCGCCCTGGGTGTGCAGCAGGAGTCGGCCGGGTGAGGTGATCGCCGCGACGATGTCGACGTGTCCCCGGGTCCCGAACCGTTCGGAGTCACGGGTGAGCCCCTGTGGCAGCCAGACTGCGTGGGTGGCGCCGATGGTGCGCGCCAACTCCGCCTCCACCTCCGCCCGGGTGATGCCCGGATTGCGGCCGGGATCGAGTTGCACGGTATCGGTGACGAGCACCGTGCCCTCGCCGTCGACGTGGATGCCGCCGCCCTCGTTGACCAGATCGGAGGAGATGATCGGCACCCCGGCCGCCTCGGCGACGACGCGGGCGATGTTCGCGTCGAGATCCCACTCCGCCCAGTCCTGGGCGCCCCAGCCGTTGAACACCCAGTCCACTGCGGCCACCGACCCGTCATCGGCGTGCACGAACGTCGGCCCGATGTCGCGCATCCAGGCATCGTTGAGCGGTGCCTCGATGATGTCGACGCTCTGCGACAGGTACCGGTCGGCGATGGCGCGTTCCGGTGGATGCACGACGACCGCCACGGGCTCAAATTCGGCCACCGCATGCGCTACCGCCGCCCAGGTGGACCGGGCCTCGTGCCGGGACTCCTCGTCTTCGCCCAGCGAGTAACCCGTGCAGGGGAATGCCATCCACACCCGGTCCTGCGGTGCCCACTCGGCCGGCATCCGGTAGTTGACGGCTGGAGCGTTCATCAGTGTTCGCCTTTCATCGTGCCTGGCCTGTCAGAGTGGTGGTGTTTTACAGCGGTGGTGTTCGTGGCGGCGGGGTGCGCCGCTCGCCTGTTGCTTCGAATGCCGCGGCGAAGCCCAACAGGGCTGTGTCGTCGTACGCGCGCCCGGCGAACGTCAACCCGACGGGCATCCCGATGTCGGCCATGATTCCCATCGGCACCGTGACGGTCGGGATCCCCAGATGGCGCGGCACCAGATTGCCGTTGGCCACCCATACGCCGTTGCGCCAACCCAGTTCCGCAGAGGCGGGGTTGACGTCCATATCGGCCGGGCCGACGTCGGCGACGGTCGGGAAAATCACCGCGTCCAGGCCGCGCCGAGCCATCCACTCCTCCAAGTCGACCCGGCGGGTCCGCTCCAGCCCGCGGAGTCCCTCTTCCATGTGCGGGATGTCGAGGAACGACTCGATGGGATGGGATCGAATGAATGCCGGGTAGGTGTTGATCTCAGCGCTGCCCTCGCCGAACCCCTCCACCCGGTCGGGAAGTGCACCCGGATCGTTGACCCAGATCAGGGCGCCGTCGACGGCGGCCAGGTTGGGCAGGTTCGGGTCGGCGTTGGCGCGCAGGAAGTCGTCCCAGGCCCACGCGGACAGATCGAGGATCTCCCGGTCGAGGAACTCGGGACTCACCAGGCCGCGGGTCTTGATCGACGGCACGCCGTCGCGGTCCTTCTCGTAGTTGGAGACCACCGGGAAATCCACCAGCACGACCTCGGCACCGGCGGCGGTCAGTTCGGCTCCCGCAGCCTGAAACAGGTCGATGACGGACTGCCGGGTCTCGATGCGCCGACCGGTCGGTCCGCCGATGCCCAACCCCTGACCCACTCCGGCCTCGGCGTCGGCGTTGACGTACATCCGCGGCACCCCGAAACGCTTGCCGACCAGGCTGCTCCGGGCCGCCTCGCGGTCAGCTGGCAGCAACCCCGAGTAGGACCGTGGCCGCACCGATGAGGCCCGCGGAATCTTCACCCAAGGTTGCATGCGCCACAGATCGCCGCGCGGATTCGCATCATCGGCAACCAGAACATCGAGAACTTCGAACATGTCGGCCATGGTGCGGGTGTGCGGTACCACGACATCCATCGTGGGCACCAGGGGCCAGTTGCCGCGCACCGAGATCACTCCGCGCGACGGCGTGTAGGCACACAGGGCGTTGTTGGTGGCCGGGGCCCGGCCACTGGACCAGGTCTCCTCCCCCATCCCGAACGCGGCGAAGCTCGCCGCTGTGGCGGTACCGGAGCCATTGGACGAACCCGATCCGAAGGCCGACGTCAAAAAGTCTGCGCTGTAAGGACTTTCGGCTCGGCCGTAGAGTCCGCGCTGCATACCTCCGTTGGCCATCGGTGGCATGTTCGTCAGGCCGATCAGAATCGCGCCGCCGCCGCGGAGACGTTCGATCGCAAAGGCATCGGTCTGTGCGACGAGGTTCGCGAAGGCATGCGACCCCGCCGCCGCGGTCAGGCCCTTCGCGAGGTAACTGTCCTTCGCGGTGTAGGGGATGCCGTCCAGCGGACCGAGGAGTTCACCCCGGCTGCGGCGCTGGTCTGAGGCTGCCGCCTCGGTCAGCGCATCGGGGTTCGACACGATCACCGAATTCAGCATCGGCCCGTTACGGTCGTAGGCCTCGATCCGACGCAGGTAGGCCTCGACGAGTCCGACACTGGTCACTCGACCGCCGTCGAGGGCCGCGCGAAGCGCCGCGATGCCGACCTCGGTGACGTCGAACGAACCCACACCGTCTAACAAACCCACGCCGTCGAACGAACCCACGGAAGCACGATATCGGTGATCGCCCGCGTCGGTCGCCCGTCGGCGGAACACGGCAGTGGGAAAGGCGGTGGGAAAGTCCCCGCGGCCCGGCTAGTGTTGGGCCGCCGACCAGGAGGACACGGGTGAGACGAGCACACCACGTAGCCGCTGCCGCGGCGGCCGCGGCCGGGTTGACGGCGTGCGCCGCCGGCGGCACCGAACCCGCGGCTTCGACGACGATGGTCGGCGGCATGACCGAGTGCACCACCGAGGCCCTCGCCGGGCCCGCGACCGCAGCCGCGCAGTCCATGGGACCCGACAACGTCTACACCGTCGACGACCTGTCGTGCTCCGAAGGTTGGGCGGTGACCGCCGGCCTGCTGGCCAGCACAGACAATCCCGACATGGGTGCCCCGACATCGTTCGTCTTCGAGCAGCAGGGCCAGTTCTGGGTGGTGCAGGACAAGGCGAAAGTCTGCGGCACCAGTCCCACCACCACTACCGCCCCCGCCGACGCAACGATTCCCCCCGCGCTGTTCCTGTCCGGATGCGCCGCAGGCTAAACCCACAGACGCGTTAGGGTTGAGGGGATCGTCGGCCACGCAGCCGGCACCAACGGCAGGAGAAGTGCCATGGCTTCGTCTCTGATTGACGCGCTCGGTTCGCAAACAGGTGGCCTGACCCTGCTGAAGTTACTGGCCGACAATAGTTTCGATTCGATACTCGTCACCGATGCATCTGCCCAGGGGCGGATCATTTACGCCAACAAGGCTTTCAAGAAGCTCACCGGCCACGACCCGGCGGCCGTGATCGGCAAGGATCCGCGCATCCTTCAGGGACCCGGCACCGACCAGAAGGTGATTAAACGTGTCACTGCGACCCTCAAATCGGGCGGGCGGTTCGAAGGCCGCGCGGTCAACTACCGCAAGGACGGGACGCCGTTCATCATGAACTGGCGGATGTTCCCGCTCAAGGACGCCGGCAAGATCATCGCCTGGGTGGCTATTCAGCGCGAAGCACTCGCCGCCGGCTAAGCCAGTTCAAGCCGGTCGGCGCGGTCCGCTGCTAGGTTTTGACGATGCCGAAGTTGACCGAGTGGCGTTCCCTGTACCTCTACGCGGTCTGCTTCGTCTGCATCGTTGTGGTCATCTTCACTACGCTGTCTCTGGTCGACAACGTCATGAGCCTGGTGTATCCGAGCCCGCCCTACATCGATCCCTACAGCGCCCAGCCGGTGGAGGTCGACAGGGAGTTGCTTGAGGAGCAGAACCGGCTCAGCGAACGCCGATCCGGCGTCGTCGGCCTGGTGGGCAATTTGACCGCCTACCTACTGGTGGTTCCCCTGTTTTGGTTTCACTGGAAACTGGCCAACAAACCGGCACCGGCGGAAGGTTAAGACCGTGCGAATTAGCTACCTGGTAATCGCCGACGACGGATCGGACCACACATCATGAAACACGGAATCTTCGGTGGCGCGGTCAATGCCGGCACCCTCGATGACATGGTGGCCGAGGCCGCAGCGGCCGAAAGTGACGGCTTCGACGCCTACTGGGCACCGCACATTTTCGGCCACGACGCGTTGACCGCGTTGGCGGTGGTGGGCACGAAGGTGCCGCGGATCGAACTGGGCACGTCGGTGGTGCCCACATTCCCGCGCCATCCGCACGCGATCGCCCAGCAGGCGCACACGGTGGCGGCCGCATCGGGCGGTCGCTTCACCCTGGGGATCGGCCTGAGCCACAAGATCGTGATCGAGAACATGTTCGGCCTGAGCTACGACAAGCCGGTACGTCACCTGCGCGAGTACCTCAGCGTGCTGATGCCGTTGTCCCGCAACGAAATGGCCAACTTCGACGGCGAGATGTATCGCGTGCACGCCGGCATCAGCGCACAGGGTTCGACCGGTTTCAGCGTGGTGGTCGCCGCACTCGGCGAGCAGATGTTGCGCGTCACCGCCGCCATGGCCGACGGCACCCTGACCTGGTGCACCGGCCCGGTGACGCTGGCGGCCCACACCATCCCGACCATTACCAAGGCAGCCGAGGAATTCGGCCGGCCGGCACCACGGGTGATCGCAGCACTTCCGGTGTGCGTCACCGACGACAGGGGTTCAGCCGTCGCCCGGGCTGCTGAGACATTCGCCGCCTACGGCGGCTTGCCCAGCTACCGGGCGATGCTCGATCGCGAGGGCGTGGCAGGTCCGGCCGACATCGCCATCATCGGCAGCACTGCCGAGGTGCAGGATCGCATCGGCGAACTCGCGCGAATCGGCGTGACCGATTTCGCTGCGGTGGAATTCGGCGCGACGCCCGAGGAGGTCGCCGACACCCGGGCGGCCCTGAAAGGGTTGCTGACGTAGCCGCGATTGCCCGCCGATTGCGCAGTTCGTTGCTTACACTGACGCCACTGGAACTGGCGAACCGGAATCTGGCAGAACCGGGACCGGCAGAGCCGGCACACCGAAAGGGCATGCACCTGTGGCCGAACAACTCCCCCGGGCTGCACTGCCCGTGAACCAAAAGTTCCTCGCGCGTCAGGCCTTGGACGAGCGTCGCATCACGGCCCTAGCGGTGGCGCTGGGCATCTGCTCGGCGGTAGCTCTGGGCCAGGCGGCGACCGCCCAGGCCGAAACTTCTGGCGCTACCAACGGCGAAACCGCTCAGCCAACGACCCTCAAGCGCAGCACGCCCGCCCGCGTGGCAGCGTCGCCTACCCGTGCCTCGGGTGGCCCGCAGTCCGCGGCGCAGCGCACCTCCGCACCCACGAAGGCTTCGCCCGCACTCGCGAAGATTTCCCCGGTGACCGCCCCGTCGGGATGGCGCAGCACGAGCGGTTCCGGTGACAGCCCGGCGGCAACTCCCCTGCCATGGGCCGCGGCGGCCGCGGTCCGGCGGGAACTGGGCGGCGTATCGCGCACGGCGGCCCCGGCAAGTCGTAGCCAGCCAGCCGAACCGGTCAACCCGGTAGCGGCCTCGTCGACCGCGGCGGCGGCGTCCGTCCCGGGCGCCCCGACCACCTGGCGACCGGGCAGCGTGCTGCGGGTCTTCGTCGGAAACGGCACCGCCGACAACCCACACGCGGGCATCCTGCTCGGCAACGGCTATTCGTACACGACCTACGACGGCGCCTGCACCACCGGTGCGTGCGACGGCGGTAACGGCGGACTGATCGGAAACGGCGGTGACGGTTTCGCCGGCGGTAACGGCGGCGCGGCCGGATGGTTCGGATCCGGCGGTCAAGGTGGTGCGGCCACCACGGTCGGCGGGACCGGCGGCCGAGGCGGTTCCGGCGGGTTGTTCGTGGGCGACGGCGGCCAAGGCGGATCCGGCGGTACCGGTGGCGGTACCGGTGGTGACGGCGGTAACGCCGGCGTGTTGTCGTTCCTCGGCACCGGTGGTGTCGGTGGCGTCGGCGGCGTCGGGGTCGACGGCAGCCCGGCCGGTAAGTCGGGCTTCAACGGAACTCCCGCCGGCCCGAACGCGCCGAGTCTCGCGCGGCCGGCGCGGATCGCCCTCGACCTTTTCCTCAACGGCGGGGTATTGCTCGGTCTGCAGTCGGGCTACGTCGCGATGTTCGCGCGCGACGGCGAGCTTGTGCACGCGGCGACGGCCGGCTACGCGGACATCGCAACGCAAACGCCCATGCGACTCGACACGCAGTTCCGCATCGCCTCGATGACCAAGCCGGTCACCGCGGTCGCGGCGATGATCCTCGTCGAAGAGGGCCGCCTGGGCCTTGACGATCCGGTGGCGCGATACATTCCGGCCGCCGCGAACCTGCGCGTCGCCACAAGTCAGACCGCTTTGCCGGATGGGACGATCCCCAGCGTTCCGCTCGACGAACCTCTGACGGTGCGGGACCTGTTGAAGTTCGCATCAGGCATCGGCGGAAACGCCACCACGTCCGATCTCGACCGCATCTGGGCCGCGAACAACCTCTACACCGGCTCGGGCTCACTGGCGACGCGGGTAGATCGGATCCTGACCGCGCCGCTGTATGAGCAGCCCGGCGACGTCTGGCGCTACGGCTGGTCCGCTGACGTCCTCGCCCGCGTGGTTGAGGTGGCCAGCGGTGAGGCCTTCGGAGATTTCGTTACGGGTCGGATAATCGATCCGCTCGGTATGACGTCGACCGAGTTCCTCACGGCCGAGTCCCCGCGCGACCGACTCGCCACCATGTACACCCAGAATTCGGCCGGCCGCCTCGTGGCCGTTGATCGGCCGGGCGGCGATTCACTGGACTGGACGCCGGGCGGAAGTGGCCTCGTTTCCACTGCCGGGGATTACATGCGCTTCGCGTTGATGCTCTGGAATGACGGCACATATCAAGACACTCAGATCCTCAAGCCGGAAACCGTCGCCCTGATGACACGACCCGCCGTGCAATCGGGCGTACTCGTCGATGAGGGCATCGAGGGACTCGGCTGGGGACTCGGCATGGCGGTCGTCGTCGACGGCGATGCGACAGCCACGTTCGACCGCACCGGCGACTACTGGTGGTCGGGCTTCTACGGCACGACATTCTTCGTCAGCCCGACGACCGGCCTAGTCGGCGTCGTGCTCAGCCAGAATCAGCCCGGCCCGTACAGTCCGACGCCCTACGTGGTCTATATCGCGCAGGCGCTGGCATTCTTCGGGCTGTGATGGGCTAGCTCGTGCAGCAAAACCGCTATTCCGCATTGCAGTAATACTGCATGCGTGCGACGATACTGTTATGGCTTTCCATGGGTACGTAACTGTTCAGTCCAGAGGAGTCGTGGCGTTGCCGGTCGAGGTTCGTCGCAGGCTGCACCTCGACGAACCAGGCGCACAGGTGGAAATCGTCGAGCGCAGCGACGGAGTGTTGGAACTGCGGCCCGCATTGCCTATTCCGGCGGATCAGCGATGGTTCTGGACCGAACGGTGGCAGCAGCGTGAGCGCGAGGTGGACAGCCATGTCGCCGCGGGTGAGGTCTCAGTGCACAACGACGGCGACGCGTTGTTGGAGCACCTCGGCCAGCTCGACGCGCACGCGGACGGCCAGTGAAGTTTGAAACCACCCCTGCCTTCGACGCTGATTTCAAACGGCTCAAGCCCGAACATCGAGCGGCCTTCCGAGAGGTACTGAAGACCAAGTTCATACCCGCGTGCGCGGCGGTGGAAGTAGATCCTGCAGCGGTCTGGCCGAAAGGGCTGCGAGTGAAATCCGTCCAAGGCGCCCCGGGCGTGCTTGAGATGACGTGGTCGTTCGCGAGCCCTGACGGCCGGGCCACCTTCGAACTTGTCACAGTCGACGAGCAGCTGCGATGCCGCTGGCGTCGGATCGGCGACCACGGCGTCTTCAAAGATCCCTAGCGCAAGGCCATTCCGGCGGGCACGTCGCGCCCCCTCACCGCAGTCGGGAGCGGTGGGCCCACACGGCGAAGAGCGGGTCACCCGGCGTCGGGCGCTGGTCGATGCGAGGCTCATCCCAGCCGGCCGATCGGCGGAAGTACTCGGCCACCAGCCGCACGTGGAACTCGTCGTCGGTGGCGAGCCAACCCCGGATCGCCTTGGTCGGGAAGCACCGGTTGGAGAACGTGCACACGAACGGCGCACCGGGCCGCAGCACCCGGGCCACCTCGTCGAACACCTCGAGGGGCCGGACCAGGTAGTCGACCGACACCGTGCACATCGCCCCGTCGAAGGAGGCGTCGGCGAACGGCAGTGCGGGCTCGCGGTTGAGGTCCTTGACCACCCGTTGGTGCGCCTGCGGGTTCTGGTCGAGCTCAAAGGCGTTCATACCGAGCACGACCAGCCGATGCGGGGTCCGGGCCAGGTGCGACACCCAGGAACTGCACAGGTCGAGCACCTCGCCGTACAAGCCGAGCTCGTCGTAGAGGTCGCGCACCGCGGCGATGGCACCGTCGTCGATGTGCTGCACCAGCCGCGGTGCGCCATAGAAGCCACGGTCGTCGTCCTCGTCGGACCGGGTGAAGAAGCCGTCGGGGAAGTCGTGGTAGCGGTCCTCGCCCGGGACGGACGTGGCGTCGTCGGCGGTCACAGGCTGGGAGCGGCGATGTTCATCTCACTCACCCCCACATGGTCTCATCGGCGCCGCGTGACCACCGTGGTAGGCCCGATATAGTGCGCGGATGCACGCCACACCGTCCGGCCACCGGCTGGCGCTGAGCGCTTTCCTGGCGTTCATCATGCTGCTGTGCGGTGCGCCGTCACCGGTGTCGGCGGCTCCGGCCGCGGCAGGCGTGCGTCCGGGCATCGAGGTCTTCCTCGATGACGTGCCGGCTGCCTTGCGCGGCAAACGGGTCGGCCTCATCACCAACAACACCGGCGTCGACCGGTCAGGCACGTCGGACATCGATCTGATCGCCCAGAGCGACGACCTGACACTGGTGGCCCTGCTGGCGCCGGAACACGGTATCCGCGGCACCCTCGAGGCGGGTGTCACGGTCGGTGATGGTGTCGACGCGAAGACCGGCGTGCCGGTCTACTCCCTCTATGCGGCGCAAGGGAACAGCCCGACTCCCGAGATGCTGAAGAACGTGGATGTCCTGGTCTATGACCTTCAGGAGGTCGGCGGACGCACCTGGACGTACGTGTCGACCATGGCGCTGTCGATGCAGGCCGCGGCGCGCAAGGGCATCCCGTTCGTCGTTCTCGACCGGCCTAATCCGATCGGCGGCGACATCGTGGAAGGCGCCCTGCTGGACCCGGCCTTCGCGTCATTCATCGGCATGTACCCCATCCCCGCGCGGCACGGCATGACGGTCGGCGAGCTGGCCACGCTGTTCAACCGGCAGCAGGGTATCGGTGCAGACCTGACCGTCGTTCCGGCGCAGGGCTGGCGCCGCGGGCAGTGGTTCGACCAAACGGGCCTGCCCTGGGTGAACCCGTCACCCAACCTCCGATCGCTGGCGGCCGTGACGAGCTACCCCGGCACGGTCTACTTCGAGGGCACCAATCTCTCGGAGGGCCGCGGCACCGACCGGCCCTTCGAGCAGATTGGGGCGCCGTGGCTGGATGCGGCGGCGGTGGTCGCGACGATGAACGCGTTTGCCCTGCCGGGCATCGCCTTCGGGGCCGTCACCGTCCCGGTCGCCGGCACCGCCGCCAAATTTCCCGGACAAAACATCCCGGCTATCCGATTAACCATCACCGATCGGCAGGCATACCGACCGGTTCGCACGGCGCTGCTGCTCATTGACACGATCCGCAAACAGCATCCGGGGGACTTCGCCTGGGGGCCGTCGATCGACGCGCTTACCGGATCAGATCAGGTGCGCCTGGCGATAAACGCCGGTCGACTCGCACCGCTGTTGGCAGATTGGGACCGAGCGGCCGCCCAGTTCCGCGCCAGCCGGGCGG
>Ga0315283_10003632_pt1 | contig 13232 bp, 10 predicted proteins | sample YL17G09_0_MG_FD_204541 | JGI IMG/M metagenome (GOLD analysis project Ga0315283, IMG submission 204541) | Sediment microbial communities from Yellowstone Lake, YNP, Wyoming, USA - YL17G09_0 | ecosystem: Environmental > Aquatic > Freshwater > Lake > Sediment | place: USA: Wyoming | collected...
CGACTGTCCGGCAGTGTGCGATGCCATGATTGTCGACGGTGACCATATCAGTTGGGTAGGCTCATCGAGCGAACTGTCATCTGTGCCATCGGACAGTTTCGAGCTAATCGATCTCGACGGTCAAATCATTCTGCCGGGATTCATCGACTCGCACACGCACTTGGTTTTCTGGGCACTATCACGGCAGCAAATCGATCTGGACGGAGCAACGTCTTACGAAAACGCTCTCAAGATCATTCGCGATTTCGCAATCAAGCAGCCGAAATCGAATAAGTCATGGTTGATCGGCAAGGGCTGGAAGAGAGAACAGTGGCGCAAGATCAGATGGCCTCACAAGTCCGAGCTTGATTTGGTAGTCAGCGACAGACCGGTGGCGATTTTCTCCAAGGACGAGCATCTCCTGTGGGTCAATTCCAGGGCGCTGTCTATTGCAGGCATCAACAGAGACTCTCCTGATCCCGAAGGCGGAGAAATCGGTCGCGACGCCGCCGGTGAAACATCTGGCATTCTGCGCGACAACGCTTGTCGTTTGGTTCTAAAGCATGTCAAGCCACCATCCCAACGCGAGGCCGAAACGGCTTTGAAAACGGCTTTTGCTGAAATGTACCGGCAGGGATGTGTCGGTGTCACCTCATTCGACAATATCCACGGTTTTGAGGTGCTGCAATCATTGGACATTGCCGGCAAATTGCCAATCAGAGTCGTCTATCATTTCCCGCACGACCGCGCAACCGAAGAGACGGTTTTGCGGATGAAGACCGGGTTTGGTTCGGAGTTCCTGAGTATCGGCGGAATAAAGATATTCGCCGACGGCGCTCTCGGCTCGCAGACGGCGTTGATGTTCAAGCCATTTGCCGGATCGAAAGACAATATTGGTATCGAAGCAACTTCTCCTGACGAACTCCGACGCATTGTCGGCAAAGCAACCAAAGCGGGAATGGCGTGCGCCATCCATGCAATCGGCGACCGCGCCAATCGTAATGTGCTGGATGCCTTCGAAGCGGCGGGTCGGCACGTATCGCAACGTTTCCGTCATCGGATCGAGCACTGCCAGATCGTGCATCCGCAAGACATCAAGCGATTTGCCGAACTCAAGGTTGTTGCTTCGATGCAGCCCAGCCATGCGACAGCCGATATTGACCTTATGAAGCGGTATCTCGGTTCGCGCCAACGCGACTCGTATCGGTTGCGGACTTTCGCCAAGCTCGGATTGACTATGTGTTTCGGCTCGGATGCACCGATTGAACCACTCAACCCGCTACACGGCATATATGCCGCCGTTACCGGAAAGGCGGTAGGTGGCAGAATTTGCTTCAACCCTCGCGAAACAATTTCCGTTGCGCAGGCAGTGAAGGGTTTTACCATTGCGGGCGCAGAAGCTGTCGGTGATGCTCAACGCCGTGGCAGTCTGGTCGCCGGCAAGAAGGCGGATTTTATCGTATTGGATCGCGACATTATGAAGCTTGATGCCGAACAAATCCTCAAGACGCGGGTGACCATAACTTATATCAATGGTGAGTTAAAGTGTTGCGCGGATGGTCTTTCTGACTAACTTGGCTGTGGAGATGACACTGTGAAAAGCATCCGGGCTATATTGATCGCTGCCATGTTGACAGCAATGGCGTCAGCGCAGACGATCACCAAGCTATACGTTCCGGCAGGCGCGGGAGGCGATGCCGGACGCATGTCAACTCTCGTCTACGGCATCGAGACCAACCAACTTATCGCAGAACTGCAGCCATCACATGATGCGGGGTTGGCGGTTACCAATGCCGACTCGACAGAAGTCTGGATCTTCGGCGCCACGAGCACGACCTGTGACATCTATGGTACCGCTACCGATAAACTGATCAGGACTATTGAGTTAGAGCGTCAAGTGATTGATGCGGCTATCTCTCCTGACGGCAAGTACTGCTTTGTCATTGGCTCGATCCCGGGTAGCGGGGCGAATGGTCTGCTGGTGATCGACCGTGCCACGTATAGCGTTGCATTTTCGGTGCCTGAAGTTGTCGATCCAGCGGCTATCGCAGTATCGAGCAACTCACAATCGTTGTATTGTGTCTCGCCGTCACATGGTACCTTAACTAGGATCGAGATACCAAGCTTCAAGGTCAAAGCAAACCTATTCGTGGGATTCGAGCCGGCCGGAGTGACCATAACGCCTGATGGCCGTTTTCTGTTCGTTGTCTGCCGGGGTTTAGACGAAGGCAAAAGGGGCGGTTCGCAGATAACGGTCGTCGATACACGTAACGATACGCCTTTCTGGGTGCTGGATGTCGGCAAAGGTTGCTCCTCTGTTGCTATCAGCCCCGACATGGGTCGGATTGCAGTTACTTATGATCTTGCTTACGAGGGAGCCACTGACAACGTTCGGCTCTTCAACCTGCACGCCGATGATGACTCTATCTCCATCTCTCGCGCCACAACTTTCGCCATGGGTCAGGCGCCTCAGGGCGGCATGATTGTTTCGTCAGGGCGCTACTGGATCGGTTGCGATCCGGTTGCCGGCGGCGTGCCCATTGTTGATCTTTCGGCCGATACGGCGATTGCATCCTATTCGCTGCTGGGTCATCCTCGTCCACTACGAGTTGCGGCCGTCAGCGTGCGGATAGATGAGTCAATCGCGGCGATCACTGATGAGATATCTGCCGAGAGCGACTCAAGCAGAATACCGGACTACTACTTGGATCTCGCCTACCTGCTTAAGACAGCCAATCGCAAGAATGATATGGTGGCGGCCTATCAGAAGGTTATCGACCGATTCCCGACCAGTTTTGCCGCTATCAATTCCGGACTGCAACTGGCGGATATTTGCTATGGCGACCAGTTGTACAGCCAGACGGCGGACTACAGTTTTAGTGCGCTGGATGCTTACCGGCGCTTTCTGGCCGATGGTACCTCTGATCGGCGGTTGTCGCAGAGCAGTTTGCTGACGGCGGTTGACCGACTGGCGCTTTTTTCCAAGCAGTTCGACAAAGAGTATCTGAAGAAACTGGCCGAGTTATATCTGAAACTGATGACAAAAAGCCCCGAACTAGCCGAGACTTATTTCCGCATGGGCTATCATTTGCGTCGCGCCGATGATGGCAAGTTAGCGAATCGCTGTTTCGCGGAAGTTGGGAATCAGCTCATGGGAGTCTCCGATCAGGCGCTCGCGCAGCCGCTATCGGCGCGGTTGGCGCTTGTGACCGGTGATGCCAAGGCGATCTACAAGATCAAGGAGAAGAAAAAGGAACCGAAAATCGACGGCGATCTAAACGAATGGATCAAGGACAAGCCGTTGCTGTTCTCGGGTGTATTGGGATTTGCTTATGGTCCGGCGCCCTGGCGCGATAACGGTGATCTGTCCGGCAGTATCTATGTCACCCGCTCTGAAACCGATCTCTACATTGCCGGTGCTATCAAAGACGACAGCCTGATGGCATTTGACGACGCCAACGGTGATATGGTTGCCATTTTCTTCGACTTCCGACCTGTGTCGGGGAGCTACTTTACACGTGATTTTGATGCCGGCAGCGGCTGTTTCTCGTTGTATATAATGGCGCCAACCGCCACTAATCCGAGAGTGCGTGTGCAACTCGGCATCCAAACCCCTTACGAAATCGGGAGCATTCGCACAGAAACCGGTTACACTTTCGAGATGAAGCTCCCACTAGCCACGTTTGGCGGCTGGCTTACCAAGGAAGTAAAGCGTTTCGGGTTGGGTGTGGAGTTGATCGATTTCGACAATCCCGCCGATCCTAAGCTCTCCAAAGCCATCGGTTTCCTGATCCCATCTGACGGTGTCGGCGGTCCGCCGCGACCGGAGCTCTATGGCGTTGCGGAATTTTAGTCTGGTGACGAATCGGCGCCTATTTTTTTGATTGACTAGTTTGCCCTGATTAGACAGATTATCTCAGTCGTCTTGGCAGAAAGACGGTGTCGTAAAGAGGCCGAAAGGTGACCATTATGAATTTACGAAGGGCGCTTATCTGTCTGGCAGTGTGCTTGACATTGTCTTCACATGTTGCCACAGCCAGAGTAGTGAAAGTGATGACCCTCGATGGTCCGATAGGAGCTATCACGCTTAAGCATTTTGAGCGAGCGCTCCATTTGGCGGAGACCGAGGGCGCGGCGGCGTTGGTTGTGCAGTTGAACACGCCGGGGGGCGTGATGGAAACAACGCTGCGTATTACGACCGCCATTATGAATGCCAAGGTGCCGGTGATCGTGCATGTCTTTCCTTCCGGTGGCAGGGCTGCCTCCGCCGGAGTCTATATTACCTATGCTGCGCATGTTGCCGCAATGGCTTCCTCGACCAACATTGGGTCCGCAACGCCGGTGTCGATGGGGGGAGAAAAGATGGACAGCGCGCTGGTCAAGAAGATCGTCAATGACGCCGTCGCCAACTTACAGGGGGCTGCCGAGAAGCGGGGACGCAACCGACATTGGGCGGAGCGCGCGGTCCGAGACGGTGTCAGCATAACCGCCTCGGAAGCCGTTGATTCCAATGTCGTCGATTTCATGGCTGAAAACCTGAGTGAGCTGTTGGATAAGGCCGACGGCAGGGTTGTCAAGATGATTGACGGAGACGACACGCTGCACACGAAAGATGCCGTGACGGAAAAGGTGGAAAAGACTTTCAGCGAGGCTATCCTCGATGTCATCACCAGTCCCAACATCGTATTCATCCTTTTCTCGCTTGGTACCTTGGGTCTCGCGATTGAGTTGTACAATCCCGGCGCGATCCTGCCCGGCATCGTCGGCGGTATCTGCATTATCGTCGCCTTGCTTGGCATGCAGGCGCTGCCGATTAATTACGCCGGATTGGCGCTGATCATATTGGCGATTATTATGTTCCTGCTGGAGATAAAGGTCACCAGCTATGGCATGCTCACGATCGGCGGGGTCATCGCTTTGATATTGGGAGGTCTGATGTTAATTGATAGTCCGGAACCGACATTGCAGGTTAGCAAAAGCATCATAATAACCGTGTCTTTATGCGTGGCAGCGTTTTTAGTGTTCGCGGTCGGGTTTGTGGTCAAGTCTCATCGAAAGCAGGTGGCAACCGGCTTTGAGGGATTAGTCGGGCAGATCGGCAAGGTAAAAGAAACCATCGACGGCGACGGGATGGTTTTCGTAGCGGGTGCACTTTGGCACGCAGTAGCGGAAGAGAAAATCCAAGTCGGTGAGAAGGTTCGCATTCTGTCAGGCGAGCACACGACTTTGAAGGTGGCAAAACTCAATTCCCACAAGGAGGGATAAATGGCTGCAGGAGCAGTACCGCTAATAGTAATCATATTCTTTGCGCTGTTCATTCTTATGAACGCGATTCGCATTTTGCAGGAATATGAACGCGGTGTGATTTTCCGGCTCGGCCGCATGATCGGAGTAAAGGGTCCTGGTCTGATTCTGCTGATTCCGCTTGTCGACCGGATGGTGAAAGTCTCGCTGCGAACGTTTACGATGGACGTTCCACCGCAGGATGTCATTACCAAGGACAACGTCACCGTCAAGGTCAATGCCGTGATCTACTTCATGGTGATGGAACCTGCGAAAGCGATTATCGCCGTCGAGGACTATTTCTACGCGACTTCAATGATCGCGCAGACGACACTCCGATCGGTGTTGGGGCAAGTTGATCTGGATGATCTGCTCTCTAATCGTGATGAGATTAACCAGCGGCTGCAGAAGATCATTGACGATCAAACTGAGCCGTGGGGCGTCAAGGTATCGGTGGTGGAGGTTAAGAATGTCGACCTGCCCCAGGAAATGATTCGTGCGATCTCGCAGCAAGCCGAAGCCGAACGTACCCGTCGTGCCAAGGTCATTCACGCCACCGGCGAGTATCAGGCGGCTACCAAACTGACCGAGGCGGCGAAAGTGATGGAACAATCGCAGTATGCGTTGCAATTGCGCTTCCTGCAGACGCTGACCGAAGTCGCCGCCGAGAAGAATTCTACGCTCATCTTCCCGGTGCCGATCGATCTGCTTACACCGTTCATGAGGAAGATGCAGCTCGAGACAGACCAGTTGGAGAAGAAAGAGTAGTTAGTCTGCGACTCTTTTTTCAAAATCCATAAGGCGCCGTCAGTCTGCCAAGGCAGATTGACGGCATCTCTTTGTGCGGCCTAACATTAGGGGGACTGTTGAATATGCCCAGACCGTGTCATTGCGGGGAGTGCGGAGAGGTGATGTAGGGTGTGGAGCACGACGAAGCAATCTCGATTTACGCTTTCCAGTGTCCTGAGTCCGTTCGTCCTGAGCTTGTCGAAGGATGAACGGACGCCTCTTGCCCTTCGACAAGCTCAGGGCGAACGGGTTGTGCAATGCAGACGTACAGATTGCTTTGTCGTCATCGCCCCTCCCCTCTCCCACCTGCCCTGACTCCTCGCAATGACAATTCCGAGGTTTTTCAACAGTCCCGAGAGTTGGCTTCAATTCCGCGCGAGCCAATACCCACAGAATCGCTGTTGACTGACAATCGCGTTATTCCTACTTTAGATTACGTCGAGCGGCCGGTGCCGGTCATCGACGCATTTGAGACAGAATGGCTTGGCACAGGAGAAGTCGGGTTAAACTACTATGGAAGGGTTGTTGCGGATTGCGGCATTTGCCTCGCACGGCGGTTCAAATCTACAAGCTCTGATTGACGGCTGCGTTGCGGGACAGATCGCCGGTGAAATCGTGCTCGTAATCAGTAATAACCGCAAGGCGTACGCGCTCGAACGCGCGCGCATTCATCAGATCGAGACGCTGGTGATCAGCGACACGGAATTCGACTCCGAGACGGCTTTTGCGCAGGAACTTGTCCGCCAGCTTGCGGCGCGCAGCGTCGGACTGATCTGCCTGGCGGGCTACATGAAGAAGATGCCCAATGACGTGATTCGTGCTTACCACAACCGTATCCTTAATATTCATCCGGCGTTGTTGCCGAAATTCGGCGGCAAAGGGATGTACGGAATTCACGTGCATGAGGCGGTGCTGGCTGCGGGCGAGAAAGAAACCGGGGTTACGATACATCTCGTTGACGAGGTTTACGACAACGGCAAAATCGTGGCGCAGCGAAGAGTGCCGGTCAATCCGGATGACACGCCGGAGTCGCTGCAGCAAAAAGTACTGGAAATGGAGCATCAACTATATCCCGAAACGGTTGCCCGGATCGCGTCGGGAGAACTGCGATTGGAGTGACGATGGAGAGTCTTTGGCAGACGACAATGCCCGATGTTAAATTGTTTTCCCGCGGCAAAGTGCGCGATGTTTATGATTTGGATGATCGGTTGTTGATTGTCGCGACCGACCGTCTATCGGCATTCGATCATGTGTTGTCGGATCCAATTCCGGGCAAAGGGGCGGTACTGACACGGATGTCGCTGTTCTGGTTCGAGTATCTTAAGGATGTGGTGCGGAATCATTTCATCACCGCTGATGTTGAAGCTTATCCCGAACACCTGCACAAGTACCGCGATCAACTTAAAGGGCGCTCAATGGTGGTAAAAAAGGCAGAGCGGATAGATATCGAGTGTGTTATCAGAGGATATATCGCGGGATCGCTGTGGAGCGACTATGTCAAAGGTCAAAAGGCCGGCAATACGAAAGTCCTCGGATTTACGTTCGACGACAATCTTCAGGAGTCGCAGAAACTGGCGGAGCCGATCTTTACTCCCGCGACCAAGGAAGAAAGCGGGCATGATATCAATATCTCTTTTGAAGAGATGGCGCAGATCACGGGTCTGGAGATTGCTGCAAAGCTGCGTTCCGTATCAAAGGAACTCTATAAGAGAGCCGCGGACTACTGCGAGAAACGCGGTATTATCTTGGCGGACACTAAATTTGAATTCGGACTGCATGAAGGCGACATCATGCTGATTGACGAAATACTATCGCCTGATTCGTCCCGTTTCTGGCCGGCGGACAAGTACCGCGTAGGTAAGTCGCAAGAGTCGTTTGACAAGCAATTTGTGCGCGACTTTCTGTCAAGCTCGGGTTGGGACAAAAACTCACCGCCGCCACATCTGCCCGAGAGCGTTATTGCGGGGACGCGGCAGCGTTATGAACTAGCCGAAAAGCTAATTGTGAATAGATGAGGAGTCCATGGTTTCCAAGGACAAGAAAACTAACCGAATCAAACGCGCCCTAATCAGCGTCTCTGACAAAACCGGTATCGTTGAACTTGCCAGATTCCTTGAAGGGGAAGGCGTTGAACTCATTTCTACCGGCGGAACCAAGCAGGCGCTCAAGGATGCCGGAATTCGTGTGGTACCCGTATCATCGTTCACCGGCGCACCGGAGATTCTCGACGGCAGGGTCAAAACGCTGCATCCCAAAATCGCGGCCGGGATTTTGTTTCGACGCGACATCCCCGATCATCAGAAAGAACTCGATGGTCAGGACTACAAGGCGATTGATCTGGTCGTGGTCAATCTGTATCCCTTTGCGCAGACGGTTGCCAAAGGTAGCTCGGAAGAGGAGATTATCGAAAACATTGATATTGGTGGCCCGACGTTAATTCGTGCCGCCGCCAAGAACTTCGAGGGGGTGATTGTGTTGGTGCAGTCATCACAATATCAAGCGTTCATGAACGAGTTCAAGGCCACAGATGGCGCATTGTCGCCCGCATCGCGAAGAGTCTACGCTGCCGCGGCCTACAAACTAATTCATGAATATGACCACGCAATCAGTCAGTATTTCCAAGGAAGCAAGCCAACCGGGGGGGAAGAGGAATTCCCGGCAACCATCTCACTCAACTTGAGCAAGGTCGCTTCGCTGCGCTATGGTGAGAATCCGCATCAGTCATCCGCACTGTATCGCAATGCTGCCGACACGTTTCTTTCTTTGGTTGACGCCGAACAACTTGCGGGCAAAGAGCTGTCTTACAACAATTTTGTCGATCTCGATTCAGTGCTTGGCATGATAGCCGATTTCGAGCAGCCGTTTGCCTGCGTCGTCAAACATACCAACCCCTGCGGCGCTGCCTGCGCCGACAAGCTGGTAGATGCCTATCGCGACGCGCTTGCGTCCGACCCGATGTCGGCCTACGGTTCGATCATCGGGCTTAATCGCAAAGTCGATATGGAAACCGCGCAGCTATTGCATGAAACCGAGTTTGTTGAATGTATTATCGCTCCGGAGTATGAAGAGCCGGCATTGGCGCTGCTGTCGAAAAAGAAACAACGTCGCCTGCTGCGCCTGCCGCAAATCGGTAGGACAGGTACAGCCGACCACGTTTTTCGCTCGGTGGCGGGGGGATTTCTCTATCAGTCTGCGGACAAGAAAGTCGTTCGCGAGACTGAGCTGACGGTTGTAACCAAGGCCAAGCCGACTGCGACGCAGATTGCGTCGCTGCTTTTCGGTTTCCAGTTGGTCAAGCATGTCAAATCGAACGCAATTATCATCATCGACGGCGCGAAACTCGTTGGATTTGGCTGCGGTCAGACATCGCGCGTGGATGCCGTGGAACAGGCAATCAAGAAGGCAGGGAGTCGTGCACAGGGCGCGGTGCTGGCGTCGGATGCCTTTTTCCCAATGGCGGATGGCGTGGAAGTCGCGGCTACCGCTGGTGTCAGCGCGATCATTCAGCCGGGGGGATCGAAACGCGACGAAGATGCTATAGCTGCCGCAGACAAAGCTGGGATTGCCATGATTTTCACCGGCGTGCGGCATTTTAGGCATTAGCAAATTCGGAACGCGGAAGGGTTGTCATGAAGAACTACTACGACTCCAATCTTTCCGCCGAACGCCTGCAACTGGTCTATGAACTGGCTCCCCCGCGAGTCAAGCAGTATCTGGAAGCGGAAATCTCTTTTGTACTTGATCGACTCCGCCCCTCTGACATCGTTCTCGAACTCGGCTGCGGATATGGACGTGTTCTGGAACGGTTGGTGACTAAGGCCAAGCGTGTCTGCGGCATCGATACTTCGGAAGCCAGCTTGCGAGTTGCAGTTGAGAGTGTGAAGTCGGCTGCCAGTGTTCACGTTGCGCAGATGAATGCCGCCGCTCTGGGATTTCGAAACGGTTCTTTTGATCGCGTTGTCTGTATTCAGAACGGTATCTCTGCGTTTCATGTTGACCCCAGAACGTTAATCAACGAGAGTTTGCGCGTCACCAAGCGAGGGGGAATCGCGCTGTTCTCAAGCTATTCGATGAAATTCTGGAAGGATCGTCTCGAATGGTTTCGCATTCAATCAGAGCATGGTCTCGTTGGTGAGATCGATTGGGATGCCACACGGGAAGGCGAAATCGTTTGCAAAGACGGATTCCGTGGAACGACTTATACTGCGGACCGTTTTGCCGAGATTGTGAATGGATTTGGCCGACGCTTTACGATCACGGAAGTAGATGAATCCAGTTTGTTCTGTGAGATAACGGCGTGACGTGGTGCGATACGAATGGAGATCAGCCACACGCTTCGCGTGCGAAGGCTTGATGACCTGTTTGGGAACATATACATAAATCAATTTAGCTTCTGAAGTCAAGCGTTTTCGCAGTGCTTTTTCTTTTCTTCACGTGAACACTGATTTAGCGCCATGAATGTAAGAGATTTATTCTTGCCAAATCGTGACAACAGAGCTTTATTTGATTCGTGCAAGTCGGGTGGTTGTGAGCATGGCCACGGATGGCGTAGCAAGCGCAGGTAAGCGATGTTGGTAATGGGCACTTAGCTACGGGAATTGGTAATGGAAGAAAAAATTCTGGAAATAGTGTTTTACCTGGTGGAACACGTCCGCAGTCACAACGGACAAATCGGGCCGTTTCGCTCTATCTCCAAAGATCTGAAGAGCCGTGGTTTTACCGATTCGGAAATTTCGTCGGCTTACAGTTGGTTCCTGGAGGAATTGCAGAAAGAAGGGGGACGGATTCAACCGATCGAGAAATCGCCGGTCTCAGTGCGCGTGCTCAGCTCTCAGGAAATGCAGCATTTTACGCCGGATGCCGCAGGCCTGTTATTGCAGCTTCTGCGCTTCCGGCTGGTTACGCCCGCGCAGTTCGAGCGGATCGTCGACAAGTCGATGATGCTGGGAGGGGAAGTAATTGATCTGCCCGTAATGAAAGTTATTGCCGCTCGTTACGTATTCTCCTCAGGCGCTACCGTTGACCTGAACTGGTTTAACGTAGACGGCAGCGAAGCGATAAACTGATCGCAGAATTGATCATGCGACTACAAGACAAGAAGATATTGCTGGGGATTAGTGGCTGTATAGCTGCGTATAAATCCTGCTTCCTTGTCCGCCTGCTTAGGAGGGAGGGAGCCGACGTGAAGGTCGTACTTACGCAATCGGCGACCCGGTTTGTTACCAAGACGACTCTTGAAACCCTCTCCAATAATCCGGTGGCGCTGGAGATGTTTCCCGAAGATCGCTTTGTCTCGACCCATCATATCTCGTACGCCGAGTGGGCAGACCTGATTGTGCTGGCGCCGGCAACCGGTAATCTAATCGGCAAAATCGCCGGCGGCATCGCCGACGATCTGCTGACGACAATCGTGATGGCCAAGCGCTGTCCGGTCATGATTGCGCCGGCCATGAACAGCGAGATGTATTTGAATCCGATTGTTCAGGAAAACTTGTCGGTATTGCATGAGCTTGGCTACCTGTTCATTTCGCCGGGTTCCGGTGAACTCGCCTGCGAGACGGTAGGCATCGGGCGGCTTGAGGAACCGGAGATTATCCTGAAGAAGATCATCGCCCATTTTCAGACCAGCCAGAGTCTGGCGGGACAGCGCATCGTGGTCACGGCTGGTCCGACGCGCGAGAAAATCGATCCCGTCAGATACATCTCCAATTTTTCGTCAGGCAGAATGGGCTATGCCATTGCGGCCGAAGCTGCCGCCCGTGGAGCGGAAGTAGTGTTGATCTCGGGACCGACCGCGCTGTCAACGCCGACCGGTGTTGCGCGCATTAACATTGAGTCGGCCGAGGAATTACAGCGGCAAGTACAGAAGCACACCGGCAAGAAAGATATCTTGATTATGGCTGCGGCGGTGGCAGACTACAAACCCGCGAAAGTGTCGAAGACCAAGATTCCGCACTGCGCTTTGTCTCAGATTGAGTTGAAAGCAAACCCCGATGTCCTTGCGGAACTTGGCAAATCCAAATCGCGACCCAAGTACGTCGTCGGTTTTGCTTTGGAAGTCGGTTCGGATAGCAAGAATGCGGTTCGCAAGCTCAAGGAGAAGAACCTCGATATGATCGTGATGAATGATCCGACGCAGCCCGGCATTGGTTTTGGTGGGGATTACAACCAGGCGACAATTTTCACCACCAAGGGAAAACCGATAGAGCTTGAGACAATGCCCAAACTGGAACTGGCGAAGGTCATTCTCGATATGATCGTCGGTAAGCTGTCGCGAAAGCAAGCATGACATCCCGCAAACCGATAGTCGATATTTTCTCTCAGGTGATTGAACAGCAGCGCGAGTTGGGACTTGGCGAATTAAGACTTGATCGAGATGCTGTTGCCACACTCCTGCCACCAGAGTCGAGCAAGAAACCATCGCGCGATTCCGCCGCGTCGACCAAGGCACTGGCCGACTATTGCGAACAGATCTGCAATTGCACAAAGTGCCGATTGCATGAAGGGCGGAACAAGTTTGTCTTCGGAGTGGGCAATCCAGCGGCCGACGTGATGTTTGTCGGCGAAGGACCGGGGCATGATGAGGATATAAAGGGGGAACCATTCGTCGGGCGCGCCGGGCAATTGTTGGACAAGATTTTGGCAGCGATCAAGTTCGACCGCAAACAGATATACATCGCCAACATTGTCAAATGTCGTCCCCCAAACAATCGCGATCCACAACCGGACGAGATGTCCGAATGTCTGCCGTATCTGAAGCAACAGATCGAGATCATCAATCCGCGGTTTATCTGTTGTCTCGGTCGAGTAGCAGCACAGGCGCTGCTCGGAGTCACGACTCCGCTCGGCAAGATGCGCGGACGCTTTATGGATTTTGAGGGGCGCAAGCTAATGGTTACATATCACCCGGCGGCGTTGCTGCGGTTTCAGGAATACAAGCGCGACACTTGGGAAGACGTCCAGATGTTGCGCAAGGCATACGACGAGTGGCTGACATCCTGAGTTTGTCCACATGTGGATAACCCTGTTTCCACAACAGTGAATACTTTCAGCCTCTTCTTCTTACCACTTTGCCCTCGCACACTTAGACACACGTAGAATGTTAATAGGAAGATCAGATAGCGTTGGCAGATCCGGCGGATCTACATTATCTTTGGACTGGACGGGAACGGAAGCTATCG
>Ga0315283_10003634_pt1 | contig 13228 bp, 10 predicted proteins | sample YL17G09_0_MG_FD_204541 | JGI IMG/M metagenome (GOLD analysis project Ga0315283, IMG submission 204541) | Sediment microbial communities from Yellowstone Lake, YNP, Wyoming, USA - YL17G09_0 | ecosystem: Environmental > Aquatic > Freshwater > Lake > Sediment | place: USA: Wyoming | collected...
TCAAAAGGCGGCCAGAAAATCCGCCCTGCTCGGGATATCGCTCAACCAGCTCGTTCAGCGGGCGGTCGAGAAAGAGGTCCGCGAATCATGAGCTGGCGTTGTTTCCCATCGTAACCGCAGTTTCCGGCTTGACGCGGCGCAGTCTCGCAGGTAGAGATTGATGAGAGTTTGATAGGGAATCCCGGCCTCTTTGGCGGTCTCCTTGAAATACTTTACGGTCTCCTCATCGAGCCGAATCGTCACTTGCCGCTTGAGCAGGCGGGAATAGGGATTCCTTTTTGCTCTCGAAAAATCATATTCTCTCTTCATTTTCGCCACCTTTGCCGATATTGTTTCTGTTCTGGGCGCGAGGCAATCCTTGCGGAGATGATCCGTACGCTTTGGGCGCTTTTTCGATACGCATGACAAACAACCAGTATCCTGAGCTTCGCGCTAAGGCCCAATAGGATGAACCGGTCTTCTTCTTCGGAATGTTCCGGGTCATGGATCAACAGGGCGTTTTCGTCAAAGAAGGCCGTTTTGGCTTCTTTAAATGATACGCCATGTTTCTTCTTATTCGAGCTGCTCTTCAATTCGTCCCATTCGAACGACAACCCATTCATAATTACATTGTAATTATAGTTTACCGTATTGTCAAGTCCAATCAACCCATTCGGCCCCCCGGCCTGAAGCCCGGGGTATGCTCAGGGTTACTAAGCCGGACAGAAAATAGATGTCTTCAGATTTCTATATAGCCCGGCTTAGTAAGAATCCGTCAATAATCTGTCAAGAAAGGAGGACAGATCGGCATGGAGCTCAAACCCAAGGCTCCGGCGGGAAAGAGATAGAGCGATTACGCGAGTATCATCCAACGGGTTTCTCCATGAATTGTCCCGAAACGAACTTGTGGAGAACGCTCGAGATGAACGTCTGATAAGGGAGGCCTTCTTTCACCGCCCTTCTTTGGAGCTGCAGGAGGTCCTTTTCTGAAATCCGGATGTTGATTCTCTTGTCCTTTCGAAAAGCCGCCCGGGCATACTTCTGGTAACGCCGGGATTCCTTCTCGGAGTCGGGGACCGCTCTCCATTCTCCGCGTTCCACGGAATCAAGGATCTCTTTTTCGTCCTTATCTTTTTTCACGGCTCTTCTCTCCTAGGTAGATCTTCGTCATTTTGCGGCTGGGAATGATCGTCTTCAGGAAAATGGTCTTTTCGTCCTCCACGAAAGGCACGACATAAACATATTCGTCAATGTCCACGATAAAGATCCTCTGCCCTGGGTATCTCTTAGGATTCGAATGCTCGATGGTATCCAGCAAGCCGTCTTGGGAAATGCTTAAAACGACGTCCTCGAAACAGACACCCCTATGGGCCTTGAGTTCTTCATTTTTCCGCAAGCTCCAATCTAAGAGCTTCATGATACATATATATTCCATCGTGTGCCTTTTGTCAACACTCCAGCGTCTTGGATTTGCCTTTTCAGGGACCCAGCAATATACTCGATATTGGCCGCTAACCCATGAGAGAAAAGATCGCGGGCCCGGGGACGGCGATAGGCATCGCCGCGCTCATGGGTTTCCTAGCCGTGGCCTGTTCCGGCGGGAAAGACGCCCGGCCCGGCGGCAGCGCCGGCTCCCCCGCCGCTCAAGAAAAGCCCGCCATCCTGCGGGCCGCGGACGGGATCCCCGGCTGGACGCCGGCGGGCGACGTCGAGACCTACACGAAGGACGGCCTCTACGGCTACATCGACGGCGGGGCCGAGCTCGTCTTCCAATACGGCTTCCGCGAGCTCGCGGTCTTCAAGTTCAAGCCGGCGGTGGCTGCGGCCTCGGTCTTGCCAGGACCGGGACTGCCGGTTTCCAGCATCGGCACTGCAAAGCCGGTGGGAAGCCCGGCCCTGCCCGCGCCAAAGGAACTCGTCCTCGAGATCTACCAGATGGGATCCGGAGAGGCGGCCTTCGGCATCTATTCGACCAAGCTCGAAGGAGAGGAAGAGGGCTGGCCGGGCATCCAGTCGGACCATTGGGTCAGCCCCGGCCAAGGCGGGCTCGTCAAGGGCGAGTACATGATCAATATCCTGGCCCCGGAGTGTTCGGGCCGGGAGATCGGGGAGTTCGCGGCGGCAATCGAGACCATGATCCCCGGAAGCGGGACGGCCCGTCCTAAGGGCATGGCCTGGCTTCCATGCGACGGCATGGTTCCCGGAAGCGGGCGATACATCAAGGGACCGCTCGCGGCCCAAAACGAATCGCCCTTTCTCGAGGGGAGTTTCTGGGGCTTCGGCGCCGGAGATGGGGAGGGCGCTACCGAGGCCTATTCGGCCAAGTACGGCGTCGCTCCCTCCATCTCCAAGCTCGTCCTCATCGAGCTCAAGAAAGCGCCCGCGGCCGGGGTTCTCGATGACCACGTCCTGGCCGTATTCAAAGAGTATCTCAAGGACGTCCGGCGCGATGGAGAAACGCTCGAGGGCAAGAACGAAGCAGGCCGGTGGTTCCTGTTCGGGCACAAGGGCCGGTTCGCCGCGCTCATCCTGGGCGACCCGGACCGCAAAGCCGCCCAAACCCGTCTCGACGCCGCCCTGGCGATGGCCCTCGCCTCCCGCTAACAGTTCCGCTGTCCACTGATCCGGCGGCTGAGTGCCTCATCAATCCCGGTTAATGTAATAGGCCGCCAACCCTAGGAATACTCCAGCAATGCCACCCAGGACAGCTAACGCGGTCATCACGCCATTCGTCGCTTTGAACTGGACGAGCTTGACTTCCGAAAGAGGGATGGAAACCCCTCCGGACGTCGAATATCTGGCCTGAACGGTCAATTTGTTCGTTTCTTCTTTCAGGACTTCCTGGACGGAATGGACCCGCCCGCTCGAGTCGGTGACTTCGAAGATCCTCCCGTGGCCGTCTTTCTTGATCGACGGGAAAGGACCTACGATCTCGGAGCGCTTCATGACCACGACCGTCGCCTCTCCGCTGATCACATTCCCTATCAGGCGCCCCGGATTGGACTTGGAGAACACGACGAGCTCACCGGAAGCTTTGACGACGCTCAGGATCTTCCGATTTTCTTTGGGATAATCGGCCGTCGTGTTGATTTCCCTCGTGCGCCACATCGTGCAGGACGTGGAAAAAAGGACGAAGGCCGCCAGGGTGAACAAGGCCGCAGCTTTTTTAGACATGACACCGCCTCCTATTCCCTCTCAGAAATGAAACCCGAGAACGAAGCCGGCCGACGCGTTGCCGAGGCCCACCTTCAGGCCGGGGATGCCGAAATCGGCCATCGCCGGGGCCTCGGCCGCCGGGATGAACGTGTAATCGGCCGCTATTCCGATATGGAACACCTGGGTCAGCCGGAATTCGAGAGTGCTGAAGACGACTCCGCTCGGGAGCGTCTTCGCAACTTCCGCCACGCTCTCGACCGGCCCCTCGGACCCATAATACGTCGCTCGTCGCCGGAGCTGGATCACCGCCAAGCCGACCCCCAGGCCGACATTCCATGACAGGGGGCCAGCCGCCTTCCGCGGCACGGGCTCGATGGAGACGACCGCATGAAACGCGGTCGCCCGGTACTCCTGCCACAGGCCCGTGAAATAATAGTTGGGGTCGTATTCGGAATGGGCTCCGCGCCCCGGTTCGCTCGGGAAAGATATCCTCAAGCCCGCCTGCAGCCGGGGTTTGACGGAATAGGTCAGGTGGAACGCGCGCAAATAGCTGAAATTCGATACGTAGCCGGGGTACATGTTGGGGGAGAATCCGGTCCCGGCCAGACCCTCTTCAAGCCCCTGCGAGACTCTCGTGTCGACCGGGCCGCCCTGGATGAGAAGGTGGACGCGCGGCGGCGCGGGCTCCCCGCCGACGTAGCGGACGAACTCCTCCCAAGAAGCGAGCCCGGCCTCCGGGTCCCCGGGAAACTCGAAGGATTTTTGCCGGGCGCCGGAGCCGGCCAGCCAACCCAGGGCCCCGCCCGCAGCCGCGAAGAGGGGTTCGAAAATGATAAGCAAGAAGCCTGATCCCAAACTGATATTCCCGCCTCCGCGCTCCAGATAGAATCCCGGCCTCGAGAAGGCCCCGGAAAGCAGGCCGTTGCCGATATAGAGCCCCAGCGCCATGCCGGGAACCACGCCCTTCGATGCGAGTGCGTTTTTCTCCCTCTTGATGACGGCCCTTCTGATATCCCTGAACGGAACATCCAGGTCTTTCCCCGCCTGACGGATGCGGACCGCCTCGATGCCGGCCCCAACCAGCCGGCCCCAGACGGTCGCCCCGTCCCTCAGATAAAGGGTGATCTCACGGAACGCCAATCCCCTTGAGATCCGGAGCGTCTCTTCGACCACGATCTGGCTGGAGGCGGGTCTTTCCTGACCCGACGCCAGGCCGGCGGCGGCCAAAAGAGCCGAGAAGACAAGGCCCGTGATTCTCTTCATGGTTCCCACCTCGTCTTGCGGATCATCCGCCCCCATAATATGAATATGGACGAGGCGAGTTGTCAAGAGTCTGTCAAGAATGGGCTTTAACGCCCTTTTGACCGAATCTTGACATCTTCATGACAACTCCGTTCCGGGAAATCCCTATCGTTATCCCGGAAAGACGCCATGAACAAGCTCGTGAAGGCCCTGCGCGTCGCGATCCCGGCTGTATTCGTCGTCCTCCTGGTCCTTTATCTTCCGAAAATAAGGGTCGAAAACTCCCTCGAACGCTGGGTGACGCCCTCGTCGCCGGAGATCGCCCGTTACGGGGATTTCCTCGAGCAATTCGGCGGCGGCGCCGCCTTCCTCGTCGTTCTCCGCGACCCCGGAGGATTCGAGAGCGATACGGCCCGCGATGCACTGATGGCCCTCTGGGACCGGCTGACGGAGCTCCCGGACATCGACGGCGTCTCGGTTTATCCGCCCCCCGTCTACCGGCTGAAACGCCGCCTCGACAAGAGCATATCCGTCTTCATCGTCGCGTTCACCCCGCCTTCCCGCCTGAATCCCAACCGGCCCGAGCTCCTGAAGGCCGTCCGGAACCTGCTGAAAGACGTCCCCTTCGAATCGCATCTCGCGGGCACGGGGGTGCTCCACGAAGCCATCAACGAGGAGACGCAAAAATATACCCTCTCCTTCATCGGCCTGGGCCTGCTTTTCCTGATGGCCCTGCTCCTTCTCGTCTTGAAGAGCGCCAAGGCCTTTCTGATGACTATGGGCGTCTCCGCCGGCGGCGTATCGACTCTCCTGCTCGCGGCGGCGGTCTTCCGCATCCCCCTCAGCATGGTCACCGTGATCCTCCCGGTCCTCGTCCTTTTCTACGGCACGTCCGGCTCGCTCCACGTCCTGTTCCACCGGGGGGACTTCCGGAAGGTCGTGGCGCCGTGCTTCATGGCCGTCCTGACCACGGCCATCGGCTTCCTGACCTTCTGGCCGAGCAGCATCCCGCTCCTGAAGGATTTCGCCGTTCTCGGGACCGCGGGGATCGCCGGCGGCTTCGCCTGGGCCTTCCTCCTCTTTTTCCCCAGGCGTTACGCCTTCGAGCCGCGGGCCGATATCGAGCGCATCTTCCGGCGTTTCCCGGTCTTTTCGAGGCGGTCGATCCTCCTCATTTTCCTGGGCGTGGCGGCGGCCATGGTCCCGGGCATCCTGAAGCTCAAGGCCGACATCTATAGCCTCGACATCATTTCCCCATCCAACCCGCGCGTCATCGACCACCATTTCGTTGAGCGCAACGTCAGCCGCTACGTCCCCCTGGAATACACGGTCGAGATCGACAAGGCCGACCCCCGGGAGCTCAACGGTTGGATATCGGCCGTCCTCGAGCTCGACGAGGTCGACGGGGCGGTGAGCTATCTCAGCTTTCCCTCTTCGGAACGGTCGAAATCCCGCTACGTGTCGCCGGACGGCCGCACGGGACGCGTTACGTTTTTCATCCCGACGCTCTCGACCAGCCGGGGATTGGCGCTCGCGGACAGGATCGCCGGCCTGGCCGCGGCGAAAATGCCGGGCGTCCGGCCGAGCGTCAACGGTTACGTGACCCTCTACGCGGTCGTCGCCGAGGAGCTCAAGAAGGCCTTCGTAAGCAGTCTGGCCCTCGCCTTCGCCCTGATCTTCCTGGTCATGGCCGCCTTTCTCAGGAACGCGCGGCTGTTCGCCGCGTCCATCCTCCCCAATGTCATTCCCGTCGCCTGCGTCATCGGCCTGATGGGCTGGTCGGGGCTGACGCTGAACATGGCCACCGTGCCCATCGGCTGCCTCATGCTCGGCATCTTGGTGGACAATACCTTCCACCTCCTGTTCTGGTACAAAAAAACCGGCGGCCTCCGCGAGGCCTTCCGCGAAGCCGCCCCCGGCATGGTCCTGACGATGGCCATCCTCTCCGTCGGGTTTTCGGTGTTCCTCTTCGCCTCGTCTCCGCCGATCCGCTATTTCGGCATTCTGAGCCTGGCCACCCTGGCCGCCGGGCTGGCCGGCGACTGCATCCTCCTGCCGGTCCTGGTACGGATGCTGGACTCCAAGGGAACGCGGAGGCCTGAAAATGTCTAGGCCCCCGGACGCGGACGAACGTTTCAACAGGATCCTGGGTTCGGACCTGGACCTTTCGGTCCTGCCCATCCCGAACCTGGCCGCCCTTCTTTTCCGGCCCCTGGGCCACCGGGACGAGCGGAGCGAAGTGATCATCAGCCATGACGGCCCGGCACTCGTCCGCGTCTCGCTCCGGCGGCTCCGTTTCGTCGCCGCCCGGATGTTCGGCGAGTTCCGGAAGAAGGGCATCCGGCCCGGGACGACGGTCCTGCTGGCCTCCGTTTCCGGGGGCAATGAGCTGTTCACTGCGCTGACTTTCACCGCCCTGGCGGCCTACGGCGTGAGGACCCTTCTCCCCATGTTCGTCGAAACGGGGCCGCTCGAAGAATGGCTCGACCTGGCCGGCTGCGCGGCCGTCATCGTCCCGGAAAAGGACATCGCCTCCCTTGACGGCCACGACAAAGAAAAGACGATCGTCCGGGACATCAAGTCTGCCGCCCTCAGGAAGGGGCTGCCCTGCTACGACCCCTTGGGGGATCTCGGATTGCGCGATGGACTCTACGACGACATGCCGGACGCCGCGCCGGGCGCGCCTCCCGACCCGGAAGTCGTCGAGGCCATCGCCGCGACAACGGCCGGGACGGAGGCCCTGATACTGACGACGTCGGGCTCCTCGGGCAAGTCGAAGCTTATCGTCTACGAGCAGGGCGCCTTCATCCGGAACTGCCTGAGCTGGCAGAAGGCGGGTTTCTACGCGCCCGACAAGCTGGGCGGCCGCGGCTTCACGCCCCTGTTCACTCACTCGATGGGAATCCGGGCCTATTTCAACGCCCTGTGGTCGGGCTCTCCCGTGTGTCTCATCAATACCGAGTGGTTCGAGGAAAAGCCTGAAACTGTCCGCTATTTCCTCCTCCGGATGATGCCGGAACATGTCACCGGAGGGCCCGCCGTATACAACCTGCTGCTGGAGCTCATGCGCAACTTCCCCGAGATTAAAGACCGGCTCAAGGCCAGCCTGAAAACCGTCGTCATAAGCGGCGCCCGCGACGAGGGAAGAACGGCCAAGGCCGTCCGATCTGCCCTCGGCCTCTCACTCCACAACGCTTTCGGCATGACCGAGACCCAACAGGTCCTGAGCACCGTGCTCTTCGACGACGCAACCGAGGACGACCGCAAGTCGCTCGGACGGCCCCTCCCGGGCGTGGCCGTCGGGTTAAGGAATGTGCCCGAGGAGCCCGGCCTTTACCGGCTCTTCGTGAGCTCGCCTTTCGGCTGCAAGTCCATAATCGGGGAGGCCGCCGGCGCCGAAGCCGACGGCGGGTTCCTCGACACGGGCGACATCGTCCGGCTGGAGGACGGAGACAGGCTCGTCTACGTCGGGAGGGACGGGCTCGATTTCATCAAGGACGGGTTCGGCGTCAAGATCCCGCTGGCGTCCATGAGGGAGCACTATGCCGCCCTCCACGGGAAAGCCGTTCATGTCGAATATTTTCCGATGCGCGACAGCCCCGGGCTGGCCGCCCTGGTCTTCGTTTCCGGCGGGCCCGAGGCGAACGTGACGGTGACCGACAAGGGTGTCCTGGGCGAGTTTTCGATGCTCGTCGCCGGGACGAACGCCCGGCTCTTCAAGGATCTGGAGCCGTTCGAATTCCGGCACCGCGTCGTCCGGCGGCTGGCCCTGACCGCCATGACCGTGCCCCGGACGAGAAAGGGCAACGTTTCGCGGTCCGGGATCGAGACCGGCTTTCGGGAAATGATCACCGGGCTGACCGACCCTCAGTCCCTGCCGCCGGGAGTGGAGTCCTGCGAGGACGGACGATTCGCGTCCGAGCGGTTCACGCGAGTCCTCAATCCCTACGTCGGAAGCATGCTGGCCGGGCTGCGGATGGACCACACCTACCACAGGGCCAAGAAGGACTCCTTGTTCACATTCGAGGAGGGGCGGGAGGTCGAGGTCCTGGACCTCGTCGGCGGCTACGGCACGAACCTCCTCGGGCACAACCACGGGGAGCTCAAGGCGGCCGCGGCCGCCTTTCTCGAGGCCGACGACATCCCGCTTTCGGACCAGGCGAGCATCCAGGAGCACGCCGCAAAACTGGCGGAGGAGCTGGCGACGACGGTGGGTGAGGCGACGGGGCGGGACTACGGCGTCCTGTTCGCGTCCTCCGGGTCGGAGGCCGTCGAGATGGCCCTGCACCACGCGGCCCTGGAATGGCGGAAGAAGCTGGAGAAGATGGAACAGGACGAGCTCCAGAAGTTCGGCGGAGAGGCCGGAAGCCGGCTGGCCCTCGTCTGGGAAGAGAACAGGAAGGCCCTCCGCGACGTCCGCTTGAGCGTGGTCACGCTGAAAGACGCCTTCCACGGCAATTCCTCCGGCCCCCGCTCGCTTCTCGGAAGCGACGAACAGCGCAGCACGTTCGCCAACATCACGGGCCTCGAACGCATCCCGGTCGACGATCGAGCGCCCGATTGGAAGGACGGGCTCGACCGCGGCCTGGCCGGCGCCAGGGTCACGCTCCGGAGGGTCGCCGCCCCGAACGGGAGCGAATGGCGCCTGGAGGAATTCGCGGTCAGCACGGTCGTCGCGGCCATCGTCGAGCCGGTGATAGGCGAAGGCGGCGTGCGGGCGGTCGACCCGGAAGTCCTCGACCGCCTCGCGGCGTTCGATTTCCCCTTGATCATCGACGAGATCCAGTGCGGCCTGGGCCGGACGGGGTCCTTCCTCGCTTCCCAAGGAGCCGCCGGCGACTACTACCTGTTCGGGAAGGCCCTCGGCGGGGGCATCGAAAAGATCGCGGCCGTGCTCATCGACAAAAAGCGCTTTCAGGAGGACTTCGGCAAATACTACGTCTCGACGTTTTCGAACGGCGGTCTAGCGGCGCGCGTCGCACTGAAGGCCTTGTCGGTCATCAAACGCGACCGGGTGGCCGAGCGGGCCGCGATGCAGGGAGGCAAGCTTCTGGAGAAACTGAACGCCGTCCGGGAGGCCTTCCCCGCCGTGATAGAGGAGGTTAGCGGTCGCGGGCTCATGCTCGGGGTCCGCTTCAGTGATTTCTCGAAGATCGACAACATCACCCTCCGGGCCCTGGCCGGGCGGAAGGTCGCCGGATATCTTTTCTCGGCCACCCTGCTCCGGCAGTTCCACGTCCGGGTCCTGCCGACGCTGTCCGCGCCGAACACCCTGAGGGTCGAGCCCTCCGCCTACATCACGGACGAGGAGATCGGGAGCGTCGCCGGCGCGTTCGAAGAGCTGGCCCGAAGGATCGAGGAGAGGCGGATCTACGAGCTCTGCCTGCCGCTCATGGACGGCGACCCCTTCGACGATAACAAGGGGAAGGAAGCGCGCCCGGGAGTCCTTCACGCGCGGCTCGACGAACCGGCGGACGGGGCCGTCCGGGTGGCCTTCATCGCCCATTTCAGCCGGCCGGCCGAAGAGCTCCGGATCATGGAGAAGGATTTCGCCCGGGCCTCGGACACGGGCCTCCGCATCCTGTTCAACCGTCTGCAAACCGTGATGGAGATGAAGCCGTTCGTCCTCTTTTCGAAAAACATGTTCGGCGGCCGGGTCCATTTCAGCTTCATCACTCTGCCGGCGGACTCGGCCGAGCTCGAGCGTCTGCACCGGCTGGGAAAAGGGCGGCGGGTCGTGGCCAAGATCCAGGAGGCGGTCGACATGGCGGCCCGCGGCGGCGCCGCCGTGATCGGCCTGGGCGGATATGCGTCGATCCTCAGCCGCAACGGCCTCGGGCTCGTCGAACCGGAGGGGACGAGGATCGTCACCGGCAACACGCTGACGGCCGCCTCCGGCCTCCGCCGCCTGGGCGAGGAGATCCGGAAGCTGCGGCAGGGGCGGGCGAAGCTGACCCTGGGGATCGTCGGGGCCTCCGGGAACATCGGCTCCATCGTTACGGAATGCCTGATCAGGACCAACGGCCTCTTCTGCAGAGCGGTCCTGGTGGATAGGAAGAAGGCGAAGCTCGAAGCCTTCGCCGCCAGCCTCGACCGGGGGAATTTCTCGGGGACGCTCGAACTGGCCGCGGACCTCGGCCCGCTCAAGCAGTGCGACGTCATCGCCGTGGCCACCAACACCAACGACCCGATCATTTTCCCCCACCACATCAAAGACGGGGCCCCCGTGGTGATCGCGGATGTTTCCATCCCCTCGGCGCTGGCCCCCGGGGTGGCCCGCATGCCCAACGTGACGGCCCTCCCCTTCGCTTCGTATGTCACTCTGCCGGACGACCCGGATTTCGTCATCAGCTCGCACACCCCGAAGGGCGCGACGTTCTGCTGCGCCGGCGAGGCCATGCTCTGCGGGCTCGAACCCCTCGACGTCCCCCTCAAGGGGACGATCACCGCACGGGCGATCGAGGCCGTGACGGCGGCGGCGGAAAAGTTCGGCTTATTCGAGAAATTGGGGGCGATCGAAGGCTTTCGGTCGGACCGCGCGTCATGAAACCTCCCTACAACTACGGCCTCTCCCAGGAGGACGCCCTGACCGAGCGGCGGGCGCTCGACATCCGGGAGGGCGACCGCCTCCTCTGCGTCGCCAGCGCCGGGGAGGTCCCGCTCAACCTGCTCGCTCTGGGGCCCATCGCGATCGAAGCGGTCGATATTTCTCCGGCCCAGCTGTTTCTCTGCCGGCTGAAGCTCTGCGCCTGTCGGGCCCTGGAGCCGCTCGAGGCGGCCGCGCTCCTGGGTTTCATGGACGCCTCTGCCGAAAAACGGAGACGCCTTTTCGACCGGACGGCGGCCTTGCTGGACGACGACGAGAAGGGCTTCTGGGCGGCCAACATGCCCGCCGTCGAAAGGGGCCCCGTCCGCGCCGGCCGGTTCGAGAAATACCTGGGGCGGTTCAGCCCGGCGGCCCTGGCGGTCCTCGGGGAAATAAAGCTGAGGCGCCTCTTCGAGCAGGACACGGTCGCGGCCCAGCGGGAGTACTTCGACCGGTTCCTGAGCACGGCCATTCTGAAGGTCCTCTTCAAGGTCGCGTTCCATCCCCGCCTTTACCGCAAGCGGGGGATCGCCGAGGAAGGGCTCCGGCACGGAGGAAAGCGCGACATCGCGGAATTCTTCTACGGCCGGTTCCGGGATTTCTGCGCCTCGACCCCGGCCCGGAGGAACCCCTATCTCCAATTCTGCTTTTTCGGGCACGTCCTGTTTCCCGAAGCGCTCCCCGAATACTTATCGGAGGAAGGAATGCGGCGGGTCCGGGAAAGCCACGCGAGCATTGCGTGGCGGCTGGAGTCCTATCGGGAAGCCGTGAGGAAGTGCGCTCCGGGCCGGTTCAACAAGTTCCACCTGTCCAACATCGGCGACTGGATGGGCCTCGAAGAATATGCCGGACTGCTGGCCCTCGTCTGCGCCAAGGCCGCACCGTCGAGCCGGGCCGTCTCCCGCTATATCCATTTGGACCATCCGCTTCCGGAAGCGCTGAGGGAGCGCATCGTCCGGCGGGACGACCGCGGCGAGGAACTCGTCAGGGCCGACCGGTTCCCCTTTTATAACCTCGTGGTCATGGAGTTGCGACGATGAGCGCGGCGGAAGAGCATCATCTGAAAAAGATCTCCCGGGAGTGGAACTGGGAGATGCTCCGGATCCTCGGCGAAACCCCGGTCGAAACCCCGGGGCTGAGCATCGTCTTCGACCGGCAGCCCGATATTTTCGCGATACCGCGTCTCTTTTCGGAGCGGGTGGAATGCCTCGGTTTCTTCCGCGGGGCGAGCCTCGCCGGCTTCGCCATGCTCATGTTCCAGAGCCGATACGTCAACGGGGAGCCCCGGACCGTGGCTTATTTCGGGAACGTGCACGTCAAGAAGGAAGCCCGGGGCCGGGGATTCTCCTGTCGGGCTGCGGACTGTCTCTCAAGGGAGATGCGCGGAAAGTGCGACCTGGGCTACGCCGTCGTCATGGCGGGAAACCGGGCCGCCGGAAGGTTCATCGGCCGGGACTGGCCCGGCCAGCCGGACCCCGTCCACTCCAGGGTCATCGCGACGCTTCGCGCCAAGAGCATCCTGGTCATGGGGCGGAAGAGAGAGGGCGACGGATACCGGGTCCGGCGCGCAGAACTCTCCGATGTGGACACCATGGTCGGACTGCTTCGGGACGAGTTCCGGGCTCGGCTCTTCGCCCCGGTCGTCGACAGGGAATCGTTCCTCCGCAACTTAAGCGTCAGACCCGGATGCGACCTTTCCCGTTACTACGTCGCGGAACGGGGCGGCGAAGTCGTCGGCACGTGCGCGGCCTGGGACACCGGGGGATTGAAGCAGAACCGGATCGTCCGCTACGGGCGAAAGTTCAAATGGCTCAGGGCCGCGCACGCGGCCGCGGCCTCCCTGCTGGATTTTCCCCCGCTGCCCAAAGAAGGCGGGACGACGCGGGAAGCGACGGTCACCGACTGCGCCGTCCGCGGCAGGGACCCCGAGATCCTGGAGGCCTTGCTGACGAGGGTCCATAACGACTGCGCGCAAAAGAAATATAATCTGCTGATCGTCGGCGGCTGCGGCCAGGACCCTCTGCTCCGGGCGACCAAGAGGTTCCTGGGGCAGACAACGGTCTCCGCAATCGTTCTTTTCTCGACCGACCCCTCTCTCCTCGAGGACGGACGGGTCGATACCTCCCTGCCGTATATCGACCTGGCCATGCTCTGATCTTGCCTGTGGTGCCGGGCCTCCGCATCCATACGGGCCGGGCGCGCCTCCGATCCCTTGACATGGAGGTACGGGCGGGGCAAAATCGGCAAGCATGATACTCCTCCCCC
>Ga0315283_10003636_pt1 | contig 13226 bp, 11 predicted proteins | sample YL17G09_0_MG_FD_204541 | JGI IMG/M metagenome (GOLD analysis project Ga0315283, IMG submission 204541) | Sediment microbial communities from Yellowstone Lake, YNP, Wyoming, USA - YL17G09_0 | ecosystem: Environmental > Aquatic > Freshwater > Lake > Sediment | place: USA: Wyoming | collected...
AGGCGCAAAGCGCAGCCATAGCTCGGGCTATGGCGAGCATTGGCAACGACGAGCGGGCGTCTTCTGGCGTGATGAGCGGGCATGATCGAAAGACTCTCAGCCTCTCAGCGCCCGCGCGGCCGTCCGAAGGGCGCTGACGGCCTCCCCGGGGGGCAGCGAACACAAGGCCGAAGGCCGCAGGACAGCCGCAGGCTGGTCCCGCAAAGCGGGATGCGGCTCTGCCGCACAGAGTGAGCGTGGGGGTCGTTCATTTCAGCTGAAGCGGATGATCGGCTGATCCACGGCGACGCTCTCCCCCTGATGCGCGAGCAGCTCCGCGACCGTGCCGTCGCGCTCGGCGACCAGCGTGTTCTGCATCTTCATCGCCTCGATCACGATCAGCCGTTCGCCGGCCTTGACGTCCTGCCCGAGCTTGACCGCCACCTCGACCAACAGGCCGGGCATCGGCGACAGCAGGAACTTGGACAGGTCGGGCGGCAGCTTGCGCGGCATCATCCGCAGCAGCTCGGCCGCGCGTCGTGGCAGGACGGTGAACTCCACCTGCACGCCCATGCAGGACAGGCGGTACTTGATCCCGGGACGTTCGACCTGCATGCAGAACGGAGCGCCGTCCCAGGTGCCGCGCATCAGTATCTCGCCGAAGCGCCAGTTGCAGCGGATCGCATGAGTCGTGCCCTGCACCCGCACGTCGCAGCCATCCGTCACCCGCTTGACGTTGACTTCGTGCTCGGCACCGTTGCCGATGACCACGAACTCCTCGCCGGTGCGCAGTTCATGTCCCGGCACCTGGCCTTCGATCCGCGCCGCACGCTCGCGGTAGATGCGGTGGATCGTCGCGGCCACCGCCACCAGGAACTCCGCTCCACCCGGCGGCAGGCCGGCGCCGTGGAAGCCATCCGGGTATTCCTCGGCGATGAACGCCGTCGTCAGCCGCCCTTCCTCGAAGCGCGGGTGCCGCGTCAGCGCCGCCTGGAACGCGATGTTCGACGACACGCCGCGGATGACGAAGGCGTTGAGCGCATCGCGCATCCGGTCGAGCGCCTCGCTCCGCGTCGCGCCGTGGCAGATGAGCTTCGCGATCATAGAGTCGTAGTACATCGAGATCTCGCCGCCTTCGTAAACCCCGGTGTCCACGCGGACGCTGCCCGGGACCGTCTCCGGCGGCTGGTAGCGGACGAGGCGGCCGACCGACGGCATGAAATTGCGCAGCGGGTCTTCGGCGTTGATCCGGCACTCGATCGCCCAGCCGTGGATCGAGAGATCCTCCTGCCGGAATGGCAGCTTTTCGCCGGCGGCCACGCGGATCATGAGTTCGACCAGGTCGAGCCCGGTGATCATCTCGGTGACCGGGTGCTCGACCTGCAGCCGCGTGTTCATCTCGAGGAAGTAGAAGCTGCGATCCTTGCCGACGACGAACTCGACGGTGCCGGCCGACTGGTATTTCACCGCCCTGGCGAGCGACACCGCCTGCTCGCCCATCGCGCGGCGGGTCGCGTCGTCGAGGAACGGCGATGGCGCTTCCTCGATCACCTTCTGGTGCCGGCGCTGGATCGAGCACTCGCGCTCGAACAGGTACACGGTGTTGCCGTGGGCGTCGCCCAGCACCTGGATTTCGATGTGCCGCGGCTGCTCGATGTATTTCTCGATGAGGATGCGGTCGTCGCCGAAGCTCGCCTTGGCCTCGGCGCGGCAGGCTTCGAAACCTTCGCGCGCTTCCTTGTCGTTGGCGGCGACGCGCAGGCCCTTGCCGCCGCCGCCGGCCGACGCCTTGATCATCACCGGATAGCCGACCTCGCCCGCGATCCGGACGGCCTCCGTCGCATTGGCGACCACGTCGTTGTAGCCCGGAATCGTGTTGACTCCGGCGGCGAGGGCGAGCTTCTTCGAGGCGATCTTGTCGCCCATCGCGCCGATCGAGTAGTGCTTGGGGCCGATGAACGTGATGCCCGCTGCCTCGACCTTCTGCGCGAACTCCTTGTTCTCCGACAGGAACCCGTAGCCCGGATGGACGGCCTCGGCGCCGGTGTCGCGGCACGCGGCGATGATCCTGTCCATCACGAGATACGACTCGCGCGACGGCGGCGGGCCGATGTTGACGGCTTCGTCGGCGAGCAGCACATGGCGGGCGTCGCGGTCGGCGTCGGAGTACACGGCGACCGTCGCGATCCCCATCTTGCGCGCGCTGCTGATGACGCGGCAGGCGATCTCGCCGCGGTTGGCAATCAGGATTTTGGTAAACATGTCAGTACCCGCCCGGCCGCCCGAAGGGTGCTGACTGCGCCCCCTCGGGGGGCAGCGAACGCAGTGAGCGTGGGGGTCGTTTCATATCAGAGGGGGATGTTGCCGTGCTTGCGCCACGGGTTTTCGAGCCGCTTGCCGCGGAGCATGGCGAGGCTGCGGCAGATCCGCTTGCGCGTCTCGTGCGGCAGGATCACGTCGTCGATGTAGCCGCGGCGGCCGGCGATGAACGGGTTGGCGAACGCGGTCCGGTACTCCTGCTCGCGCGCGGCCAGCTTCGCCGGGTCGTTTTTCTCCTCGCGGAAGATGATCTCCACCGCGCCCTTGGGGCCCATCACCGCGATCTCGGCCGAGGGCCAGGCGAAATTGACGTCGCCGCGCAGGTGCTTCGAGCTCATGACGTCGTAGGCACCGCCGTAGGCCTTGCGCGTGATCACGGTGATCTTCGGCACCGTGCACTCGGCGTAGGCATACAGCAGCTTGGCGCCGTGCTTGATGATGCCGCCGTACTCCTGCGCCGTGCCCGGCATGAATCCCGGGACGTCAACGAAGGTGAGGATCGGGATGTTGAACGCGTCGCAGAACCGGACGAAGCGCCCCGCCTTGATCGCGCTCTTGATGTCGAGGCAGCCCGCCAGCACCAGCGGCTGGTTGGCGACGATGCCCACCGGCGCGCCTTCCATGCGCGCCATCCCGATGACGATGTTCTTCGCGTAGTCCGGCTGCAGCTCGAAGAACTCGCCGTCGTCGACCACCTTGACGATCAGTTCCTTGATGTCGTAGGGCTTGTTCGGGTTGTCCGGCACCAGCGTGTCGAGCGACATCTCGAGCCGGTTCGCGGTGTCGTTGGTCAGGCGCTTGGGCGCTTTCTCGCGGTTGTTGAGCGGCAGGTAGTTGTAGAAGCGGCGGACCATCAGCAGCGCCTCGACATCGGTCTCGAAGGCGAGGTCGGCCACGCCGGAACGGGTGGTGTGCGCGATCGCTCCGCCCAGCGCCTCGGCGGTGATCTCCTCGTGCGTGACCGTCTTCACCACCTCGGGCCCGGTCACGAACATGTAGGACGAGTCCTTGACCATGAAGATGAAGTCGGTCATCGCCGGCGAGTACACGGCGCCGCCGGCGCACGGCCCCATGATCAGCGAGATCTGCGGGACGACGCCCGAGGCCATCACGTTGCGCTGGAACACCTCGGCATAGCCGCCGAGCGAGGCGACACCTTCCTGGATGCGCGCGCCGCCGGAGTCGTTCAGGCCGATCACCGGCACGCCGGCCCGCATCGCGTGGTCCATGACCTTGCAGATCTTCTCGGCGTGCGCTTCCGACAGCGATCCGCCGAACACCGTGAAGTCCTGCGAGAACACGAAGGCCGGGCGGCCGTTGATCATCCCGTAGCCGGTGACCACGCCGTCGCCGGGCACCGACTCCTTCTCCATCCCGAAATCGTTGCAGCGGTGCTCGACGAACATGTCCCATTCCTCGAACGAGCCTTCGTCGAGCAGCAGCTCGATGCGCTCGCGCGCGGTCAGCTTGCCCTTGGCGTGCTGCGCGGCGATGCGTTTTTCGCCGCCGCCCTGCGCTGCGCGGACGCGCTTCTGGTCGAGCTGGCGGATGATGTCATGCACGATGGGTCCTCCGTTCAAGGCGGGCGAGGAGTTCGGTGGCCGCGGCCGCGGGCGTCTGCGTTCCGGCCGCCACCTGCTCCATCAGCGCCGGCAGCGCGTCGCGCACGCCGGCGTCATTGCGAAAGCGTTCGCGCAGGCCAGTATCGATGAGATTCCACGTCCACGCCAGCGCCTGCCGCCGGCGCCGGGCGGCGAGGCGGCCGCTCGCCTCGAGCGCGTCGTGGCGGCGCCGCACTTCGTCCCAGAACGCGGCCACGCCGTCGCCGCGCGTCGCGCAGACGCCGATGACCTTCGGTGCGGTGTCGCCGGTCGCCGGGCGCAGCAGCGCGAGCGCATTGCGCATCTGCCCCATCGCCAGCTCGGCAGCCGGCGGATCGATGTCGATCTTGTTGTACGCGACGAGGTCGGCGAGCTCGACGATCCCCTTCTTGATCGCCTGCAGCTCGTCGCCGGCGTTGGGCAGCTGCAGCAGCACGAACACGTCGGTCATGCCGGCGACGTCCGTCTCGCTCTGTCCGACGCCGACGGTTTCCACGATGATCACGTCGAAGCCGGCCGCCTCGGTCAGCAGCATCGCCTCGCGCGTGCGTGCCGCCACGCCGCCGAGCGCCCCGCCCGTCGGCGAGGGCCGGATGAACGCCGCCGGATGGCGCGACAGCACCTCCATGCGCGTCTTGTCGCCGAGGATCGAGCCGCCGCTCACCGCGCTGGAAGGATCGACGGCGAGCACGGCGACGCGATGGCCGAGTCCGGTGAGATGCAGGCCGAGCGCCTCGATGAACGTGGACTTGCCCACGCCGGGCGCGCCGGAGATGCCCACGCGGATCGCGTTGCCGGTGGCCGGCAGCAGCGCGTCGATCACCGCGCGCGCGCTTCGCTGATGGTCGGCGCGCGTGGATTCGGCCAGCGTGATCGCCTTGGCCAGCGCGCGCCGGTCGCCGCTGCGCACGCCGCTCACGAGATCCTCGATGCCCATCGGCGTCGGCATGGCAGGGGGGCGCTGCGCTTCGTGCGGCGGGCCATCAACGGCGGGCGGCGGCAACCTGCACGGCGTGGATCTTGGCCAGCACGTCGGCGGCGCAGGCGGGGATCGCCGTGCCCGGTCCGTAGATGCCGGCAACCCCCAGCGCGTACAGCGCGTCGTAGTCCTGCTGGGGGATGACGCCGCCGACGAAGACGATGATGTCGTCGGCGCCGTCCTTGCGCAGTGCGTCGATCACCGCGGGGACGAGCGTCTTGTGGCTCGCCGCGAGCGTCGAGATGCCGATCGCGTGGACGTCGTTCTCGATCGCCTGGCGCGCCGCTTCCTCGGCGGTCTGGAACAGCGGGCCGATGTCGACGTCGAAGCCCGCGTCGGCGAACGCCGTCGCGATCACCTTCGCGCCGCGGTCGTGGCCGTCCTGACCCAGCTTCGCCACCATGATCCGCGGCCGGCGGCCCTCGGCGGCGGCGAAGGCCTCGACGTCGTCTTTCAGCCTGGCCCAGGTCTCGTCGGCCTCGAACTGCGCGCCGTAGACGCCGGATACGCTCTGCGTGGTCGCCCGATAGCGGCCCCACGCGGCCTCGAGCGCGTCGGAGACTTCGCCGACGGTGGCGCGCGCGCGCATCGCGCGCACGGCGAGGTCGAGCAGGTTCGCGCCGGCGTTGCGCGCGCAATCGGTCAGCGCGGCCAGCGCGGCGCCCACCGCGGCCGCGTCGCGGCCGGCCCGGACCTGGGCGAGGCGCCGCAGCTGCGCATCGCGCACCGCGGTGTTGTCGATCTCGCGGATGGCGACCGGATCTTCCTTGTCCAGACGGTGCTTGTTGACGCCGATGATCACGTCGCGGCCGGAGTCGATGCGCGCCTGCTTGTCGGCGGCGGCGGCCTCGATCCGCAGCTTGGCCCAGCCGCTTTCGACCGCCCGGGTCATGCCGCCCATCGCCTCGACTTCCTCGATGATCGACCACGCCTTGTCGGCCATGTCCTGGGTGAGCCTTTCCATCATGTAGGAGCCGGCCCACGGGTCGACCACGCTGGTGATGTGCGTCTCCTCCTGGATCAGCAGCTGCGTGTTGCGGGCGATCCGCGACGAGAAATCCGTGGGCAGCGCGATCGCCTCGTCGAACGAGTTGGTGTGCAGCGACTGCGTGCCGCCGAACACCGCGGCGAGCGCCTCGATCGCGGTGCGCACCACGTTGTTGTACGGGTCCTGCTCGGTCAGCGACCAGCCCGAGGTCTGGCAGTGCGTGCGCAGCAGCAGCGACTTGGCGTTTTTCGGCGCGAAGTCCTTCATGATCCGCCACCACAGCAGGCGCGCGGCGCGCAGCTTGGCGATCTCGAGATAGAAGTTCATGCCGATCGCGAAAAAGAACGACAGCCGCGGGGCGAAGTCGTCGACGCCCATGCCGCGCGCCAGCGCCGCGCGCACGTACTCGCGGCCGTCGGCCAGCGTGAACGCGAGCTCCAGCGCCTGGTTGGCGCCGGCTTCCTGCATGTGGTAACCCGAGATCGAGATCGAGTTGAACTTCGGCATGTGCGCGGCCGTGTACTCGATGATGTCGGCGATGATCCGCATCGACGGCCCGGGCGGGTAGATGTAGGTGTTGCGGACCATGAACTCCTTGAGGATGTCGTTCTGGATCGTCCCCGAGAGGTCCTTCTGCGCGACGCCCTGCTCCTCGGCCGCGACGATGTAGCCCGCCAGCACCGGCAGCACCGCGCCGTTCATCGTCATCGACACCGACACCCGGTCGAGCGGGATGCCGTCGAACAGGATCTTCATGTCCTCGACCGAATCGATCGCCACGCCGGCCTTGCCGACGTCGCCGACCACCCGCGGGTGATCCGAGTCGTAGCCGCGATGGGTCGCCAGATCGAAGGCGACCGAAACGCCCTGGCCGCCGGCGGCGAGGTTGGCGCGGTAGAACGCGTTGGACTCCTCGGCGGTCGAGAAGCCGGCGTACTGGCGGATCGTCCACGGCCGCACCGCGTACATGGTCGGCTGCGGGCCGCGCACGAACGGCTCGAATCCGGGCAGGGTGTCGGCGTACGGGAGGTCCCGGGTGTCGGCTGCCGTGTAGACGGGCTTGACGGCGATGCCCTCGGGCGTCTGCCAGACGAGGTTGTCGGCCGAGCCGCCGGGCGCCGCCTTGTCGGCCGCGCGCTTCCAGGCGTCCAGGGTCGTCGGCGAATTTTCGGGGTAGGCGGAGCGGGTCATCGTGTCGCCTCGATGCCCGGGACCCGGGCGGCGGAAAGACCCCAATGATAACGCGCCCTGACGCGCCGATGCAGGGTGTCCGCCCGGCCGGTGACGACGGGGAGCGCAGGGCGCCGCTGCCGCTGCTGCGGGCGGCCGTCTGCGGTGGCCGCCCCGGCTGCCGTTCGCGCATGGTCGGCGGCCGACCTGGCTGTCATTCGCGTATCGCCGGTGGCAGAATCGGTGCATCCCGCTGCCGGACCGCCAATGCGCCCCGCCCGTTCGCGCTTCTCCCGGCCCCGGCGCGGGCTGGGCCTGCGAGGACATCGAGATGGGTGCGCAAGACACGCGCGCGACTCCGGAACCCCGTGACCGCAGCCGCGGGCAACCGCCTTCACCGCTTGCGCAGGAGCGTTCGTGACCGACTACTACCTCGAGGATTTCGCGCCGGGACAAACGTACCGCAGCCCGACCCACACGGTCACCGAAGAAGAGGCGCTCGATTTCGCGCGCCGCTACGATCCGCAGTATTTCCACCTCGATCCGGTGGCGGCGCGCGAGTCGGTGTTCGGCGGACTGGTGCTGGGCGGCTTCCAGACCGCCGCGCTGGCGTGGGCGCTGGTGCTGCGCAGCGGGATGTTCGACCAGTGCGCGATGGCCGGCATCGGGCTGGACGAAGTGCGCTGGCCCAACCCGGTGCGGCCCGGCGACCGTCTGCGCTGCGATTTCACGCTGCTCGACGCGCGACCCTCGAAGTCGCGACCCGACGGCGGCATCGCTCGTTTTCGCTACGAGATGAAGAACCAGCGCGACGAGATCGTCCTCTCGTTGGTCATGATCCAGCTGCTGCGCCGGCGGGGATGACGGCGCGTGTTGGCCCGCTTCCTGCCGTCGAGAGCCTGATCGTCCGCGACGTCGGGGTGGACCATCCTGGCGGGATCGACCACGCGGTCGAACTCGGCCTCGGTGACGAAGCCCAGCTCGAGCGCCGCCGCCTTCAGCGTCAGATCGTTGGCCATCGCGTGACGGGCGATCCTGGACGCCTTGTCGTAACCGATCACGGGAGCCAGCGCGGTCACCAGCATGAGCGAACGGTCCACGTATTCCCTGATCTTCTTCAGGCTGGGCTTCGTGCCCTCCAGCAGAAACCGGCGGAAGTTCGTGCAGCTGTCGGTGAGGAGGGTCATGGAGTGGATGAGGTTATGGATGGCGAGCGGCTTGCAGACGTTCATCTCCAGGTATCCGCCGGCGCCGCCGAACCCCACGTCAACGTCGTTGGCCATCACCCGGACCGCGACCATCGTGAGCGCTTCGGCCTGGCTCGGGTTCGCCTTTCCGGGCATGATCGAGGAGCCCGGCTCGTTCTCCGGAATCTCGAGCTCCGCGAAGCCGGCGCGCGGTCCGCACGACATGAGGCGTATGTCGTTGCCGATCTTGTAGAGCGACACCGCCAGGGTGCGCAACGAGCCGGACAACTGGACCAGCGCGGGCCGCCCGCCGCTACTTTCTGCCCTCGGTCTTGTAGGTTGCCACCGCCTCTTTCAGATCGGTGTATTCCGCGCACGGCAACAGGCAAACCTTGTCCAGCGTCGCCAGACGCTGCTCGGCCTTGGGCAGGTTGCCCATGGCGAGATACAGTTCCCCCGAGTACTCGAGCGCGCCGCGATGCTGCGGGTCGATGGGCAGCGCCTCGTCGTAGAATTTCTCCGCCGTCGCATAGCCGGCGGCGCCGGACTTGCGCAGGCTGTACGCCATCAGATTGTTCCAGTCGGCGCTGCCGGCGTCGTCCACGCGCTTCAGTTCCTCGATCGCGGCGGGCCAGTTCCTGTCCGCGATTCGCGCTCGCGCGGCGGCCAGGTTATCGGTCGCCGGCGTGCCCGGGCCTGAATCGGCGGCGAAGCCCTGGCTCGAAGCCAGCGTCAGCGCCATGAGGGTCGGCATGCATTGGGTGATGATTCTCATGGGTTGAGTCTCCACGATTGACCTGACGAAACGCCGCGCCCGGATCGCGGGCGTGCCGCAGGTCTCGGCAAGCGGCCGGCGACGCGCTGTAGTCGCGCGGGCTGCAAGTCGGCGACATCGTCGCGCCCGCGGATCGCTCTCGCCCTGCCGACAGACGTTGCGCCGCGCGTTGCGCGTGCAGCCGGGTCTTCGAATCGACTCCGATGGCTCAGTCGAGCGGTCATGGTATCGACTCGGGCAGCGTCATCGCCGGCGGCTCGGCCGGCGCTGCGCGGCAGGCCGTGCCGGTTTGCCGGCCGCCGCGCGAGCCTGCTTGCGCGTCGCCGGCAGCGCATCGAGCATCTCGTCAAAACTCTGATCCAGGCACCGGGCCAGTTGCTGCGGGTTCTCGACCCAGCCGGGGCAGGCGGTGAAGGAGACGCACAACTCGCCGCAATAGCTCGATACCGGAAACGTGATCCCGGTTCCCGGCGAAATCGGTGCGACCCCGGTGAACAGCTCGAGCCGCGCACCCATGAAATACAGCGGCTCCTGCGGTCCCGGCACGTTGGTGATGATGCAGTTGGACAGGCGCACGGCAGCGCCCTTGCGGAACGCGGCGCGTATCGCCAGTCGCGAGCCGGCGGCCAGCAGCAGGTTGGGCGCGTTCTTCGACAGTTCGATGAGCTCCTTGGCGGTCGACGCCTTCTGCGCAACCTTGGCCGCGGTCGTTGCCGCGAGCACCTTGGCCAGGCGTTGGCCGGGATCGGCGGTGCGCGTGTTCAGATTGACCTGCATCAGTGAAATGTTGTTGCCGAGCTGGCTGGCGTTGGTCAGCTTGTCTTCGCGCAGGTTGACCGGACACAACGCCACCAGGTCGACGTCGTGTTTTTCACCCTGCGCGGCGAGATAGCGCTTCAGGCCCCCGCCGATCATCGACAGCACCACGTCATTCAGCGTCGATCCCGGCGCCAGCTCGCGCATGCGCTTGATGGCCTCGAGCGGATAGCGCCGCAGCTGGAAGACGCGCCGGTACTCCATGTCGCCGTTGAAGACCGTCTTCGGCACGTCGGTACTGTCGAGCCCGTCGGCGTCACTGTCGTCGGCAAACAACTTCTCGAACGCCAGCGCGGCGACCTTGGCCAGTGCGGGCCCGGCGCCTGGAACGATCCTGGCCACGCGCAACGGAATGCCGAGCAGCTGACGCGCGTTGTTCTGCATCCCGCGCAGCGCCATCTCGGCCAGCGACGGCGGCAATTCGTCGCCTGGCGCGGACAGGGGAGGCGGCGCCTTCCCGGCCGGGTGATTCAAGGCCATCATGATGCCGCGAGCGGTCGTGCCGTCGGCGATGGCGTGGTGCAGCCGGGTCAGGATGGCGAAGCTGCCGGGCGGAATCCCCTCGACCGTGTCCAGTCCCTCGATGACGTGCATGTCCCACAGCGGCTTGCTCCGATCGATCGGCACGGCCTGGATTTGCGCCGCCAGGATGCAGAACTGGCGCCAGTCGCCCGGCTTGGGCAGCGCCACATGGCGCAGGTGCGCCTCGATATTGAAGCCGGAATCGTCGGCGAAGTAGGGTGCGTCGAGATCGAACGGCACCGGAAAGAGCTTGCGCCGGAACACCGGCATGCCGGCCATGCGCACGTCGAAGTACGCGAGGATGTCGCGGTAGCGCAGAGGCTTCTTGAGCGCGCTCTGGTCGTAGATCATCAGCAGCGTGAAATGCGTCTTCAGCGATTCGTTCTCGACATACAGAAACGCGGCGTCCTGCCCGGCAAGCTGCTGCATGGTCACTCCTCGGCCGCGCGGAGCGGCGAATTCATTTCAGTTGGAAATCGCTGCTCGACGAGCTCGCCGTCGCTCTCCGGGTTGCGCGCCTTGGAGATGACCGCGTTCAACTCGCGGTGGACGCGGCGCTCTATCGTGACCGTCACGCGCCCGGCGGCCTTCCTCGTCGCGCAACCGGCACTCAGCTCGACCAGTGCGAGCGAGCGCGCCTCGAGCCACGTCGGGTCGGTCAGCGAGCCGAACACCTTGTCGACTGGCGCAGCGAGTTTCGCCTGCACGATTGTCTCCTCGAAGTTGAGCGGGGCCCACCGCACGAGCCTTGATGACGGAAAACAGATCGAATCCGATGCCACCGGATTGTAGCTGGATTGATGGCCGGTGCCGGCCTGCAAGACAACACGACCCCCCGGCTTGACGAGCAGCGAACCGGAGCCCGGAAGATCGGAAGATTGACCCAGGCGCCCCCGGCGCATCGGGGCGTGGGCCGCTCGGGTGCTGAAGCGAGAGTCGGGGCACCACCTTGCCGCGAGTCCTGCCGGGGCTCGCGGCGCTGCGGTGGCCGTCGACGATCAGGCCGAGTCCGGGCAAGACCTGCCGTTGAAGGCTTGCAGCCGAAGGTCAGCTGCAGAGACTGACAGCGGCCGTTCGGCTGCTGCTCATCAACGGGCGCGTTCGGCCAACTGCGGCCATTCATGCGTCAAGACATTCACGCCGGCAACGGCCGGAGTCAAGGCGGAGCAGACGCAGCTCAATATCGCGAGCGCGGGGAGCGACCTCCAAAGCGGACCGTCAAAGGCATAGCGCGAACCGCCACATCGCAGGCTCCACATCGTCGAGGACGCGGATCACTTGGCGGGTCCGTCGTGCTCGTACAAGACTTCGCGCACCAATTCGCTGATCTGCGCGCGAAGCTTGACGAGCAAGCTGTCGCCCGATTTGGTGGTGCGGTAGTACTTGCGCCGCTTCCCGGCGACCAGCTTGAAACTGGACCGAAGCAATCGGGCGCCTTCCAGCGAATGCAGCAACGGATACAGCGTACCCGGCCCGATGACGTAGCCATGCCGCTTCAGCTCGGCGATCATCTCGAGTCCGTAGATCGGCTCCTTGGCGGCGTGATGAAGGACATGAATGCGCATGAAGCCCCGAAAGGCGTCACGCAGAACCTTCTGACTCCTGGTAGATGCCATGTCGCCGTCTCTGAATGAGCCCATGGGCACAGACTCTTGCCGGGTCACTGCAGCGTGGCCGTTCGCGCGGTGTCGCGACACGTAACAGGCGGCGGCGCCGGGAACCGTGCAGCCGGTCCAGTTACCACACGATCAACTCGTGCACGACCGCGGTCCCGAAGCGATCACCTGCATCGGGTCCGCGGACGGGTTCCGGTGCTACTTCGCGAACACGAGCTTCAGCGGCTCCCAGCCGACGGCATGCCGGACCTGCGCATTGTCGAAGGCAGCGACGCCGAACGTGTAGGTCTTGCCCATGTCGCTGAACTGGACGTCATACTGGCTTCCGGTCGTCAGCTTGCGCGCGATTTCGTACGTCCACGTGCCGTTCTGCCAGCGGGAGGCCACCTGGATGTCGCCGCGATCGCCCTTCAACTGGTAGACGACGTAGGACGAGACTTCGTCGCCCGCCTTGAACTTGCTGTCGTCGAAGGCGACCTGGTTGCCGTCCTTGATGTAGTACGTGCCGCCGGCGTTGGCCGCCTTGCCGTCCTTGTTCATGAATTCGGGCTTGCCGTTGACGAGGCTGAAGGCCTTGTAATCGGGGCCGCCCGGATCGCCCTTGCGGCCGGCGTTCGACGCCTTGTCCTTGTCGTAGCGCGTGCTGTCGACATACTGGTCGTCGACCTGTCCCCACACGCCGTTGCGGCTGCCTTTCATATGCCACATGTCGGCGATTTCACCCGCCTTGTCGGTGTACTTGTTGCCGAACGGCTTGGTTTCGCCGACGTGGCACATCACCGCGCAGCCGTTCTGGTTGAAGCCGGCGACGGAGTCATTGACGTTCCACATGAGCGACCACTTGTCTTCGTAATAGACGTTGTCGTCGCCGCCCTTGTCGTTCGGGTCGGACAGCTTCTTCCAGCTGCCGTCGGCTTGCTTCTTGTAGGGGCCGCGCTGGATGGACTCGGTCGGATCGGCGTACTGCAGCAGGAAATAGATCATGTCGCCCGAGGTCACCGCCTTGAGCGTTGCCGTGGTTTCGCCGGTGGTGCCGAAGTTCGCTCCGCCGGAGAGCTTCACGCTCAACGGCTTTGCCGCCACCCACACCGCATCGCCGGCGTTGCCATCGAGTGTGGGGGCCGCGGTAGCCTTGGCCACGACCAGCGTATTGGGTGGTGCCGGTGTGTCAACGGTCGTGCATGCCGCGAGCGAAGCCGCGGCCAAAGCGATGACGAGCTTGGTCCTGGTGTGCATGGTGATCCTCACAGTGATGAAAGAAGGCAATGCCACAG
>Ga0315283_10003637_pt1 | contig 13226 bp, 12 predicted proteins | sample YL17G09_0_MG_FD_204541 | JGI IMG/M metagenome (GOLD analysis project Ga0315283, IMG submission 204541) | Sediment microbial communities from Yellowstone Lake, YNP, Wyoming, USA - YL17G09_0 | ecosystem: Environmental > Aquatic > Freshwater > Lake > Sediment | place: USA: Wyoming | collected...
CCTCCATGAAAGGATAGATAGGGTAAAAGTATTTCGGGATTATAAACGAATAGCCAATTATTTTAAAGGTATCAGTCGAAAGCCCACCACTTTTCAAAAAGGCTGGTTAGGTCACAATCACAGGTTTCCTGCGCCAAGGATTGGAATTGCTGTGTATTTACAGTTTTCCATTGGTACGTATTCACATAATCAGCCAGAAAGCGGGTAAATACCTCTGCGCCCATCTCCTTTTCCAATTCCAGGATAAAGAGTGGTGCCCTTCCATAAATAATTGCGGCATACTCTTCCGGGTCGTAATCGGCGGCTGGCATGCCAATTGGGATGGGCTGCATATCCGCTCTGGACCAATACTTTTCGAATGTCGTATGGATTTGTTCTGCCGCTTGGCTGCCATAGGTATCCAGATAATAAACATAGGTAAGATATTGTGCCAAGCCCTCGTCCAGCCAGGGTTCCTTAACCTGGTCATTCATCACCTGGTTGAAAAACCATTGGTGTGCTACCTCGTGAACTGTAGCAAATTCCAGAAAATCAGAATTGGGTGAGCCACTCCTTGTTTTTCCCGGTTGATATAGTCCAAGAGCCAATGCTGCCGTGCCAGAATATTCCATCCCTCCAGCTTGCATGGGTGTGCTGACCAAATCCAACTCAGTGTAGGGGTATGGTCCATATCTCCTTGAGAAAAAACTCAATGCTTTTTCCGCGGATTCAAGAACCAGTTCTCCGGATTTGCTGAATTCCTCTGGGAAATAGCTGGTGATTTTTACCTCCCCTACTTGCTTGCTGGCGCTATGGTATCGGGGGCTGGCAGCCAGATAAAAATCGCGTTGCGGGCCGCCTGCAAAAGTGACAATCTGGCGGCCATTCTTTATTGCCTTACCCACCTCGCTGCCGGACGCAACCAAAACCAGGTTCTTCGGCGCGTCAACACGAACTTCAAAAAAAGCGGCATCCGTATAGATCATGTCCGCATTGCGCGGCGGGTTCTGCACATTCCAGCCTTCTTCGTCATATACAGGTATGATCGGAAAAAAAGAGTCCAGCGCAAGAATTTCTTCTTGAAAAATATACAGCCCATAATTCCCGCCCATTTGCTCAGGAACTGTTCCCGAAAAGTCCATGCTTACTTCAACCGATTCTCCCGGTTGGAGCAGTTCAGCCAAAGTAATCTCCAATATGGAATTAATAAAAACCATTGATCCTTCAACATGAAAACCATTAATTTGAATATTTTCGACGTTGAGAAAATCGCCGCCAGTATTTGGGATTAAGTTGAAATAGAGCTTGTCCAGTGCATTACCCTCACCATTGGTGTAATACACATCCTGGTGGCCTGATACGGAGGTTAGTGCATCATCAATTTTCAGATCAATCTGATAGCGGGTTGCAGCGTTATGTGCATCAAGCTTTTTCTGTTGGTTTATAACCAGGTTAGATTTAAACAAGTCATATGGATTACTGCCTGAAGCCTGGTTTTCAGGGATTGCCTTTTCAAACCCTGAAGGGCTGAACCATGAAATATCCTGGCATCCGCTGTTAAATAAACAACATATAAGAAAAACAAGAAGATAGCTTTTTATTTTCATTAAATAAACAACACTTCAAATAGCATTTTATTTTTTAATTTGAAATATGGTATGAATTCAATAAATATTCTGATACTTGTATATCATTAATTTTGATTTTATTCTAATCAAAGAGACTAATGAAGAGTGAAGGAAATATGTCCAAATCAAAGATCAGCTCCGAGGAGGTCAAAGCCAAAAACAGGCAAATCATGGGGCGACTGGTTTGAGGTGATGGACGCAAATGGCTGTGCGGAGATGAACTATTTGGAATAGATTTCAGATTCGATCTGATTAATACAGAGAACCGCCTTTCGGCGGTTCCTGTTTTTTGGCTGCGGTACCCGTTATCGGATTCCGAGGAGGGGTACCGCAGCGCTAAGTTCATAACTTGACATTTTGGGCACCACCTCCTCATCCAAAAGGATAGCGAGGTAAATATTTATTAAATAGAGTATACATCACTTTTACCTAAAAAAGAGATATCTGACCAGATTCATCTCATATATAATTGACCAATCACCATCAGGAAAAAAACTATTAATATGAAAAGATTTATCACCTCAGGTCTTGTCATCCTTATTGCAGCGATCATTACCATGAATTGGTTTTTCCATTCCCCACACGGGTTATATGAAAAAGCATTTGCAGTAGGTTCGTCGGTTTGCCATCAAATCCCTTCACATTCATTCGATACTTCCGGCATCCAATTCCCTCTTTGCGCGCGCTGCAGCGGCCTTTACCTGGGCAGTTTCATTGGATTGGCTTATTACTTCACTCTAGGAAAGCGAAAAGCAATTCCAAAAAGAGGTTTTGTTTTGCTTTTAATATTCTTTTTCCTGGTTTGGGCAGGCGACGGGGTGAATTCCTTTATCACTGACTTCCTTAACAAATCCATCCTTTACGAAACCACAAATATGACCCGCCTCGTTACCGGATTTGGCATGGGCTTGGTAATGGCCACAGCCCTGATGACGCTTTTCAACCTGACCGTTTGGAAGGATGGCATAAACCTGCCCCTGCTCTACAGCCCTTTGCAATTGGCGGCCTACATTGTGATATCGGCGCTCATTGCATGGATTTTAATGTCGGCTAGTGCCAACTTTTTTCAGGTTTTTGCGTATTTAAGTATTGGTACGGTGGTGATCATCATTACAATGCTTTATGCGATTTTTTGGATAATACTTTTAAAGAAAGAAAATAGTTTTATTAAATGGAATTCATTGGGACTATTTTTGACCGCCGGTTTTGCCTCGGCCATGCTGCAGATAACTTTATTAAATCTGCTCAGGCAATGGGTTCTCGGTTAAATTTAATTATGGAGAATTGATGGAAGCATTATTGGGAATTTTTTCAGCTTTTGGGCTTTCGGCAAGCGCTGGATTGAACGCTTATATTCCGTTGTTGGTTGTCGCATTGATGGCGCGCTTTACAACGTACATAAAACTCAATCCACCGTATGATGTTCTAACAAGCTGGTGGATCATCGGTTTATTAATTGTTTTAACAATCATCGAATTTGTTGTAGATAAAATACCAACGATTCATCATATCAACGATTTTGTGATACAGACCTTTGTGCGCCCTATAGCTGGCGCGATTGTTTTCGCGGCAAGCACCAATGTAATTTCAAATGTCCACCCAGTTCTGGCGCTCGCACTCGGCCTGCTCATGGCTGGCAGCGTTCACGCAGTAAAGTCGGTTGCCGTCCGTCCGGCAGTCGGGATCGCAACAGCTGGAGCCGGCAATGTGCCGATTAGCATGGCGGAGGATGTTACTTCCACCACTCTATCGGTATTATCAATCATGGTACCAATCGCAGTAACTATTTTAATAGTGCTTTTCTTTACCTGGGTTTTCTGGTACCTGTTTCTCAGAACCCCTGAAAAGCCCGGCTCTAAACCAGATCGCGAATATTAACTTTTTCCCTTTGAGAAAATATGATTTGCAGTTCTTTTAAAGCTGACCGAGCTTGATGCTGGTCAGCTTTGTTCAAATCCAGGGAGAGAAATTCATCCTCATCGAGTGCCAACTGGCGGCTGTCAGGAAAAACAAGTAAATCTAACGCTAAGTCATCATAGTAAATGGTCTGATCAGCTATCCGTATTGGTCGGGTAATATTGCAATACCAGGCTTTTAATAAGACGCTGTCCCGGTCGTAAATTTCATAGATGTTGAACCATTTGCCATATAAATACAGCTCCAGAAAATGGTCGCCTTCCTTAAGCAGAATTCCGTTGAATTCAAGGTCTGACCGGTTGAAATATGCTTCAGCGATAATTCCTTTGGTGGATTCTGCGATAATTTTCCCTGCATAACGCCATACTTCACCTCCCATATGGTTATTCTTAATAATGGTCACATCAGAATTGATCACATCTTACTCCCAAAGCATAAGATGGAAACTGGCATTATACAAATATTAATTTTTTGACCAGCTTTCATTTCACTCTCCAGCAGGAATTCAAAAATAATATTGTTCTTGAACACAACCTTGGTTATATACCGATCTGCACTGAAAATAGTTTCAGTTACATAACCTTTAATGACATTTTTTAAGTGTGATTTATTGCTTACCTCAGCGCCAGTTGGTTTGAATATCAGGATAACTTGATCTCCTTTTCGAAATTCACTTTGCGCACAAGCACATTCAAAATCGCCAATATCGGTGGAAACCTTGAGTGGATTTACTGAGAATACCTTACCTTTGATCTGATTATCCATTCCAAAAAACGTAGCCAGCCAGGGTGAGGCTGGGTGTGAATAAATTTCGTAAGGTGTGCCTGTCTGTTCGATTCTGCCCTGGTAAAGAACAAGAATGCGGTCTGCTATTAAAAAAGCTTCTTGCTGGTCATGTGTCACGTAAATAGCCGGTATCTTCATCTTGCGCAGCAGTCCACGTAATTCTTCGCCAAGTTTTTCGCGTAACGTTCGGTCTAAAGCGCCCAAAGGTTCATCCAGCATCAACAATTTCGGTTGTGGCGCCAGGGCTCGCGCCAAAGCGACGCGCTGTTGTTCGCCTCCGGATAGATCCGTGACACGCCGATTTATGAAATTTTCCATACTGACAAGCTTAAGCGCTTCTGCCACACTTTCTTCGATTATGTTTTTAGACAACTTCTGCATCCGAAGCCCAAAAGCGACATTTTCTCGGACAGTCATATGGGGGAAAAGAGCGTAATCCTGGAACATTAATCCGAAACGGCGTGCGTAAGGCGGTACAGCACTGATATCCCTGCCTTGCCAGACGACCTGTCCCATTTCTGCAGTTTCCAGCCCGGCGATAATTCTTAAAAGTGTACTTTTCCCGCCGCCGGAAGGGCCTAACAAGCAGACAGTTTCGTCATTTTCTACACTGAATGAAATTTCATCAAGCAGTTTTTGATTTTGATAGGATTTGGTTATATTTCTGATATCTAATAATGCCATGGTCTTATTGCGTCCCGGAATTTGGATTGAATTGTAATCTGTCGAGAAAAGCCATACTGATAATGCACACAAACAGAATAATTACAGCCATTGCCATTGCCTGGCCGTAATTTGATGAGCCGGGCAGGTTTAGATAGCGGAAAATCGCAATAGGCATGGTAGGCATATCCGGCCGTGACAGGAAACTGGTTGCGCCAAATTCACCCAGCGAAATTGTAAATGCATATACAGCCGCGGTCATTAACGCGCGCCAGATGATTGGTAATTCAATAAAACGCCAGAGTTCCAGTGGTTTAGCGCCTAAACTCTGCGCCGCAAATTTAAGGTTGTCTGGAATGGACAGCAGAGCAGGTTGAACGACACGTAAAACGAACGGAAGTGATATAAGCGCATGCACCAGAGGGATAAGCAGCCCTACCCACCTTTGCGAACCCGACATGCTCGAAAAAGCCGTAAAGAACCCCAAACCCAAGGTCACTGCCGATGTGCCCAGGGGAAGCATCATCAATAGAGTTATTGAACGAAGATGTTTTCCTGATTTCAGGCCATATGCCAGCATCATCCCTAAAACAAGGGAAATAAAGGCAGATAATCCCGCAAACTTCAAGGAATTCCAAACTGCTTTAATGGGCGGTACATAGAATAATGACAGCTGGCGGTTTATAAATAATTCTCGATAATAATTCAGCGAGAATTGGATTCTTTCACCAGTTCCTCCATTTATGGCTGGTGCTGTAACACTAAAAGACCTGACCACAAGACTTAAGATCGGAGATGTCAGTAAAAAGAGAAGTAGAAAGACCATTATAAAAGTAAAAGCCTTTTCCCAGACTTTGTCTGGGGTTCTTAAGCCCTCCTGCTTTAAACGCGGCATAACTGGCACACCCAATCCACGGTCACCCTTTCTCATCACTAAAAATGTGACAAACATTGTGAAACCCAATTGGATCAAAGACAGGATTCCGGCAAGCGGCAGATTCAGGTATTGCATCGTCTGAATGTAAATTTCTACCTCAAGTGTGGTAAAGTGCGGGCCGCCCATCATCAGGATGACTCCGAAACTGGTGAAGTTAAACAGAAATACTAACAATATCGAGGAAAGAATGGATGGCATTATTAATGGCAGCGTGACTTTTATAAACGTCTTCCAGGGAGAAGCCCCCAGCGTCTGGGCGGCATCCTCCAGTTTGTGATCCAGCTGGGCTAATGCAGAGCCAACAATACGGATGACAATGGAAGTGTTGTAAAAAACATGCGCCAGAAGAATGGCTGCGAGAGTATTTTGAATATTGATCACTGGTATGGGAGATCTCAAGATTCCCATGAGAACCAGGTTTAACCAGCCCTTAGGACCGATCAGCGCATTAAAACCGGCTGCGACCACGACAGTTGGGAGAATAAAAGGTAGGGTGGACGCAATTCTAAGGGCATTCTTGCCTGGAAAATTAAATCGTCCAAAAAGATAAGCAGCAGGCAATCCCAATAAAACTGTCAAGAATGTGGAAAGCCCAGCCTGGAAAAACGTGAATCCAGACGCGCCAGTGATAATCTGCCAATTAATTGGCTTATTAATGGCAGAACTAGACTGAGAAAAAGATAATCCTACCAGTTTCCCAAGTGGAAAAAAGTAAAACAAGCCCATAAAGGCAAGTGGAACTGCCAAAAGCCAGATTCCGCTCTTCCCGGATTTTCGATTTGCCATTTAATTTAACATCAAGGCGCGCCAGGCTTCCATCCACTGTTCTCGATTAACTGAAATTTTATCTGCCGATAAAACCGCCGGCTGTTCTGAAACTTGAACAAATTCTGTGAATTCCACTGGCAAAATTGCGGACTCATTTGCCGGGAAAACAAACATATTTAATGGGATATCCTCCTGAAATCGTTTGGAAAGCATATAATCCACAAATTTTTCAGCCAAGGCTCGATTCTTTGAGCCCTTGAGTATCCCCACAAACTCTATCTGTCTGAAGCACATATTTTTGCCAACGAGTGATGCAGTTGGAGCTTCATCAACCTTTGGATCCGAGAAAAAGACCTCAGCAGCCGGGCTGCCGCTGTATGACACAACCATGGGCTGCAAACCTTTCCCGGAAGAACCCGAGAAATTTGTGTAATATGCAGTATTCCAATCATTGACTATCACTAAGCCATTATCTTTTAATTTCTGCCAGTAAGTCAGATAACCGTCCGGTCCATATTCAGCAATCGTTGCCAGTAAAAACGCTAAACCAGGCGATGAGGTAGCCGGATTTTCAACAACCAGCAGTCCCTTATATTCAGGGTTGGTCAGGTCTTCCAGAAAAGCTGGAGCCGTTAATCCCTTGTCAGTAAAGTAGCTTTTGTCATAATTAATACACACATCCCCAAAATCAACAGGTAATGCCTGATGTCCTGGGTCCAATTCAAACTGGTCAGGTATTTGCTTAAGCAAAGGCGAATCATAAGCCTCAAAAATACTTTCCGATAAAGCCCTTGAAAGGAAGGTATTATCTACACCATAGAGGATATCTGATATCGGTGCATCTTTGGTTAATATTGCCTTGTTTAGCATGCTGCCTGCGTCACCGCTTAATATAAAATTAACCTTCACTTTGTTAATATTTTCAAATTCAGCTACTACATCTGTACTGATAACAAAGGAGTCATGTACCATCACATTCAGTGTGGCTGGTTCTGAACTGCAGGCAGTCAAAAACAGCCCCAACACCATTACAAGAACCATCCATCTTATTTTCATTTCATTTTCCTTCAAAATTACGGGTGTGAATACACAACAATACTCCGCTTTTTAGCGATACTTCTGCTTTTTCGGATTCCATTTCATTACTCACTCCTCTGGATCGCTCAGGAAAAAGGATTTCATCTTGCAAGGGAAATCTCAAGCCTTTTGTTTTGATCCCTCTGGCAGGCGATAGAAGCGGTAAGAGTGACACTGTATCCCCTTTTTTTCCGATCACATATCCATGGTTTTGGATCAGAAAAAGCTCTTCATGCCCATCATCAAAACGAATATCAGCGCTTTGCAATTCCGGCATCAGCAGTAAAAAGATATTTGTCAGCGTCTGATCAATCCTGCCGCCCAAAGCTCCCACAACCGTAATAGGATCACCTGCCCGGTCGACTGCAACTAACAGCGCAAGTTCCAGATCGGTTTGGTCTTTCTTTTTTGGAAATTTACGGATTTCGATATGGTTCTCTTTAATCCATTCAGAATCATCATCAGCAATAGAATCGAGGTCGCCAATCACAATGTCTGGTTTCATCCCCAATTTGCGTATGTGCCGCAAGCCTCCGTCAGCTGCGATTAGAAATTCACCCACCTTGAGGATTGCATGAAGCAAATCCGGCTGATCAACTTCCCCATTTGCGAATATGATTGTGTTCATATAAAAATAAAACTCCCTTTTTGTGGAGGGAGTATATTTTTTACATCTCCCTCCGCCGGTATTATCCGGTTCAGGTTTTACGGGTCGAGGATTCATCATCCTCCTCTCAGCCTGTTTTCGCCAGGCTCCCCGGACAGAATTATTCAATAAGTTTATAAGATTTTATATCACCTGTCAATTAATGATTTATTAATTATTTAATCTAGATTTCTGATTTCAATTGAGATTATATCCAAGTCTTTATGATTCTCATCTGCCGCATAGTTCAATATATAATTTTTTCTGGAATCTAGCCAGTTGCAGAATTCTTCCAGGAGCCCGAAATAAAAATATGGCGCGAGCACAGGCAAATCAGGATCGATATGGGGTTTTTGATTTTGCCATTCAAAGTTAGCGGTAGTCTTAATATATACACTAAACGCCGTTCCCATTTCGAAAGAAAGAACAGCAGCGAGCGAATTGAGCGATGCTAAAAATCTGCGGTCGAGCGGTTTAAGGCGGTTCTCAATACTTCCCAATTGGGCGATATCCGGGAAGTATTTCCTGAAAAAAGTAAGAGAGGCATTTCCCATGCGGATCAGCAATCCCCGGGTTGTCTCTTCTCCAAAATAAACGCATAATTCAGCCGCTACTTTATCTAGTAATTCCGCTCCACACTTGAAATAATGCGGGGCTGTTGAGTCGAATGGGTCTAAACCTGCGGAAGCAAAAACCTCATCTACTTTTTCATCCCCCAAAAGCTCAAGAAGGGAATAATAGATGCAATAAAATAATTTTGCCTCAGCCGGTAAACTATGCAACGTCCCTCTCCATAATATATTGTATATTCGCTAAAGTATAATGGAAAAAAAGTTCCTTTAGTAATTAATCTTGAGTGATAGCTCTTAACTTTTCCTAATAATTCACAATATAATGCCAACGATTTTTGAAACAATCAGGGAATATGACGAGGATATCCTCATAATGATTGCGGAGGCCTGGGGTATCGAACTTGAATTCATTGAGAAGAAAAAGTCTGTAGTGCAGATTACAGCACTTATAAGCCAGAATCAAATAATGAAAGAGATTTTCACTTCCTTGTCGGAAAAATCTCAAAAAGCTTTAAAAGCTTTAATAAGAGAAAATGGGGAGATCCCCTGGGACCAGTTTACACGCAAGTTTGGGGAGCTGCGCGAAATGGGCGCCGCACGCCGCGAACGGGAACGCCCAGACCGGATACCAATTTCAATAACAGAAGCTCTGTTTTACAAAGCTCTCGTGGGCAGGGCTTTCTTTGAAACCAGCCAGGGGTTGCGCGAATTCGCTTTTATTCCGTATGAGTTCCATCAATTTCTTAAACCTTCCAATTCACAAAAAATTCAAAACTTCATCATACCTATTTCCGCCAATGTTGTTGAAAAAAAATTGCTGACCAATGACAATATTATTGACTATGCCACAACACTTTTAGCGGGTTTACGAATTGGTTTGCCCCCTGAAGAATTATCGGTCTTTATACCAATCGTTCCATATTCTTTTCTTATCGATCTGCTTGGCGAATCAAAACTAATCAATAACCACTCAGAGCTTAATTCAGAAAAGGTCAAACAATTCCTTGAAGCTGACCGTGGGCAAGCCATGGAGCAATTTGCACTGGCCTGGAAAGCCAGCCATGAAATTAATGAACTGACTTTGATTGAATCTCTGGTATTCGAAAGTCAGGTAAAAAGCAATTCGTTTTTTTCAAGGTCTTTTTTATTCGACCTCATTTATTCCGCGTCTGAAAGCTCCTGGTATAGTATCCAGGAATTTTGCGGTTGGGTTTATCAAAACCAGCCTGATATTTTACGCTCGGGGGGCGATTATGATGCCTGGTTTGTTAAGAACAAAGCCACAGGTGAATATATAAAAGGATTTGAGAATTGGCAGCGGGTGGAAGGCGAATATATTCGCATGATGATCCAAAAGCCATTATTCTGGCTGGGATTTATTGATCTGGGGAAAACCCCTGGCGATTCTCATCCGACAGTTTTCAGAAAAAGCAAATGGTTTGATACTTTGATGTCAGGGAGGGCACTGAAATACCCTTACCTCGAGAAAAAAGATTTTGAGATAGAGAAATCCGGGAGAATCATTATTGACAGAAATTTCGCCAGGGACATCCGTTATCAAATGGCTCGCTGCTGCGAATGGGAAAACGCTCGCGGCCAGAATTTTTTCTATCACTTAAGCCCTCACACTTTTGCCAGAATGGAACTGCAGGGATTAAAAACCAGCCAGCTTATCACACTCATCAACCGTTACGCCCGAAAGCCGGTGCCGCAAAATATTCTGCTGGCGCTCGAACGCTGGGAAAAACATGGTCAGGAAGCTGCGATTAAAAAGATCCTGATATTAAAGGTCAAATCGGCAGTAATTTTGGATCGCCTATTGGATTCAAGCATAAAAAAGTATGTCCTTTCAAGACTCGACCCTACTTCAGCCGAAATCACCGCAGATTCGGTACTTTTTATCAAAGCCGCTTTGGTTGAAATGGGGATATTCGCTGAAATTATGCCAGATGTATAATCATCCTGAATTTATAAATATTTTTAACATAACGAGGGAGCCTCATGAAACGTCTGGATTGGATTCATCAGGAAATTAAAACACTCAAGGAAACAGGTTTTTACAATAGTATCCGCGTTCTGAGCTCAGCGCAGGGAGCCTGGCTTCAGGTGGATGGGCATAAGGTTTTAAATTTTTGTTCCAACAATTATCTTGGTCTTGCAAATCACCCAAAAATGGTTGCCTCTGCCAAGGCCGCGGTGGAAAAATACGGTGTCGGCCCGACAGCAGTCAGAACCATCGCCGGAACAATGGATCTGCATCAGGAATTAGAAAAACGCGTTTCGGTTTTTAAGAAGTCAGAAGCTGCCATCACATTTCAATCAGGGTTCTGCGCAAATCTTGGAACTATCCAGGCTTTAGTTGGAAAAAATGATGCCATTTTTTCAGATGAATTAAATCATGCCAGCATTATTGACGGTTGCAGGTTGTCAGGCGCACGGATTGTGCGTTACAACCATTGCGACCCTGCTCACCTTGAGCAAGTGATCAAGGAAAACAAAGGCACATATGAAAAAGCCATGATCATCACTGATGGTGTGTTCAGTATGGATGGCGACATTGCTCCACTGGACAAGCTTTTCGATGTCTCACAGGGTAATGATATTCTTCTTATGGTTGACGACGCTCATGGTGAAGGAGTATTGGGCAAAGGCGGGCGCGGGATCGTGGACCATTTCAATTTACATGGCAAAGTGGACATTGAAGTCGGAACCTTTTCAAAGGCGTTTGGTGTGGTTGGCGGCGTAGTTTCGGGCAACCCGGTAATTGTAGAATGGCTGCGCCAGCGTGGACGCCCTTTCCTGTTCTCTTCTGCGATGACCCCACCGGACGTAGCCGGGTGTATTACGGCCATTGATATTTTGGAATCATCCACCGAATTGGTTGACCGGTTATGGGAAAATGCCAAACTTTTTAAACAGGAAATGGTAAAAATGGGATTTGACATTGGCCACAGCCAGACGCCCATAACACCCATCATGCTGGGAGAAGCGCCTGTTGCTCAGCAGTTCAGCCGTACACTCTTTGAGGCCGGTATTTTCGCAACCGCTATAGGTTTTCCAACAGTTCCCAAGGGAAAAGCTCGTATCCGTGTGATGATCTCGGCCTCCCACAGCCTATCCGATTTGGAGCAGGGGCTTGAAGCCTTTCAGAAGACAGGCAAAGCGTTAGGAGTAATTTAGAAAAAGAACCCTTGCATTGTTTTAAAGCGGGGGATTCGGTCTATTATTCCTTCTTAAATTCCGCATCCACCACTTGATCTGGTTTTTCTTTTTCTTCTTTTCCTTTTATCAGGTCAGTATATTCCTGAACAAGATTCGCTGGACAGAGGCTGATAAACCAATCCATTCCCAGGTAAATGATTACCGCATCGTCAATTGGGCCGAAAAGGAAATCAAGCGGAACAATCAGATAAACAAGGCACAAGGCAGGAATTAATTTATACCAGGGGCTGACGCGCCTGTCTTTCAACAGGTTAATGGTCAAGCGGATTTTGAGAATAACGTCAGAAACAAATCCAGGACCAAAGTTCCCCATTATTCCTTTATTATTCATCACATAATCCTTTCAAGCTTTCTGGCTAAATAATCTCTTTCGCCGCCAGCGAATAAGCGGGGCAGCCAACTTGCGTACATAGTATTTTAATACAATTGGCGCCAGCTTTGATCCGCCATCCCGAAAGTGCACTTTCAGCATTTCTGGCCAGCACTGGTCATCTGCTGTGATGGTTTTTGCGTCTGCATGCAGGCGGAAATTTGCCCATGTCTGTGGGATGTATTTCAATTCTGATATTGCAGCCAAACGCACCCAAAGGTCATAATCCATCGCGAAGAAAAAATCAGGATCTAATGGTCCAACCTGGTCCCAAAGGGATTTTCGGAAAAAAGAGGCTTGCTGCGGAATATGGACATACCCTCTTCGCAGTCTTTGCAAATCAGTTTCTGCAGCCGGGAATTTACCAATTACTTTACTTTTTTCATCAATGTAATTGGCGTCCCCATAAACCAAGCCTGTTTTTGGGTGTGCCGAAAGATATGAAACTGCTTCTTCTATCGTGTTTGGGAGAAAAGTATCGTCGGAATTAAGCCATGCCAGCACTTCTCCCTTCGCCAGAGCAAATCCCTTGTTGATGGCATCAGTTTGGCCGCGATCTTTTTCTGATACCCAGTAAACAAACCTGGAAGCATATTTATTAATAATCTCCAGGCTGCCGTCACTTGAACCGCCATCGATAATGATGTATTCAATTGATGGG
>Ga0315283_10003641_pt1 | contig 13220 bp, 8 predicted proteins | sample YL17G09_0_MG_FD_204541 | JGI IMG/M metagenome (GOLD analysis project Ga0315283, IMG submission 204541) | Sediment microbial communities from Yellowstone Lake, YNP, Wyoming, USA - YL17G09_0 | ecosystem: Environmental > Aquatic > Freshwater > Lake > Sediment | place: USA: Wyoming | collected...
CCGAGGCGCCGGGCCGGTCTTCTGCTGATCCGCGGAGACGATGGTCTTGACGTCGCCAGCCAGCCGCGCGGCCTGGCTGCGATAGGTGCCCCAGAAGTGGCCGTAGAACACCAGCACGGACACGACGACAGCCAGGCCGAGACCCATGAGCACGCAGGACGCCGCGCGCTGCAGTTGCGGCCCGCCGGCGATGTAATAGACCAGGCCGATGGCGCACAGCGTGAGCGCCAGCACCATCAACGTGCTGAAGTGCGCGATAAAGGCCACCGAGGCGACCAGCATCGGCACAGACAGCCAGACCCACGCGGGCCATGCGAGGGGCAACGCCACGACGGTCGCCACCGCGAGCAGCGCGACCGATTCGCCGAAGGCGTTGGTCAGGTTCCCCGTCCCCACCACCGCCGCCGCGATCGGTGTCGTATGGAACAGGACAACGGCGACGATGCCGGCGGCCCGGTCATGCCACGTCCGGCTGACGATCGCGTAGAGACTGAGACCGGCGAGCGTTTCGGCGATGCAGACCACGCCCCGCAACAGCGCGACATGATCGGGGACGAGCGACGCAAACGGAGCCGCGACCAGATACAGAGAAATGCCGTACGGAAACAGGTACCCGTCCGGCGTCAGGGATGTGAAGTAGTAGCGACCCGACAGCACCCATTCCAGTCGATGCGCCTGGAACATCGCATCCATCGTCGGCATGTCCGGATGCAGCACGACGAGCAACTTCAAGTAACACAGCACCGCCGAGAGCGCGATCACGACGCGGGCCGATCCTGACAGACGCGCGCGCCGGAGCATGTCGAGCGCGATGACCACGACGGCCATGGCGATGGCGAAGGCCGTCGAAAGCGGAACCACGGGCGGACGTCCCGCAAGATAGGGAGCCATTCCCACTGTGATGGGGGCCGCCTGTGCGACCGAGACGAGCAGCGCTCCCGCAGCCGCGGCGGGCCACGCCAATCCGATCACGCCCAGCGCCGCGCCCAGCGCCGCCGCCGACAGCGCCGCGCGCCCAAGTGCCGGCCACGGCACCATGGCCAGGCGGCCTGGCACCGGCTGGCAATTGATGCGATCGACCGCGACGCCCAGGTTCCTCGGATCGTCGGCTGGGCGAAACGTCTCGGAGACGGCCAGCGCCAGCACCAGTCCATTGCCCTCCGGCCGCACCGGGACTTCGAACCGGACATCGTCTTCCCCGCCGCGCATCGTCCACGCGAGCAACTCAACGCCATCAGCGGCGAAGCGCACCGTGGGCAGTGCGGCCGTCGGGGGTCTCCATCCAAGAAGGCTGACTGTGCAGGCCCAGGGCACGCGCCGATCGAGATCTGGCCATCCGATGTCGGCCGTCCGGCCGGTCCACGCAAACGTCCTTCCTCCCCCGCGCTCGACCGGGAAGAAACCGTGCGTCGTCCTGGGAAGATCGCGGTCCATTTCGATCCGTAGCGTTGGAAACGCGCTGTAGGACAGCAGCAGAGCGAGCGCCCCGGCAGCCGCGCCGACGAGCGTGCCGACAATGAGCGCGGTGAGACGGGCGCGGACCATGATCTGTTTCACCCGTGCCGAGGACGAGCAATCTCGCGATAGAGGCCGGAGAACCGCGCCGCGACCGTTGCGGGACGGAATTCGCGCTCCAGCACGGCGTCTGTTTGTGGACTGGTTCGGCGTTCGCGGCCGAGCTCTGCGGTGATGGCCGCGGCGAGCGCGGCCGGATCTTCCCGCGGGACCACCTGTACGTCCTCGCCGAACAGTCGCCCCAGCTCCACGCCCCCGGGACTATCGGTCGAGACGACCGGTGTTCCGCACGCGAGGGCTTCCACCGCAACCGTTGGGCACGCTTCGAGCTGGGATGGTAGCACGAACAGATCGGCCGCCGCGTAGTACGACGCGACGGTTCGGTTGTCGACCAGCCCCGCGAAGGTCACCTTGGCGCGAACGCCGAGATCCTGAGCCAGTGTGGTGAGTGCCTCGCGCAGCGGGCCCGTGCCGCAGAACACGAGTCGCGTGTCGGGGAACGCTCGAAGCACCGCAGGCATCGCCTCGATCAGATGCCGCTGGCCAGCGAGAGGGTGCAGACGTTTGACATTCAGAAGCAGGTGCCGCTCCTTCATCCCGAGCCTCCGGCGTGCGGCCTCGCGGTCCGGACGTTCCGCGCGGGCGAAGTAGTCGGCCACCGGGGGATAGATGACGCTCAGTCCTTTACGGGACAGACCGTGCTCGACGGCCCGGTCGAGCAGGCCGGAACTGTAGAACGTGACGCGCGCCGCCGAGCCGTAGGCAGTCGTAAACAAGTCGGGTCTGAACCACTTTCGCGTGTAGTGCCAGATCTCCGTCCCGTAGAGCGTGAGCACGACGGGCTTTCCCATCCGGCTGGCGATCCACGCGACCAGACTTGGCAGCAACCCGTTGCTGTGTGTGTGAACGACGTCGGCTGCGGCGATGGCTGGCCTGGCCAACGTCCAGATGTGCCTGGCCCGGCTGATCGCCGACAGTGCGACGGGTCGCCCGTGCTGCCCGCCGGGACGCCGGTTCGGGATCCACACCACGGTCCCGGGGAGTTCGCCGGCAGGTTGGGCGCCGTCAGACGCGCTGATCATCCGCGGCGGATGCGAGATATACGTTGGGGAGTCGCCGGCGTCGCGGGCCCAGATTCCGAGGTGGACAGGCAGAAGGGCGCTGGCGCCCTGTTCGGGCGGAAGATGCGATGTGACGTGACAGATGCGCATCAGCTGGATACCGCCACCGGCGTCGGGTTCGGCGAGCTCTGGCTTCCACAGTACAGGGCGCGGAATTCGCTGAAGGTCACGGGGATGGCGCCCAGATCGTGGACGGCGTACGCCAGGAACTTCGCCAGGCGATCGAAGAAGTCCGCCAACTCCTGTTCGGTCCGGTTATACGGACTGCCGCCGACGAGAGCCTCGCTCGAGTGGAAGATCAGATTGAGGACCGGAACCTTGTCGCGCTTCAGGCGGCGGGCCAGCGCGCACATGTCGTCGAGCGACGAGTACGAGGGCCGCAGCCACAGCACCCGCGCGATGCCGAGCTTCCTGAGCACGCGCTTAGTCATGTACGGACTGGGCGCCCGTCCATACAGGCGCTCGAACACGGCCGGGACACGCCGATTGAGTGCGGCCGACACGGGAATCTCGAGAAGGTTGCTGGTGCCTGGCACTGTGGGATTGTCGTACGCGAGAAAATACGGCGTTGGCGGCGCGCCGACGAAGTCCGGACCGCCCTTGTGGCCTTCGTAGAACAACGGCGCGACGCTTGATTCGACCCGGTAGCCGGCACGCTCGAGATCGGAAACGTGCGAGGCGGAGAACCCGAACCGTCCCGAGCGGTACGAAAGTGGGCGTTCGCCGATGGCGTCCGTGATCGTCTGACTCAACCGGGATACCTGATCCGCGAACTGAGAGGGGGGCAACTGAAGCGCGTACGGATGCCGCCGGACGTCGGCCTCCGAGCACGGGGGCGTTTCCCAAGCGTGATGGTGGGCCCCAATCTCGGTGTCGCGGCCTTCGCGCAGTCTGCGCAACACGTCCGCCGACCGGGCATCCTGCACCACCGGATAGGTCACCAGATACGTCGGGCGAACACGGTGGCGCTGAAACAGCGCGTGCAGGGCGGGCAGCGCATAGATGTTCTCGAATGTCTGGTTGAGTCGTGCCTCAACGGACCACTGGTTGTCGCCCTCGGTGTCGATGCCCACGAGCAGATAGAACATGTGGAGCGGTGTCCCTACCGGTCCTGGTCCGAGTCGCCGAGTGTGACGTGCCACTGTCCGGTGTTCGTGTAGAAGTCTGACGGCAGCTCGACCGCGTTGATCTTGGCGGTAAATTCCATCGTGGACTTCACCTGGAAGTAGCCCGACCGCTTCATGATGCGCCGGAATCCCTCGTGCATCGCGAAGACGCGGATCTTGTCCGAGTCGGCCGCACGCGCCTCGTTGTCAATCCATCGCAGGATGGTCTTGGCGCCCAGATCATCGCCTGGATCCACCAGGAAATCTACGAGCAAGGTGACACGGCCGCGGGGTTCCTGGATGTGGCGGTAGATCGCGTAGCCGTGCAGGTCGTCCCCGCGCCGGAGTGCCACGGCCGAATAGCGGACGTGCGGAGGGTCGACGAACTTCCAGTTGAGGTACGCGGTATCGCGCTTGACGGCGAAGTCGAACTTCGGCGCGAGACGCTTCCAGAGCAAGGTGAACTCTTCGCCAAACCGACGAATGGGTACAATCTCGGCGCGCAGCGGCTTGGAGCGGGCGATGATCTGGATAAAAGGCAGCGTCAGCGCCGAGACAAGACGGTTGAGCGACATCGGCCAGTTCGGCCGGCGCAGTGCTCGGCGGGTCAGCGGCTTGACCAGGCACGGCACGGGTCCGACGTTGGGCCAGCGGAGTTTCTGAAACAGCCGGTACGACGAGTCGGACAGCCCGAGACCAAGGGACGCGTCTCCGTGCTGGTCCCACCAGCGAAACAGCACCTCGCCCAGACCCTGCCGCTGGCGCTCCGGCGCGATCATGACGTCCATGCCCCAGGACGCGTCAATCTCGGCGCCGGCGACCTGAAGCCGGACCGGCATGGTGGCGTACTGCCCGACAATCGTGGGACCTTCGCGAGCAACCCAGATAAGCGGCCCGGCGGCCGGGTTGTTCGGATTGTGCTGGTACTGCCATTCCCACCGCAGGAGGTTGACTTTGGACGCATCGATCCCGAACACGCGGCGGTACATGGCCACGATCGCACGGGCGTCGTCGGGACGATAGGCGTCGATGGATGCCATCGGGATCCTCGAAACACACGACTGCTGAAGCAAGTTTGATTCTATCGTAGGCAAGAAACGGGGTCGGACCTATTTTCGCTGCTGGTCCCGCGAGTGCGGGTCCCGCGAAAACAGGCTCGATCCCATTTCGACGGGCTACTGGATCGGTGGAAGCAGCGGGTGCAGCGCGCCCTCACTGAAGAAGAACCACGCGCGACTCACGCGGCGCTGTCCGCGATCCATCGTCACCCGCACCTCGAGACCCTGTCCGGCTTGCGTGGCCTCAAACGCGCCGACCGGGCTCGCAATCCTCGTGACGTCACGCTTGTTGAGCGGCACATCAAAGGTGCGCCAGTCTCTCGACGTGACGAAACTGCCGCGGTAGTCCCAGGCGAGCACATCGAGACGGCTCGCATCGGTCCAGCGAACGTCGATCCGGGGATCATCCAGGCCCACCCTGATCATGGTCCTCATGCTGGCCGGTGCGCACGATCGCAGCCATTCCAGACCTTCCGGGTTGAGGTTGGAATAGACACCGCGGACGCGGATCGGCGCCGTGACCAGTACGATGTCCTGTCCGGCACAGCGCCCCCCGAGCGTCCCGCTGATGGTGGCCGCCGCCTCTTCGGTCATCCGCGACGCCCACAGCCAGTCGCCCGCCTTCAGGCGTACCTGCCAGACATTGATTCCGAGCGCGAACACCACAAGCGCGCAAGCCGCAACTCGTCGTCTCGGGTTCAGGCTGTCGATGATGAGCCCGGCGATCATTGTGGCGGGCGCGCAGGCCAGATACAGATAACGGGTGCCTTCCGTCATGCTGGATACCGGTACCAGCACCGCGATCAGAAAGACGACCAGCCACACCATGCGGGGCGCGCGTTCGGCGTGACGCCACCCGGCCACGAGCGCGGTCGCCAGCGCCACCAGCACGACAAAGCCGCCCATCCACATGGCCGGCGGCAGGGTTCCCACCGCCCAGTCGAGCATGACGGGCGACACGAGATGGACCGCGGCAAACGCCAATGACGTCAGCGCGCCGCGCATCGGTCCAGTGACTGGTCCGACGCAGGCGAGAAGTCCCGCGACCCCAATCGCTCCGGCGACGGCCGCGCGGACACGACGGCGGTGCATGCCCAGCATCGACCACGAGCGGGCCCAGCCCAACTGGGCGACCAACAGCAGGAGCAGCAGGAGACACGCCAGGGCTCCCAGTTTCGGCAACCTGGCCGCGCCGCCTGCCGAGGCGAGTCCTGCTCCGTGCCTCAGCCATGCGTAGACGCAGCCTGACAGCGCAAACAGCCCAAGTTGACCAAGCCATCGCCGGCCGTTCGCTCCCCGGATGAGGACCACGTACGCGCCGGAGACTACCGGGAGCGCGAGTGCGGATTCTTTCGAGAGTACGGCCGCAAGAAATGCCGTCGCGGCCAGCGCGTCACCGATCCACGATCTCCAGCGCAGCGCGAACAGGCCCGCGAGCAGCCACGCGGCCGCCAGCAGATCGAAGCGCGACGATACCCAGATGACCGCCTCGTGGCTTGAGGGATGAACCGCGAAGAGCGCCGCGGCCACGAGCGCGCCAGTTGTGCCCATCAACCGCCGAGACAGCACGAAGACCAGCAACGCATTGAACGTGTGCAGGCACAAGGCCGTCGCGTGATACCCGGCCGGCGTCCGCGACCACAGCTGCCAGTCGGCCGCAAACGACAGGAACGCGAGAGGCCGGTAGTACTCGAAATGCGGCAAGCCGAAATACGCCGCCGCGTTCCGCAGACCGCCCAGTTCGGACACCCGGCGCAGGATCGGGAAGTCATCCGAAACGAATCCGACGTCAAGCGATGGCCAGTACGTCGCGACGGCGAGCATCACCACCAGGCTGGCAGCGCCGACAACGGCCGCACGAGACGTCTGTGCCGGAGGATGCGTCGTGGTCATCTTTCGATCGCGCCCTTCCGGCACTCGTTGCGGACCTGCCAGATTTCGATCACCGGTCCCGGACGCTCGACCGTGAGCGACGGCTTCACGTCGAAATCCGGCAGAAACCCGTCTTCTGGTTCTGTCGAGACGGCGAAGGGGTCTTCCTTGTGCACGAGCCGAGAGTACCCTGCGACAACTGGCGACAGAGGATTGGCTCCGTGGGGCGCCTCACTCTTGAGCACGATGTAGTCGACGCACGGCGAGCGTTGAGTCGATTCGAACACCCCTCGCGAGAATGCCTCCGGGGGAATGTAAATCTTGTCTTCGTCCATGCCGCCTTCGCCGATATGGAAGAGGCGATAGGCCGGCGAAGGATAGGGGGTGCGGGCGAGCAGTGTGCGCGAGCGCCGACCGGCCCGTTCCGGTCGAAGTCCCGCGGCCTGGAGCGCCGCCGTCAACTGCGCGGGCGTCGGCTGCAACTGAACAGAATAGGGTTCAACCGCGACGCCGGCGCCACTCGCCACGTGGGTCTCGATCCAGCGCATGGCCAGCGTCCGCGTGTCGGTCTGCGCGACAAGGTAGTCGAACAGCACCGACGACACGAGTGGTTGTGCTGCCGCGACCGCTGTCAGCGCGATAAGCGCGGGGGTGGCGAAGCGCCCGAATCTGCTGCTCATCCAGACCAGGCCCGCCGCGCCCATCACCGCGAGAAACGGGTAAAGCGGATTGCCAGTGCGGCCGAATGGCCACGTGTTGGAGATGAACAGGAAGAACGCGACCGGGAATGCCGCCAGCCAGACGAACGCCGACGCCGACCGACGGACGAGAGCAACGCAGCCCACGAGGGCTGCGATGAGCCACGCGAGTCCCGCACCTTGTGTGCGAAGAAGGTTCAACTGGGGAATGGCTGAGCCGAACACACCGTACGTGTGTTGCGCCCGCTCCACGATGATGGCGTGATTGGCCTGGATGTCGCCGAGCGCCGTCGTGATGTCGACCAGCACGTAAGGCGAGCAGACGGCGAACACGGCAACACTGGTGAGCGCCGCCAGCGACAGGCGTGAACCACACAGATCGCGCATCGACAGACGTGTTCGCAACACGTGCGCCGCGAGGAGGGCGACGACGGCGAGCGCAGCGGGGTAGTGCAGCGCGAACGCGACACCAACCGATGCGCCGGCCAAAACGTAGTCCCGTGTCCGGCCGCGCTGCCACACCCACCAGCTCGCCGCGACTGCCGCGACAATCAACAACGTCGCCGGGACGTCGTGCTTGAGGAAGTGGGCATCGCGTACCGGAACGTAGGCCACCGCCATCAGCGCCGCCGCCACACGGGCCAGCGTGCGATCGCCGACGCGGAGCGCCAACCTGTACACGGCGAAGATCGTGATCACCCCAGCCGTCGCCGACAAGGACCGGCCTGCCAGGTAGACCATCGCCGGGTCCTGCCAGAACTGCGCTTCAAACTGGGCCAGCGAGTGGGCCTGCCCAACCACCATCGCGACAACCGCCAACGCGCCGGTTACCGCAGCCAGGATGTAGAAGTACAGACTCGGGTACAGGAAATTGTGCGGGTTCAAGTCGCCCGAGGCGAGCGAAAGCGCCCGCGACAGGATGCTGACTTCATCAGGGTTGTACACGTGGGGGAGTCCATGACCGAGGCTGGTGAGGCGCAGCGATGTTCCCAGTGCCAGCGCGGCAAACAGCCAGGGATCCCGCAGATCGCGCCACCACCGCTGGTCCGATGCGATCGCGTTCATGGCCTCTCACACATCATGTCACCGGCCGCGTGAGTTCGACTTTGCAGCAGCGGCGACACACCGGAAACAGCGTGTGGTCGAGCAACATCTTGCGAAGCTGCACGTACCGCTCCGAGTTCCACGCCTCCGCGAGCGTCTGGGTGGTGAGGTCGCCGACCTCCACACGAATCAAGGGGCAGAAGTAGACCTTCCCGCTGAACCCGACGCGGGCCTGCCGGAACGGGTAGAGGCACCGGCCCTCGATTGGCGTGCCGGCGGTGTAGTACGCCTCGATGGTGTCGGGCCACACCTTTGGGCGGAAGTCGAACTTGATTCCCCGCTGGCGACACTTCTCCTGCAGCGCGAGGACCTTGGTCCGCACCTGATCGGGATTCACCTTGGGGTCTGGCGTCACGAAGGTGGCGAGGATGGCGCGATCACGTTCGCCGAGGATCTGCAGCGTTTCATCGACCTCGGTCGGCGTGCTGTACATGAGGTGGTTGAGGCCAATCGCGTCGACGCCGAGCGACTCGGCCACATCCACCATCTGGTCCAGCGTGTCGATGCTCTCGCCAGCCACCGTGGTGTTGATGCTGACACGCAGTGGGGCGCCCGATCGCTTCGCGGCGTCCTGCAGGCGCTTCAGGCCGGCCCTGGTGCGTTCGAAGGTGCCCTTCGCGCCACGCGCGATGTCGTGGGTATCCGAGGGGCCGTCAATCGACACGCTGATGTGTTTGAGAAACCCGCGCGTCGCCAGTGTCGCCAGCGCGTCCGCCCGCTCGTCGGTGATGGCGGTGCCGTTGGTGGTGAGGTAACCGCAGACGTAGCCCTTCTTGCGAAACAGCTCCAACGTGTCAATGATGTCCTTGCGGACGAAGATCTCGCCGCCGGTCAGGCTGATCTGAAGGCCATCCTGCTCTGGGAACGCGCGCTCGAGCACGTCCAGCGGCAGCTCCTGCCGCCATTCGCCTTCGATGTTCAGCAGGTTGCCGACGTAGCAGAACTCGCAGTGCAGGTTGCACCGCATCGTCGATTCAAAGACCACGCCGGCGGGGAGGCGATCGGCCCGGCCGTCGCCGCGGGCCGTGATGCGCCTGGCGTTCGCCTCGAGCCGCCAGGTGCGGTAGCGCGCCCACGCGTGGCTCGCAATCGGCGACGCGCGGAGAAACCGGGCGATCGGATCGAGGAGAACGCGCAACTGAAGCATGTGCTTGCATGCTAGATCGGCTGACGAAAGCAGATCAAGTTCGGCGCGAGCGGATCCGAGGCGACGATCGCGTGCGGCCGGGCGCATCTCACGCAGCGTGACGCGGCACTATAATGGACTCCTCACGCCTTGGCGGCGGCTCGCCGGCCGCCGGGCATGCCTGTAGATGAACGCCCGGTCGGGCAGCCGCGGGTGACACGCCCCGTCGCTTGCTTGATGTGCGTTGCCTGTGATGTGAGACGACCAACTCCGTGTTCCAACAAGTCCGCCGACTCCTGCGTCATCTGGTCATCTACGGCCTCGGCGATGCCGCGACGTCGCTCGCCAGCCTCCTCCTGCTGCCGCTCTACACCTACTACCTGAAGCCCGCCGACTACGGCGTCATTACGCTGCTGCTGACGGTCGAGGCTGTGACGCGCATCCTCTTCCGGTGGGGCACCGACAGCGCGTTCATGCGGCTCTACTACGACTGCGAGGACGAGTCGGACCAGCAGCGGCTGACCAGCACCATCGTGTGGTTCCTGCTGGGGATCAACTTCTTCCTGCTCGTGCTGGGATTCGCAGGCGCTCCGCTGCTCGGCCGGTACTTTTTTGAAACCCCCGCGCACGACGGCCTCGTTCGGCTGGTGATCTTCAACACCTTCCTGTCGACCTTCCAGTTCATCCCGAACTGCCTGCTCAGACTTCGCGAGCAGTCCAAGCTGTTCTCCGTCCTGACGTTCATCAAGTCGGCGGGCACCATCATCCTGCGGGTGTTGCTGGTCGTGCCGCTGCGGATGGGCGTTGACGGCGTCGTGCTCTCGGACACGATCATGGCCGTTGTGATGACCGTCGTCATGACGCCGTGGGTCCTGCCGCTGCTGCGGCCCGTGTTCTCGCTCCGCCTGCTTCGGGAGTCGCTGCGGTTCGGGTTTCCACGCCTGCCCCACGCCCTGGCTCACCAGGCGATTGCCATCAGCGACCGCGCGATCCTCGCCTCATTCGTCTCGATGCGCGAGATCGGACTGTACGGCGTTGGCGCATCGTTCGGGATGGCGTTAAAGCTCGTCCTCAACGGCTTCGAGTTCGCGTGGGCGCCGTTCTACTTCGGTGCGATGAAGCGCCCGGATGCCAAGCAGATCTACAGCCGGCTGACCACGTACGTGCTCGGCGTCGTCGTGTTCTTCGGCGCGGGGCTGTCGGCGGTTGCGGCCGACCTCGTCCGCCTCATGACCAAACCGGAGTTTCAGCAGGCCAGCGTGGTGATCCCGATCATCGTGCTTGGCGTCGTCGCACAGACGGGCTATCAGATGACGGCTGTCGGCCTCAACATCACGAAACAGACGAAGTACTTCCCCATCGCGACGGGCATGGCGGCGTCGGTCAGCGTGATAGCAAATCTATTGTTGATCCCGACCATGGGGTTCGTGGGCGCCGCCTGGGCAAATGCCATCGCCTACACGACGCTGACCTTGTTCATCGGCTTCTTCTCGCAACGCGTGTACCCGGTCGCCTACGAATGGCGGCGGCTGGGGCTGATTGCCGGCGCCGGGCTCCTCGCGTATGCGGCCGCGCGAATCCTGGTGCCCCCACAGCACAGCGCGGTTGCCAGCTTCCTGATGCGGGGCACCATGGTGACGGTGCTGTACCCCGCCGTGTTATGGATTGCCGGATTTCTCGAGGCCCCGGAACTGCGTCGGCTGATCAGCCTCTGGGCGTCGTTGCGCACGACTCGCCGCGGGCAGGCGACGGCCGACGAGACAGCCGAGATGGGAGGCGAGATCATCAGCGATGCGTCGGGTAGACTCGAACTCGACATCCCGGACCCGCCCACCCGGACCGACGGGGAGCCTCGGGCGGGGACCTGAAGACGAATCCGGAGACCGAGCGAGACGGCGAACAGCGTCGCCAGACGACAAGCCGCAGACGAGATCCCGCCCTGCGGTGGGCCTCTGTCAGCGAATCTCCCCAGTTTACGAAGACTCTGGTTGCGGATGCTCCAGCCTTCCCGTGGTGACGAAGGCGAGCGCGGCTGGGGCGAAGAGCGGAAAGGCGGGAACCAGCACCCGTGTCTCAACGATGGAGGCGGAGACCAGGCATGTCCCGACAAACACCAGTCCCACGACGACGGCGTCGCGAGCGATCGACGGGGTGCCCGGCCGCATCGCCCCGCGGATGGCGAGGATGACCGGTACTATCAGCATCGCCAGCCAGAACCATCCGAACACCCGAAGCCGGGGTTCGATGGACGCGTCAAAGAACCGCAGGTAACCCAGATTCTCGGCGAGGACGATCACCTTGTATGGCTTGAGCCCGTAGAGCCAGCGCACCCCGACGAAGATGGTGAGCCATGCCACACCAAGGGCGGCGCCACGGGTATACCACGTCAGCCGAGGCAACTCCCGTGCGCGCGACGCCAACCACAGCACCAGGAGGAACGCCGACGTCTCGCGGTTCAACGCCGCGACGATCAGGATCGCCGCAAACAACCAGTCCCGGCCTGCGGCAATCGAAAGACAGCCCAGGCTGAAGAGCGTCAACTCGAGATACGTGCCAGGCACGGGCCACGAGTTCGTGAAGGTCAACGGCAGCAGTGCCGCCATCGCGAGCGTCGCGACGACGCACGCGCCGGCGGGTTGCCATCTTCGCAGGTAGATGTGGAACGCCACCAGTGCGGCGAGCAGGCCCAGGAAGCGGGAGATGCCGAGCGCGGCGAGCGGACTCAGGCCGCTCAGCGACGTAAATGTGTGGATCAGCCAGGGGGCCAGCGGGCGATAGATGAAGGGCGCCTCATACACGCCCGCCAGCACATCAGGAATGTAGCGCTCGACCACGTACGCGGGATTCTGGCGGACGTAGAAGTCCGCAAACGCCAGCGCCAGCGCGACGGGGACGTAGGAGACAAACGCAATTCGATCGAGCCGGAACCGCATGAGCGCCGCGCAACCTTCTAACTACTGGGTGATCAGGGTTGCGACAATCCGAGTGTAGTCGAGACGGTAGACAACCAGGAATGTGCCGGTCCCGTCCGACGCCACCGTGGGCCATGGGTCCACGGTACCCGCGTTGACCCGCACTGGGGCCATGTCCATCGGAAGCCCGTCCGAGCCAAGCCGGATCCGCCAGACGGGCGCAAGCCCGTTGCCCGGATCGGAGCCGCGGACGGCCACTTCGAACCGGTCTGCCGAGGGGTCGTAGGCCAGGCCAACCTGGCCAAACCCATTGTCGGAAACATCCGCATTGCCGAAGTTGCCGGCCAGCACGACGTAGGCTTCCCCGTCCCGGGTGCCATCGCCCGCCAGTTTCTGGGCGTAGATGGTCGGGGGCATGTCGGTCGAGTGCGTCCACACAGCGAGGAAGCGATTCATCACGGGACTGTACGCCACCCGGTGCTCACGATGCAGCCCCGGATCCGTGGTGCCCTGGACGATCCCGGCCGAACCGAGTGGCAGGCCGGTTGGCGCCAGTGCCCGGTACCACAAGCCGCCGAAGCCCGCGCAATTGGCACTGGTCGTGTCGGTGTAGCCGACAATCATCGCTGTGCCATCGGGTGCCATTGCGATCTCCGACAGCGCGCGCTTCGCGTACCCCCCTGTACCGCCGCAGCTCATCCCATCCAC
>Ga0315283_10003643_pt1 | contig 13215 bp, 7 predicted proteins | sample YL17G09_0_MG_FD_204541 | JGI IMG/M metagenome (GOLD analysis project Ga0315283, IMG submission 204541) | Sediment microbial communities from Yellowstone Lake, YNP, Wyoming, USA - YL17G09_0 | ecosystem: Environmental > Aquatic > Freshwater > Lake > Sediment | place: USA: Wyoming | collected...
TGAACATCTCGCTCAGCAGGCGCGCCGGGCTGGCGTCCGTCGTCTGCTTCCGCTCCTCCTGGATGACGCTCCGCTCGGTGTAGAACTCGCGCAGGACGGTGTTTCGGATCCGTTCGGATTCGATCAGACAGAAAAGCTCGAGCTGGTTCGCGGGCAGGTTGATCATGTACATCGTCTGGTCCGTGCCCGTCCCGGCGTTGAGCCCGGTGCCTCCGACGTTGCCGTAAAGGACGTCGATCTCGTCCTTGACGATGAATTTTTTCTGCTCGGCCTCGAGCCGCGTCAGCTCCTCGCGCAGACGGGCCAGTTTTTCCTTGTCGGCCCGCTCGCCCTTGACGAGCTCCAGGCTCCATTCCCGGCCGACCTGGTTGACCTTGGCCATGATCGGCTTTTCTTTCTCGAAATCGGACGTCCCGATCATGGGGGTGCCCTTGAAGGCCATGTGCTCGAACAGGTGGGCGGTCCCGGTGATGCCCGGGATCTCGTCTACGGAGCCGACTTTGAAGCCGTAGATCGTGCTGAAGACGGGCGCGCCGTGCCTCTCGACGAGGATGACCGTCATCCCGTTCCCGAGGGTCCGGGCGTGGACCTTGTCCTCGAGGTTCTGGCCGGCCAGAAACCCTCCGGTCATGGCCAGGGCGAGGAATAGAATGAACGGCGATATGGATCTTTTGGGATGTTTCATCTTCTTCACCTCCGCCGTTCTTTTTTATCCCAGGTGAGGCGGGTTGTCAATGCGAGCGTCGCCGGTCCTGGCCTAGCCAGGACCGGGACTGCCGGTTTCCAGCACCGGCACTGCCAAGCCGGCGGCAGCGCCGGCGAAGCCGGCAGGACCGGGACTGGGAAGCCCGATTCCGGCACTCAAAATGGCCGATAGAACGCGACTCCGGTGCACCCGATAGATCGATCCTCCCCGGGAGCTCAGCCGGCAATTTCGGCCGGGACGGCGAACTTGAAAAAAAAACAGCCAGGTTGGATAATAGGGGTGGCTCATCTCATCGGTGGAACGCGGGAACCGGCAGGACGTCGAATCCGGTCGAGCCCGCCACAGGAGGCCTTGATGCATAAGCGAGCTCTCTCGAAATTCGCGGCCGGCGCCGTGATCGTCCTCTTGACCGCCGGGCTGGCCATCGGCCAGGCCGGCCGGGGCATCGCCCGCATGGGCGGCGCCGTCGTCGACAAGGACGGGAAGCCCGTCCAAGGGGCCAATGTGACCGCCGTTTTCGACGAGCCCGGGGGGAGCACCTTCGAAACGACCACGGACAAGAAAGGCGAGTGGGTGTTCATGGGCGTCGGGACGGGGAACTGGCTGGTGACTGCCGCGGCCAAGGGCTACCTGCCCGTCACGGTCAACACCTATGTCCGCCAGCTCGAGAAGAACCCCAAGGTCACGTTGAAGCTGGAGAAGCAGGCGGTCGGCTCGGGCGTCGTCCAGGACGAGTCTACTTTCCAGACCCTCGAGGAGGGCAACGCCTTCTTCTTGGACGGCAAGTACGAAACGGCCCTGACCATGTACGAGGAGTTCCTGGCCAAAAATCCCGGGGCCTACCAGGTCCTCCTGAACATCGGAGACTGTTACCGGGAGAAGGGCGAGTACGACAAGGCCGTCGAGAAGTACAACCAGCTCATCGCGCAGTCGGCCGGCGACGTGACCATGGGAAAAAACCTGAACGCCAAGGGCCTGGCCGCCATAGGGCTTTGCTTCATGAAACAGGGGAAGCTCGCCGAGTCCCAGGACTACTTCAAGAGATCGATCGAGATGGCCCCCCAGGACGAGAATCTGCCCTACAACGTCGCTGAAATCTACTTCTCGAACCAGAATACCGACGAAGCCATCCGCTACTTCGAGATGGCCATCCAAATCAAGCCCGACTGGCCGGACCCGTATTATAGGGTGGCCTTAGCCTACCTCAACAAGGGCGACAACCCCAAGGCCATCGAGAACCTGGAGAAGTTCATCAAGCTCGAGCCGGAGACGGAGCGGACGGCCCAAGCCAAGGCCATCCTCGAAGCCATCAAGAAGTGACGCGCCGACGCCACCCGAAAAAGGCCCCGGCCCGGCCGGCTTCCGGAGCGGGATCGGCCGCTAAGCCTCCCCGCCGCCGGTCGCTCGCGTGGCTCGGCATCGCCGCCGCAGTCGCCGTCGCCGGGGCGGGGATCTATTTCGCCGGGCGCGGCGGCGGGACAGGCGCCGTCAAGAGGGACGGCCGCTTGAACGTCCTCCTCGTCACCCTGGACACGACCCGGGCCGACCGCCTGGGGTGTTACGGCTACAGGGGAGGCAAAACGCCCAACCTAGACGCGCTGGCCGCCGCCGGCGTCCTTTTCCAGAACGTCTACGCCCAGGTCCCGCTCACCCTGCCTTCCCATTGTTCGATCATGACCGGGACGACCCCCCTCGTCCACGGCGTCCACAACAACGGCGGCTACGTCCTCTCTCCCGAGCGGACGACCCTGGCCGAAATGCTCAAGGCCCGGGGCTTCCGCACGGCGGCCTTCGTCGCTTCGTTTTCCGTGGATTCCCGTTTCGGGCTCGACCAGGGGTTCGACCTTTACGACGACAGCTTCCAGGCCGGGCTTCCGTTCAAACCTCTCAACTCGGAGCGGCGGGCGGACACGGTGGCGGCCCTTTTCTCGGCCTGGCTCGACGGGCAGGCCGGAGAGCCGTTTTTCGCCTGGGTCCACTTTTTCGACCCGCACCTTCCCTACCGGCCTCCCGCTCCTTACGACCGGGAGTTCTCGAGCAACCCCTACGATGGTGAAATCGCCTTCATGGACGAGGCGGTCGGCACGGTCGTCGGAAAGCTCCGGGAAAAGAACCTCCTCGAGCGGACGCTCGTCGTCCTGGCCGGCGACCACGGCGAGGCCTTCGGGGAAAAAGTGGAAACGGGACACGGCGTTTTCCTCTACGACGGGACCATGAAAGTCCCGCTCATCCTCCACGCCCCCGGCCGTCTTCCCGAGGGGAGGGTGGTCTCGTCGCGCGTCCGCTTGACCGACATCGTCCCGACGGTCCTGGATATGGTCGGCCTGTCTGTTCCCGCCGAGGTCGAGGGGCAGAGCCTGGTCCCGCTCGCCAGCGGGAAAAAGGGCAGGGATCGCGAGACCTACATCGAGACGTTCTACCCCCGCGAGAACTACGGCTGGTCCGAGCTCGTCGGCCTCATCTCCGGCGATTGGAAATACATCCGGGCCCCGAAACCCGAGCTCTACAACCTCAGGACCGACCCGGCCGAAACCCGGAACGAAGCGGGCTCGACCGGGGAGACCGTGGCCGGCCTCGACCGGAAGCTCGGAGACCTCGTCCGGAAGAGCGCCGGGCTCGCGGCGGGTCCGAGCCGGCCGCTGACGGCCGAAGAACAGGAGCGGCTGAGGTCGCTCGGCTACGTCAATTTTTCAGGCGGGGGAGCGGCTTCTTCAGCGGCCGACCCCAAGGACAAGCTCGACGTCCTGAAGCTGGCCCAGCTTGCCGAGGGCTACGAGCTCGAAGGCCGTTACGCGGAGGCCAAGGATGCCTATGCCCGTCTGCTCGAGCTCGTCCCCGATTCGCCGGCGAGCTACGTCAACCTGGCGCTGAGCGAGGCCCGGCTGCGGAAGTTCGATGAGGCCATTGCGACGCTCCGGCTGGGCACGGAACGGATGCCGGATTCGGCCGTCCTGCACGTCCGCCTGGGGCACACCTATCTCGTCACCGGCCGGGCCGCGGAGGCGCTAGCCTCCATGGATCGGGTGATCGCCCTCGAGCCGAGGAACGTGGACGCCTACACGGCGGCGGCCTCCGCCCTGGACGCCCTGGGCCGGAAGGCCGAAGCCCGCGGCTATCTCGAGAAGGCCATCGCCGTCGAACCCGAGAATAAATTCCTGCGGACGAGCCTGGCCATGAACCTGGCCTCGGCCGGGGACGTCGGGCAGGCGATCGAAGTCTACAAGGCCCTGGTCGCCGATTATCCGGGAGATCAGGTCCTGCGCCAGCATCTCGGTGTCGCTTACGGCGTAGCCGGCGATTACGCGAATTCCATCGAGAGCTTCAAACAGGCCATCGCCATCAACCCTACGCCGACCGCCTATCTCAATCTCGCCGTGGCCCTGAAAAAGGCCGGCGACGTTCCGGCGGCGGTCGAGTCCCTGCGTCTGTATCTGGCTGATCCTAAAGGCGAAAGTCCGGCTTCGGTCAAGGCCGCGGAAGCCGAACTGAAAAGCCTTGAAGCCTCCCTCAAGAAATAAAAAGGGTTGACCCCTTCATAAAAAAAGGCCCGCCCCCCGGAGGGGGCGGGCCTTGTGCTTCTGCGTGTACTGCTGCTTCTGCTTAGAACGAGAACCGAGCGCCAAACCTGGCCGTCCAGGTTCCGAACTGGCTGGTGTACTTATTGAATGCTTCGTTCGGCCAGCTGGTGGCGAGCAGTCCTTCCCAGTTGGTGGTTCCCAATATGATCTGGTCGTCGCTAAAGTTCATGCCGATGCGGTTGACCGTGGGGTCCACGGTTTGCCAGGTCTTGGTGTTGGTGACGTTATTGACCTGGAGGTTGAAGGCGAGGGTCTGCTTGCCGGAGATCTTCAGGGCGTACTCGACATAGAGGTCGGCCCACATGGTGAAGGGCAGGGTGCCGAGGTCGCCGCGATTGTTCGGGTAGATGCCGACGTTGTTCGCGGCGAGGTTGGTGGTGAGGGGGTAGCCGCTCCGGGCGTAGCCGACGAAGCCGACGGTCATGCCGAACGGGAAGACGTAGGAGCCGTAGGCCTTGATGTAGTGGGTGCGGTTCTGAGGCAGGAGGCCCGAGAGCTCTTTGCCTTGGAGGTCATAGGCGAGGAACCAGAGGTCGAAGTACCGTTCGACGTTCGGGGAGTTCCGGCCGCCTTCATCGGTGCTGGACAGGCCGCCGTAGTTGCCTTCGACCTTGCTCAGCGTGTAGTTGATGCCGCCCTGCCAGTTGTGGCTGAAGCGCTTTTCAAAGGAGAGGTTCATGCCGTAGTACTCTCTTTTAGCCTTGGGGGTCGGCCAGTACGTGTTGCCGGCTTCCGTAGTGTCGGCAAATCTTCCGCCTTGAGCAATGGGCAGGGACCAGCCGAAGCCGGGATTGGCGTTGTAGTACAATTCACCCTCGGGGGTCAGAACGCCGATGTCCTCGATCGTCCGGATGAGGTGCTTCTGAACGAGGCGGACGGACAGGGACAGGTCTTCGGTCAGCTTTTTTTCGGCGCCGAACGAGATCTCCCTCTGGGAGACGGGCTTCATGCTCGGGTCGGTCGTATCCCATGAGGGGAGGCGCCAATTCATCGTTCCGCGGTAAATCCCGCCGGCCGCCTGGCTGACGGCGTCGTCGAGGAGGCCGGTCGCGGCGATCTGCGTGATGTCGAGATTGTTGAGCTCGTAGTAGTCGGTTTTCCACTTGAAACCACCGAAGGCGCCTTCGGCCATGTACAGCTTCATGACGTCGTAGTAGATACCGTAGGAGCCGAAGACCTTCAGGCTGGAGTCGCCGAAGACGTCATAGACGATGCCGAGCCGCGGAGCGAGCTTGTCCCCGAAGCCGAACTTGATGGGTTGGGCCTGGTATCCTGGAAGCTGTGCGTCCGCGGTGAACGCCGGGATGTACTCGGATTCCGTTCGGACACCGGCGTTGAGGGTCAGGCGGCCGGCGATCGTCCAGGAATCCTGGAGGTAGAAGGCCCAGTTGTTCCGGTGGACCTTCCAGACCGAGCCGTAAGGAGAAGTAAAGCCGGACCGGATCTGGTAGTGGCCGTACGTGCCCATGACGGGTATGCCGCTGGACAGGCCGTTATAGGGGACGCCCCAGTAGATGTTGACGCGGGGGAAGGGAGCGCCGCGGAAGACGTCTTCCTGGTCGCGGATGAGCTGTGCGCCGGCTTTCCAAGCATGTTCGCCGCCGAGGCTCAGGTAGTAGGTCGCGTCGAGGTTGCTGGAATATTTCTCCAACTTATACCGACTGGTTTGCTGCCACGTGGAGCCGTTGGTCGTCCCGGAAGGGCCGATAAGGGAGGCCAGGCCGGCCGCGGTGAGCTGGGTCGTGTAGGCGGTGTTACTGTAGTTGTAGTACCACGTCGTTCCGGGGACATTGATCTGCTGATTCGTGGTGTTCTGCATCGCGTAGCCGACCCGACCGCTGACCAGGAAGTTGTTGCTGGCGCTGTAGTCGAACATGAAAGCGCCGCTCATGTTGGGATAATCGTAGCCTTCCTTCTTCCAGTCGTAGGTCTTGGTGCCCGTGCCGTAGATACTGGGGATACTGCCCCGGTATTTGGAGTAGTTGTTGACGAAGGAGGCCGACATGCGCATGCCCTTGAACGGGGAGGCGGTCAGCTTGAACTGGCCGTTCAGGACGAAGTTCTTGTTGTAATAGGGGTACACCGGAGCGAGCACGAGGTTCGTGGAGCCCGCGGGGAGGTCGGAGAGAAAGGCGCGCATGGCGGTCGTTGCGCTGTACTGAGGGTTGAACGAGCCGAAGAACCACAGCTTGTCTTTGAGGATATAGCCGCCGAGGTTGAAGACACCTTCCATGCGCTTGTAGGGGTCGCGGTCGAGCCCGCCCTTGTACAAGATGTCGTCGTTGTTGACGTACTCGAAGAGCGTGTCGTCGTAGGGGTTCAGGCGGAGATAATCCCGGGCCTTGCCCTGCATGAGCATGCTGTTATTTTCGAAATACATCATGGCGTCGCCGTGGAAGGCGTTGCCGCCGGAACGGGTGATGACGTTGACGACGCCGCCCATCGAGCCGCCGAACTCGGCGCTATAGCCGGAGGCCGTGACCTTGACCTCTTCGACGAGCTCCATGACAGCGCCCTGGGCCCGCGTCCCGATGTGGACGCCGGTGATGTCCGTGCCGTCCATGTACCACATGTTCTCGGTGCCGGTCGCGCCGTCGACCGAGAGGCCGCCGGTGATGCCTTCGTTCTGGACGCCGGGGACCGTGCTCAGCAGGCCGTCGAAGTTCCGGCTGCGGGGCAGACTCATGAACTCTTCCTTGGTCATGGTCATGCCCTTGACCGTGCTCTTGACGTCGATGAGCGGGCTCTGGCCGATGACCGTCACCTGCTCTTCGAGAGCGGCTTGCGACAGGGTGACGTTCATGATGATCGTCTGGGACAGCTGGATGTAGACGTCCTTCCGGATGAGTGTCTTGAATCCCTGCAGGGTGAAGGTGATTTCATAGGTTCCGGAAGGCAGGGAGAACAGACGGAAGGTGCCGTCCGCAGCCGTGACCGCGGTCGCCTTGCCCACCATCTTCGGGCTCGTCGCTTCGATCGAAACGCCGGGAAGCGGAGCGCTCGTGTCGTCCTTAACGACGCCTTCGAGCTTGGCGGAGGGCGAGATCTGGGCGAAGGCGATCCCGGCCATGAACAGCGCGAGGATCGCGATGACTAATTTTTTACTCATGAAAAAAACTCCTCCTAGATGTTGAAAAATATTGACCAAAAAGCGGCCCGCTTTCCGCCGGCCGTTCGCCTGCGGAAAATCCGGCCGCCCCGGAGCAAGAGCGATGCGCTCCCACCCCTCCCCTAACCCTTATGCATATTCGTCCTCTTGTTCTCACCTCCTCGTATGCAAAAATATTAATATCCATCATTGATTGTTCCAAGAATGTTTATTAGCAAGTATCATGCCAATGCCTTTGAGCGAATATATTATTTATTATTAATAACTTATATTTAAAGCAGAGGGGCTTTCCCTACGGTTTTCTGGACTTATCCAAAAAATTGGATTTTAGCTGAATTCTTGGACTTCCCGCCGGCTCAGCGAAGGCCCAGGAGATTGGCTACAGAAGGCGCTTTTTGGACCCGATTTGGGGCTGGGTTTCGAGGCGGAAACAGCCCGCCGGAATGGCGGGCCCTAGTCCTCCGCGATGATCAGAGCCGTTTGGACGTGGGCCAGCGTTTTGGAAACGCGGTCTTCGGCGGTTACATAAAGGATATATCGCCCCGGCGCCAGGCCGGCGACCGGGAATTCCAGGCTGACCGTTTCCGCGGCCGGGTGCCAGTTCCTCCCGACCAGGGCGAATGCGACCGGCAGGACTTCGCCCGTGGCCGCGTCGATGAGCCGAGCGGAAAAGGCGACGTCGGGCTCGTTCGTCCCGTACTCGGTCGCCCCGGCGATCGAGTACGGGACGACGGCCACGAGCCGCGAGGTAAGCTTCGATACCGGTCCGACGGCGGGGACGAGGACGGCCTTATCGAATGCGTAGGCCTCTCCCCACGGGATGGCCGCCTTACCCTTCGCCGCCCCTGCGTCGAGGTAGGCGCAGCCGGTTTCATCCCGGAGAAGGAGAGGGGTCCCGAGCCTCAAGCCCCGTGCCGGAGCGGCGCGGACGACGGAACGGGCCGAGCTCACCGCGCTCAGGCCGGTGTCCATGTCCCTGATCACGAGACGGCAGGTGTAGTTGCCCGGCTCGAGCGAAGTCCCGGAGGTGAAGACGACGGTCTGACCGCGGCGCGGCCGCGGGTCGGTTTCCAGTCGCCGGACGTCGCGGATGTCGTTCTTGGCGTCGAAAATAAGGGCGACGTACTCGACCTTTTCACCCAAGAATTTGGCCGTTACGTCCCCCGGGACAGCGGCTAGGATCTCCAGTCCCGCCGCACTTCCGGTCCCGAAAGCAAGCGCCGTCAGGGGGAAGTTCAGGGGCAGTCGCGACAGCGACCGTTCGTTCAAAGCCAGGTCGTAGAGATGGAGCTCCCTCTCGAGCGGCGTGAATTCGCGGTAGGGCTTGGGGTTGAAATAGCCGGCCTGGGCCCGGACTTCGCAGCCCTGCCTCCTGACCGAGGCCTTGATCTCGTGGAAGCGGCCGTCCTCCTTCTCTCCGAACGAGTAGCCGAGGACGTAGTAGGTCCCGGTCAGGGCCTGGACCTGCTCGAGGTTCCTCTCGTACATGTTGATGTTCGAGTAGAACTTGCCGCCGGTGATATCCGAGAGCCTCTTCAGGGAGTTCAGCCCGGTCGTCTTGTCGTCCCGGAAGATGTCCGTGGGATCCTGGAAAACTCCCTGGGCGCTGGTGAACCCGCGACTGCCCGCCTCGAAGGTCAGTTTGTCATAAGCGAAAAGGTCGGCCTCTTTGGCCGATTCGCGGGTGTCGAAGGAGAAAAACGTGCAGTTCGCGGCGCCGAATTCCTTGTACATCTCCTCGTTCTGGGTCCTGAGGACTCGGTCGCCGGGGTCGAACATCGTCCGGCCGCCCTGGCCCGAAGGGTTCCCGGACTGGCCGCCGTAGATGATGGAGCTGGGCACGCCGGTCGAGAAGAGGATGAAGTGCTTCTGCCCCGGGATGTAGCGGAGGGACTTGGCCAGGGCGGTCAGCCTGAGGATGAACGTTTGGGCGATCCGCTTCGATTCCTGCCGGTTGGCTTCGGCGATCTTTTGGGGCAGGGCCGCTTGGGCCGCGTTCCCCCCGGCCGCCACGATAGGTTCCTGGGCCTGGAGCCAGTACTGCTGTTCGATCTCGCTGGCCCTTCCGGCGATGTCCTTGCTGCCGATGGAGTCGACGACCTCGCGGATCTTGGCCTGGTCCCGGGTCAGGTATTCATGCACCCGGATGCCCTTGAACATCTGGTAGGTGAGAATGCCGACTTCGTCGTCCGGCTCGAGCTCCTTGTCGAGGAAATGGAGGGCGGCTGTCCTGGCCTTGACGATGCCCCGGCCGTTATTGAAGGCGAAGTCGAAAAAAAGGAAGAACTTCCGCGTCGTTTTCAGGGAGGCCGGGGGCGGGGCCGCGGCTGCCGCTTTCTCCGCGACCGTCCCGGCCTTGGGAGTTCCTTCCGGAGCTGCCTGCAGGCTGTGCTTCTCGAAGTCCGTCAGGACGACCGGCCGACCGTTGTCGGTAACCGTAAAATCCTCGAGCCTTAGATCTTCGATAGGCTTGCCCTTCTTGTCCGTGACGAAGATGGTGATGAGCTTGAGGGCGACCGTGACTTCGTGTTGAAGCGGCTTCGAGAGGTCCTGCGCTCGCCACGGGGAAGCGGGGCCGGAAGAGGCGGCCGAGTGACCCCAAGCTGTCAGGCAGGCCATGACCGCCGCCAAGGCGGCCGCTCCAACAGAGCGAGCTGCGGCTTTAGGAAACATGTCGACAATTCAGTATATCACCTTATTCCCGTTATCGTCATGTCGCCGCGGGAAGGTTGCCGCAAGCCGGACTCCGGGTCCGTATTGACTCGTTCCCTCTCCGGGCCTATACTTGTTCCGTAATATCTCTTCGATGGGGAGGTCGATTATGAACAATGGAAATAATCGTCGAATCCTCTTTGCCCTGGGCGCGATCTTTTTGTCCGTCCTGGCCCTCGCCGCCAGCGGCGTCGGCGCCATACCTAAAAAGGATACCTGGTACACCCAGCACTACATCATCATGCAGGATTTCGAGCGGAAGGCATACCGCGCGTTATCGGTGGACAGCCGGAAGGCCTTCCAGGAGCTCTTCTGGGCTGCCCGGACGAGTGATGCGCGGGCGACCTTCCAGGCCCGGCTCGGCTACGTCACCAAAAACTACTGGAAGGAGAATTCCCAGCAGCCGTGGAACACGGACCGGTCGCGGATCTACCTCCTCAACGGGAGTCCGGCGGCGATCGATTTCGATCAGAACGTCAGCTGGGCCTTGACCGCCTTGCCCACCGGCCAGGGGGGCGCCGTGGCCACGGATCGAAGCAACGAGGACATCGGGGCGAACAGGGCCGAGATCTGGACTTATGCCTATTCCCGGTACTTCATTAAATACGGCTTCGTCTTTGTCACCCCGAACTCCTGGAGGTCGGCGACCCCTCCGGCGGCCGGGACCCAGTACCGCCAACAGTTCGAGGACTACAGCAAAAACGTGACCTTCGGCATCGTCGACCTCGAGAAATATAAGCAGGAACTGGCCGGCCTCGAAAAGAAGAAGTAACCGTCCCGAGAGTGCCGAGAGACCAGCCACGCGCGAGCTTCTCGTTCTTGCCGCCTGTCTGGGCGTCCTTCTCTTCTATCTTGCGCTCGAACGGGTCCGGCTGGGGCGGGCGCTTGGCCGCGTCCCACGCCGGATCGCCGTCACCGGGACGCGGGGCAAATCCGGCGTAACCCGGCTCGTCGCGGCCGGCCTGAGGGAGTCCGGGGCCCGAGTCCTGGCCAAAACCACCGGCTCGAAGCCCGTTATGATATTCCCGGACGGTTCGGAACGGGAGATTCTGCGGGCCGGACCGGCATCCATCAGGGAACAGGTCAGGCTCATCCGGCTGGCCGCGGCGACGGGCGCCGACACCCTCGTTTCTGAAATGATGAGCGTCGGTGCGGAGTGCTTGGCCGTGGAATCCCGCCGGATCCTCCAGCCCGGCTCCCTAGCCCTGACCAACGTCCGGCTCGATCACCTGGACGAGATGGGCCGGCGCAAGGACGATATCGCCCGCTCCTTCTCGTCGGCGTTCCCCGAACGCGCGGACATATTCATCCCTAAGGAAGAGATCTATCCTGCCTTCGAAGAAGCGGCTGCGCGGACCGCGTCGAGGCTCCGCCCGGTGGCCCCTTTGGCTACGGCCGTCGAACCAAGCCCGGGACCGCGTTTATCGTTCGGAGAGTTCGAACCGAATGTCCGGCTCGCGCTGGCCGTCCTCGCATCCTTGGGCGTCGAGAGAGAGACGGCGATGCGGGGAATGGCCCACGCCTCGTCCGATTTCGGGAGCCTCAAGGCCTGGAGCGGCCGGTTCGGCGATCCGCCCCGGCCGGCGGTCTGCGTTAGCGCCTTCGCCGCCAACGACCCGGAATCCTCTACCGCGGCGCTCTCGAAGATCGGCCGGGAATTCCCGCCGCGCCGTCGTGATGCGGGCGGGAATTCCCAGCCCGCTACGCGATGGTGGGTCGGGCTTCTCAGCCTGCGCGAGGACCGCGGCGACCGGACGCTCCAGTGGGTCCGGGCGGCCGGAGAGGGCTTCTTCCGGGACTTCGCCCGCGTCGTCCTTCTCGGCCGGCCGGCCCCGGCGGCCCTGCGGATGATCCGGAAGTCGCCGCCGCCGGGCGGGACGGCTTTTTCCTTTTATGACGGGGCGTCTCCCGAAGCGCTTATGAACCGTGTCGTATCGGCCGCTCCGGGCGAACCCGTCATCATCGGCCTTGGCAACATCGTCGGGCCGGGCGAGCGGCTCGTTCGTTTTTGGGATGAGAAGGGGACCCCTCATGATCGTTGAAACGCTCCTCATCGGCCTCGTCCTGGCCCTCCTCTGGGCTGAGATCACGGACCTCTCACCCGGCGGCATCATCGTGCCCGGCTACTTCGCCCTCTATCTCGACCGGCCGCTCCGCGCCGCAGCCACCCTGGCCGTCGCCCTGCTGACCCTGGCGATCTACAGGTTCCTCGCCCGTCGCCTCATCCTCTTCGGCCGTCGTCGCTTTGTCTTGATGGTCCTCGTCGGGGCGGTCCTGTCGCAGGCCTGGCTCCTCGTCCTGCCGCGGCTTTTCGCGGCGCCGGTCGAGCTTCGCGTCATCGGCTGGATCATCCCCGGCATCCTGGCCTCGAGCCTCACCCGGCAGAAGGTCCTGCCGACCCTGGCCTCCTTAGCCGCCGTGGCCACGCTGACCTTCGCCGTCGTCCGGCTGGTGTCGCTCCTGTGAAACGGCTTTTCGGGAGAGGCCTGTTTGGGCCCGTCTACGCGGCTGCGGCCCTGAGCCTCATCTATTTTCTCCTCGTCCTGTTCCTTCCTTTCCCGGAAGCGGCCCTTCGCACGGAGATGGCCGAGGCTTCGCGGTTAATGGCCGCGGCGGGCGCGACTATCAAGGACTGCCGCGAGACCCGGGGCGCCACGATCGACCGGGCGATCGATCCGAACGGGACCGGTCTCATCGGACTGGAGGCGTCGGCCATCACGACATCAGCCGGCCGGCTCGAAGCGAAAAGGACGACGACGAACCCGAATTTCGCCGGCTTGGTCGTTTTCCTCTTCCATGAAGCTGGAGCAAGGCGGGGAGACGCTGTCGCCGTCGGCGCCTCGAGCTCGTTTCCCGCGCTTATCGTCGCCACTCTTTCAGCGGCCAAAGTCATGGGCCTCGAGCCGCTCGTTGTTTCCTCGCTGGGTTCGTCGGAGTGGGGCGCGAACATTCCTGAGTTCAACTGGACCGATATGGAAGATTGCCTTCGGACCGCGGGCGTTTTCGATGTTCGGCCCATCGCCCGTGCCGTCGGGGGGGACGAGGACGTCGGACGGGACATGAGCCCGGAAGGCCGCGCTTTCCTGGAGTCGAGGATCCGCGAAAGCGGC
>Ga0315283_10003644_pt1 | contig 13215 bp, 9 predicted proteins | sample YL17G09_0_MG_FD_204541 | JGI IMG/M metagenome (GOLD analysis project Ga0315283, IMG submission 204541) | Sediment microbial communities from Yellowstone Lake, YNP, Wyoming, USA - YL17G09_0 | ecosystem: Environmental > Aquatic > Freshwater > Lake > Sediment | place: USA: Wyoming | collected...
CCGGGAAACACCTCAATATCGCATCCCAACCTCCATGTCCCTCTTTCAATTGCACGGGAAAGAGGTTTGGATGGGCGGGTGGGGTGCGGGGCGCGGCCCGCAAAAAAAAACAAATTGCAAGAGAGCGGGCCAGGGCCGCGCACGCTCTGTCGTCCTTGCGCCCCCCATTAGCAGCGAGCTGTCAGGCTCAAATGGGCCTGCTACCCCCGGGAAGTCGGAACTAGCTAACGTACTCGACATTGAGAGGGGGGCAAGGGAGATTCGGGCGGAGGCGGGCTCACCTTTGGTCGCTTTAGAAAGAAAGGGTGGCGAGCGGGAGAGGGAAGGCTGCGCGCGCGCTCGGCGTGGCCGGCTACCGGGGTCCCAGACTGCTCAGCTTTCAGCCCTTCGACGGGGCGCGGAGCCTGAAACCCAAGTATAGGTCACGAATGTGGGGGGGAATGGACCGGAAGTGGCGGCAGGGTCGCTCACGCACGGGCCGGCGATGGAAAGAAGAGTGAAAGGCGGGTGTTTTGAAAAATGCGACGTTACCACCTCCTGCTCCCTCCCACTCTTTACTCGCGAGCCAAAGACTAAAGGGGGAGCTTTTGCATACCGCGCCGCGCCCGCCCGGGCACCCACCTCCCCACCTCCTCGCCTCCCACCGCCCGCACATCCGCCCCACCATCTTTCTGGTCACCCTCGCCCGCCCCCACCCTCACTCGCGGCTGCCCGATCCCCTGGACCCCACTCGCAAACGCCCTCTTGTGCTCGGGCTGTTGCTCCCTCGCCTCCCGCCGCGCTCCACATACCACCACAATGGCTGCCATCGGCCTGGGGTCCTTGCTTTTGCTGGTAAGTTGAGGCATGGGCGACCGACCATGTGCGGAATGACGCCAACAGAGCGCTCCAACTCCGCCAAAAACAACAACTGCGCCGCGCAACACACTCCAATCGCGCGCTCAACCCTCCCTCTCTCCTTTTTTCACAGGCCGCCCTCCTCACCCTCGCCGTCCGCTGGGTGCGCGCCTGGTTTGCCCGCCTGGACGCGGACGCCGCCATCCTGTCTGCGGCCGTCACCCTGGAAGACCCGGCCTCGGCCGTCCGCGTGCCGGCGCCCTCCCTGTGGGCCGAACCCTCCAAGGCGCTGTCCGTCATCATCCCGGCCTACAACGAGGAGGCCCGCCTGCCCCGGGCGTTGGACGAGGCGTTCAGGTGAGAGAGGGCAGGGGCAGAGGGCAGGCACGCGGTGGGAGAGGGGAGGCGACGGAGAGAGGCGCGCAGCGAGCGACGCCGCGGCCGTAACCCGCCCTCAACCCTGGATCCATCCCCCTCCTCCATGACCGCCGCTGCCATGACCCCCAGCCGCGCCAGCATTCATGCACACCACGTGGCGACTGCCCCCCCACCCCCCCACCCCCCTCACATCAATCTCTCACCGAAACACGCGCCCTCACATTCCCCCCCCCCCTCCCCCCCTCTTTCCTTTTTTTTCCAGCTACCTCGACCGCCGGCGCGACCGGGACGGCCCCGCCGGCGCCTTCACCTATGAGGTCATCCTCGTGGACGACGGCTCCTCCGACGCCACCGCCCGGGTGGGGTTCGACGCCGCCCGGGAGCGGGGGCTGGACACGGTGCGGGTCCTGCGCCTGCCGGCCAACCGGGGGAAGGGGGCGGCCGTGCGGGCGGGCGCACTGGTCGCGCGCGGCGACCGCCTCTTGTTCATGGACGCCGACGGTGCCACCCGCATGGCCGACCTGGACGGCCTGGACGCGGCGCTGGACGCGGCCTCCATCCGGGGGTGGCCCGGCAGTAGCGGCAGCAAGCAGGGCGGGGGCAAGGCCGCCCCCCCGGCAGCAGCCGGCGCCCCACCCCCGCTCCTGGGCGCCGCGTTTGGCTCGCGCGCGCACCTCGCGGCGGGCGCGGCCGCCAAGCGGGCCTGGCACCGCAACCTCCTCACCCGCGGCTTCCACCTGCTCGTCATCGCCGTCGCGGGCCCGGCCATCAGGGACACCCAGTGCGGCTTCAAGCTTTTCACCCGGTCCGCCGGCCGCGCCCTGTTCGGCAACCAGCGCCTGTCCCGCTGGTGCTTTGACGTCGAGCTGGCCGTCTTGGCTGCCCGGTTTGGCATCCCCATCGCGGAAGTCTCGGTCGGCTGGGCCGAAGTGCCCGGCTCCAAGGTCCGCCTCTCCTCCATCGCCCACATGTTCCTGGAGCTGTGCGCGCTGGGGGTCGGCTACGGGAGCGGGGCGTGGGCGGCCCGCGGGGAGGCGGAACTGGTGGCAGACGCGGTGGGGCAGGGGGGATGATTTTTTATGTGATGAGAGAATGAGTGTAAAAGCCCCCTACACGGCCCCGCGCCTGGCTCCGTCCTGTGCCCCCCACACGCCCTCCCAACCCCATTTCTCTGCGGTTTGTGAAAGTAGCGGGGGGTAGACACCGCGCCTCCTCTCTCCCTTCAACAACTTTGTCCCTCACCATTCCCATCCCGACCTCCCACCTCACGCCGGCCGCACGCTCCACTGGGGTTGGGCCTCGAAGAACACGCCGCCCGCCGTCATGCTATCCCCAGGCGCCAGGCCTCCCACCTCCACACACCAGGTCGGCAGCGTACACAGCGCGCTGCCGGCCGCCCGCTCACAATTCCAGGCCTGGTCGACAAGAGACGCGTCCGGGAGCGCCCACGCCACATTTTTGGCGGGCGCGGCACCCTCATTCGAGATGATCACGTCCATTTGGTAGGCCACGCCGCGGGCGCCGGCCGCCCAGGAGGAGGTGACCCGGGAGGTGAGGCGCAGGCCAGACGGATGGGTGGCAGTCGCCTCCAGGCCGACGCCCGCGGCGGGTTGAGGGGTGGAGGCGGCAGCGGGCGGTGCGGCACCACCAGCAGCGGGCGCGGGTGTGCTGCTGCCGTCCCCGCCACCACCACGCCCACCTCCCTTGGGCGCCATGTCCACGCCCGCCGTCAGGGACGCCGGGAGTGGGCCGACGGGAGCCGCGTACGGCGCCCCGCCACCCGGGGCGCTCACCGTGCCGTCCTTGCCAAACTTTGTGGGCGCCGGGTTGATCGCGGCCAGCAGGCCGAGCTTCCACTCCTGCGGGCCTGCCCAGTCGTCGGTCAGCAGGCCGCCCGTGTCGCCCGAGTTTGGGTTGAGGCACCAAAAGAAGGAGTCGGTCAGGCCGGTCTCCCGCTGCCACTGGGCAAAGGCCAGCGCCCAGACGCGTTCCAGGGACCCGGCCTCGAAGCGGCCGCCCCACTCCCCCGGCACAATGGCCGGCACGGCCTCCGGCGGGCCGGCGCACGCGCACAGGACGGGGTGCGCCCACTGACGGGTCCAGATGTCTGCCATGTTGGATGGGAAGGACGGGTCGGAAAAGTAAGGCTGTGTGGAATGGGACGGGTGTGGTGGCAGGGGGGATGAAGAGAGAGAGGGATTGAAAAGAAAAGTTCTGAACCACCCATCTCTCCTCAAACGCGTGCACTCCACGCTCTCCCTCTCTCTCCTTTTCACTCACCTGCATGAACACACCCGGCCCATACACGTGCGGCGACAGGACCAGACGCCGCGGAATGGGCAGGGTCACGGGATTTGCCGACGCCGAACACAGCCCGCCCCCCCAGAAACAGGGTTCGGGCGACTGGAGCGGGACCGCATTCCCGGCCGTCCCCTCCACGAAGCACAGCAGGCGGGGGTTGGCGGCCAGGACGGCGGCTCCCAAGCGTTCCGCGCCCGCCCGCCAGTCCGTGGCGGGGTTGCCGTCGCCCCAGGACGCGGCGCCGTGGGGCTCATTGTTCAGGTCCGCCCCAAACACGTTCCAGGCGTGGGCGTAGCGCCGGGCGATCGTCTGCCAGGCCTTGATGACGCGCTCCTCCGGCCACGCCCCCGGCACGTACCACAGCTCCGGGATGGCGGAGGGCGCCGCCTCCATGTGGTGGCAGTCCAGCAGGATGAGGATGCCCCGGCCGGCCGCGGCGCCCACGATGGCGTCCAGCTGGGCGCCCGCCGTCAGGCCCTGGAGGGCCGGGTTGCCGCCGCCGAGGTTGGTGGGTTTGACCGTGTCCAGCTCTTCCACCAGCTGGACGGAGAAGGGCAGGCGCAGGGCGTTGAAGCCGTGGTCCGCCACGAAGTCCATGATCTCGTGGAGCGGGCGGCACCAGAGGCCGTGCAGGACGCGGTCGGCCGTCTCCAGGCCAAACCAGTTGACGCCTGGGGAAGTCGGAGAGAGAGGGGACGGAGAGAAATGGGTGCGATGGAGGACCGAGTGAGTGCGCGAGTGGTCCGTGTGAGTGGGGGCGCGCTCTGGTGGGAGCGCTGGGGGCGCGCTCTGGTAGGAGCGCTGGGGGCGCGCTTTGTTAGGAGCGCTGGGGGCGCGCTCTGGTAGGAGCGCTGGGGGCGCGCTCTGGTAGGAGCGCGTGCCGCCCAGGCACGCCGCAAAGAGAGAGAGTGGATTGGCCAGGTTGGCACGCGCGCCCCAATTTCACCTTTGAGCTTGAGGCGCGTCCCATTCACCCACAACCCTCCGGAATGTGACTCAAACACAGGTAGTCCCCCATCTGGGTCGAGCGGGTCAACTGTCGCAGGCCCGGCGGGTGGGCCCGTCGCCGTTTTCTTTGATGTAAAGAGACCCATCGGTTCAGACCACGAACTGATTAATAATCCTACAGCTCTCCTCCCTCCTCTCTCTCTCTCTCTCTCTCTCTCTCTCTCTTCTACCCACACCCCACCGCCGCCAGCGCGCACAGCTCCTCGTCCGCCAGGCTCCCCGTCAGCTCGCCCGACCGCACCTTCTCCGCGAAGGAATCGTTGGGGCACAACAGTTCGAGGCACACTAACGGCCCGCCCGCGTCCGCGTCCAGGCCGTGCACGCTCGTCGGCGGGAAGATGGCCACGTCGCCGGGCGCCAGGGCAAAGGATGCGTCATTGCAATGCCCGACTCCCGTCCCGGACAGGACGAAGAAGACCTCGCACCCGACCTCGTGCGTGTGCCTGGGCGTCTCGTGGCCCGGGTCAAAAACTTCCACGCCCACAGTGAAGGGGACGTCGTCGCGGAGGGGGTCGAAGGCCAGGGCCAGGCGGTTGGAGGCTGCCATGCGAAAGGCCGGCAAGTCAGCAAGGCGGCGGACGGACGGGACGGAGGTGGGGCCGGCCCGGCGGCGGCGGGCGGGCGGGGAGGGGGAGTGCAAGGATGATAATGGAGACGGCACCGCTGCCCGGGCGTGTGAGTGCGCGGCCGCCACGGCCGCAGCTGCGGCAGCGGGCCCGACGGTCGCAGTGGACTCGCTCTCGCTCTCATACCAGGCCGCCCGGGCGGCCGCGGCGGCCACGACAGCCGCGGCGCAGGCTGGAGTCGCCTCGGCCGGGATGGTCAGCGTGAGCGTGGCCATCGACCAGGACGCCTCCTCGCCCCTGCTGTCTTTTCCGCCGATGACCTTCTGGCGGGCGGCGGACGGGATGACGCAACAGGGCGCAGAGACGGCGGAGTCGCCGGCGCGGACGCGGACGCCCTTGCCGCGTGTGGGCGGGCGGAGCTGTTGGATCGACATAGAGAGAGAGAGAGAGGTTGGAGAGAGCACGAGGGCGCAACGAGGATTGAGGTGGGGCACGCGCACGCGAGGGGGGTCGTGGGCGCGCGCTCTCTCTCTTTTTCTCGCTCCAGCCTTACCGAACCACGGCCGTCTAGGACATATGTGTACTCAAAGCAGCCCGGATGCGACAAGGCTGCGGGAAGAGGCCGCGAAACGGGAGCGCATGTGCTCGCACTGGCGCCGCCCGAGAAGACGAGGTCGACCGCGATTGGCACGCCCGGGCTCGGCTCCACAAGGCGAGCGAGCGCTGACCCTGCTAGCCTGTAAGGCGTCCCAGGTGCGACCGGGCGGAGCGGGGTATCTGCCGCCCGGGCGACGACGGCGGATGATGAGAACATTGGCGCAAGTGAGGCAGCAGTGTCTTGACGCATTTCTCTCCCTTCTTTACACAAATTATCTATTTGTGGGTTGTTCACCCACAGTGCACCCCATTCCGGGCGCAGGCCCGAAAGAGGTGGTGCAGTATTGAGGAATGTATTGATAGGGTGAGTGCAATGAAGAGGAGGAGATGCGCCGCACACACACACACACGCACACCAGGACACGCTTCTATCAACCTCATGAGGTCTCGATGGGTAGCGCGCACGGCGGAGGGGGGTGCAGAAAAGGGGGGACGTTTGAGGGGTCCTCGCTTATTCGAACTTGGGTTGGTGGGTCACGCGTGCGTGCCATACCTCAGCCCCCGCGGTTCACGACCGACCGCCACTCGTCCAGGAGCTCGGTCGCGCCCGCCTGGGCCTGCGCCTGGAGGGCCTCCTGGTTGAGGCGGGCGACTTCCAGCAGGCGGGCGACCGGGTTGAAGGGGGCGGGTGGGGCGGTCATCTCCGGCGGGGGCGGCGGGTCGGTGGGCGGGGGGGTGGTACCGTACCCGCCGTACCCGCCGTCAGCCGCCATTAGCCGGCGCACGCCGGCAGCCGGCGCCTCGGGAGGCGAGGCAGCCGGGCGGCGGGCTGGCACGGCTGTGGCGGGGTCGGACGGCGCGCTGCCGGGCAGGTCCAGGCCGCTCGCCTGGGACGGCGTGCAGGGCGTCGCATTGGAGGCCAGCGGGCAGAATCCCGCGCACGTCAGGCGGGCCGGCCGCCCGTCGGCCGGCAGGTGGACCTGCCACAGCGGCGGGCTGCCCGGGCTGGCCGCCGTCAGGAGGGCACCTTTGCCGCCCGGCACGGCCGACCACGTTGCTTTGCAGTCGGGCGGGGTGGAGCCGAAGACGTGCACGCTCCGCCCGCCCGCCAGCCAGACAGTGGTGCAGCCTTCCGCGCCAAATTCGCGCGCAACCGCTGTCGCGGAACCCCACCAGACGGCCCCCACCTCGGCCGCAGGGGAGATGGAGATGGCCGGCTGGCCCAAAATGAAGCCCGCCTCGGGCGAGGTCGGGGGCAGCTTGCAGGCGACATAGGAGACGTCCGCGCCGTCCGCCGTCCCGCTGGGTGCGTCGGAGGTCAGAAGAAGGGCCGTGGTGGTGACCTGTCGGAGAATGGATGCGCCGAGGGAGAGAGGAGAGGGCAGGGCTGCGTGAGAGCGAGTGAACATGGATTGAGAGGGGTAAAGCGCCAGGCGGGCTGGAATGAAACAGCGGGGCTGTTTGCGCGTGGCATTGAGCTCGTTGTCAACCTCGTCCACGGCTCAACGTACGGCTACATCCCAGTGTGGAGGGACGGTGGGTGTTCAGGGCGTCCGAGGGGGCCCCGCCGGCGGGGCGGTGAACAAAATGAAGAGGAGTGTGCGGGTCTCCCCCCCTGGTGCGCCTGCTCTCCTCCCCCACTGTCTCCTCACTCCACTCTCACCGGCTCGCCCGCAGCGGCTACCAGCGCCACCAGGCACGCCAGGGTGACAACTGCAATGGCGGACCGCAGGCCGGCCATTGCGGCGGAGAGTGAGGAGGCGTGGTTTCTTGGGAAGGAAGGAAACAAGAGTGAGGAGAAAAATCCGTGAGGAGAAAAATCCTCATTGTCTCTCTCTCTCTTTAATTATATTTACAGCCTCCGCCACCCACCCATCACCGTGTCTCCTCCTCGCCATCCAACACCCCTTCTCTCAGCGCAGGCCCGAGAGGAGGCGAGGTGGTGGTGGAGGATGGGGGCGGGATTTGAAAAGAAAACGTCGTCTCGGGAGGAGGTGTGGTGGGCGGCGGGGTGGGCGGGGCCGTCGTGGTCTCCGTTGGCGGCGCCGTCGTCTCGGGCGGGGGGGTCGTCTCTTCCGGCGGGGCCGTCGTATCGGACGGAGGCGGCGTGGTCGTCTCACCAGGCGGCGTTTGCTCCACCGTCGGCTCCGGCGTGGGCGTCCCGCCACCCCCGCCCACACCCTCCCCACACACGCTGCGGTAAGCGCAGCTGCCCAGGGGCGGGCAGCACAGGTCCGCCACCGGCGATAAGGGCGTGCAGGCGTCACAGGCAAAGACGGTGTCCATCCCCCCTTCCGGGTTTGCGTACTCGGCGACTGCCGGGATGACCCAAAGCTGCAGCACGGTCAGGTCGTCGATGGGCGGGGACGCAAACCGGATGGAGAGCGGGACCAGCTTGTCCTCCCGAGCGCTCTCCAGTGTCAAGTCCTGGCATGCGTAGGTCAGGTCGACGCGCGGGTCGGGCGAGGCCAGCGCGACGGGCGAGCCGGCCAGGACGATCTCGACCTGGGAGGTGTACCGCACGCACACGCGGAAGGCTGAGTCAAGCGCGGACGGGTTGCGGGGCGGCTGCTGCGTTTGCGGCGGCGGCGTGGGAGTCGATGGCGGTGGCGGACCGGTCCACCAGGTGAGCGAGTCGACATCACCACCGAGACCATACGCAGACGGCAGCTTGACCCAGCCGGCAAAGGCCGCGCCGAAGCAGGAGGAATAGGCGTCCGGGTCGAGGGCAGGCTCGCCCGTGTGCCGCCAGGTTGACGCGCCCGTGCCCCGGAAGTGCACGCCCGGCACGCACCGGGGCGCGCTGCTGGGGCCGGCCTCCATGGCCGGCGGGACGCCCCACCAGGACCAGGGCGTGGGCGATGCGCACTCGGCCTCCCCATAGACTTGGGAATAAAAAGTGGCGGACAGGCCGTAGGAGAGCGGCGTGCCGGCCGGGGTCGGCCAGGGAGCGTCACCCTCCGGAGCGGCCGACCCAACGCGACACGTGTTCTCAGCGCCAGCCAAGGCTTTAGCAAAGCTGGAAGTGGTGACGGTGCCGGCGCCCGCGCTGGGCAGGACGAGGCCGCTCGCCTGGGCGGGCGTGCAGGGCGCCGCGTCGGACACCAACGGGCAGGCAGCACCCGCGCCGCACGTCAGGCGGGCCGGCCGCCCGTCGGCCGGCAGGTGCACCTGCCACAGGGGCGGGCTGCCCGCGCTGGCCGCCGTCAGCAGGGCACCTTTGCCGCCCGGCGCGGCCGACCAGGTGGCCTTGCAGCCGGCCGGGGCTGTCCCGCTCAAAACGGTCACGCTCCGCCCACCGGTCAGCCAGACGGTGGAACAGCCGGCCGCGCCAAAGTCGCGAATGGATGCGGTCACGGGGGCCGTGGTGTTGGCTGTCCCAGCCTGCTTGGCTGGCTTTGGCAGGGTGCTCCACCAGCGGGCGCCCACCTCTGCAAGAGGGGAGACGGGGGGCTGCCCTTAGATGAAGCCCGCCGCTGGCGAGGTTGGGGGCAGGGTGCAGGCGACGTAGGAGACGCTGCCGCCGTCCGCCGTGCCGGAGGTCAGGATGAGGGCCGTCGTGGCCTGCAAGAAGGGGTGTGCCGAGGGAGAGCGGAGGGGTCGGGTGGGCAAGGAGAAGTGTGAGAGGGAATGGTGAAAGAGGGATGAGGGAAAGAGAGACCCGGGCGTCAGAAATGGAAAGAGGGAGCAGTGTGCGTGAGCTTTGGTGTGTCAATACCCCACCTCGGACGCCGCAAAGCGCATGCTGGGGGCCCAGGGCAGGGAGGTGGTGGGCGTCCAGGGCGTCCGAGGTGGGCCCACGGGCGTCGTGAAAGAGCAGGCAGGTCACGCGACCCACCCCCTGTGCTCGCACCCGCTCTCCCCACTTCTCCCTCCTCCCTCCATTCTCTCACCGTCCCGCCAGGCGCCGCGTCGGCCGCCAGGGAGGCCAGGCATGCCAGGGCCAGGATGGCGAGGGCGGAACGCAGGCCGGCCATTGTGGAGGATGAAAAAAGGAAGGCGAGTGGGTGTGTAGGTGTGTAGGGGTGAGAAAAAAAAAAGTGTGTGTGTGAGCGCAGAGAGAAGAGCGCCCCCCCTGAGTGAAGGATCTCTTCTCACACGCTTTTTTCTCCCCGCCCCCTAGACGGTCTCGCTTCTCTCTTTGTTTGCCAGGTATTTCTCTCTCTCTCTCTTTCTCACTGCTCACACGCACGGGCCCGCCTCCGCCCCGCGCCGCGTTCACAAGAAGTAAGGCACGGCCGCCCTAGGTGCCATCATGCGGCTGTTCTCGACGGTCTCGGTGAAGTACCGGACTTCCCTCTCCAGGCCGTCGCCAAAGGCCAGCACGGCCGCGACATTGCCGCACCGGTAGCAGTAGTTGGGCGCGGACCAGACGGTGACCTGTGTTTTGTAAAGAGAGAAAAAGGCATGTGAGAACTTTTGGTGGCGGTCGCGCGCGCACGCGTGACCACCCCCTCCCTGACTCTTACCAGACTCCGGTCGTCGAAGCTATACTTCAACCCCTCCTGCACCAGCTGGTGGGCCCGGCACACCAGGTCCAGCCCGTTGATGCGGTTGAACTCCGCCGTCACCCGCGCCCCAAACAGCCAGCCCGCGCCCCGCGGGGAGACCGCCCATGCGTCGACGTCCTCCGGGTCGGACCAGACCAGGTCGCAAAAGGGGCCCTCATGCGGGATCTCGCACACCCGCTCGATGGTGCGGACCTGGTCCAGGGTGCGCAGGTCGGGGGATAGGCCGCCGTGGACGCACAGAATCTTGGAGTCGATGATGGCCTTAATGACAGAAACGAGAAAAATATAAGAGGAAAAAAGTGAGCGATGAAGGTGGGGATGGGGATGGGGATCTCTCCTCTCCCTCTGTCACCCCATCTCACCGACAGGGTCAGGAAGTCAAAGACCTCCGTACAATACCGCCACGCGTTGGCGTTCCCATACTTGCGCTGACACTCGTCGTAGAAGCCGTAGACCTGCGTGATCTGCCGCGACTCGTGGTTGCCGCGCAGCAGGGTCACGCGTGAGGGGTGCCGCGCTTTCAGGAGCAGCAGCAGGGTGAAGGTTTCCAGGGAGTTGAAGCCCCTGTCCACAAAGTCGCCCATGAAGACGTAAGAGGTTGAGGGGACTTCGCCGCCGGTGGCAAACAGTTTCAGGAGGTCGTGGAACTGGCCGTGGATGTCGCCGCAGACCTAGGAGAAGAAAATCGATGACGGCGAAAACATGAGACTCGCCGCCTGGAGAGAGCAAGCAGGACGCGCGCGCGCCATCCACCCAACCCGCCCACCCTCTCTCATGTCCATCCACCTGGTCTCACCGTGACGGGGCTGTTGACGGGCTGGACGTTGGACTCCTCGACCAGGATCTCCTTGACCTGAAATGGTGCATGGATGGTGGAGAAGGATGAAGAGAAGCGAGTGTGGTGGTGGTCGCGCCCGCCGCCGCTGCGCCCTCTCTCTGCTCCCCGCCGCGCCCGGGCTCCTGTCTCACCATCTCGCACAGCGTCTTCAGCTCATCCTCCTCCAGGTGCTCGCACTTGCGCAGCTTGTCGATCCAGGCGTCCAGGTCGACGTGCACCATGGTGGGCGAAAGAAAGCGTCGATGCGGGCCTCCTCTTTTTCAGTTTGGCCGGGTCTCTCCGCTCAAGCGCGGCTGCTCGAGCAGCTCGTGCGCACGCCTGGGAGCGTGTGTGTGCGTGTGTGCGGATGGGCGACGACACGTGTGTGTGTGCGCGCCTGGCCAGCGCCAGACAGAGCCAGCTTCTTTTTTTCTCTCAGGGTGTGTGCGAAAGTGGACGGGGAGGGAGCCTTTCCTCTTCACTCTCCCGACGCTCGCTGGCGTTTCCCATCAAAAACCAACGCCCGCGCTCCCCTGTCACCCCTCGCCCATCCACAACGCAGACACCCAGGCGCGACATGCCTACACCTCTCATGCGCTCCCTCCCCGCGCGGGCCGGTCCGGGAGGCGCCCCCCCCTCCCGCCAGTCTTCTTCTTCTTCCGCCCGCATGGCCAGCCCGGCCGCCGCCGGCCGGTCCTACCCGCGTCCCCTCTCCGGCGCCCGCCCCGCACCATCAACCCCCCACGCGGCCGCGGTGGATGACGCCCTGGATACTCGGATCAGTCTGGAGAGCGGGGCCAGCCCGCCCGCCTCCCGGCCACACCCTCCAGCCGGCCCCTCGGCGCCCGGCGGCCGTGTGGCAGCGCCCCGGGCCGAGCGACGCCGCGCCCCGACCCTCTCCTCCGCGCCTGGCGACGCCACCCCCGCCCCGGCCGGCCCGCCCATCAACCCGGACAACTTCCCTGCCGGCAAGATCGTTGCAGCCCGCGTCATCAAGGTCGGCCGCACGGGGCTGCGCGTGCGCCTGCTGGAGGACGACAAGGTGTGCGGGTTTGTGCCCGACCGGGAACTGCGCACGCCCAGCCTCCCCCTCAACCGGGGCCCCGGGCCGGCGCTGGCCCTGGGCGTGGGCGACGTGCGCGAGTTTGTGGTCACCTACCTGCCCCGGGGTGCGTCGTACGGTGGCGCCGGGCCCACCCTGTCCGCCCGCAGGCTGGATGACGACCTGCGGTGGGAGCGGGCGCGCGAGGTGGCCGCCACCTGCCGCCGCGATTCCGAGACGGTGGCGGTTGTGGTCGAGGCCACTAACAGTGGCGGCCTCGTCACCCGCTTCGAGGGCCTGCCCGCCTTTGTACCCTTCTCCCAGGTCGACCTGGACGGCCTTTTGGGCAAGGGCAACCGCCCGGGCGCGGCGGAGGCGGCCGAGAAAGCGGCCAAGGACGCGGCGGCGGCTGCTGAAAAGGCGGCCATTGAAAGCAGCACCAGCGGCGCCGCTGCTGGGGGGGGTGGCAAGGACGGCGATGGCACCCCGCGCCGCCCGCCCGGCGGGGCCTACTACGTGTCGTCCGCGCCCGCCCGGGCCGCCGCCTTGGGGCGCACCATCCAGGTCGTCCCGACCGCCGTCGACAAGGAGGCGGGGCGGATCGTGCTGTCCATGCGGCGCGCGGTGGAAGCGCGCGCGAAGTCTGCGCTCGCCGTGGGCGCCCTCGTCTGGGGCACCGTCCGCAAGGTAGAGCCGTTCGGCCTGTTCGTCGGCCTGGACAACACGAAGGAGTCCGCCCTATTGCACGTCTCCAACGTCTCGCGCGTGCGGTGCGAGCGCGCCGAAGACGTATTTAATGTCGGGTCGCGCGTGCGCGCTCTGATTATTGGCATGGATGAAGGGGCGCGCCGCATCTCCCTGTCCACCGCCGAACTGGAGGCGGAAGATGGGGACATTTTGGAGGACGCGGCGGCCGTGTTTGAGGGCGCGCCCGAACAGGCGCGCGTGTTCCTGGACCACCTCGCGACGCTGGCGGCGGGAGAGGAGGTGGAAGGAGGGCGGAGCAGTGGTGGGGTTGGGGGTGGGGGTGGAGGTGGTGGTGGTGGTGCGCGGCGGCAGCAGGACACCCGGGAAGCGGACGTGCCGCCCCTAGACTGGTGAATCCGTGGCATGCATGATGAGTGGTTTGTACCCACGCGCCCGTGAGAGAGAGGGTGT